>Ga0209541_10000652_pt1 | contig 68711 bp, 63 predicted proteins | sample RifCSPlowO2_01_FD_184027 | JGI IMG/M metagenome (GOLD analysis project Ga0209541, IMG submission 184027) | Groundwater microbial communities from Rifle, Colorado - Rifle CSP2_plank lowO2_0.1 (SPAdes) (version 2) | ecosystem: Environmental > Aquatic > Deep subsurface > Groundwater | place...
GGATTCTATCGCGCCGACTTCGTCGGCGCTCCAGAATGACAGCCATACCTCGTCTACGCTCCAGAATGACAATGTAGGCGCTTCGACAAGCTCAGCGCTCATTATGCCTCATAAAGCGTTGCTGCTTGCGCGGTCGCATCGGAAGATTGAGGCGGCGGGCGGTGAGAATATTTTGATGCGATTTGGGTTTAAAAATGTGGGCGATACAACGTGGGTTGAGCGGGGCATTGGGTATATGGATGTGGCACTTGCGTTCATGGATTCTATCGTCCCGATACGCTCGCAGAGTTCGCTATCGGGACTCCAGAATGACAAAGGATTTGCGCACGAGAGCTGGATATCGGCGCGCGAGGTGGTGAAACTCGCGTCCGGCACTGTGGCGCCCGGACAGACGGAATTTTTTACGTTCAATGTGCGCACGCCGGCAAAAGCGGACTCGTATAATCTGCGATTATCTCTCATGGCGGGCGGACAGGCGGTGGACGGTGGCGCTATTGAAGTTCCGGTGACCGTGACGAGCGATGCGGCAAATACGAGTGGCGAGCCGGTTGTGGTTCCGGAGTTGGTGTTAGCGCCAGAGCCGCGTATCCGCGTTGGTTTGTTCAAGCCGGAACAGCCCGTGGAGTTTCGGTCACCGTTTGCCTATGTGTTGCGCGACGCGAATGGACTCATTTTGTATGAATTGCCGACGAGCACGCAGGCGATTGTGCATTTCAAAAGGAGTAGCCCTTCGACAGGTTTAGGGACCTATACGTTTTACGCGCAGGGAACGACACTGACGAACGAAACGCATTTTCGGTTGGAGCCGAAGGCGGCATCGGTTGGTATAGATTATATCGCGCCGACTTCGTCGGCGCTCCAGAATGACAGTACGACCCGGGATGACAGTGCGGCCGAGATTGCTTCGTCGCCAGGGGCTCCTCGCAATGACATTTACTTTGAACTCCTGAATCACGAGGATCGGCCGAAGTGGAATCGCGCCATTAATTACAATCAATTCCGCGGCGTGTTTGAGCTTCGCTATAGCAAAGAGAATGACAAGGTGTGGGCGATCAACGAGCTGCCGATGGAGGAGTATCTTGCGGGACTTGCCGAGGTTTCAGAAAATAAAGTGCTGGAGTTTTATAAAGCGCAGGCGGTGGCGGCTCGGACGTATGCGTATTATCAACTGCAAGATGGGCGCAAGCACGCGAGCCGCAATTTTGACGTGAACGCATCGCAGGGCGATCAAGTATACGCGGGATATGTGCGCGAACAGACATTTATAAAAGGCGCCGAGGGTGTGAGCGCTACGCGCGGCGAGATGATGACGTATAATAAAGACGTGGTGGTTACACCGTATTTTGCGCAGTCCAGCGGCCGTACGCGGACGTGGAAAGAGGCATGGGGCGGCGCGGATAAACCGTGGCTTGTTTCAGTGACTACGCACTATGATAAGGGTCGTACGCGGTACGGCCATGGAGTTGGGATGTCCCAGTATGATGCGGCAAAACGGGCGGAGAAAGAGGGCGTAGATTACAAAACGCTTTTGAAGTATTACTATCAAGGAATTGAGGTTGAGCGTATTTTCAAGTAGGCGCTTGACAGATTTTGGGGTTTGTGCTAAGATACAAATCCCTGTGCTGATTGGTGTCCAGATGGCCTGATGACGTTTCGGACGAGCGGATCAGAGAAGGGAAGGTTCGGTGGGCTATGGGGCGCCAGGTGCGCCCTGCGGAGGTGGCTGTGCGTGTGTTCTCCACATGTTGTGGCGACATACGCGAGACAGGGTGTGAGTGGTGTGCCTTTGTAAGGTAAGATAGGCAGTAACAAACGTGAGAACAACCTTCAATTTCGTGCACACCGCACATCCGGTAGAGCCCTTTCTCTTGACAAAGATCCCGTCTGGTGCAGTGGGCTGCGCAACGCCCGCGCAAGAACGTCCGTGGAGGGAAATGCCGAGCCCGGTGAAGCGTCCTGCAGCGCGCAGGATCGGGCCGCCTGTTGGTACGCCAATTAGCATGGGGAAAGCCGGTGCTCTCATCCTCAAGATCGCAAGATCGAGAGAGCACCGGCTTCTTTTTTTTGCTATAACCATCCTTTCGCTTCTTCCGCGTCTTCGCGCGCATCCAATTCAGCGAGTTTAAGAATTTGCCCACGAATGAAGTGCGGTTTCGGAATATTTTGAAATTCAAATTTTTCTTTTGCGCCAGCGGTTTGAATGTTCACGTTGCCAAAGTCAAAAAATGTCCCAAATACCCCCACTGTTTTTGAAGCGACATCCTGCACCTGCTTCAGATCCAATTCTGCAACCGTGCGTTTGAAGAGGCCGGCCTGGTGGATATCAATGATGCGATCATTCGTTACCACCCATAGATCAAGGTAGTAATCTACAAAGAGCGCGTGGAAAAAGGTGAGAACGAGCAGTGTGTAACCACTGCCAAGAAGGATGAGCGTTGGTCCCCAAAAAGGATCAGCTAGCGGTCCCTCCTCCAGAAAGGCGCCGATCACGAGCGGCATCGCGAGGAGGATGAGCACAAGAATTATTTTGGGAACAAAGGTAAGAGGGTGGCGTCGTAACATAAATTTAACGCGTTCATCCGGCTGTAGTGGAATGGCTTCTGAAAGATGGCGCATAGGTTAAAAACCAACGGGTACGGAGACACTATTAAACAAGGTAAATGTTTGGGTGGTATCAAGCGTCCCCACATATATTCCGGTTGTCGCGATCAGGGCAAACATAAGCAGTACCACAAGCCCGCTGACGGAAAAACTAAGGAGGGTTAGCATGCCGGTGCTCACAAGGTGATAGATATTGATGACGGCGAACACGAGGGTCAGCACGACAAAAATGACGTAGAGGAGCACGAGAAACGAGAGGGAAATTGAAAACATAATCTATATCAGTGTAGCAGGTTTGGTAGGTGATGGGAATTTGAGGTGTTCATAGGCACGCACGGTGGCGCAGCGCCCCTTGGGCGTGCGTTCAAGAAATCCTATTTGCAGAAGGAATGGTTCGTAGACTTCTTCAATGGTGCTGATTTCTTCCGCCGTTGCCGCGGCAAGCGTTTGGAGACCCACCGGGCCGCCGTTGAATTTTTCAATGATGGTAGTAAGAATGAGACGATCCGTGTCCTCAAGGCCGGCGGCATCTACTTGGAGTTTGGTCATGGCGTCCTCTGCCTGCGGTTTGGTTATGATGCCGGTTCCTTCCACTTGCGCAAAGTCACGGATACGGCGCAGGAGACGATTGGCAACGCGCGGTGTGCGGCGTGCGCGGCTGGCAATAACGGGCAGGGCATCTTCGTCAACTATGACCCCAAGCAATTTCGCACTGCGTTTGAGAATGTATTTAATATCCGACTCCTCGTAAAATTGAAGGTGGAAGGTGTGACCAAAACGATCGCGGAGCGGACCCGAGAGCAGACTCATGCGCGTTGTTGCTCCAACGAGGGTGAACTTGGAAAGTGGCATACGGAGCGTTCGCGCCGCCGGCCCCTTGCCTAAAATGATATCCAACGCGTAATCTTCCATCGCGGGATACAATGCTTCTTCAATGATGCGATTCATGCGATGTATCTCGTCAATAAAGAGGACGTCGCCGTTTTGGAGGTTAGAGAGAATGGCCGCAAGATCACCTACGCGTTCAAGTGAGGGTCCGGAAGTAAGCACTAAGGATCCACCCATCTCTTTGGCGATAATATGCGCGAGTGTTGTCTTGCCAAGACCGGGATTTCCGTAGAGAAGCGTGTGCTCAAGGGATTCGCCGCGTGTTTGTGCCGCCTGTATGAAAACGGAAAGATTGTCCGTGATGTGATGTTGGCCAACAAACTCTCGCAGAGTCTCTGGACGCAGACCCACTTCAAATAAACGCTCGTCGGTTGCGCCCTCCGGGGCGGAGATATTGAGGAACTGTTCGTTAGATGATGCGTCTATCATACGGCGGTATTGTACCGGTGTGGATAAATCGCGTCAACGCGCGTTTCTCCTTTATTTTCTCATCTTGACACGCACTTGTTCGGCGTACGCGGCTTTGCTATACTTGCCATGCAGTTGTTGTGCCATACCACATATAGTGTCGTACAATACAATTAACCACAATATATAGTAGATAGGGTGCAGGAGAGAGCATCAATGTGCGGAGGAATTTTGGTGCTCTCTTTTGTTCACCTATCACCAAGGAGTATGGGGCCACTTGATATTAAAAAGACCAGCGGAACGGTTGAGGAGCGTTTGCGGCAAGGCACTGTCGGTATGCCGCCACTTGAGGCGCCGCAATTTCAAGAGTGGCATGGGACCTATCGTCCCGATGGTTTGCGTTTTGAACGTCGTTTTACGAAAGATGGCGTTACTCCGTATGATTTGATTACGTACGAGAAACGCTCAAGTGTTATTCGTGAACCGGATGGCACCGTGGTTTTTGAAATGCACGATATTGAAGTGCCCGCGACGTGGTCACAAGTTGCCGTTGATATTTTGACACAAAAATATTTTCGTAAAACCGGTGTACCACAGTACGATGCGGCAGGTGTCGTGATACAGCAGAACGACGGGTCTCCCATGCTTGGACCCGAGCGTTCAGTGAAGCAGATTGTGCATCGGTTGGCGGGCTGTTGGCGGTATTGGGGAGAGAAGTACGGCTATTTTGCATCCGAGCGGGACGCGCAGATTTTTTATGATGAGATGGCGTACATGCTTTTGACGCAGATGGCCGCTCCCAATTCTCCCCAGTGGTTTAATACGGGTCTGTACTGGGCCTATGGTATTGAAGGGCCGCCACAAGGACATTGGATTGTTGATAATGAAACCGGCGAGTCACGGGTGGCGGAAAATGCCTACGAACATCCGCAACCACACGCGTGTTACATTCAATCCGTAAAAGATGATTTGGTGAATGAGGGCGGTATTATGGATTTGTGGGTGCGCGAGGCGCGGCTGTTTAAGTATGGGTCAGGCACCGGCACCAATTTTTCTTCGTTGCGCGGCGCCGGGGAGCGTTTGTCCGGTGGTGGTAAATCATCAGGCGTTCAATCTTGGCTGTTGATTGGTGACCGGGCGGCGGCGGCTATTAAATCCGGTGGCACCACACGCCGCGCCGCCAAGATGGTTATTTTGGATGCGGATCATCCGGAAATTGAATGGTTTATTAATTGGAAAGTTGAAGAAGAGAAAAAAGTGGCGGCACTGGTGGCTGCCGGTTATCCGTCTGACTATGAGGGGGCAGCGTACCAAACGGTTTCCGGACAGAATTCAAACAATTCCGTGCGCATCCCCAATAAATTTATGGAAGCCGTGTTGCAGGACGGCACGTGGGAACTGAAAGGGCGCATTGATCCGGGCGTCAATCGCACGCTCAAAGCCCGTGATTTATGGAATCAGATTGCGTACGCGGCGTGGCGTTGCGCCGATCCGGGTGTTCAGTACGATACTATTATTAACGAATGGCACACCTGTCCGGAATCCGGAAAAATTCGCGCCACGAATCCGTGTTCAGAGTATGTCTTTTTGGATGATACGGCCTGCAACCTTGCTTCAATTAATGTGGCGCATTTCTATAACACGGAAAAGATTGCGTTTGATGTTGACGCGTATCGGCACGCGGTGCGGCTTTGGACGGTGACGCTTGAACTATCCGTACTGATGTCCGCCGGACCCTATCGCGCCATGGCAGAGGGTACCTATAAATTTAGAACGCTCGGTTTGGGATACGCGAACATTGGGTCAGTGCTCATGACCACCGGTATCCCCTATGACAGCTCTGAAGCGATGGCGTTTACCGGCGCCGTCACCGCGCTTTTGACCGGCGAGAGTTATCGTACCAGCGCGGAAATGGCGCGGTTTGCCGAGCCTTTTGTGGAGTATCAAAAAAATAAGGAAGCCATGCTTCGTGTAATACGAAATCATCGGCGCGCGGCGTATAACGCACGGCCTGAAGAGTATGAGGGGCTCACCATTACGCCGGTTGGTATTGATCCTAAGTATTGTCCGGATTATTTGCTTGCCGCATCGCGGCAGGTGTGGGATGAGGCGCTTGCAGAAGGAGAACTGTATGGATATCGCAATGCGCAGGTAACCGTGATTGCGCCAACCGGCACGATTGGTCTTTTGATGGATTGCGCCACGACAGGCGTAGAGCCGGATTTTGCGCTCGTGAAATTCAAAAAATTGGCGGGTGGCGGTTATTTTAAGATTGTCAATGAAGCGGTGCCAACCGCGCTCCGTACGCTTGGTTATTCTGAAAAAGAAATTGATGAGATTATTGCCTTTATGCGCGGACGCGGCACACTTGATGGCGCGCCGGGCATCAACCGGGAGACGCTCAAAACCAAGGGATTCACCGAGAGCGATATTGAAAAGGTGGAACAGAATTTGAAGGGCGTGTTTGAGTTGCGTTTTGCGTTTAATGTGTGGATTTTAAGTGAAGAAACTCTGAAGCGACTTGGATTCTCGGAGAGTCAGTACAATGATTTCAATTTTGATATGCTTTCGGCGCTTGGATTCACGGCACGCGAAATTGAATCAGCCAATGAATTTGTGTGCGGCTCCATGACCATTGAAGGAGCGCCGCACCTGAAAGAACAGCACTATCCGGTGTTTGATTGCGCCAATAAATGCGGAAAGCGCGGAGAGCGCTACATTCACTTTTTGGCGCATGTGCGCATGTTGGCTGCGGCGCAACCATTTGTTTCCGGTTCGCTTTCAAAAACGATTAATATGCCAAACGATGCTACGCTTGACGATGTGAAGCGTGTGTATATGGAATCGTGGCGTTTGTCGCTTAAGTGTTTGGCAATTTATCGTGATGGATGCAAATTGTCACAGCCGCTTTCAACAAGTGTTGTCGCAAAAAAAACGGAAGAAGTTAAGGAGGCGGTAACAACTCCGATGGTAACGGCAAGCGCGGAGACGCCCGTTGCGCCAGCGGGAGTCCAAACGTCATTCGTTGGTGCTAGCATAGACACACAAATGCCGACGCTTGAAGATTACGCGCCGGATGGCGAGGTGACGGGACGACGCGTGTACATTCACGGCGAGCGCAGAAAGTTGCCGGCAAAACGCAGTGGCATCACGGTGGAGGCGGCGGTGGGCGGGCAAAAATTATTTCTCCGCACCGGCGAGTATCCGGATGGCACGCTTGGCGAGATTTTTATTGACATGTTCAAAGAGGGCGCGGCGTATCGGAGCATCTTGAACAGTTTTGCGGTGGCTGTTTCGTTTGCGCTTCAACATGGAGTGCCACTCCAAAAGTTGGTGGAGAAGTTCACATTCACGCGGTTTGAGCCGGCTGGTATTACGACGCATCCGAATGTAAAGTTTTCCACGTCAATTCTGGATTTTATCTTCCGCGTGCTTGGTATGGAATATTTGGGGAGAACAGATTTTGTGCAGGTGCCGCCAAAGGGCATTCAGAAAAATCGCGCGGCGCAGATGGCACGGCTTGCGGAAGTGCAAAAGACCATTGAGATGCCACTCGCTACTCCGGAGACGCCAGTGACGCCAACCATCGCTGATGCAGGTGGCGGCGTGGATGCGTATCTTAAGGGTATGATGGGCGACGCGCCCCTGTGCGATCAGTGCGGGCACGTAACCATTAGAAACGGTTCTTGTTACAAATGTTTGAATTGCGGGAGCACCACGGGGTGCAGTTGACGTAATAAAAAACCGCCCGGAAGTCCTCCTGCTTCCGGGCGTGTTCGTCTCATGGGTGTCCATGGTGGCCTCCTCCTCCGCCAAGCAGACCACCGATCCATCGCGCGATGCCACGAAGGACATCGCCGACGGTGTTCCACAGCCACCGCCAGACGGCGCGGAGCGCACGCCCCTCGGCGCGCGTCAGACGACCGACAAGGTTCACACCGACCATCGTCCCCATTCCCCACGCCATGAGGTGGAGTACGAGGACCATTCCCAGCAGGCCCATGAGCGCCTGCTCGTTCGCCGCAACCCACGCGCTACAGTCCATGGTTTCCTCCGTTTGCGTCAAAGAACGAAGAAGTATACCACGAAGTGTCCGCCTTGTCAAGGGCGGCGCTGTATGTTGATATACTCTCATGAAGATTTATACCAAAACTGGCGATACGGGTGAAACATCACTTTTTGGCGCGGGGCGGGTGCGAAAAGATCATTTGCGTGTGCGAGCATACGGCGAGATTGACGAGGTCAATTCACTGCTTGGTCTTGCGCGCGCTGCCATTCTTAATCATGAGAAAACAAAAGAACTTGATCCGGTGCTTGCGCGCATTCAAGATCGGCTTTTTATTATGGGAAGCATGCTTTCAACGCCGCAAGAGGCGGCGTTATATACAAAAATTCCGCGTCTCGCAGTGGAAGATGTTATTTTTTTGGAGGTGGCGATTGATCGGCTTGCGCTGCAACTCCCCCATCTTCACCATTTTATTTTGCCGGGTGGTTCTCACGCGGCAGGGCAGTTGCATGTGGCGCGCGCGGTGTGTCGTCGCGCGGAACGCACGATGGTGGCGCTCGCGCGTGATGCCACACTTGATCCGGCGCTCATGCAGTATATCAATCGTTTGAGCGATTTTCTTTTTGAAGCCGCGCGGTGGGTGAATAGCGCGCTTGGTGTCAGCGAGACACCGTGGCGGGGATAGCAAACAGTGGCCGTGCCATGTCCCAGAGTGCTGTCTCGTTGCGTTCTGTCTTCAGCCAATACCACCACTCAACGCCAGAGAGATAGATTTCATCAAAGCCGGTCTTGCGCGCGTACCGAAGTATTTTTTGAAACAGAGCGGGGCTGCCGGAATGATACTTTTCAGCACGTGTAACATCAAACCCTTGTCCGGGAAACCACGGTTCGGCCTGTAATTCAGAGAGTACAATGCGTGGCACCACATCGCGCGCGGTTTCGGCGCGGAATTTATAAAAGGCAGGTGGGAACGGGTAATCAGAATAGTTGGCGTCCGGTTCCCAAACCGTGCGATAAAGTGACACCCCAAGCACATCAACGTACTGGCCGGCCTCTTCCCAATTACCCAACTCTCCGTTTGCGGTGGTCATGAGCGGCCGTGTTTGGTCCATGCGTTCAACGAGCGCCAATTCTTTTGCTAAAAAATTTTCGTCAGGCGGCGTACAGTCTTCCAACATCGGCAGGAGTGGTTCGTTTTCCACTTGCCAACGAATGACGGCGCGATTGTTTTCATATTGGGCAACAACCGCGGGGAGCATTTGCAGTAATTTTTGTTGGCGTTCTCCCACATCAAGCGCGGCAGCCCACGGCGGTGTGTGGCACTGCGGCCAGCGCGGGAGACGCTCGCCAATACTCATGATGATGGTGCCGCCACGTTTGGTTATTTCATTGACCTGCCAGTCAAGATTTTCAAAATTGAAGTGATCGTCGGTTGGTTCAATGTCATTCCAGTAAGCCGCGAGGCGAAAATGGCGGATGCCAAGATCATCAAGCGAGGCCGTGAGCGCCTCTTTCCAATTAAGGCCCAGCGCTTCCGCGTGCGCCTTTGAAAAGGTAACCCCGTACGTTATTTTTTCTTCGGGCAGGGAAAAATCAAGGAGATACAAGACGGTCCAAAAAACTCCAGCGGCAAGCAGGATGGCGATGGAGATAATGGCAAAAGGGTGTTTTTTAAACATGGTGGTTAGACAAGAAGTAGCGCAACACCAAAACCAATGATGATGCTGGAAATCAGTTTTTGCGCTATGAGCCCGGGACGGAGGTCTTCTTTAAAGATGCGCGGGAGCCAGTGCGAAAGCGCCACCACTAAGCCAAGGAGGAACACAAATTGCACACCCTGGAGCGCTTGTACGAGCGTGGGGTTTCCATTTGCAATGGCATACAAAAGCAGTAGGCCGGCAACGGCGCCCAGTGTTTTGTTGCCAATGATGGCGCCACCCATTCGCACGTTGAGTTTTTTGCCACCATGAGCAATTTCTTTACGAAGCGTGGAACCAAGGAGGAGCAGGAGTCCGGCCGCCGCCGCGCCGATACGCACCCAAATCACGCCATTGATAAAGTTTGTTTCCATAAAAACGCGTTTGCTTAATATTCCCCAGCAGGCAAAAAGAAAAGCCGCGAGCAGCATTTCGCCAATCATGCGCGGTTTGATGTGGTGGGTTGCGTGGCCGGGATGAAATGGGTAGGTAATGAGCACCGTGCCAGCCACGAGCACCACAAAGGCAATGAGTTGCGAGGCCGTGAGCTGTTCCGGCAAAAAAATAAACGAGATGAGGAAAGAAAAAATTGGTGTGGCGCCGCCTACCACTGGAATGACGCGCGATGTTTCATGTTTTTTTAGCGCGCGATACAAAAAGAGCGTGCCGTAGGTGAATGAGGCGCCGGCGAGTGTCGCCACAACGAGTGTTGTTGGTGAGATGAGTGAAAAACCAAATGGCGCCAGAAGGAGTGTCGCAAGGCCCAATGTAGAAACAAAAAAAGCGTACGATGTCGCGTTCCCCAGTTTTTTGTTGACGAGTAGCGAGTCAAAAATAAATACCACCGCCTGAAGCAGATATGCCAAAAGAACAATGTACACCCAGTCCATGTCATTAGTATAACAAAAATCCCGATAAATCGGGATTTTTGTACCGGTATGGCTTTACAACGATACTGGAAGGGTGCCCACAGGCAAGGTCGCAGAGGGGGTCGTTACTGAAATACTCGATTCTTCAGAGCCGTAATACTCTACGCTCAGGGCTTCAATCCGATAAACATATTTTGTGTTTGGTTGAACGGTGGTGTCAGTGTATGAGGTCGCGGGAACAAGAACTAAAACGCTGGTTTGAGTGCGGTTTATGCCGGCAAATCTTCTGATTTGATACCGATAGACAATGCCCTGTGAAGCGGACCATGTTAACGAGACAGAGGTTGGACTCGTGGCGGTAGCTTTGAAATTGGTTGGCTTAGTTAACTGCGCAACTGTCGCATAAACCGTTGGGGATGGAGCCGACTCATTTCCAGCGGCGTCAAACGAAACAATATATGCGGAATATTGAACCCCCTGAACGTATCCGCCGCTTCCTGTACCGACGTAATTACTTGGCTTATCGAACGATGTCGTCACATTCGTTTGCATGTTTGTCACGTATATCCTGTATCCCGCGATCCCGATTTTATTTGTTAGTGCTAACCAATAAAAAGTCAAGTCGCCAGGACCATGCGTTTCCATTGAAAGAGTAAGTGACGTTATAATCGCAGGAGGAGGTGTTGTGTCCGTGGTGGTCGCCGGCGTAGTCGTCGCCATAACCACTGGTTGCGTTGATGTCGCCGGCGTAGCCGAAGTGGCAGGGGTAGCAGGGGTAGCAGGGGTAGCAGGGGTCGTTATTGACGGGGTAGCAGGGGTAGCAGGGGTAGCAGGGGTAGCAGGTGACGTTATAAGCGCAGGAGGAGGTGTTGTGTCCGTGGTGGTCGCGGGCGTAGTCGTCGCCACAACCACTGGTCGCGTTGATGTCGCCGGCGTAGCCGAAGTGGCAGGAATACCCTGCCCCGGCTGCGGAACCGCCGGAGCGGCGGGCGTGGTTGAACTGCCAACGCCGGTAGTGGCTTTAGGCGTAGAAGCGGTCTCGGCAATCCCCCGGTCTTTATTTATGGTTTGGACCGATAATACGACTGTTTCCGGAGCGTAATCTTTACTGTCTTCTATCAATTCACCCTCTTTATAATTCATGAAAAATACATCCGGAATATCGTCTATTTTTTTATTCCAATCATCGCCGTATAGTTTTTTCGCCAACGCCTCATTTTTTATCCATCTTAGCTTTCCGCCCTCGTCTACCACGTATACCTTGGGGCTGGTTTCTATTTTTACCATCCTGACTCCTGGCCGATAAGTAACATTGCCCTTAAGCGGAATTTTTGCCAGTTCGTCACTAGAAACCGTGATAACGTTATTAAAATCGCCAAACCAGCTACCAAAGGTTTTATCATTTGGGAACACATATCTAAAACCGTCGGAGGCGTAATAGTAGATAGAAGAATTAACGCCCTTAATGAGAGAATCTGGTTTCGTTGCCGCGGATTCCGCTTTGGAAGCGCCGACTAACGCCAGAGATAGACATAAAACAATGATGATTTTCTTCATATTGTTGAGGGTTAATTATATATTTATGTAATAGCGCAATGGCTTGAAAAGAACAATTGCGCGCGCCCTAACAAAACAAAAATCCCGATTTATCGGGATTTTTGTTATGGTAGCGGGGGAGAGAATCGGACTCTCGACCTCGGCGTTATGAGTGCCGCGCTCTAACCAACTGAGCTACCCCGCCATGCCTGGTGGTGAGTATAGCGCACATATCGCTCCTTGACAAGATTATTGGGAAATGGTTTACTATGCGCACACGTGCGCCAAAGGCGCATCCGTCTATCTATGGCGGACATCGCGGGGTAGAGCAGTTTGGCAGCTCGCCAGGCCCATAACCTGGAGGTCGCCGGTTCAAATCCGGCCCCCGCAACAAAAAGAGCCAGCGGTTTGCGCCGCTGGCTTTTGCGTTCAATACAGAATTTCCATCACCCGTTCGCCCCATGGAGTGAAATCGCAGGAGCGATTGTTTTCGCCGCACTCTCCGATCAAGTGGAAATGCCACTCACCTTCGGAGAATTCGGCGCCGGCAAAGAGCGTGTGGAGCTGGATGAAGTGTTGCTCTTCATACCCCAGCACGAGCCCGACGCTGTCGCGGTATTCGCGCAGCCAGCCGTCCATGCGCGCGATTGAACCGGACGAAAATCCGATTTCCGCCACGCCAAGCGTGGTGTTTGGGTATCGCTCGTGCACGTCGCGGAGTGTTTGGCGGAAAAGGTCCGTGTTCGGTTCTACGTTGATGGCCGGCACGGCCATCTCAATACCCGTAGCAAGTTCCACTGTCTCTTCGCTTGGTTCCATGTGCCCGTAGTACGTGAGGCCGATGGTTACTGGCGTCGGTTCCACCGTTGTTTCACAGGCGCCCGCGAAGGTGTCATCGTTGCATCCGCGAATGAGCGCGTCAAGCAGCCACCAGTTGTGGAGATGTTCCAGCGCTCGGTCAGCGGCACTGCTGGTGTTGCCGAGGAGCGGACGCACATTCACCGCGATTGCCGGTTCAAATCCGGCGTTCCTGATGAGATGGACGCCTTTGCGAAGCGCGTCGCGCGCATTGCGAAACGCTTGCGCCATACTGTGTCCGGCATTCTTGCCGCCCGGCGGCCACTTGCCGGACGGGTCTAAATATCCGTTAAAGAGCGATGCCTCCAATTCGTTCGCCACATAGATTCGGCTGCCGGCAGGGAGCGTGTCGCGCATCGTCGTGATGACCGATCCCGCGTATGCCGCGAAGGAATTCGCGGCGGATTCGTGCGCCCAGCCGCCGAGGCCAAATCCTGCGCCGTCGTGCAGGTCAGCAGGGTAGGAATCATGGTGGAGCAGTGTGAGTTCCACTTTCCAGCCGGCGTTTTGGAGTTCCTGTACCGCCTGGGTCATCCCTGTGCGCCATGATTCGTTCGCGGCCCAGCATGGCCAGACCGTAGAGAGCCGGAGCGTGGGAATGGTATTGCCGATCCCTGTGTGCGCGGCGATGGATGCGCGCATGAATTGGTAGAGGTCGTCGAAACGACGCACGTACGCGGCCTGGAGCGGCGGGAGATGACCGTTGCCGTTGCGCGCCAGTTCTTCTTGGAGCGCGGTCCAGCCGCTCGGACAGATGGCCGGATTCACGGCCTCGTTCACCAGTTGCACGGTGGAGACCTCTACACCCCACGCGAACTTCGGTTCCGGACGCCTGTCGCTGCGCGGCGATGGATCCTCGTGCCGGAGCTGTTCAACAGCGTCCTTGTTTTCGGCTTCGCATCCCGTGACACCGAGTACCATCGCAAACAAAAAAGCCCCCTTCGTCATCGCATCCTCCCCTTCTTGGTTGGTGGATTGTCGTGATTTAGTATATCATAATTTCGAAGGGCACCATCCGGATATCGCCATCAATTGGAATAAAGTAACGCTTTCGCTCTCTACGCACTCAATCGGCGGGCTGTCCGAAAACGATTTTATTTTGGCGGCGAAAATTAACACATTGTCATGATATGGCACTACGTAAATATCAGGAGGCGGGATTGGAGCCCTCTTTTGAATTGAAGAAACCTCAACAGATGAAAGAGGAGGGAGAAACGGATCGATATCATCGCATAGAACTGATTGTTGAAGGCGTTCCACTTGGGTACGCGGAGTTACACTATATGAGTAAGCCCATCCCGAGTTTTTTGGTGAATTTTGTGTTTATAAAAAAGACCATTCGTGGATTTGGATTTGGCGCGGCTATTATGGACGAGATAAATGAGTACGTTACGTCTCATGGGAAAATGGGCCTTTTGTATAATGTTATTGATCCGGCGCATAAAGCGCATTCGCTCTACAAAGATCACGGATGGCGCGAATCACGCGCGTTTTCCGGTTGGATGACCCTCAACGAGCCCAAGGGAGTGGCGACAGAAAAAATTGACCGCGCAATTCTCAATGCAATGTCATGGATGGAAGAAATGGAAAAACCAAAAGCCGCGTGATATAGTAGTGATATGCGTCGTTTTCTCATTTTTTTGATTAGTGGTTGTGGGTTGGTTTTGTTTGCAGTGACGGAAGTGAATCCGGAGTTTGGCACACCGGCGATACGGACGGTTTTTAAAGTTGGCGGTATTACGTTATTTGTAGGGACATGGTTGTATGTTGCGGTTGAACGGGCGCTTGGGTTTGCGCACGGCGTGAAAAAAATACAGAGTTCATTTAAACAAGCAACAAAAAATAATCCGGCGTGGGAGGCGCAAAAGGCGCGCGTGGCGGCACGGTCGCCACTCAAAAATTTTCTGTTTTCACTGTTGTTTGTCCTTGTTGCGGCCGCGTTTTTTGCCTTTGGGATGATTGTCAAAGAGGGATATAGCCCATTTGGCCGCGTGATATTACTCGTGTTTTCAGCCGCCTTGGTTCTCCTTGGCCTTATAACCGCAGCGCACCATTTCCGTAATATGGTGCGGGGGAAATAAAAATCAGGGTCCTCGCGCTCGGCGAGAACCCTGCTCTTACTGCTATTCGAAAAATCCCTGAACCTGTTCCCGGAGTGTGCGCAGGCGTTTCTGGCTCCAGAATACACCTGTTACTTCCGGAACCACCGTACCCTCCCATCCGGATTCCTTTACCATCTGGCAGAAGTCGCGGAGCGGGAGCACACCTGCTTCAAGCGGCACGTTGCGACCGCGCGTGTTTCCGAGTTCCGGATTGAAATTCGCGAGATGAATTTCCTCTACGTTGTTTTTCAACACACCCCAAAGTGCCTCAAGTTGCCCGAGTAGCTTTTGTGGTTCATTCGGAAGTTCGCTTACGCCTTTGCAGGGGGTAGCGAATTCCAACACATGCTGGGTATCGAATACAATCCGGAAACCGCCTATTCTCATCGCCATCAGAAACGCAAGGAAATCCAGCCGATGTTTTTTGTCCGGTCCTAGCGGACAGCACGTCTGAATCCAAAAGTTTCCGTGCCATCGGCGGATCTGCAGCACCTCTGGCATACGATCCGCGTACACCACAACAGGGGTTTGGCCACTGCCGGGAAATCCGAGGCCAAGGATTTCGAGTGGAATGTGCTCCTTAAGCGCGTATCTCGCGCGCGGCAGGCAACCCATGAGATGAAGCGCGTAGATGAACCAGTGCTTCGGGCTTTCAGCGAGACTCCATCCCTGATGCAGATGGAACGCCAGGTCGAGTTCGCGCGCACGCCGCTCGGTTTCCATCACCGCGCGGTGAGACGATCCAATCAGGTGGTACTCAATTCCATCAAACCCCGCTTCTTTGACCTGCCGTAGTGTTGCCACTATCGGGAGGCCATGAAGTCGGATGTAGGGGAGATATACCCTGATCATCGTCGGCCTCCTGGTGGTTGTAGTTTTCGTTACCCGTTTGGGTTTTTAAAAAATAACACAAAGAAGTGTTTGTGTCAAGTTAAGTTCTATTCTGGTGCCCGGAGTGGGAGTCGGACCCACATGCTTTGCAGCGCAGCGTTTTAAGCGCTGTGTGTATACCATTCCACCATCCGGGCGGGATGCGAAATGCGGTTTGAGTATAGCGCAAAAATTACCGCTCGTCAAGGTTGACAAGCGCGCGTTATTGTGGCATACTATTTTCGTTGTCAGCTAGATTCTATCGCGTCCCTGCCCGGGGCAGGGCGCTCCAGAATGACATCGGGGGCCCTTAGCTCATTTGGTAGAGCGCCGCGTTTGCATCGCGGAGGTGAGGAGTTCGAGCCTCCTAGGGTCCACTACTTCGCTAAAGTTTCGTAGTGTAAGCACTCGGAAGTTTGAACGAAGTTACGTGCCGGGCTAGCTCAGCGGTAGAGCGCTGCCCTGAATTCTTCGGGGCAAGATTCAGTAATGAATCTTTAAAAACTGGGTGAACTCGGGGAACCTCCAAAGGAATCCCGAGCCAAGCCAAGAAGGGTTTCGTTATCACGAAAGTTTCTTGGAAGGTGTAGAGACTAGCAGGTGAGTCCCAACAATAATCCTGCACAAGCGCCCAGCTCCTTTTGATGGTGGATCAGAAGGATGATGAGATAGTCCAAAACTTGGAAGAGGCAGGCGTGCCCAGTTCGACTCTGGGGCCCGGCACCATTTTGTACACGATGCATAATCGTACCACTGTGCTATACTATATAGCGAGGTTCGATGTATGCGCACAGAGCGAGAACAAGCATTAAAACTTCGACTTGTCGGAAAAAGTTATAATGAAATAACCCGGCTTCTTGAAGTTCCAAAAAGCACATTATCCGGGTGGTTTACTGGTTTGGTGTTGCCAACTCATGCGCAAGAACGTTTACAAAAACGCGTCGCGGAGGGCTCTTTCCGTGGTCTCATGAAGAGGAATAAAAATCAGACCCATCTCGCACGAGAACGAATGCGGATAATAAGAAACGAAGGTCGGGATGATATAAAATTTATTTCAAAAAATGAATTGAAAATGATAGGCCTCGCTCTTTATTGGGCAGAGGGGTACAAGCGATTGATTAAGAAAAATGGACGTGAGGTGACGTATCATCCAGTTTCGCTTTCAAATAGCGATCCAGAGCTCATCCAGATTTTTTTAAGATTTTTACGGGAGATATGCGACGTTGCGGATCAAGATATAGATGCAGACATAAGAATTTTTGAGCACATGAATGAAAAAGAATTATTGCGCTTCTGGCAAAATGTGACCGGCTTGCCACAAAAGAACTTCAGAAAAACGTATTATGGTGTAAGCAAATCGAGCCTTGGCAAGAGACCGTTTAATAGATTACCACATGGGACAATCGCGATTCGGGTGAACAATACAAAATTATTTCATCGAATTATGGGATGGCTTGAGGGTCTTGCAAAAATCGGTTCGATGTGTAATACTTAGCATCATTTCGGGGTGTAGCTCAGTTGGTAGAGCATCTGGTTTGGGACCAGAGGGTCGCACGTTCGAGTCGTGTCACCCCGACCAAGTTAGACATTGAGAGTTTCCGGCGATAAGCGGCGGCTGGATGCCAATGATGAATATAATGTGGGGAGGGTGGTCGTCTCCCTTTGGTAATAATTCAACAAACAATATGATGAATTTTGGATTTTGGCCTTTTGGTAGTTTCGGCTGGATTTTTATGATTCTGTGGTGGGCGTTGATAATCGCTGGGATTGTCGCGCTTATCAAATGGCTCACAAGCCAATCCAGCAACACTAACAATCGTGAGAAATCCGCGCTTGAAATTTTGCAGGAGCGATACGCCAAAGGCGAGATCAATAAAAAAGAGTTTGAGGAAAGGAAGAAGGGTTTAAGCTAACCATTCCGCATTTCTTTTCTTTAACTTGCCAATTCCGCATAGCTTCAATTATTTTTTGATACTCACATTGTGCATCCATGCGATGTACGCGCCGCCGATGCCGAACCAGAGCGCCACGGTAATCGCGCCGGCGACAACACTGCCTGCGCTCAACCAGGTAAATCCCGGCAAGAGTCCGAAGAACGAATGGTGAAGCGCGGCCGCGTCACCGGTAAGCGTTGTGCCGTAAAACAGGCACGCCGCATACGCAATTTCTCCGCCGAGCACGCATAGCCCGGCGTATTTTCCAATGGAGAGCTTTCCCATACGTCTAAATTAGATGACTAAATTATCCAAGCCAGCTTCGCAGTCGCGGAAAGCGGGAACAAATCGGCAGTTTGGCGCACCAATTTTCAAGACCCCACACGCGGCCGGCGCGGAGGTTGCCAAGAAGGAGAAGTGTAAGCGCATATACAATATGTTCATCTACCAGAAATGCGTGCGCGTTGGGATAAGGAAAATCAAGGGCAAGATAGTAGAGCAGCATCAAAATTGCGCCGAGGGTGGAACTTAAACGGACCGCGATACCGAGTATGAGTGATACGCCGAGCAGGGTGAGACCCCATTCGTTAAGGAAATTAACAATCGGCAGAATGTTGGGGCTTGCAAGCCACGTGTAAAAACCGGTGAGGTTTTTTGCGCCTGAAAGATAGCCGGCGGCTGACCATGCCGGATTGAGCACCTTCGTGATGCCCGCATAAAAAAAGAGTACGCCGAGCGCGAGCCGCGTGAGGGCAATGAGCGCTCGTGGTGAGGTATTTGCAGTCATAGAGCAAGGTATGAATGAATTAAGTTATTCGTTATAGTTTTATGGCGGTCCCGACAAGAACTCCAATTGCGATCGCGATGCCGCCGATTAAGAGGCGCGCGCGCTTTTTGATGGCATACGGTGGATGTTTGCTTACAGTATACTCCTTTTTGCAGATAGTGCCATGGGATTGACAAGTAATCTACCGCATGATAGCTCTGTATGCTACACTTTATGTATGTTTGCGTCTTCGTATAGCAACACACAGAAAACGCGTCGCATATTCCTCATCGTGAGTGCGGGTTTATTGCTTGTCACCGCAACGCTTGGCGTTAAGATGAACATGATGATGGATGGGGGCGATATGGCAATGGCGGGTTGCCCGTTTATGGAAACCGGATCATTGTGCCAAATGACTGTTGCGGAACATCTCCGTGTGTGGGAATCGTTGTTGACCGCTGTTACCCATCCAGAGTTTTTCTTGGCTCTTCTTTTGATTGTTATTGCGACTGGATTCTTCTTTCTCATATCCACCGGACCGCCGTTGTTTGTGGTCGCCGCCGAGCAGTATCGTCGGAGACCTGACACTGCGCTTTTCAGGCCGCTTCTTCTCGCATTCTCTGATGGGATCATCCATCCCAAACTCTATTCCTAATCACATCGTGTGCGTTTTTATGCGCCACTGTTCTTTGTGATTAGGATTTTTAGTATTTCCTTATGGAAACTCAATCGTATATCTATAAATTCGCGGTTGACGCGCTGACTGATGACGAACGCGCCGCCGCGCTCAAAAAACTCATTATTCCACTTCCGGCCGTGATACGGTTTGATGCGAATATTCCGAAGCGATTAGTGCGTATTATCAGCGCGGAACCGTTGGACGTGACCGCATTGAAAGCGTTGTTGATTGAACATAAATTTCACATTCGTCCCGTGGAATTGCCGAGCGAAGAAACCGCGAGAACGCCGAGAATGGCACCCGGTAATGAGTCATGCGCCATGAATGTGGCGATTGACGGCATGTCTTGTCACAGTTGCGAAGTGACTATTGAACGCAAATGGCGAAAGGTGCCGGGAGTAAAAAAAGTTGAAGTAAACGTAGCAAAAGGAACTGCGGCGCTTGTCGTTGAGGGTGAACAACCATCATTGGCAGTCCTACAAGATGCGCTTGGCGAAGGGAAATATACGGTACGGAGCGGCGGCGCCGCGCGATTTGGGAGCGTTGCCGAGCGGCCGTCATTCTTGCGATTACTTGGTTTGTTTGCGCTAGTATTGCTCATTGGGCGCATCTTCTCTCAATTTGGTTTGTTGAAACCGAACGTTGCCTTTGGCGATGCGATGAGCGTTGGCGCTATCTTTGTGATTGGCCTTGTCGCCGCAAGTTCTTCATGCCTTGCCGTGACGGGTGGTTTGTTGCTCTCGGTTTCAACAAAGTTCAACGAACGATACCGTGGTTTGACGACTGCGGGACGCATGCGGCCGGTTTTGCTCTTTGTGATTGGCCGTATACTGGGGTACTTGGTTTTGGGTGGATTGTTGGGAGTAGTTGGAAAGGCGCTTGCGCCATCAACGGGCGTTACTGCAGTGATCACCATTCTTGCGGCGCTCTATATGCTGGTCATGGGGCTTGACATGTTGCACATTGCTCCGGCGTTCTTGAAACGGCTGATGCCACGCATGCCAAAAGGAATTGCGCATCGCATTATGGATGCGGAGGGAAAGACAAGTCAGACGGCTCCGCTCATGTTTGGCGCAGGTACGTTCTTCTTGCCATGCGGATTCACGCAAGCGCTTCAGTTGTATGCGCTCACCACAGGCAGTTTTGCGGATGGCGCGCTTGCGCTTGGCGCATTCGCGCTCGGCACCGCGCCTGCACTTCTGGGATTGGGGTACGCATCAAGCGCGCTCAAAGGAAAGGCCGGCAGTTTCTTCTATCAGTTTTCCGGCGCGCTCGTAATTATGCTTGGTTTGTGGAATATCCAGAACGGACTGGCAGTTGCAGGATATCCTATCTCATTGCCGAAGCTGTCATTTTCTGGTATTACGGAGGCCGCGGCTCTTGCGCCGTCTGATCAGAACGTGACTATTAAAAATGGTGTTCAAGTAGTAAAGATGAGCGTCGGACCCGGCGGATATTCACCCAGCCGTTTTACCATCCGCGCCGGAAAACCGGTTCGATGGGAGGTTGATGGAACAGGGGCCGCTGGTTGTATCAGCGTACTCGTATCACGACCGTTGGGAGTCCAAAGATTATTGGCGCGCGGGCCGAATATCATTGAATTTACTCCAAAAACGCCGGGAGAAGTGCCGTTTAGTTGCAGTATGGGAATGTACCGCGGCAGTTTCACCGTGTTACCGGAAACTTCATAAACATACCTATGGAAAATACCCATCTTAATGATCCTGATTTTGACGCACCGCAGGGGGCGCCGTCTCGATCAGTGGCGCGAAGCACACCGAATGTCTTAGATCACTTGTCGCCAAAATTAGCGTTTTGGGCCGGCATCATCGTTGCGATGCTTGTTGCATCTACGATCGGGTTCTTTGTTTTGCTCACGATAATTCTATGAAGACAACAACGTTTGGTATTAAAGGAATGCATTGCGCGAGTTGCGTGGTTCGGAATGAGGAGGCATTGAAAAAGGTGCGGGGCGTGCAGGACGCATCGGTGAATTTCGCGTTGAAACAGGCGAGTGTGACCTATGATGAAAGTAAGGCTGGAGAAAAAGAATTTGCGGATGCAGTGAAAAGTATTGGGTATGAGATGGTGTCAGAACAACATCATGAGATTGCCGCGTCGTCGCCCGGGGCTCCTCCTCGCAATGACCATAATGACCACGGCGATCACATGCATCACGGCGAGGTGCGCGATGCGAAAGTGAAGGCCGTCTTGGCGCTGGCGCTTGCCGCGCCGACGGCGGTGATTGGTATGTTTACATTGGAATTTGGGCAGGAGCTGTATGGATATCCGCTTTCCATGTGGCTGGTTGCGGTACTCGGCACGGTGGTTATTCTCGGTATTGGCTGGCAATTTCATCGCGGTATGTTGAAGGATGTGCGACATCTGGCGCCAGGAATGGATACGTTGATTTCATTTGGAACGCTCGCGGCGTTGTTCTATAGCGTATGGGCGATGGCGCGCGGCGCCGATGATCTCTACTTTGAAACCGGCGCGATTATCACCGCGTTGATTCTGCTGGGTAAATTTTTCGAAGCGCGCAGCACCGGGCAGGCGAGCACGGCGGTGAGGAAGCTATTGGAACTGGGGGCAAAGACCGCCCGTGTGATTCGCGGCGGGAAAGAAACGGAAATTCCGGTTGAGCAGGTTGCCGTTGGAGATACGCTCCTCGTGAAACCGGGAGAAAAAATTCCGGTTGATGGCGAAATTATCACCGGCGAGACGAATGTTGATGAATCTATGCTGACGGGTGAGAGTATGCCTGTGTCCAAAGTGGAGGGTGATTTGATGTATGGCGCGACCGTGAATATCAACGGCGCCATCATGATGATTGCCAAAAAAGTTGGCGCGGATACGGTGCTGGCGCAGATTGCAAAAATGGTGGCGGACGCGCAGATAAAAAAAGCGCCGATTCAAAAATTGGCGGACCGTATTTCTGGTGTGTTCGTGCCGATTGTTCTGGTGATTGCGGTGGTGACGTTTGTGGTGTGGTATCTGGCGACCGGCGATGCAGTCGCGAGTCTCATTCCGGCGATTGCGGTGCTCGTGATTGCGTGTCCGTGCGCCCTTGGCCTTGCAACGCCAACCGCCATTATGGTGGGAACGGGCTTGGGCGCCGAGAATGGCATTCTAATCAAAAACGGTGAATCGTTTGAACGCGCAAAACGCATTGATGCGGTGCTGTTTGATAAAACCGGTACGCTGACTGAAGGCAAGCCGCGCGTGACGGACGTGGTACCGGTGGGTGGCCGTTCTGTTGACGAGGTGTTAGGCATCGCGGCGAGCTTGGAAAAATTGTCCGAGCATCCGCTCGCGCAAGCGGTGGTTCGCGCGGCTGAAGAAAAGGGGTTGAAATTGTCCGAGGCGAAAGGTTTTAAGAGCGTGACAGGACAGGGTGTTGAAGGCGTGGTGGACGGCGTTGCGGCGCGGGTTGGGCGCCTCGCGTTTGCGGCAAGCCAAGGAGCCAAAGCAGTTAATTCGTCGCTCCAAAAATTGGAGGAGCAGGCAAAGACGGTAATCGCGGTTGGGCTGGAGAACGAATTGCTGGGGTTTGTTGCGATTGCGGATACCCTGAAGACAGATGCAAAGGATGCGGTAGCGGCACTCAAGAAGCAAGGCATTGAAACAGTGATGATTACCGGTGATAACGAACGCACCGGACGCGCGATTGGGAAGCAAGTTGGGATTGATATCGTCTTCGCCGAAGTGATGCCGGAGGATAAGGTGGAAAAGGTGAAGGAGTTGCAAAAAAAAGGAAAGAAGGTGGCGTTTGTGGGCGATGGCATCAATGATGCGCCGGCGCTAGCGCAGGCGGATTTGGGGATTGCTATTGGCACCGGCACAGACATTGCTATTGAAGCGGGTCATCTCGTGCTCGTGAAGGGCCGTCCCGCCAAAGTGGTGGAGGCGATTGCGCTTTCTCGTCTTACTTTTCGTACCATCAAACAGAATTTATTCTGGGCATTCTTCTACAATGCGGCGGCGATACCGCTTGCCGCTCTGGGATTGTTGAATCCAATTATCGCCGCCGCGGCGATGGCATTCTCAAGCGTGAGCGTGGTAGGAAACAGTTTACGGATTAAACGATGGAAATCCGCGTGAAATACAAAATCCCGACAGGTGTCGGGATTTTGTATTAGTAGTAATACCCGCCCTTGATGTTGAATTTCTTTTTTTCAAACGTGATCACCATGTACCAGCCCCATGAGACGACGCGACTATCTTTGCCGATAAAATCAAACCAGATGCGCGGAAACATCTCGCGCGAGAGCCAGCGTTCCGGCTGTTTGGTGTTGTCCGGATCAACGACGATAATATTTTTTTCCGTCATGTTCACTACTACGCTGTAGTGGTCTCCGTCTTCATCAAACCATCCCACAATAACGGGCAGTTTTTCTTGTTTAATAAAATACTCCAACTCTTCCATGGTGCCCTTGTCTTTGGTGAACACAAATCCGCCAACTTGTTTTGCGGCCTGGATAAGTCCTTCGTGTTCCGTGCCGTCATCGCGGGTTGTGTAACCGAGTACCGCAAGCTGATCCTCGTTGAATGTTTTGCCGAAATACGAAAGGAGAATTTTCAGCGCTGCCGGACCGCAATATCCCGATTGCGTTTGTTTGGTATGTGCAACCGCAAGATTGCCCGGTTCTGATTCTGCTTGTTGTTGTTTGAGTTCATCCATATTAGCCATTGGTAAAGTGTGCAACGCCAGCTTTGCGGCGATGATAGCGTTCTTCAGCAAGCGCGTAATCATGGGCGCTTGCGTATTCCATGCCGCGCGCCATGAGTTTCCGTTCGTGACGTTCGTGAATCAGGGTGAATTTATTGTCTTTGGCGTTGTTTAACAGATCAATCCAAATTTCTTTTTTAGGAATGTATGAATACACGAGGTCGTGACCGCCAAGAAAGAAATAGGGATCAAGATATTTCCGAACAATGGCGCCATCTACCGAAATGATCGTGAGTGATCCGAGGCGTTCGCGTTTTTTTATAAACGGTGGCGGTGTGCCATGTTTGGCGGCTTCTTTTTGGAGTCGCGCGCGTATGAACGCAAAAGTGCGACGTCGGTAACGCTGTTCCGTTTCCACGACATGGATCATCAGCTCTTTTTCCGGCTTCAAATAATCCTCTATCCACAGTTCGCCTTTTGGTACAACGGGATCATACGCGTGTGCGGCAAAACCCGCGAAGTTCGTGTTCGTGGTATTGCGGATTTTGAAGCCGTCAACCATGCGAAGTTTCATGTGCCCAGTATATCAGTTTACCAGCTCTCTGTCCACGGTTTGCCTTCTAAAAAGCTGGCGGTGGTGTTTATGCCAACCACGGCATTCTGATGAAATGCTTCAAGCGTGCGCGCGCCGGCGTACGTGCAAGCGCTTCGCAAGCCCGCCGTGATTTTATCAATAATATCTTCCGCGCTTTCCTCGCCGCGTTTGAGATACATTTTTGAACCGGAAATGCCTTCTTCAAAAAACTGTTTGCGTGCGGTGTTGAAGGCGTCTTCGCCGCGTGTTCGCGCGGTTACTGCGCGCGTTGATGCCATGCCGAAATTTTCTTTATAGAGTCGTCCGTGTTCATCGCGTTGAATGTCCGCCGGACTTTCATAGGTGCCGGCGAACCATGAACCAAAGAATGCCGACGATGCGCCAGCGGCAATCGCGAGCGCCACATCGCGCGGTTGCTTAATGTTGCCATCAGCCCACACATGCGCGCCCATGCTGCGCGCCACCCGCGCGCAGGCGCGAACCGCGGAAAATTGCGGCCGCCCCATGCCAGTCATCATGCGCGTGATGCACATGGCGCCCGGCCCCACGCCCACCTTAATAATATTCGCGCCGGCAACAATGAGGTCTCGTGTTGCTTCTTCGCTGACCACGTTGCCGGCCGCAAGCGGCCGGTGCGGGCCAAGAATGGCGCGCGCCGCGCGAACTGCATTAATCATTTTTTTCTGGTGTCCATGAGCCGTATCCAGCACGATAATATCAACGCCCTGCGAAAGTAGCGCCGGGATGTTGTGTTCAATATCCTGATTCACGCCAACGGCAACGGCGGTTAAAAATTCTCCCCGGATGTTGCGCGCCGGTTTATACATGGTAGCGCGGAGCGCTCCGTTGGCCGTGAGCACGCCCGCCAATTCGCCATTATCTTTAATAATGGGCATGACCGTGACACGGCGTTCCTTGATGGCGGCGAAAATTTGTTCCGGCGAGGCGGTATCCGGCATGGTAATCATGTCGCGCGACATGGCCTCGCGGAGCTGGGTGAAACGATCTCGTTCCAGAGCGTCTTTCTCCGTAAAAATTCCCACTGGTTTGTTGTCGTCGCTGACAATCATGGCGGCGCCATGGGATCGTTTGTAAATAATGTTGAGCGCGGTTTGAAGTGACTGGTCTTCCTGTAACACCACGGGTGTCTCAAAGATAGGATGGCGGGATTTTACATACGCAACAATTTCACCAATGCGTTCAAGCGACATGTCTTGCGGCAGAACCACCAGGCCGCCGCGACGTGCCACCGTTTCCGCCATGCGTTTGCCGGCAACCGCAGTCATGTTGGCGACAATCACCGGAATGGTGGTGCCGAGGCCATCTACGGGTGTCAAATCCGCATCCATGCGCGAGGTTGCATCCGAGTAATTCGGCATCAAAAAAACGTCGTCGTACGTAAGTTCTTTGTGTTCGTCTTCAGGGTGGAGGAAGCGCATAGAATGGCCATGATGATTGTACTGGAGGGGCGGTCACTATACAATAGAGCCATGACTAATCAAGAACGAGCGCCAATGGGTTTACCAAGAAGTTTTGGAGCCGTTGACAGGGCTCCGGATTTTGCGTATACTACCGGGTAGATTATGACCAACTACAAATGCGTTAAATGTAATTGTCTCAAGTATCGGAAGGGCGAGGCATGGCTTGCCGGCAGTTTTTGGAAGCGCATTTTGAATATTGAAAATCGTCACTTCACGACTATTACCTGCGTCTCATGCGGGTACACGGAGCTCCACGAAAAACAGGCGGTTACCGCCAGCGAAAAGCGGAGGGAGAAGGTAGAGGAGGTTCTGGAAGTTTTGGTTGATTAGGATTGACAAAAGACGCGGGTATCGTATAATGGTAATATCATTGGTTTCCAACCAATTGACAGGGGTTCGATTCCCCTTACCCGCTCAAGGGTTTAATACTTTTATTGAAATATATGTTTCTCTCCATCGCCATTTTCGTCCTCGTCTTCATCATTATTCCCGGCTTTCGCGTAGTTCAGCAGTACCAGAAAGGCGTGGTGTTTCGGTTCGGGAAAATTATAGGCGTGCGAGAGCCGGGTTTGAATCTCGTCATCCCCTATATTGATATCGTGAAAAAAGTGGACATGCGCACGATCACCTTACCGGTTCCTCCGCAGAAAATCATTACAAAAGACAATGTGTCCGTGGATATTTCAGCGGTTGCGTATTACAAAATTACCGATGCGGTTAAAAGCATTGTGACTATTGAAGATGTGCGTAGCGCCATCAATCAAATTGCGCAGACGTCCGTGCGGAATATCGTGGGCAAATTTCAGTTGGATGAAATTTTAAGCGAGCGCGAGACGCTGAATGTTGAAATCACCAAAGTGCTTGATGCGCATACGGAAGCGTGGGGCGTAGTGGTGCCGGTTGTGGAAATAAAAGATATTGAACTTCCGGAAGGCATGCAGAGGGCCATGGCAAAACAGGCAGAAGCCGAGCGTGAAAAACGCGCAAAAATCATTGCGGCAGAAGGTGAATTTTTGGCATCGCAAAAACTTGCCGATACCGCGGATGTTATGCAGGAGCATCCTATTGCGCTTCAACTCCGCAATCTTCAGACCATGGCGGAAATTAGCATTGAAAAAAATTCTACCATCATTTTCCCGGCGCAGTTTATGAGCACGCTTGCGGACATGCAGAAGTTTTTGACGCAGGAAGGGATAAAACCGAAGATACATGGGTAAAGTGGTGTGCGTGGCCCTCTTTACATGAGTGCATTAGTAGAGTATTATAAGCGCGTGTAAAAATGCGCTCTGCGGGTGTAGCACAATGGTAGTGCGCCTCCTTGCCAAGGAGGCTACGGGGGTCCGATTCCCCTCACCCGCTCCATGTTGACTTCTCGTGGCGGCGTCCGCACGTGGATTGAAATAGACACCCGTGCGCTTGCGCGGAACTATCGCGTCTTACGAAAATTGATAGGTAAAAAATGTCGCATAATGGCGGTGGTGAAATCCAACGCCTATGGCCACGGTCTTTTTGATTTTGCTCGCGCGGTTGAAAAACTCGGCGTGGACATGCTGGCAGTTGATTCGGTGATTGAAGCGTTCGCGCTTCGGAAATACGGTGTCAAGAAACCGATGCTCGTTTTAGGATTCACACTCAAGGAACATTTTAGCAAAGCGGCGTCACAAAATATCAGCATTACTGTTTCCAATTTTGAGCATCTACGCGCACTCCTAAAATTAAAAACCATGCCGCACATACATATTAAAATAGATACCGGCATGCATCGACAGGGATTTTTGCCAGAAGATGTGCCGGCCGTGATTCGGTTTCTTAAACAAAAATTCCCGCGCGTCAACGTTGAAGGGCTGTACTCCCATCTTGCGGGCGCAAAAAATCCCAAGGACACTTCCGGCACTAAAAAACAAATTGCGGAATTTGAAAAGGTACGCGCGCTGTTTTTTGAAGCAGGCTTCAAACCCGCCTGCCATCTTGCCGCAACATCCGGAACCATCGCGTATCCCAAAACACATTACGATATGGTCCGTATCGGCATTGGACTGTATGGCATGTGGCCTTCGGACGCGCTGAAAAAATATTATGGAAAACGCATAAAATTTTCGCCCGTACTCTCATGGAAAACAATGGTGAGTGAAATAAAAGATCTCCCGCGCGGAAGCAAAATTGGATATAATGGAACCACGACACTCACGCGTGATTCATGGGTTGCCGTATGCCCCATCGGCTATTGGCATGGATATCCGCGCACGCTGTCGCACAAAGCGGAAGTTATTATTCACGGCAAACGCGTGCCGGTGCTTGGCACGGTTTCCATGGACATGATTGTTATTGATGTGACGCGCGTGCCACATGCGCGAATAGGCGATGCCGTTACGCTCATTGGCCGCGAGAAAAACGTAGAAGTAACGGCGGATGAACTTGCGGAGCTGGCGGGCACTGTAAATTATGAAATCGTCACGCGCCTGAACCCGCTCATTCAAAAGATCTACCGGCCTTGACAAAAGGGGGTTTCCGGTCTATAGTGCGGGTCATAGCCAAAAGTGGCTAAACACAATCCATTGCCTATCAGGCAATGGAGAACACGGCTATCAGCCGGAAGGAGAATCCCGTGTCTAAGTACGGACATCGTCCACACAACTGGTTTGAGGCAGTCGTCAACAAACTCGGTGGTGAACAAGGAGCCGAGAGGTTTCTTCGCGGCGAGCTCGTAGTTTCCGAGCCGACCCGCGCGTGGCGCGAGGAAGACGGCGTCATCTACTTCTCGGTGGCCAGCAATGGCACCACCGGCAAGGGCTGGATCACCCGTCTGGAGAGCAAGGGCTTGTGCGTGGGAGACTACGCTAAGCAGTTGCTCCGCTCGCCGGACTTCAAACCCACGAGTGGCGTGACCACGGAGATCGCCGTCTTGAAGAGCCTACTCTTCAATGACAACGACCGGATCACCGAAAAGATCCGTGCCGAGGCCAAGAAGCGCAAGTTCATCAAGCCGAGCGCCGAGGTGGCCTGCCTCATCTGCGAGATGTTCACCGATGAGGAGATCAAGGCCATGGGTCTCGTCTGGATCGTCGTCATGCACGAACCCATCAAGGATTCTGACGGTGATCTGCGCCTGCTGGGCGCCAGTCGCGGCGGCGGCGGCGGTCGGTGGCTGAACGCGTACTACGACGGGCCTGGCGACAGGTGGATTCGTGATGGCGGATTCGCGTTCGTCTCGTCGCAAGTTTAGCGTTTGGTATCCGCCCAGCACCGTCTCGGTGCTGGGCATTTTTTATTTTAAGAGCGCGCCCTAGTGTGGTATACTGTTTATACTATGGTATCACGCCTCATTTTGAGTATATGTCTTTTGGCATCATTTTTTCCGCACATGGCGTACGCGCGGGAATATGTGGGCGGTGAATTGATAAAGATTGCCGGTTCTGATGCGGTTTATTATGTGGGCACGGATTTGAAACGATACGTTTTTTCCGGCGAGCGCGTGTATAAAACGTGGTATGAGAATTTTAACGCCGTCACGCAGGTTTCCGTTGAAGAATTAACCGGCATGTCGCTTGCGGGCGTGGTGCGGTATCGGCCGGGTTCACGCATGATTAAAATTCCGGATGATCCCAAGGTGTATGTGGTTGCCACCAATGGCTTGGTGCGCCACATCGCAAATGAAGCGGTGGCCAGCGGACTCTACGGAACCGAGTGGAATAAAAAGATTGATGATCTTGAAGCATCGCTTTTGGTGAGTAACTATACATTTGGCACCGTTATTTCGCGGGTAAGCGATATTGATCTCTCCGCGCTCGCGACGGCGGCGTCGTCAATCAGCGTTGATCGCGCTCTTCCTATACTCGTGCTTCCTCCCACAGATTCCGGTTCCACCACCGCACCCGCCACATCAACACCCGCTGCTCCGGAGCCGCCAAAACCTGTGACGCTTGGCGCGCTTGAAGATATTGAATTTGCGCTATCGGATTCAAACACGATGTATATCGCGTCCGCTGACGCGAATGTTGGCGCATGGAAAAGTAATAACAGCGGCACGACATGGAGCCGCATCTATACCGGTGGTGGCTTAAAGGCGCTCGCTGTTCATACTACCAATTCCAACCTGGTGCTCTTGTCCGACAGCGGGAAAATAAAGCGGAGCGTTAATGGCGGAGTGACATGGTTTTCTGTTACCTCAACGCCAGCCAATCTTGATGCGGTTGTCGCCCTTTCGTTTGCAACGGTTACCCCGGATTTAGTGTATGGCATATCCGAGAAACTGCTTATTAAAAGCCAAGATGCCGGTTTGACGTGGACGACGGTTTCCGGAGTGAACGCGCTGACCTGGGTATTTACGGATGTCTTGCGTGTTCATCCGCAAAACGATGAATTGATTTTTACCGGTTCAACGAAGGGTTTGCAACACTCATCAAACGGAGGCACGGCATGGCGAGAATCCACCTCGTCAACCAAATACTCTAACCCCACCAATGCTGAATTTTTGAAGGTGCGGAGCATTGATTTTGATAATCGCAACGCGTTTGTCTATTACATGACGACTGATCAGGGTCTGTGGTACACCGCGGATAATGCGTCTAGTTGGAACACCAATCGCATTCCCGACGTTGCCGACAATGAGTTATATGATTTTGAGGTAGGCGATACCGATAGCAATATTGTGCATGTCGCCACCAAAAAGGGTATCTTTCGGAGTATCAATCGCGCGCAGTCATGGGAATCCGTGAATACGGGATTACCACTGACGGACCTTCTGTCGCTTGCCGTTGATCCCAAAGACGAAAATGTTGTTTTGATTGGCACGCGTGATCAGGGAGTCAATGAGGCGGCTGGCGAAGGATTGTATAAGACGACTGACGCGGGTCTTATGTGGAAAAAACAGGAGGCGTTTGAGAAAAAATAACTATGGAATTTTCTGAAATTGTTTTTGCCATGGTGCTTGCCGTTCTTTTGGGCGGTGTGGTTGGCTATCAGCGGCAACAGCGCGGCAAGGCGGCAGGAATTAGAACGCATGCGCTGGTGACGTTGGGTTCAACGTTGTTTACCATTCTCTCGCGATTTGGTTTTGGGTTTGAAACGGGAACCGATCCGTCGCGTGTCGCCGCTCAAATAGTGGTGGGTATTGGCTTCCTGGGCGCCGGTATGATTTTGCATCAGAAAAATAGAGTGACTGGTCTGACTACCGCGGCTGGGCTTTGGGCCGCGGCCGCGCTTGGCATGACGATTGGTGTTGGATGGTACAGTGTTGCCGTCGTCGCGACGCTTTTTATGCTGACAATTCTTCTTATCAACGATCGCTGGGCGCGGAACGATTCGGATAAATAATCCGATTATACAACCGGCGTGAGTGGTTTTTTGCCGGCGAGCACGGCGACGATATTCCGTGCGGCGATTGCCGCCATTTCGTCACGCGCCTCGTGCGTAGCAGAGGCGATGTGCGGAGTTAAGATTACATTCGGAAGTTTGCGGAGTGCGCGGTGGTCGGTTACATCACAATCTATCAACGGCTCGCATTCATAAACATCAAGCGCCGCGCCGGCGATTTTTTTGTTATAGAGCGCCTTCAGAAGCGCCTGTTCTGAAATCACAGGGCCGCGCGCGGTGTTGATGAGCAACGCGGTTTTTTTCATGAGATTGAGTTGTGCGGTGTCAATGAGATGGTGAGTGGAAGGGAGAAGCGGCACGTGGAACGAGATGACATCCGCTTGTTTACAGAGCGTTGCGAGCGATACTTTTTTGGCATCCACCGTTTTTTCTATTTCCGGATAGCGAATGACATCCGTATAAAGTATCTTCATGTTGAGACCATGATGTGCGAAATTGGCAACCATGGAGCCGATGCGTCCGCTACCCACCAGACCGAGCGTTTTTCCGGAAAGTTGTGTGCCGAGCATGAGGAGCGGCGCCCATGATTTAAACTTGCCGGCGCGGGTAAAACCGTCCGCTTCCACGATGCGTTTTGCGAGCGCAAGCATGAGCGCGACGGTGTGCTCGGCCACGGACACATTGAGCACGCCCGGCGTGTTGGTGATAACAACGCCGCGCTTTTTTGCTTCTGTAACGTCAATGTTGTTGAACCCCACCGCGTTGTTGGCCACGATTTTGAGTTGAGGGCCTGCGGCGTCAAACGCTTCCTTATCAATGGTTTCCGTAAGCATGGGAAGGATGGCGTGGATGCCGCGGATGCGCTTCAAAAATACGCTACGCGGAATGGGCGGCGCGGCGTTGTACGGGTCTTTCTTTTCGTGGTGCATCTCCACGTGAAAATTTTTGTGCTTTTTTAGCAGATTGAGTCCGACATCGGGAATGCGGCGGGTGATGAAAATACGAAACATATGGGGAGATTAATTATCGCGGAAGCGCGCGAAAAGATTTTTAATGGTTCCGGTGTGTTGTTTGGCAATCAGCGCCACGAGTAAACTTGCGAGCGTGCCCGCGGCCGCGGCAAGGAAACTCGCGAGGGTGTTTGATGAAACGGTGGATTGTCGCGCGGTGTCTCGCGACACATTCGGCACGCTTGATGCTGGAATAATAGTAATATCTTCCGGGCCGCGCGGCAAGAGGCGAAGACCGCTGGTGGTTTTGCTTACGATGCCCGTGATTTCCGCGTGTTCGTCCTGCATAAGCGCGGTGCGCGCGATGGCAACGCCTTCCTTTATATACACAAGCAATTCGTCGGTGCCATCATCAAGGTATGCTTTGTTTTGGAGACGTTGCGTGATGGCGCCGGCAATTTTGACCAGCGCGCCTTCGTGCTCATCCGTGAGTTGGTTGATCGGAATTGTGTCAGGGAGTGTCAGCGCGCCCGGCTCAAGAACGCGGATGTCATCGGCTTTCTGGGTTTTGATGCGCAGTTCCTCGTGCGCTTGCGAGAGCGCGCCGGTTATCTCAACGCGGTCGCCGATGCGGAGCGCGGGGAATGCTTTGTCGTATGAGTAGATTTGGACGCCGGCGGTTGTTGATGGGGTTACGATATAGAAAATTTGCAATCCAAGAATGCCTGGCAGTACCGCAACGACGCCGGTTGTTTGCACGCGGTCGCCGATGTCCAGATCGCGCACGGATTCCAACGGCACGGTTTTGAGCGGTTTCGCGGTGCGGCGCGTAGTTGTCTTGCTGGCACGCGCGGCAGGGGCGCGTTCGCGGAGCGGTGTGATGATGTTAGGGTCACCCGGTGTCGGCGTACTCGTCCAGCGCCAGGCGCCATTTTTATCTACAGCGTAACTTGCGCTTTCCGTAACGTCATCGTAGGAAATGCGCGCAAGCAATTGGTCAAACGGGTCAAAAAGCCGCGCCTCGTCACTGGTATTGTTGAGCGCGATTTTTGTTTCTTGTCGTCCGAATACGCGATACGCGCCCGGTTCAAGCGCCGCGTCTTCGTTCACGGTAAATCCGCGGCTGCCGCCTTCTTCATCATCAAGTTTTATGCCATCAAGCGCGACAGGTTCTGTTCCCGCATTAAACAACTCAATCCATTCGGCATCGTCCGACCCTTCGGGGTTAGGCATGAATTCGGTTATGCGGAGCGCGGAAAAATCCACGGGCACAGGGCCGCCAACGCCATCTTCTGATGATGGCGCGGAAAGTACGCGGATGACGTGCGCGGTTTTTGAGATGAGCGCGCCGTCAGAAACCGAGAGCACTACGGTAAAAGCGCCGGGCGTTTCATACGAATGCCGCGGGCTTTGCGCGGTTGATTCCTCCCCATCGCCAAAATCCCAGTGGAATGTCAGCGGGTCATTTTCCGTGTCGCTTGAATCCGAGGCATCAAACAAAACGTCCGTGTTCACGAGCGCCTCATCCTCGGCATCAATCACAGCAATGGGTGAATTGTTTACGATGGTAAAATTGTTGGGCGCGCCCGGTGTTGGTTTGTTGGTCCAGCGCCATGTGTGCTGGTTGGTGCGGGCGTAGCTCGCGCCCTCTGCCGCGCTGCCCGTGAACGAAACCGTTTCAAGCGCGCGGTCATCCTGGTCAAGAAGCGTGACGGTTTCACCGCCACTGTTGTTGAGCGCGATGTTGGTGCTCGTGCGTGATATGGCGAAATGGGTGAACGGCGGAATGGTAAGCGTGGTAGATGAAAATGTTTTTCCGCTCTTGTCTTGAAGCGCAAAGTCACGGAATGAGACGGGCTGTGCGGTTGGATTATAGAGTTCAATAAATTCGCCTTCCGCATCCGGGCCGATGGGGTTGGGCAGAAATTCTGTGATAGTGAGCGTGCTTGAGGTTGCTGGTTGCAATGGAAGCGGTGCTGTCCGGGTCGTTTCGTTTGTGATAACATTCGGCCCTCCTTTTGTTGGCGTTTCCGTTGATGCAAAGTCCAATGCATCGTTGTTGCTGTCGCGGCCGTCTTGTATGCGCGCAATAGAAAGCGGGTCTTTCGCCGCCGGAGCGTTATCGTTTACAAATTCATCGGTCCAGTCGCCGTAGGCAACACGGTCAATGGTTTTACCGGTGCCGTCCATGAGCACGATAAGGTCGCCCGTATTGTTGAGTTGCCCCTTTGGTTTTTCAATCACCGAAAATTGGTGCGGCGCGAGCGTTCCAGAAAGCGCGGTTGCGGTTTCATTGCCGTCTTCAAGCGTCCATTTGGTAAACTCTATGATTTCCGTTGAGTTGTTATACAGTTCCACCCACTCGTCTCCATCGGCTGGGTCAGAAACGAATTCATTGATGACCATCACACCACTTGCGTATTGTTTGACCGTTACGGTTGGGGCAAGGGATTTGTTTGACGGCGCCGATGGTGTTGAGGTGGCGGTGGGCACCGGTTCCGGTGCAGGCGTTTCTGGCGGAGGATCTTCGCCGGGCGGTGCTGACGCGGTGTTCGCGGCGCCGATACTGTTGCCTTCTTCGCGTTCCATCCAATTGGCCTCGGTGTAATCGCGGAGCATCGGGTCGCGGCGTTCTAGCGATGCATCGGGCGCCGGAAGATAGGTGAATCGTTCCACAATCGTTCCGGCGCTGTCGTTCAGGCCGATTTCTTCGCCGGTTTCTTTTAGAGTATCCCATGCGCTGTCAAAGATGGTGACGCCAGCAAGAGACTGGTACTGCGCGCGCGTTGTGGCCGCCACTTCAGCGATGACCGCATACTCTTGCGGCGCTATTATAAAATCATCGCCCTGAAAGAGTGTGAGGGTATGACGCGCAAGACGAGCGGCGTCTGTATCCCAGAAAGTCCAGATGGTCATGTCAACGGGGGCGGCACCGAAGTTGTAGATTTCTATCCATTCGGAGTTGTCTCTTTCATACGCGCCGATTTCGGTAATGGCGATGGCCGGCGGCGCGATTTCTGCCGCGAGCGCGGCGGGGATGAGCGGCGTTATGACGGAAAGAAGTGAAACTAAAAATCCCCCCAAGAAGTATTTTTTCATGGTACTAGTATACCAGATTGACAGAAGGTATTTTGTCTGGTATACTACGGTATCCCATTAAAATGGGCAGGTGGTGGAATGGTATACACGTCAGTTTTAGGAACTGATGCCGCAAGGCGTGAGGGTTCAACTCCCTCCCTGCCCACAAAACAAAAGTACCGTTGCAACGGTGCTTTTGTTTTTCAAGCCGCGCATTTTTATTTTTTACTCTGCGTGATATGATACTAACATGAAGGACATCACACCCATTTTACGTTCACTGGGTCTGTTGGATAGTGAGATAAAGACCTATGTGCGCGCGTTGGAACACGGGCCGGCAACCGTGCTTGAGCTTGTAAAAGCAAGCGGTCTTTCGCGTCAGGCAACGTACGTTGCCATACAAACACTCACCGGCCGCGGGCTTATGTCTTCCGCGCTCCATGCTAAAAAACGATTGTTTGCCGCGGAACACCCGGATAAATTACTTGCGTATGCGGAGCGGCGCGAGGTTGAATTGCGCGAGCATGTGGGCGATCTCAAGCGCTTAGTGCCGGAATTGGAATTGCGCGCTGGTGGTGAGAAACCGGTAGTAAAGGTATTTGAGGGCAAAGAAGGAATCAACGCTATTATTGAAGACATGCGACTTGACCAGGCGAAGGTGACGTTTGAGATTACTGATCTTGAGGCCATGCGTGCGGTGCTGACATCAGAGGACTTAGCGCCCCTGAAACGCGAATCAAAAAAAATGAAACGGTTTGTGCGCGGTTTGTACGCGGGAGAGATGTCACCGAAAGCGGTGGACAGCGAGCGGTTTGCGTTGCCGGATAAATACGGACATTTCAAATCCCATCTGGGAATTTATGGCAACAAGGTTGCGCTCGTGACGTTTGAAGGCAAAATGTACTCGGTCATTATTGAAAGCGGCGCGCTCGCAAAAGCGCTGCACACACTGTTTGAATTGGCATTTGAGAGCGCCAAAAATTTTCCTAAAAAATAAAAGCGATAATAAAAAAAGCGCCCGCACATGAAGTGCAGGGCGCGCTCTTGAGCGGCGAGGCACCTGGCCTCGCCTGCGGCGTTATCCGCCGTTCATGGTTTCCTCCATGGCGAGAGTTGGTTTTCACCCCGAGACCTTGGGGCGGAATCAGAAATATGCCGCATGATGCCCCCGACCCGAAATGGAGTAGAAGTGTTTCTTTCCGATCTTGATTCTAACCGCTACCTAGTTAGCCTCCTTCCATCTCGGTACCTCCTGGCTGACTCTATAGACAAGATACCAGAAAATGAAAGGCTTGTCAAGCTCATACTTGACAATGTTTTTTCAATACCACCTTCACTGATATTAAATAATACAGATTTTTGGCTTAAAATAAACAAAAAACTGTAATTTGTACACACGGCACTTGACAGATTTTAACTGGTGTGGTATTATGGTTTTTGTGCAGAATGCACAGCCATCCGGAAAGGGGTTCGAAGGCTTTGGATCGGGGTATCTGTCGTCGCTTTGCTTGACGACAGGTAGTTCGTAGCCATGCGCCCTTCTGATCTTGCGGAACGCACACCGCGGCTTCCTCTCTAAAATATACTATTACGGAGAGCAACAGCCGCATCGTGCATCATACCCGCACAGCTTTCAACTTCCTTCCGGGTGACGAGAACGATCGCGAGGAGGCACATCGGCGACCCTAACCAACTGCGGGGAAGCTCCGGCTAGCAGTTGGCGTGGCGCAGGCCACGCGGGCACGTCCCGGACCGAGTTGCTCGCACATGGGCGAAGCGGTCCGGATTGGCCCCCTCTTCCTGCCTACTCCCGTCGGGCTAGTGACGGGACCCTTTTTCAGGCGATCACACTTCGACTTCGCTCAGTGCGGATTGCGGATTATGGTGGTCGATTGGAAAAGGAGGAGCGCATGAACAAGCGGAAAGCTCGCGCAACAGCGCGGGCGGCGGCACTTGCGGAAGTGCTGCGGTGGCATCTGGAGTACATGCGGTACAAGGGGGACTTGGAGGATCCTCCTGTCGTGCGGGATGGGGTGGCGTTCTACCAGGTTGGCCGTAACGCCTCTCACTACTTCTTTGCCGGCGTGGATTCAGATGGGCGTAAGTTCATCTGTACCGTCGGCGATAGTTGTGATGAGAACGGGGAGCTCACCGTGGTGGAACACGTGTACGAGGTCGACACGTTTTCCGGCCACTACCTCGGCCACTACTAGAAAGGAGACACACCCTATACCCCTCAGGGAGAAGCGAGGGGATTCTATTAGAAGAGAGTTCGCAGTTGACAAACCCTGCGAAATCTGGTCTAATGGAGGAAATTCAGAAGGAGAGCGTAGCATGTTCATCGTGAAGAGGGACATCATCAGGGGCCGCTCCTTTCTCCGGAATAGGGCGAGGCGCTCGATGACCGCGAGAAAGCGGCATGCCAATCGGGTGTATCGGCGCGATGTGCGCCAGCGGGTGCATCAGCTTGTGGACTATGAGGCGTTCGACATCACGCCTCGGGCAACGTTCAGCTTCTGGGACGTGATGTAGAAGTAACGGGGGCGAAACGGTTTCGACGGGGAGCGGATGATCATGTGCGGCACGCCGGGGATGTTCAGCACCTCGTTAAAAAGCTGGGCAACACACAGACGCCAACATCGACGTCGAATCCCGCGCCGTCGCCGCCTAGTAAGCGGCGATGACGCCACTCACGCCAAGTCCGCTTCTACGCGGCGTGGGTGAAAACCAATGAAGCTCGGTGACGCGTTCTATGGTAGGGCGGCGCGTTACTTAAAAAAAGTCCAACCACGCTCCGATGAACCGTGTTCGTTCGGGTCAGCGGAAGCGTAAAAACAACGAACTAAGCGTGTAGAGGCCATGACCGAAACTTTCCGGACCCGGGTTCGACTCCCGGCGCCTCCACTTCGCCCCGTTCCGATGTATCGGAACGGGGCATTTTTATTTCTCTAACACCTCGGTGAGTTTGCGTACGACTGTCGCAATAGAAGAGGTGCCCGAGATGAGTTCTAAAATTTGTTCGCGTGTGTAATTTTTTTGATCGCGTAAATCCTCGGCCAAGGCGATCACCTTGCCAAATTCCTTGCCGGGCTGAAAACCAAGCCCAATTAAATCCCGGCCTTGCAAAATGGGTTTTGGCGTTTCTTTATATATTGCTAACTCCTGCGCCCGTTTTCGCACCCACGCGCCTGCGGCATACGGGTCTGGCAACAAAAATTGTTCGAGGTGCGCAGGGTCAACAAACGGACCGCGGCCGCGATGGTCTGCTTCGGCAACAAAGGTTAATTCGGCAATGGTGGCAGGATGGATGCGTTTAGCAAGTCGTCGAAAAGCGCCGTCACTTATTTCTTCTCCCTGCAGGTGTTTGAGACACATAACCCCGGGCCATAAATGATCACGCACAATCGCAACGCATTTGGCGGTTGTATCATTATCTAAACCGATTTTTTCAAGAAATGTTCGTGTTGGCTCCGCGCCCGCTCCTTCGTGCCCGTGTGAACGAACACGCCCGTTCTCAAAAGCGGTTGTTTCGGGTTTCCCGAGATCATGGCAAAGGGACGCCCACATGACGGTTCGCGCCTCATCGCCAGAAATTCCGTAATACCGAATAATAGCCGCAGCGCTGTCGGCAACTAAAAGAGTGTGTGTCCACACGTCTCCTTCAGGATGCCAATCTAATTCTTGTTCGGTTCCGCGGAGCGCCTGAAGCTCTGGAAAATATTGAGCAATGATACCAACCTCGTGCAGGGTGTGCAGGCCAAGCGATGGTTGTCCGGATTTTAATAATAATTTTTCCCACTCGTCGCGCACGCGTTCTTTGGGAAGCGTGGCAAGTTCTGGAACCATTGATTGCATAATGGCGAGCGTTTCAGGATCAGGCCGGAGGCCGAAACGCGCAACGAATTGCGCGCCACGAAATACGCGGAGCGGATCGTCGCGGAAACGTTCGGGGTCAGTAACTTTAAGTCGCCGTTCCCGCAAATCTTGCACGCCGCCGAACGGGTCAAAAATTTCACCGGTGAGCGGATCCTTGGAAAGCGCGTTGAACGTGAAGTCGCGCCGTTTCGCGGCTTCGCGGATAGACATGTTTGGGTCTACTTTCACTTCAAATCCTCGGTGGCCGGCGCCTATTTTTGAATCACTGCGCGGAAACGAAATATCAATATCCATTATGCCGGGTTTCGTGAGTTTCAAAATACCAAATGCGCGGCCTACGACATCAACTCGTCCGAGCGGCGCAATAATTTTTTCGATTTCTTCCGGAGCGACCCCGTATATCTCAACATCGAAATCTTTTGAGGGAATACCAAGCACTTCATCGCGCACCGAACCGCCCACCAAAAGCGCGCGGCCGCCTTTTTCTTTCACGGCGCGCGCTATCGCGCATACCATTTCAAACGCCGCCAGCGCTTCCGATCCCTGCTCCGCCTCAAGGCGCGTGCCAAAAGACGCCGCGTCATGACCGCGATAGCGTGCCAGTTCTTTGTCCTCGCCAGTTTTTTCCGGAAGCGCAGTTTCAGGAATATGGCGCGCAGTGCGTCGAAATGTTTTTTCGTGTTCTTTTTGGAAAGTTTCGTTCACAGTGAAGACATCATAGCATATGGTACACTATACATGTATATCCTTAAATATATTTTATGAAGCAAGAGAAACCACGGGAACATCCGATACTGACTCCCGAACGAGAGGCCGTTGTTCAACTTTTGGCTCAAAGCGATCAAAAGAGGCGTGATTCTTACACCGATATTCTCATGAAGTATTGGAAGGCGCTTGAGGATTTAAAGCGTGGCGCGGAGAGGGAGATTAAGCAATACGGCAAACGATCGGAGCGTAATAAATTGGATGATCAAGAGATCGGGCGCGAGTTGATATCAGAGCTCATAGGCGCGGGCATCTCCCCGATTATTTCCGTAGAGCGAAAGTTTGGTGCGGAGAAACGAGCGGGTGGAATGGCGGCTCGTGAAGGATGGCTTTCCGGTGTAAAGCTTAATGTTGGTACGTTAGGTATTCAACCATTCTTACCACCAGGAGAAGATAGGGTGCTTTTCAAAGTGCGCGTTACAGATCCAAGCGAACTTGAGCCGCGTATGGCAGGGGATTTAAAAACATTTCAGGGTGTTGTTGTTTTCCGAGGTGATTATATTTCCCCCGATCGTTTAACCGAGATCCAACAATAAAAAATGGAGTGAGTCGTGAGACTCACTCCAGAGAGATGGGCACCGCCGCATCGCACGCGAGTAGCGCAGCAAGCGGGGTTTCCACCGTCTTTCCGTTTGCGAACACCGTAACGAGCATGCCGCCCTCTTGGCGCAAATCCGTAATGATTGCTCCATTCGAAGCGATGAACGGCAACTTGGCTTGCAGTCCTGCGAGTATGACCTCGATACGCCTCTGCCTTCCACTTGCAGTCACGCGTTTCTCCTTTTAGATTGGGTTCAAGGGTAGAGCCACTCTACCAGAATGTTGATATTTTGTCAAGCCCCTCGGATTCCACCACAACGGTATTTATACTTTTTTGATTTCTATGTGCTCTAGGATTGTTTTTTGAATCGTGCGCACGAGCGCCAGCGCGATGAGGGTTGCGCCCAAGAGTTCCAGACCCTCTTCAACGACAATAAGTTTGTGGTAGAACGAGACAGGGATGGTAGGCCGGGTGATGAGTGCGCGTCCCCAGAATTCTATACCCAAGCTTCCAATCCATACCACAACACCACCAAGAAGCAGCCATGCCGCGCGGCGGTTGCTACGCCAGAGTGTTTTAATAATGATACCGAACACCACCAGCGCCGCGAGCATTGCTGGCGCAAAATAAAAAAGCCAGTTGAATGATTCGCCATGAAAGCCGCCGGTGCCGAGCATATTGTTCAACACAAAACCGATTCGTTCGTGGATACCCATCATGTCATCAAGTCCGATGTACGCAAGGCCGAGCGCGAAGAGCAACCATGCCGCGTTTATTCGGCGTGGCGTACGCAGGCGCATGATAATAGCGCCGTTTAGCAATGCGAGTGTCGCGACTATCCAGAGTTTAGCGCCGGTGTAGAGGGATGCCAAATTACCCTCTTTATCAATATCAAAAAAACCAATCTCGTCGCGCCAGAAGATGTGCACGAGAACAATAAGGAGGTCGCCAAGAAGAAAGATGAATAGCATTGCTTGCAGTATAGAAAGTAGTCCACCATTTGTCCACTTGTCGCAGGCAGGACGGCAGTGTACAGTGGCCATGTTATTTACTTTCACTCATCTATGAAAAAATATATCTTCTTTGGCGCCGTGCTTTCCGCGCTTGTGTTGGTGGGAGCAGGATGTAACAAAGAAACGCCGCCCGTAACTGGCGGAACAACGGCACCGGAGACGGCGGCCGTGCCTGCGGAAGAAAATAAAGAGGAAGCGAAAACGGATGCATCGGGAACCGTGAAAATTGATATTCGTCAGGACGAACAATCAGCAAGCCCAAAAGCGTTAGCCGGCGACAAGGAGCCGGCGCCATTGCAAAACCAGCCGTCGTCACAACCCCAGCCGTCGAACCCAAGTACGGATGCGGATCAGGAACCGTCCCAACCAGCGCCTAGTGTTCCAGCCACAAAGTCATTCACCATCACCGCATCGCAGTGGGTATTTTCACCAAACACGATTACGGTGAAACAGGGCGATACGGTGCGTTTGCGGGTGAATAGTATTGATGTCGCTCACGGTATAATGATTCCGGATTACAATATTAACAAGGTGCTTAATCCGGGCGAAACCGTGATGATTGAATTTATCGCCGATAAAAAAGGCACCTTCTCTTTTAGGTGTTCCGTGCAATGCGGCGGGGGGCATCCGGATATGAAGGGAACACTCGTTGTGGAGTAATTTTTGGATCCCGGGTCAAGCCCGGGATGACAAGAGGCAAAAAGCAGCTCAAATAAGCTGCTTTTTGGTTCATCCCATGTTTTCCACAAGGGGACTTGACAAACATTTGAGGGTCATATAAACTACGCACCAGTCACACTGCACGTACGAGCACGCCCCAAAAGTCAAATTGGGGCTATCCACAGGTATGTGGTATCCGCTTGGACCTCTGTATGTTATACTTCAGTCATGGAACTGACTACTACAATCAGCTATAACATACAACAACCAAGCGGCTAACCCTTTTCTTTATTTTATTGGGTTTTTAGCAAGCCGCCGTTGGGCGGTATTTTTTTCTCGCTGAAAGCGAGAAAATCCTCCGAAGCTTTATGCGAAGGAGGATTACATCTCACTCGTTTCCGTTACTCAATAAGCTCACTTGTTGGATAACGCAGAGCGTGTTGAGCGAACATTGACAATTCAAACATGAGGTAATCAATTAACGAAGCACCGTTGGGTGCTTTCGTGATACGCATCTTAAGAAGAGCATATGGTGGATGCCTTGACATCAAACGACGATGAAGGACGTAGCAATCTGCGATAAGCTTCGGGGAGGTGATAAGCAACCTTTGATCCGGAGATTTCCGAATGGGGAAACCCGGCCCTAATGAAAATTGGGGTCATCACCCACTGAATACATAGGTGTGTGAAGAAGACCTGGCGAAGTGAAACATCTCAGTAACCAGAGGAAAAGTAAACAATAATCACTTCACTAACGTTACGCAGGAATTTTTCTGCGGAGCGTTAGCGGAGTGTGTGTTATTCCCAGAGTAGTGGCGAGCGAAATGGGATTAGCCCAAACTCATAGTGTGGTATCGCTGATTGCCATTCAGCCCTAGGTTGAATGGTATATCATGATACGAGGTGCAGGCCGTTGCATTATGGGAGTTATGAGACACTGCGTTCGCTACCTGTTGAGGCGAGCGGTGGCATGTATGACGTTAAACTAAGGGTCCTGGAAAGGCCCGCCAAAGAAGGTGATAGCCCTGTTGTTGAAAACGTTTATACTCACTGTGCAGTTGTTCTCGAGTACGGCCAGACACGTGCAAGCTGGTCGGAAATTGGGAGGACTGTCTTCCAAGGCAAAATACGTTTGATGATCGATAGTGAACAAGTACCGTGAGGGAAAGGTGAAAAGAGACCCGAGAGGGTTTGTGAAATAGACCTGAAACCATATGCTTACAAGGAGCCGGAGCCCGCAAGGGTGACGGTATTCCTATTGAAGAATGAGCCAACGAGTTTATGGACTGTTGCTTACTTAAGTCCTACGGGACGCAGGTGTAGCGAAAGCGAGTGTGAATAGCGCGTTTCCAAACTTTCTTTTTCTCTTGATAGCAATATGAAGAGAGAAATGATTGTTTGAATGTAGCAGCCATAAGACCCGAAACCGGGTGAGCTATCCATGACCAGGGTGAGTCCCAATGATAAGTTGGGAGGAGGCCCGAACCCACGCGCCGTGCAACACGCGGGGATGAGTTGTGGATAGGAGAGAAATTCAAATCGAACTCGGTAATAGCTGGTTCTCCCCGAAAGAGCTTTAGGGCTCGCCTCGTGTGTTTCCGCTGGTGGTAGAGCACTGGATGAGGGTTGAGTCCGCAAGGATATCGCTTTCAATCAAACTCCGAATACCAGCGATTAAAACACGAGAGTCAGACCGTGGGGGCTAAGCTTCACCGGTCTTGAGGGAAACAGCCCAGATCGCCAGTTAAGGTCCCTCAATCCATATTAAGTGTTAAAGGTGGTGTTAATTCTCATACAACCAGGATGTTGGCTTAGAAGCAGCCATCATTTAAAGATAGCGTAACAGCTCACTGGTCAAGAGTTTTCGCGCCTAAAATGTATCGGGGCTAAATATGGTACCGAAACTGCGAACTTTGACCGCAAGGTTAAAGTGGTAGGGGAGCATTCCAAGCTGCTGTGAAGCTCACGTCGCGAGACGGAGTGGAGCGCTTGGAAGGGAGAATGTTGGCATGAGTAGCAAAAACCAATGTGAAAATCATTGGCGCCGAAAATCCAAGGTTTCCTGGGCCAGGAGAATCCTCCCAGGGTTAGTCGGGCCTAAGGCGAGGCCGAAAGGCGTAGTCGATGGATAAGCAGGTTATTATTCCTGCACCTCGTAGCGTTTGTCACTTCTGACGTCACGCGAAGATACGAGCGGGCTATGGTATGTCCGTTTCGCAAGATGAAGGCAAAGCCCTCGGGTAGAGCCGATTCGTGTTAACGCGGGGCCAAGAAAAGGGAGTGGCGTGTGACGCTATGGGTCCGTACCGCAAACCAACACAGGTGGATACGTCGAGAAGACGAAGGCGAACGAGAGAACCCTTGTTTAGGAACTCTGCAATACAGCGGCCGTAACTTAGGGATAAGGCCTGCCCGAGCAATCGGGCCACAGCTAAAGACATCAGGCGACTGTTTACCAAAAACACAGCTCCCTGCTAACTCGCAAGAGGATGTATAGGGGGCGATGCCTGGCCAGTGTCCGAACGTTAAGGAAGGGGGTCATTTCTGTCGCAAGACGGGAGGCAGCCCTCAACTGAAGCGCGGATGAACGCCAGCAGTAACTATAACTGTTCTAAGGTTCTGCACGTCACAGCGGTGGTGTGTAGAAGGACTAGAACGGTTATAGTGGAGAGTGCCAAAAAGCTGCCTCCTTACATGGCAACATGTAAGTGGTCCTAAAATACATGGCTATATGCTGGGAAGTTCAAGGGGACTATGGTATAATTAAACCATAGTATGTCATTGAATAATCAGCAGGAAAGACTAGGGGCCGCATGGATTTGCGGATTTACTGACGGGGAAGGTTGTTTTTCAGTCAGTATCATCCGAAATTCCACGACCAGTTCTGGTTGGCAAGTGTTTCCGGAGTTTGTGGTAACGCAAGGCGAAAAGAGTCGAAAAGCTCTTGAGTTTATGCGTGAGTACTTCGATTGCGGACAGATTTATATTAATCGAAGGCGCGACAACCACAACGAGCACTTGCTTCGTTATTGCGTCCGATCACAGCAGGGACTTCGTGAAAAAATTGTTCCATTCTTTTTGAAGAATCAACTTCGAACAGAGAAATCGAAGGATTTTCAAAAATTTGTAGAGATACTCAAGCTCATGGAGCAAAGAAGGCACCTGCAGAAAAATGGATTAAAACGCATAGCAAAAATTATCCAGACGATGAACCGTAAGGTTTCATCACGGTTTCTAGAATCCTCAGAGACTAAACGCCGTGCCCCGATACGTTCGGGGAAGATATAGTCCTTCGTATAAAGGTAACGAAAAGCGAAATACCTTGTCGGGTAAGTTCCGACGCGCACGAATGGCATAACGGTCTGATGACTGTCTTAACAAGGGACTCGGCGAAATTGCAATATCCGTGAAGATGCGGATTACCCGTAGCTGGACGAAAAGACCCCATGGAGCTTTACTACAACTTGGCGTTGGGTCAGCGTTTCAAATGTTTAGAATAGGTGGGAGTTTTACCGCAAGGTAGGACACCAGTGAAATACCACCCTTTTGTGATGTTGATTCTAATCAGTTTCCGTGAATCCGGAAACCGAGACAGCGCCTGGCGGGTAGTTTGTCTGGGGCGGACTCCTCCCAAAATGTAACGGAGGAGTTTACCAAGGTAGGCTTGGCGCGGATGGAAATCGCGCTCGACGTGCAAACGCATAAGCCTGCTTTACTGCAAGACCTACAAGTCGCGCAGTCACGAAAGTGGAAGTTAGTGATCCGACCGTACGAAATAGGACGGCGGAAGCTCATCGGATAAAAGTTACCCTGGGGATAACAGGCTAGTCTGGTCCAAGAGTCAAATGGGCTCCCCACAATTGTAAGATTGTGGTAAACTGTGACTCAAATCGTGGAAATCCTCCCTTCATATGAAGAAGGACAATCACGAGGGTAAGATAGTTTGTTTCTATGGACACCATACGAGCGCGTAATGCTCGGTTTCGTCAGCTGACCCAAGAACAACAAGAGATCATTATTGGATCGTTGTTGGGTGATGGTTATTTGGTAGCCACAACGCGTGGTTATGCTTTTCGCGTCAATCATGGAATTGCGCAACAAGCATACGTGGATTGGAAGTATCGTATTCTTGAAGAATTTACAAATTCTCCACCGCGTATTTACCAAAGTAGCTATTACTTTCGCACCGTTTCTCATCCATTTTTTGAGAAATTGCGGCATGAGTTTTACGTTGAAAAACGTAAGCAAGTGCCCGTTCAATTATCAGAATGGATGTCACCACTTGTTTTTAGTGTGTGGCTTATGGATGATGGCGCAAAAGATAAGGGTCAGTTACGATTAAATACCCAATGTTTTTCTCGAGAAGAAAACCAAACATTGATAGGTATCCTAGAAGCTAAACTTGGCATTAGTGCAACACTTAATCGAGACAAAAAACAGTTTCGGTTGCGTGTTAAAGAAGTGAGCATGCCGCGCGTGCGGCAACTTGCTCGGCATTATTTACTTCCAAGTATGCAATACAAACTATCCCCGTAACGACTTCGAGCATCTTTTGTACGCGCAAAAGACTCGGGACTCATCGTGTATGATGGGTAATATGTCACCATCCCGAAAGGGATGAAGGTATAGTCTACCTCGTAAGAAATTACGAATTGAAGCCATATCGACGACCAGGTTCGGCACCTCGATGTCGGCTCATCGCATCCTAGGGCTGGAGAAGGTCCTAATGGTCCGGCTGTTCGCCGGTTAAAGCGATACGCGAGCTGGGTTCAGAACGTCGTAGATACCTGCGACCTCCTATGGTAACATAGGAGTAAAATCAAGCTAATATCGGTGAAACCCTCCTCTTGTTCTGACCGAACAGCAGAGAGGGCAATACCGAGGGAAGTCTCCGCCTTAGGCGGATGACCCCGTAACGACTGATCCCGTAAGGGTGAGAGCGCATGACAAAAATAATATTAAGTCTGTGCTCAGACGCTTGATCCCTACTCTAAAAGGAGAGGGATAAGATATAGTCTATGCCACTAGAAATAGTGGAAACACATGAAGACAGTTCGGTCTCCTATCCGCTACGGGCATTGAAGAGTGAGAGGGCCATTTTCTAGTACGAGAGGACCGAAAATGACAAACCTCTTGTGTACCAGTTGTCCCACCAGGGGCATTGCTGGGTAGCGACGTTTGGCACGGATAAGCGCTGAAAGCATATAAGCGCGAAGCCGTCCTCAAGATTGCTCTTCGTTTGAGACTCCCGGAAGACTACCGGGTTGATAGGCACTAGGTGTACACGTGGTAACACGTTGAGCCGAGGTGTACTAATAAGTCGAGCGTATCACGGAAGCACCGAGTGGTGCTTTACCTCATGTTATATTTTTGAGTGCAGTGTTCTCGGTATTTCAAGCGACGGGGGTACACCCGATCCCATTCCGAACTCGGCAGTTAAGCCTGTCTGCGCCGATGGTAGCCGCAAGGCAAGAGTAGGTCAGTGCCGAGAACTTTGCACTCAATAAAGAATCACCCGGAAGGGTGGTTTTTGTTTGCCAAATTTTATTAGCCGCCTGCAGGTGCAGAATTTTTATTGTTATGGTACCGTTGAAGTACTATGGCATCCACTATAGCGCTTATTATCATTGCGGCTGGCCGAGGCGCGCGCATACAAAAGGATTTGGGGAACGCGCTCCCCAAGGTGTTGCAACCACTCCACGGCAAGCCACTCATTCGGCATCTTTTAGATACGGTGGTGGGCGCGCCAGTCGCATGGCCGCCAGTTGTTGTTATTGGGTATCACGGTGAGATGGTGGAACAAGAACTTGGGCCGGATTACACGTACGTGTGGCAGCGCGAGCAGCTTGGCACCGGACATGCGGTTATGCAGGCGCAGAGTGTTTTGGAAAGAAAAGCGACAGATGTGGTGGTGCTGTATGGCGATATGCCGCGCATAGGACGTGCCGTGATTGAGCAATTGGTGGCCGCGCATGGCGCGCATAAAAATACCGTGACGTTTGCGAGCACGACCGTGCTGGATTTCTTGGATTGGCGGAGCGGTTTTATGAGTTATGGCCGCGTGGTACGAAATGTTCAGGGCGCGGTGGCGCGTATTGTTGAGTATAAAGATGCGAGCGAGAAAGAGCGCGCGATTCGTGAAGTGAACACCGGCGCGGCATGTTATCGCGCGGAGTGGTTGTGGGCGCATTTGAAAAAACTACGAAACGATAACGCGCAGCATGAATATTATTTGACCGATATTTTGGCAATGGCGCTTGCGGAAGGCGAGCGCGTTGAAACAATTGTTGTTGATCCGCGCATGGCGCTCGGGGTGAATACGGCAGAAGAATTGCAACGGCTTGAAACAATGGAACCATTTTCGTGATGGTATGAAAACGATTGTTGATTTACACATACACTCACGCTATTCCCGCGCGTGTTCAAAAGATTTAACACTACCGTTGATTGCAAAAGCGTGTGAACGCAAGGGTATTGATGTGGTGGGAACGGGAGATTTTACGCACCCGGCGTGGTTTGCATCAATGAAAGAATTGTTGCAAGAGGAAATGCCCGGTATTTTTGTTTTACGCGATGGTTCCAGTAAAACAAAATTCATGTTGACCACCGAACTTGCGTGTATCTATACGCATCGCGATGCGGTGCGGCGATTACACCTATGTGTTTTTGCGCCGTCGCTTGCGGCAGTTGAAAAATTGAACGCCGCACTTGAATCGCGCGGATGCAACCTGCGATCCGACGGGCGTCCCATTTTAGGGCTCTCTGGCAAAGCGTTATTGCAGATGATGTTGGAGATTGATCCCACGTTCATGATGGTGCCGGCGCACGCATGGACACCGTGGTTCGCGGTGTTTGGATCAAAATCCGGTTACGATGCGTTGGAGGAATGTTTTGAAGAATTAACGCCGCATATTCGCGCCATTGAAACGGGGCTTTCAAGCGATCCGCTCATGAATCGGCGATTATCTGCGCTGGACAAAATCACGCTCATTTCAAATTCCGATGCGCATAGTTTAGAAAAACTTGGACGTGAGGCCAATGTGTTTGATCTGCCTGCAGTGACGTACGCGGCGATTACCGATGCGATTGCAACCGGCGACCGCGCGCGTTTTTTATACACGATTGAATTTTTTCCTGAAGAGGGGAAATATCATTTTGACGGCCATCGCGATTGCGGAGTTTCGCTTCATCCGCGCGATTCAGCGCGCGAGGGTTTTCGGTGTCCCACCTGTAAGAAGCCGCTCACGATTGGTGTGATGAATAGAGTACAGGTCTTGGCGGATCGCGCGGAAGACGCGGTGCCCATGGAACGCTTTATCGGATGCAAAAAAATTGTTCCCCTTGATGCGATTATTGCCGATACGATGGGCGTAGGCGCGGCAAGCAAACGCGTGCGCGCACTGTATGATCAGTTAATTACCGGCGTTGGCAGTGAATTTTTTGTATTATTAGATGCGCCGGTGGAAGCAATTGCGCGTGCGAGTTCTCCGGCGCTTGCCGAAGCAATTGCGCGCGTGCGCGCGGGGACTATAACGGTGGAGCCGGGGTATGATGGTGTATATGGGAAGGTAAAAATTTTTAGTGATGCAGAGCGGAGACGCGTTGCACAACAACCGTTACTCTAAAAACATAAAATCCCGTTGAAGGGATTTTATGATTGCTACGCATCACGCATTATTTCTTCTTGCGTGATGAGCGGCGGCGCTTTCGCGGAGCGGCGCGCTTCTTTGCGGGACGCTTCACCGCTTTCTTGCGGCGTGCTGGGCGCTTCTTTGCTGCCTTTCGGCGCTTTCGTGCGGCCATAGTAGTGCCACCTCCTTCCTCAGAGAATTTTGAAACAAATGATTGTTTCTTAAGTTAAAGGAAATTTTTACGACAAGCATTGATAAAAATTCCCACATATATAGTATAGAGTGTTTCAAAAAATAAAAGAATGATTTTTTGTGGCAACTGTGGATAACTCAAAATTTGCGTACACGCAAATTTTATCCTGAGCGAGCGAAGTGTATGTTTTTATTTTGTGGGTCGGCTGGGAATCGAACCCAGAACCTCTTCGTTAAGAGCGAATTGCTCTACCAATTGAGCTACCGACCCAAATTTTTTGGCGAAATAATAGTAACACGTTTATTTTTTTTTGGCAAGATTGGATTGCTTCGTCCCGACAAGTCGGGACTCGCAATGACATTATATCTTCCGCACAATGCAAAGCGGTGTTTGTTCAGATGATTGACCAAGTGGATTGTCGCGGAATACTTTTTTGCACAAATCGTCAGAAATATTTTTTTCTGACTTGCCAAGAATGGCAACACCAAGATCATTCGCATCAATAATGATGACACGCACACCGAGTTTTTCAGCAAGTTCTCGCGCAACACCATTGGGATTTTTTGGACCGAGCTTTGCGTATTCATTATACGGCGGTAGCGTGTAGGAGCACGGGCCATCAATGGCGTTGATATTTTTCCCTACCACTTTGTAAAACAATCCGCGCACGCCAAATGGTTTGGTGATTGCGGAGATGAGGGCGGCGAAAAGAATGCGCACAACACCGGCTTCTCGGATGGCAAGTTCCATGGTCCACGGACTGCCAAGGCCAATGCCGTAGGGTGATTTGTGCACAAACTTCACAAGAAATTTTGCGAGCCGTGACGGGTGGATGTCTTTAATGGGAAATGCGCGACCCTGCGTGATGGCCACAACGCGTTCGCTGATAAACAAAAAATCACCGGGTTTGAGGTGTGGCGCGGCATACTCGGTGACGATGCGTTCCATAGCATCATGCTCCGTAATAACGCGTGTTTTGATTGGGAACCGCGCGTAGTGTGTGCCAACCACCTCAATTTTAATGTGTTTCCCCTGGTTTGGTTGTAGCTCTGTCTCCATAGGATGTGCTACCATGGTACCCGAAGTATACGGAACTCGCAATGCTATGTGGTTGATTATTTTTTTTATCGGATTGGCCATCGGCGCGACATTTGCGTACGCTGGTTTTAGAGGTGCGCCATGGGTGCCGATGCGCGCACGGGATATAGAACGGGTGATGAAACTGGCTAACATACAGTCAGGACAAACAGTGTATGATCTGGGTTGCGGCGATGGACGATTGTTGTTTGCCGCGGCCGCGCGTGGCGCCACGGCTCTCGGATTTGAAATTTCAATTATTCCGTATGCGATTGCCCGCGTGCGGTGGATATTTTCAAAAAAGCGGCAGGACATCACCATTTCCTTCAAAGATTTTTGGTTTGCGAATTTTCATGATGCTGATGTCGTTTATTTTTTTCTCATGCCGGCTGCGTATCCGCGCTTGCAAGCAAAGTTGCAAAAAGAATTGAAACCCGGTGCGGTGGTGCTCGCCTATGTGTGGCCATTCCCCGACTGGAAACCAATACAGGTTGATGAAACCACCGGCCAGCCGACAATATACGTGTATAGGAAATAGGAGAAGTCGTTCGTGCGCCCGGAGGGATTTGAACCCCCGACCCTCTGATCCGAAGTCAGATGCTCTTCCACTGAGCTACGGGCGCTCTCCTGCGCTCCGATTTTCATCGGAGCTTCGGAAGAGCACGCAAAAGAGGGAATTAGCCCTCTCTTTTTGCAAAAGCGATGCTTGGCCCTTTCCATTTTTTTACCTTGAGCGCTTCCTCCGCCGCGGCAACTTGGGCCTCTTGTTTACTGGTGCCGGTTCCTGCGGCAACTAACTCTTTTCCTAAATAGACGCCCACGCGGAAGAATTTATTGTGGTCAGGTCCCTCTTCTTCCATCACCTTATAGGTTGGCGTAACACCGGCCTTTTCTTGCGCGGATTCTTGGAATCGTGATTTTGAATCAAGATACAAACCGTTAGCAAGAATGTTATCAATGTGACTCCACACCCATTGTTCAATGAATTTTTGCGCTACCACATATCCCCGATCAATATAGATGGCGCCAATGAGCGCTTCCATGCAGTTTGCCATGATATAATCACGCGCTTTAGTTCCTGACTCTTGCGATTCCCCTTTGCTTAAATACAGATAGGGATCCAGGCCGATTTTTTTAGCGATCTGCGCGAGCATTTTGGCATTCACGAGTGCCGCGCGCCAGTTGGTGAGTTCGCCTTCAGGATTATTATAGGTTTTGAAGAGCAATTCCGTGATGACCAGTTCAAGCACCGCGTCGCCCAAAAATTCCAGGCGTTCATTGTGGCCCAGTTCAAAATCTTTATTTTCGTTCAAATACGAGCGATGCACCATGGCTTGGCGCAAAAGATTTTGATTCTTAAACTCAATATCCAATTTTTCTTCCAGTTTAGCGATGTCTTTTTTCATGTGGTTGGTTGATCAGATGATGTGGTTTTTGATTCCTCTCCTACTTTCTCGCCGGCCGCTATCATATCTTTGTAGATAGCGCCGAGCACGCCGTTGACAAAACGTCCCGATGAATGTCCGCCAAATGTTTTGGCAATTTCAATTGCTTCGTTAATGGCAACTTTTGCGGGGATTTTTTCATCGAATTTTAATTCGTAAACACCAATACGCAACACATTCCTATCAACCACCATGATTTGCTCAAGCGGCCAATCCGGCGCATAGCGCGCGATGAGCGCGTCAACGTCGGCGCGTTTTTCCAAGACGCCACGGAAAAGCGCGCGGGCAAAATCCGCGTCATCGCCAATACCCGGAGCAAATTCGTTGATGTTATTTTCAAGCATGTCTTGCGAGATCATGGCTAACGGTTCTCGCATATCCTGTTCATACAGGGTTTGCATGACGATTGAGCGTGCGGCATGGCGGTTTGACATAGGAAAGAGCGTGAGAAGTTTGAGAGTATTATGCGACTTTTATGTGCTGCCGTCCGCGATATTTGCCGCAGGATGCGCACACGCGATGCGGACGCACTGGCTTTTTGCATTGCGGACAGGTGGTAAGGCCGGTTGCTTTCAACGCAAAATGGGACGCGCGGCGTTTTGCTGAAGATCTGGTTCGTCGTTGATTAGGGAGTGGCATAGCGTTAGTATAGGGAATAATGGCCTGTTTTTCAAGCCGCGCATATCATATCATAGTGATGGCGATATGTCTAGAGCAAGGTAACGCTTGCCACACTATCACCCGCTTCTTTGAAGCGCATGATGCGGACGCCTTGGGTGGCGCGGCCGAGTGACGGCACGCTCCCAAAGGGCACGCGGATGACCTGGCCTTTTGTTGAGATCACTAAAATTTCTTGTTCAGTTTTTTTCTCCGTAATTTCCATGTTCACCAGCGGGCCTGTTTTTGCCGTGATGTTCATGGTTTTAATGCCTGATCCGCCGCGATTTTGCACCTTATATTCCGCAAGCGCTGTTCGTTTGCCGAGGCCAAATTCAGACATGACAAACACTTCGTAGAGATCATTATCTTTTTTACCTTCCGCCGTGACGACATCCATGCCCACCACGCGTTCGCCATTCTTCAGGCGGATGCCGCGCACGCCGGCCGCGTTACGGCCCATGGGTCGCGCCAATTTTTCTTTGAACCGGATTGCCTGGCCTTTTGCCGTGACAATCATAACATCGTCATTGCCGGTTGATGGACGGATCCACTGTAAATTGTCTCCATCCTTAAGCCGGATCGCAATGAGGCCGGAACGGCGCACGTTTGCGTAATCCTCAATCGCGGTTTTTTTCACGAGACCCTTTTCCGTTGTCATGACGAGGAATTTGTAATCAGAGAGCGCGGTTAAGGTCAAAAGCGCGGTAACCTTTTCATTGGGCGCAAGCTGTAGAAAGTTCACCGCCGCCTGTCCCTTTGATGTGCGCGACGCTTGCGGAATGTCATATGCTTTCAGTTGAAACACGCGGCCGCGATTGGTAAAGAACAAGAGATCATCGTGCGTGTTGGTTGATTGCAAAAACTCAACCTCGTCTTCTTCTTTGGTGGTAACGCCAATCACGCCCTTGCCGCCGCGCGCTTGCACTTTGAACGTATCCGGCGGCAGACGTTTGAGGTACCCGTCCTTGGTCATCATCACAATCACTTGTTCGTTCGGCACCAAATCTTCAATGGAAAAATCTTTAACGCCGCGCGCCACCACTTTGGTGCGGCGCTCGTTGGCATAATTTTTCTTGATTTCCAGCAGTTCATCTTTAATGATGCCGAGCATCTTTTTGCGTGATGCCAAAAGGGATTCCAGTTCTTTAATGAGCGCCAGTTTTTCTTTTAATTCATCGTCCACTTTTTGGCGTTCTAGGTTGGCCAAATTCTGCAAACGCATTTCCAAAATAGCCACGGCCTGCGGTTCCGTGAAACGAAATTTGTCCATCAAATTCACTTTTGCCTGATCACGATCTTTGGATTTTTTGATGGTGGCAATGACCGCGTCAATTTTGTCTATCGCTTTTTTCAAACCTTCTAAAATGTGGGCGCGCGCTTTTGCCTTGTCCAAATCAAATTCGGTGCGGCGTTTCACCACCACCTCGCGATGCTTGATAAACTCCTCCAGCATCATCTTCAAATTCAACACGCGCGGCTGGATACCATCAACAAGGGCGAGCGTGTTGAAGTGGAATGTCTCCTGCAATTGCGTCATTTTAAACAAGTTGTTCAGCACCTTGCGCGGATACGCGTCTTTTTTGAGTTCAATCACGATGCGCACTTTGCCCTTGCTGGATTCGTCACGCAAATCTTTAATGTCTTCAATTTTTTTGTCTTTCACGAGATCGGCAATTTTTTCAACCAAACTTGCCTTGTTCACTTGATAGGGAATTTCCGTGACGATAATCCGGAAACCGCTTTTGTCTTCCACAATTTCCGTTTCCGCGCGCACGGTAATACCGCCGCGTCCTGTGGAATACGCCGCTTCAATATCTTTTTTGCTGTAAATAATGCCGCCCGTTGGGAAGTCAGGCCCCTGCACATATTCCAACAAATCAATCACGGCCGCGTCCGGGTTATCTATAATATGCACCGTGGCATCAATCAGTTCACCCAGATTGTGTGGTGGAATGTTGGTAGCCATGCCCACCGCAATGCCGACGGTTCCGTTGACGAGCAAATTGGGGAAACTGGCGGGGAGCACGGTGGGCTCGTGGTGCACGCCATCGTAGTTGGGCACAAAATCAACCGTATTCCTTTCAATATCTTTTAAAAGTTCTTCCGCCAACGGCATGAGCTTTGCTTCCGTGTATCGCATGGCTGCCGCATTATCTCCGTCGAGCGAGTTGTGCACAAAAACCCCCGCAGAAAGTGCAAAGTTGTGGCTGTCATCAATAGTTAGATCGTATACATCCTCTCGTGATGAAAGTGGTATGATTCCTAGGACTTTATGGTTTTTGTTTAATTCATGCAAAACAAGATCCGGATTGTTTTGATAATATTTTTTAATACCGGTTTCCCATGTTGTCGCGCAGCCATATCCGTATAATTGGTTGCGTAAGTCCTCGTAATATTCTTTAGAAATTTGACGGTATTTGCCTAGAACGGCACGACAAATAGTTAGAAATTTTAATTTTCCGGTGTTATTAGTTACTCGTTTTTTATTTGCCGCAACTATTTTTTCATGGAACAACGCACGATATTTTGGATCCTGCCACATTCGTTTCATGTTTTGCGATCCGGTGATAGCATACTCGAGACGTCTTTCGGGATGTTTTTGGATGTATTCTTTATTGACACGACTCAACGTGCCGCGCATTTTTTCACGATAGAGAGGATTCTGCCAAGCCAAACGATTACGATCTGATAATTTTTGAGATCGGTAAGCTTTGGTCTCGGGATTTGACCAATAAGCGTTGCGTCCAGCAGCTAGCTTTGCGCGATATTCCGGATTTTTGTGTTGATTGCTCGCCTGTTCATAATGTATTTTCCAGTGCTCCCCCCAATGGACGCGTGCAATGTTGTCCGGATTATTATTCTGTTTATTAAAATCTTTGTGATGTCGCACGCGGCCGTTTTCTTTTTTGTATATATGCCGCGTAAGATTGTAATTGTCCGCAAGATGATGCACCGGCACCCATTCATGTAAGGCATTTTGATAGACGAGCGCATAGCCCTCTCGTTTTAGACGGTCTTCATTAGTGGATACTCGTTCATAGAGCGGCATGAGTGATTCGCCGGCTTGTAAATTCTGTGCTTCTTTATACGAACCATCGCGCAACATGAAAAGATGATTCGGAGTGCATCGGATTTTCGCACCGTTATCTAATGTTACTTGCAAGAGTTCGGCATTCGGTATAGTCATCCGCGGATGTTTAATTTCCGCAATAGCAATTCGTCCGTTTGAGTTTACCGTAAATGTATAGTTCTTTTTTCCTTCGTTGTATTCTTCTGCCAATTCTTCAAACGAGAGATCGCGGCCGTCGGTCAATTTAATTTTTGTATCTTTTGTGAAACAGCCCATGTTACCCTGACCATGCACCAGTGGATGACGAAATGAAAAATCTTGCGCCATGCGCACCATGGCGTCATACACAGCCGTGTCGCCGTGCGGATGGTATTTTCCCAGCACCTCACCGGTAATAGCCGCGGATTTTCTGAATTTTGCCGTGTGCTTCAGACCCATTTGCCACATGGCATACAAAATGCGGCGATGCACCGGTTTCAACCCATCACGCACATCAGGCAACGCGCGCGCAACAATCACGCTCATGGCGTAATCCAAATAGGAATCGCGCATTTCCGTGACAATGGAACGCGGCGCAATAACGCCGGCGCCAGAAGGCGCTATCGGTTCAATTTCTTGCTGTTTTTGTTCTTCGGGTTTTGCCATACACTATTGAGTGGTGGTTGCCGTGGTAACGGTAGACGTGGTGGCATTCAAAGATTCCGCCGTGGCCGCTTCAGATAAGAGTTGGGTGACCGTATCTTTGAAACGCGCGAGTGTGTTTGCGCGTTCATCTGATGTGGGTTGCTGTGTTTCCTTGAAACGCGCGAGCGTCTTATTTGCTTCTATCATAATGCGATCCAACTCTTTTCCGGCATCAGAAAATACGGTATCTTGGGAGCCGGTTTTAAAAACATCCGGAAGCCCGGCGATCCAAAAACCGCCGACGAGCAGTAAACAACCAATGACTCCTGCCCAAAGCAGTGCGTGATGGTGTGGTTTTGGTTCGGGCCGTTCTGACATATGTTTAATTACTTTCAAGAACAATTATCTCCATGTCTTCGTTCGGCAATTTTGCCGCCGAAAGAATAACTTTTGGCACTGGCGCGCCGTTTTTGTGTCCCACTTCCTTCAAAAATGCATCAACCGTGTCGTGCTCGGCATCGTTTTTCTTGTACTGAAAAGCAATAGGGATGCACGCGCGCGGTTCAAGTTCAGTGACAAGCGCGGCGGCGGTTTTTGCGTTCAACACATCAGTACCGCCCACGGGTGTGATGAGCACATCAACCGATGAAAGTTGCTCCAATGTTTTTTCATTGGGTAATTCTTTTAACGCGCCGGCATGGAGGACAATCATTTCTTCGGCGGTTAACTGGAAGAGGAGGCCGTTTGATGTGGGAATACTGTGTACAAGCACACCGTGCACCTCAAATTCACCGGGACTATCTATAATGAAGGGATTTTGTTGTAACGTAATAGACCCTTCTTGCCCGTGTGAAAAGAGCGCAATATCCGGCGCCAGCGTTGGTGGGAAAACAGCCCCTTTGTCCTTGGGTTTGTAGGTATCAATAACAACCGTTACGTCGCGGTCTTGGTTTTTTATTTGTAATTTGACGGCCGCTCCGCCCATCCATGAGATGTGCATAATGATGGGTCTAGTATAGTCCTTTTCCCTGTGGGCGTCAACTGGTTTCAGGGACAAAAAAGCGCACAACCCATTGACCTTTTTTATGCCTTCGTGTACAGTACGAATACTTACTTTTAACCCTGTCCTCCTCGGGCAGGCAGGTGCGTGAGTCAGCGCACGGCAACCAGAGGATTATTTTTAACCTATGACTACGCAAACGGAAAAACAGCAGGAGGAATCATCGGTGTTTAAGACGCTCCTCCAGCAGTATTTTAAGAATGCTCCAAAAACAGGCGATGTGGTGCAGGGGAATGTGCTTTCGGTTTCTAAATCTGAAATTAAAGTGGATATTGCCGGTCTCATGATTGGCACGGTGCGCGGGCGAGAACTTGCGGCCGGCATGCAATCCTACACCGGTCTGAAACTGGGTGACACGGTGGAGGCGACGGTGATTGATGAAGAAAATGAAAATGGCGAGATTGAATTGTCATTTCGCGCGGCCGGTTTTGTGCGCGCGTGGGATCAAGTGCGGGAATTAGCACGGAGTCAGGCCACGATTGAGGTGAAAGTTTTGGATGCCAATAAAGGCGGGCTCATGATAACGCTTGGTCCATTGCCCGGTTTTTTGCCCGTGTCGCAACTGGGACCGGATAATTATCCGCGCGTCCCGGGTGGTGATAAAAATAAAATTGTTGAGCATATCCGCCAATTTGTCGGCAAGACGTTTCGCGTTAAAGTAATGGATGTCAGCGAGAAGGAAGACAAGCTGATTGTGTCAGAAAAATTGGTGTGGGAAGAAGAGCAAAAAGATGTGCTCGGCAAATATACCGTTGGGCAAACCATTGAAGGCACGGTGTCCGCGCTCACCTCGTTTGGCGCGTTTATGGAATTTGGCGAAGGCCTGGAAGGATTGATTCATATTTCCGAGATTGCGTGGCAACGCATTGATCATCCGCGTGACGTTTTGAAGATTGGCGACACCATCAAGGCGCAGATTATTCAAATTGACGGCTCCAAGATTTTCTTGTCACTCAAGCGTTTGATTGATGACCCGTGGAAGATTGTGAAGGAAAAATACACGGTGGGGCAAACGGTGCGCGGTAAGGTGATTAAGATAAATCCGTTTGGCCTCTTTGTTGAACTGGATGCTGAAATTCATGGGCTTGCGCACATCTCCGATATTTCCGACCAGCCCGTGACTGATGTGAACGAGGTGGCGCATGTGGGCGATTTCTTGAATTTTGAGATTGTTTCCATTGAGCCGGCGGCGCACCGGTTGGGTTTGCGTGTTGCCGGATTGAAACCAAAGGAAGTGCCGGCTCCTCTTGAGGCCGCAGAAGAAGCACCGGCAGTGGCGGAAGCGCCAGAAGTACTAGAAGAGGCGCCAGCTCCGGCCGCGGAGCCCGCGGTACCTCTTACCGAAGAAACTAAAGAATAATAACGCATATATGGCAGAAAAAGACGAAGATCCAGGAGTGAAACAATTCGTGAAGAATTTTCTTCTCGTATTTTTTGGACTGCTGATTGTGGCGGGCATTATTAGCTCCGGTAATTTTTTTGGTCCTAAACCGGAAGTGGTGAGTACCAGTAAGCTGGTGCAAGAAGTGCAGGCCGGCGAGGTGAAAAAATTAACGGTTCGCGGTTCACGGATTGAGATTGTCCTTGTTAAAGAGGATAAGGAACAGACGGTGCAAAAAGAGCCGGGTGAATCCGTGGTTGAACTTCTGACGCGGTACGGCGTGACCAGCAACCAATTGGCCAATGTTGAGGTGCGGATTGAGAGTGAAAAAGGCGCGCGTTATGTTTTTTCAATTCTTTTGCCGTTTTTGGTGCCCATTATTGTGATTGGCGCGCTGATGTGGTACATGGCGCGACAGATGCAGGGCGCGTCTAATCGCGCGCTTATGTTTGGCGAGAGCCGCGCAAAACAGATTAAAGATGAAAAAGGGAATCAAACCACGTTTGCGGATGTGGCCGGATCACACGAGGCAAAACAAGAGCTTGAAGAGGTGGTGGAATTTTTGAAGCACCCCAAAAAATTTGCGGACGCCGGCGCGCGTATTCCAAAGGGCGTGTTGCTTTTGGGGCCGCCGGGCACGGGAAAAACGCTGCTTGCGCGCGCGGTGGCGGGTGAGGCGGCGGTGCCGTTTTTTCACATGTCCGGTTCTGAATTTGTGGAGATGTTTGTGGGCGTCGGCGCATCACGGGTGCGTGATTTGTTTACCAAAGCAAAGAAGGCGGCGCCAGCCATTGTGTTTATTGATGAAATTGACGCGGTGGGACGCAGGCGCGGCGCCGGGCTTGGCGGATCGCATGATGAGCGCGAACAGACCTTGAACCAGATTTTGGTTGAGATGGACGGTTTTGATCCGAATATCGGCGTGATTGTCATTGCGGCCACGAACCGCCCTGACGTATTGGATCCGGCGCTTCTGCGGCCGGGCCGGTTTGATCGTCGCGTCACCCTTGATCATCCTGATATTAAAGAACGTCAGGAGATTTTGATTATTCACGCCAAAGGCAAGCATTTTGCCGATGAGGTGTCGCTTCGTAAAGTTGCGGAACGCACGCCCGGATTCACGGGGGCTGATTTGTCCAACTTGTTAAACGAGGCGGCGATTCTTGCGGTGCGTCGCGGCAAGAAAACTATTGACGAAGGAGAAGTGCTGGAAAGTATTGAAAAGGTATTGTTAGGCCCGGAGCGCAAGAGCCGGATTATTTCAGAGAAAGAGCGAAAGATTACCGCGTATCATGAGGCCGGACACGCGCTTATTGCGCATTTTTTGCCGAACGCGGATCCGGTGCGAAAGGTGTCTATTGTAGCGCGCGGACGCGCGGGCGGGTATACGCTCAAAATGCCAACGGAAGATAAGCACTATCACGCGCGGGAAGAATTTATGGATGATTTAGCGGTGGCGCTGGGCGGCTTTGTCGCGGAAGAAATGATTTTTGGCAAAGGCGCGCTTTCAACCGGGCCATCAAGCGATTTGCGGCAAGCAACGCAGTTGGCGCGCGAGATGGTGACGCAGTACGGCATGAGTGAACTCCTGGGTCCGCGCACGTTTGGCCAGAATGATGAGGTTATTTTTCTTGGCAAGGAGATACATGAGGGTCGTGATTACAGTGAAAAGACGGCTGAACATATTGATAGTGAAGTGAGTAAGCTCATTAAAGACGCAAAACTCCGCGCCGAAAAACTTCTCAAAGATAAGCGTGATGTGATGGAACGTGTGGTTGCCGTACTCCTTGAAAAGGAGACGCTTGAACAAGAGGAGTTCAACAATCTTGTGGCAGTTGCAGAGCCGGCGCAGTGACGGACTTTTGATTTGTTCCTTTTTTTGGTATACTGGAGACGTCATTCATAAGTGGAGGATTATGAAAGCTGAAACGTATAGCGAAGCGCTCGCCCACGCGTGGCGCATTACCTGGCGCCATAAGCGTTTGTGGGGTTTGGGGTTGCTTGCGGCCTTTATTGGATCCGCAGGATCCATTGAGTTTGTGACCAAATTTTACTCCGCCGCGCTTGGTGAACGCGGCGCAGGTATTTTGACGAAGATACAATCGTTTTCGTCATTTTCGTTTAATTTTCAAGGAGAGACGGTATTGCTTTGGGTTACGGCATTCGCGCTTATTGCGCTTGGCCTTGCCATCGTAGCATTTTTTGTTGCGGTGTTTGTGAGCGCGCAAGGCGGACTGGTGTACGCGGTTGAAGAAGCGGAGCACGCGGAGAAGTTAGATGTGACTGAACTTTTTCATCATGGCAGAAAACGGCTTGGACGACTTTTGATATTAAATATCGCGAAGTGGGCGATCGTTTCATTATTACTCTATCTTACCTGGCTTGGCGCCGGCTTTCTCCGGAGTGGCACGGAAGCGCTCTGGAAGCCCGCGGTTTTTTTGGTGCTCTCGGTGGTGGTACTGGTGGTTGGTTTGACCGTGGTTTTTTTGACACTGTATGCCGTCTGTTACGTTTCACTGCACAATAAATCTTTGAAAGAAGCGGTGCTTGACGCGTGGGCATTATTTATTGATCACTGGCTTGTCTCACTTGAGATGGCGATCATTATGTTTGCCATTGGTTTTTTGTTTGGTTTGGCGGCGGTTGTTGGATTGTTGCTCCTCTCAACACCCGTGTTTCTTTCATTAATTATTGCGGCCATGAGCAGTAATCCGGGCATTTTGCTTGGCGGCATGTCCATTGGGTTTATTGCGCTTTTTGTGTGGGTGCTGTGGTTGGCCGCGGTGTACACCACGTTTGCCATGAGCGCATGGACGGTGCTCTTTATGCAGATGTCGCGCCATGGGTTTTCAAGCAAAATGCTCCATTTTCTTCGTCTTCATTTGACACGTAAACACGCATAATCTATGGGTTTAGATTTAGGAGCCGGTGGTTCGCTCAACATTGCGGCCGGCGGGCTTGAAGAAAAATTGAAGGCAAAGTTGCAGACGGTTGGTTTGAAACAGCGCGAACAGGCAACGGCTTCTACGGCCGCGCAAAGTGGTTTTCCCTATATTGATCTGACGCACTTTCCGATGACGCAAGATGCGCTTTTAGTGGTGCCGGAAGAGCAGGCAAAAACACTGAAAGCTTTTTGTTTTTTTAGCGCCGGTGAAGATCTGCGCATCGCGGCGATCAATCCTGCGGATAAAGCAGTGGCTGATCTTTTGCACCAGCTGGAAGAGCGTCTGCACGCAAAGGGTTCGCTTTATCAAATTTCAGAAGAGAGTTTGCGTGTGGCCATGGAGCGTTATGCTACGCTTCCTAAAGTGATCGCATTCAAAGACGAGGTCAGTTTGTCTGAAGACGCGCTTAAGAATTTTCGCGCTATTGCCAAAGATAAGGCACAATTACAGAAACTCTTGGCTGAAGCAACCATTACCGACGTGGTGGCGATTGTCACCGCCGCCGCGCTTGAAATGAAATCATCCGACATTCACGTTGAAGCGGAAGAAAAGGGTATTGCCGTGCGGTTCCGCGTTGACGGCATTTTGCAGGACGTGGCAACCATTCCCAAAGAGCGCTGGAAGCAGATGATTTCGCGTTTCAAATTGGTCGCCAGTTTGAAAATTAACGTGGACAACGTGCCGCAGGATGGACGGTTTACCATTGTGGAAGATGGCAAAAAAATTGATGTGCGTATTTCAACGCTCCCCACCGTCTATGGCGAGAGCGTCGTGATGCGTATTTTGAAGCCGCTCTCAAATGTTGAGTTTGAGTCACTGGGCATTCGCGGTACCTCATTTGAACAATTGAAAGAACAAATTGCGCGTCCAAACGGTATGGTGATTACCGTCGGTCCTACCGGATCCGGCAAAACCACCACGTTGTATTCCATTTTGTATAAATTGAACAAGCCGGGCGTGAAGATTATCACGTTGGAAGATCCGGTGGAATATAAAATGGAGGGTATCAATCAAAGTCAGATTGATCCGTCAAAAGATTATACGTTTGCCAAGGGGTTGAAATCATTGTTGCGTCAGGATCCGGATATTTGTATGGTTGGTGAAATTCGTGATTTGGAAACGGCGGAGACTGCCATTCAGGCGGCGCTCACCGGTCACCTCATAATTTCCACTATTCACACCAACAGCGCGGCGGGCGCCATTCCTCGTTTTCTTGCAATGGGCGTGAAGCCGTTTTTACTGGCGCCGGCGCTCAATGCGATTATTGGCCAGCGGTTGCTTCGCAAGTTGTGCGAGAAATGCAAAAAGCCCATGACGCTTGATGAAACACAGACAAAAAAAATGCAGGAAATTATGGCCACGCTTTCACAAGCGGGCGGTGTGACGTTTGACGCGACAAAAGCAACGTGGTTTGGGCCGGGCGGCTGCGAGGCGTGTCATGAAGGGTATAAGGGGCGCATGGGTATTTATGAGGTTTTGATTATGAACAAAGATCTTGAGAAATCCATTTTGGGCGATAAAGTGTCTGAATATGATATTCAAGATTTAGGGATTAAACAGGGCATGGTGACGATGGCGCAGGATGGAATTATGAAAGCCGCGGAAGGCATCACGAGTGTTCAAGAAGTGTTCCGCGTGATTGAATAAAAATTATGCCACCCAAGAAACGCGTTATTCCGGAACCAGTTGCCGTAAAACTTCCCTCCATCGCGCTCTATCGCAATATTGCGGTGACTTTTTTGGTGTTAACCATTTTGTTGCTTTTGACGGTGGTGTACTTGTCGGTGAAAAAAGTAACCATTCGTGTTACCACAGAGCCCATGACCATCCAGGCATCGGCGCAGGCGCGGGTGGGAGAGCAGGCGGAGGATATGCCGCAAGTAACCGGCGCCACGGCAAAATTTGATGTTACGCTGACTCGTGAATTCAAACCAACCGGTACCGAAACCAAAGAGGCGGCGGCGGCAGGACGTGTGGTGATCAAAAATACCACCACGCGTAATCAACCGCTCGTGGCTACTACACGGTTGCTTTCGCCGGGTGGAGTGTTGTTCCGTCTTAAGGAGTCCGTTACGGTGCCGGCGGGAGGAGAGGTCACGGCACGCGTGTATGCGGATAAATCGGGCAAGCAGGGGGAACTAGGGCCAACGAAGTTTACGATCCCCGGATTATTTGAGCCGTTGCAACAAAAAATTTATGCGGAATCAAGCGAGCCGATGACGGGCGGCGTACTTGCAATCGGCATCGTTTCAAAAGAGGATATTGAAAAAGCAAAGAGCGCTGTTCGCACGGCGATTTTAGAAGAGGCACAGCGGCTCTTGATAGCGCGTGAGAAGGCGGACACCGCAATCGTGGGATTTGTTGGCAAGATTGCCAAGGTTGATTTTGAGGTGAGCGGCGCGGCGGAAGACGCCGTTTCCGGATTTTCCGTTACTGGCAAGGGAGTGGTGGTGGGCGCTTTATATCATAAAGAAGAGGCGCGCGCGCTGGTGAATCGTAAATTACAAGAGAAGGTGGCGCGTCAGCCGGTGAAGCTGGTGACCGGTGAGGCGTTGCCTGAAGTGGTGGTGGATCGGTATGACCCAAATGGACTGTGGGTGCAATTAACGCTTTCTCAAAGCGGGGTAACGTATGTAACGGAAAACAGTCCGGCATTTGATCCCGTGAAGTTTTATGGCAAAAGCCGTGCCGAAATTGAAGAGTACGTTCGCGGCATTTCAGGCGTGCGCGAAGTAACGGTGAAGTTTCGTCCGGCCTGGTCTGACGTGGCGCCTCGCGTGCCAGAGCATATCGAGGTGCGGGTGGTGAGTGAGTAAGTGGGTTGTTATTTTTTATCAACCCGTGTACACTCTCCAGTATCTATGCCCCCCAACGAACAACTTGATAACCTTCGCCACTCATGCGCGCACCTTCTTGCCGCGGCTGTGATGGAACTGTGGCCGCAGGCCAAGCGCACCATTGGGCCGCCGATTGAGGATGGTTTTTATTACGATTTTGATTTCGGTGAGGTAAAAACTTCCGAAGAAGATTTGCCGCGTATTGAAGAAAAAATGCGCGAGATTTTGCCGACGTGGGACGGCTTTACGCGACGCGAAGTGACCGCGGACGATGCGCGCGAGGTTTTTAAAGACAATCAGTACAAATTGGAATTGATTGATGAATTTGCTGGTGAAGGGCAATCGCTGACGCTGTATCAATCCGGTAATTATGTGGATCTCTGCCGTGGCGGACATAGTGAAAATCCGCGTGAAGAATTGCAGTATTTTAAATTGCTTTCCATTGCCGGCGCCTACTGGCGCGGCAGTGAAAAGAATAAAATGCTGACGCGCATGTATGGCACCTGTTTCCCCACGCAAAAAGAATTAGATGATCATCTGGCGCTCCTTGAGGAAGCAAAGAAACGTGATCATCGCAAAATTGGCCACGAGCAGAAATTATTTTTCATTGACGAAATGGTAGGCAAAGGACTGCCGCTCTGGTTACCGAACGGAACCATTATTCGCAATGAAATTGAACGGCTCGCGATTGAAATGGAAAATGATGGTGGTTATGTGCGTGTCACCACACCGCATCTTGCTAAAGAGGAATTGTTCGTTACTTCCGGCCATCTTCCGTATTACAAAGACAGCATGTATCCGCCGATGGTGATGGATGATGGAACGTATTACTTGAAAGCGATGAATTGTCCGCATCATCATATTATTTATCGCCATGAGATGCATAGTTATCGCGATTTGCCGATTCGCATGGCGGAGTATGGCACCGTGTATCGCAATGAGCTTTCAGGAACGCTGGCCGGGTTGCTCCGCGTGCGCATGCTTTCCATGAATGACGCGCATTTGTATTGCCGCAAGGATCAAATAAAAGAAGAATTCAAACGGGTGCTTGACATGACGCTTACCTACTTTAAGATTTTTGGTTTAGACAATTACTCGTTCCGTTTGTCGCGCTGGAGTCCGGAGCATTTGGATAAATATATCAACGAGCCGGAGAATTGGGATTATGCGGAATCGGTGCTTCGTGCCGTACTCGCAGAGACGGGAGTGCCATTTACTGAAGCAGAAAACGAAGCGGCATTTTATGGACCCAAGGTTGATGTGCAATTTAAATCCGTTATTGGCCGTGAAGAAACCATGTCTACCATCCAACTTGATTTTGCGGCCAAGAAACGGTTTGGTTTGAGTTACGTTGATGAAACCGGCAAAGAGGCGGAAGTATTTGTGATTCATCGCGCGCCGCTTTCAACGCACGAACGGTTTACCGCATTTTTGATTGAACACTTCGCGGGCGCGTTTCCGGTGTGGTTGTCGCCCGTGCAAGTGATGGTGGCGCCGGTAAGCGAGCATCATCTGGCGTTTGCGGAAGAGCGAACGGCGGCGCTCCGCGCGGCAGGTATTCGCGCGGATGTTGACCGGAGCAATGAAACAGTCGGTAAGAAGATTCGCAACGCCGAATTGCAAAAAATTCCCTACACGGTGGTGGTGGGCGACAAAGAAAAAGATGGCGGCGAGTGGCAAATTCGTGTGCGCGGAGAAAAGGATCAGCCGCGCATGAGCGAGGGCGCGTTTATCGCCGCAGTAACTGACAAGATTGCGCATCGCGCGCTCTCCGCACAGTTGTAGTTTGACGGTGGTGGAAGCCCCTTGACATGTGGAGAGTTTTGTGATAGAGTGGACAGTCCAGTGCCGGGACGTTATCCTGTAATAGGAGGGAGGTGGCAAGTGGATGACGAACGAAGAGGAACTCCGCAACCGATAGAGTTGCCGGAAGAGCGATCCCATGTGGGTGTGTGGCGTGTTCCGCCGGATCTGTGTCCTGATCGCGCGCGGGTGGTGAGCATCCTTGCGTGGCGGTTGGCGGAGACCAGCTTTTATGCGTTCAAAGTGGAGACGCTAGGGCGCTCCTTTCGTGAGCGCACCGCGCGGTTGCTCGTTACCTTTGAGACCGCTGGCTCGTTTGTGCCCATGCTCATGGAGTTTGTAACCGAGGTTGAGATTGACGGTACGCGTTACCGGCGCATTCACGATGAATGCGATCTGTGTAGCGCGTTGTCCGACGAATCCTACTGTGTTGTCATGTCAATCGCGATCGCGGATGGCATGCTCTTTCCACGAAAGATTAGCGAAGACATTGAGTTTGTCTTCGCGGTGCCGGAGCCATAAGATGGCCGACGTCATCTCGCTGGGTACGCGGTTTCTGCAGGATGCGAAGTTCCACATCACGCAAGCGCGTTTAAATGGCGACCAGCTCACCGTCACGTTTTCAACGAGTCGGTTTATCCCCGATGCGGTGCTCGCCACCATCAAGCGATTGCGCCTTGATGATACGGTGGTAGAGGTACAGTTTCGTCACGATATTCCGCTCACCACGGGAGAACGAGAGCGTCAGGCGATATTTGCGGTTACGGCGCTGTACTCATCGCAACTTGATGCGGACGACTGCACCATCTGGTTTGATGAAGGCCGAGTAGAAGCGCTCTATCAGTTTTCAACGTAAAAGTCCCGACATGCTACGCTATCGGGACTCTTTTTATTCAATATCTTATTCGATACTTACTCCCATTCCTTTTCTTATTTTTACTCCTCCGGGAAGTGGTTCTGGCGGGGGTCCGGCCTCGCGCGTTTCCTTGGGTGGTGGCGCTGAAGCAATGACATCGCCTTTCCGATACAGCGGCGGGTGTTTTTTATCAAGTTCTTTCAATCCTTCCGGCGGGGTGGCGGATGCGAAAACATCGTTCTCAATATCTGCCGGTGCCGCTTGGAGGAACTGCTCGAGCGCGCCTGCTTTTATGGCCATACCCATCATACCTTCCTTTACTTTTATTCTTTTACCGTCAGTGATGACACCGGCAATTGAGTTGAAGCGATCCATACTTTCTTTGACCGCGGCGAGGAAATCTTTGCCATTCCCCGCGGCAAACGCTTCCCGCAGTTTTGTTTGGAGAAGCGCCGGCAATTTTTCTACGGAGGCGGCCGCCACATCGTTAAAGAGCGGGTCGGCAATTTTTTCAATGCGTAATTTTTCCTGCGCGCGGCCAAGCGGGGAATCTGGGGGTGCTGGTTTTTCACGAAGAATTGTTTCTTTTGCTTTAGATTCCTTCACCGCAAATTCAAGCGCAGCGTGACCTTCGCGCATTTCTTTGAGACCGGCTGTTTTGTCTGCATCCGGAAATTCTGAAGGATCTCTGTACCCTTCAGGTGGTTTTTCAAGTGGTCTTGGCATACGGTAGTATTAAGAGTATGCGTTCAGTGTAGCAGGTGCGATGGGGGCGGTGCAACTTGACTATCCACAGGGCGGGCGGCATACTGGGTTTCTGGTATGGTTGTTAACAAACCAAAAATTATTGTGATTGTGGGGCCGACCGGGTCTGGGAAAACGGCGCTTGCCGTGGCGCTGGCACGCAGGATTCGTCATGCTGGAGCGAGGTCTGCGAAGCAGACCGAAGCGATAGCATCCCGCCCGGGATTCTA
>Ga0209541_10000654_pt1 | contig 68635 bp, 81 predicted proteins | sample RifCSPlowO2_01_FD_184027 | JGI IMG/M metagenome (GOLD analysis project Ga0209541, IMG submission 184027) | Groundwater microbial communities from Rifle, Colorado - Rifle CSP2_plank lowO2_0.1 (SPAdes) (version 2) | ecosystem: Environmental > Aquatic > Deep subsurface > Groundwater | place...
GCTGGGGCACAGCCGAATCAACGCTTGTGGAGATGGAGCAGGTAGTTCCGTCGATGAAACAAGAGGCTCCTCTCTTTTAGAGGGAGAGTATGTCACTAAATAGTTGAATATTATTCCACAATAATGAAAAATATTGAACCTAAACTGATTGCCCTGCTTAAGAATGGGTATTGCACACCACGCATATCTCACGTTGCTAAATCCTTGAAGGAGCCTTCAACAACAATCCATTACAACATTAAAAAACTGGAAGGTCTCGGAGCGATAAGAACTTACAAAGCAGTTTTTGATTACAAGAAAATCAATGAAGGATTTTGTGCATATGTTCTGATGAGCATTTCCCCTCAAGAATATGGCAATCCTGAACGTATGGGGAGAGATATCGCAAAATTATCTCAGGTCGAAAGTGTCGATATCTGCACAGGCAACTGGGAGCTTATTGTTAAGATAAGAACAAAAGACCAGGAAGAATATTACAATCTTATCAAGAACGTCATTTCACGAAAAGGAATAAAAAAGATTATAACAATTACTTCCCTTAAACAGCTGAAGACCGAATTTGTTGAGTTATAACATTAAATTCTTCTCTGATTTTTCACATACTCCTTCAAATACTCGCCATAAATTTTCATCACGTCACGTACAATCTGAACAATAGTAACATTCTTTTCATCTATCCGTGCAATCGGCAACACATTTGATGACGTGCTTGTCAGGAACAAACTATATTTTGTGACATCAGTCGCCCGCAATTCCTTCTCTTTAACCGTCATGCCTTTCTTCTTCAGCGCATCTATCAACGTTATTTTCGTCACCCCTTCCAACACTTTTTCTTTCGGCGGCGTAAAGATAGTTTTCCCATCAGTAAAAAACAAGTTCGTTCTCGTTCCTTCTCGTATATTCCCTTCATTATCAAAAAGCAATGCGTCATACGCTTTTTTTTCCTGTGCTTCTTTATACGCAAGAAAGCTCATCAGCATGTTCAGCGTTTTAGCCCCTGGAAACAATCGTTCGCCGTTATACGTAATAACTTTTACACCATTACGATACTCTTTATCAGTCACAAACCTCGGATTCAAAGCAATCACGTATAAGTCAGCGTCTTTTTCCGTTCCTATCAGCAAAACTTTGAGGTTAAAAGAGTCCTGTCGTATCGCTGCACACAAATCCCGAATAGCTTTTTCAATTTTTTCCTTCGAATGCGTCGTCTTTAATCCAATCACCTGTGCAGAATGAATCAATCGCTCAACATGCATCTCAGGAAAAAACAATACGTTGTTCCGCACTTTCAGGTTTTCATAAACGCCATATCCATAGACAAACGACAGGTTATCAATGGAAACAACAGCTTGCTCAACCGGCAACAATGTTCCATTCAACGAGAAATAAGGTCCAATCATTTCGCTGGTTCTACTGCAGCTTCTAACGTCTCTTTTTTTTCTAGCGTTTCTTTTTTCTTCTTTACTTTTGACGCAACTTTAGCCTTCTTTACTTTTTGTTTTCGTACTTTTTTCGGTCGTGCAGCTTTTTGTCGTGGCTTCGTGTCAACTATCTTTACTCCTAATGCTTCAAAAGCTGTCGTCACATCCTCATGGGATGCGCCTTTAGAAATATCAATAGTCTTTGGCAACGGCTCAAGGTGCTTAACATTTACTTTTCTGCGTCGTGTTTCGCCGTCAATAAGGACATGCTGTTGATCAAGCACTTCAACGACAGCGCATTGCTTTCCTGCATCTCGTCCTGCGATTTTCAAGCACAGTGTGCCAACTTCAAACATATGCTTTCCTCGCCTGCGCTTTTAAGTGCATTCTCATACATTCTGAGCATAACGCACCACCAAAAGGTCGTTCTGGTCTGCGTTCTGTCTTTGACATTTTCTTTATATCAGTAATACGTCCGCGTGCAACGCCAGGAAGAACCTTCCCACAGGCTCCACATTGAGGCTTTGCAGACTTCCGCTTGCGATAGTGAAGAACCGTCTTTCCACCCGGCGTCTTAACATAAACACGCCTGAATGTCCGTGAACGCTTGTTTCCTCTGACCATAATACGTCTTTTTCCATGGGGGTTTATAAAGCTTTTTACCCACTTTTTGCGGGAATTCTTTCTAGAGCCAACCTCTTACCAACTTCCAGCACTATCCTGTATCCATCTCAACAACTTCTCTGCACCGTTTTCCAACAACACAATTCTGAAAACATGCTTCATCCTCAGCAGTTAAGACATCTGTATCCGGGGTTTCACAAAAAGTATCGCAATCACTCATCTGAGCATCGGTACATTCAAACCATGAACGTGTATTAAGCACTTTAATGCCCGCATCTGCCACAACACCTTGCCCAAATACGCGTAATGCATTCTTGTAGCCAACTGCTTCCTGATGTTCTTTGTCAAAACCCGCGATGACAAACCGTGAAATTTTCACTGCTCGGTCAAATACTTCAGGTTCAAACGCGTATTCTGGCCCGATTTCAGTTCCCCACATCACTTTGTCAGGAACAGCATCAACTAATGGTTTATACGCACTGATAGCAGCATTCATCACTGATTTTTCTTTGCTGTCAAATGCGGAGACAAATTGACTGATGGACAACTGTTTGTTTGTGCCGTCATATTGATAGATTATGTCATTGTTGTTTATATGAATAATATGTGCAGCGTCCATGCTGAAATAGAGATTGTCATGCTCTTTCATGATTGTGATGAGCCTGCTCATGCTCTTGTCCAAATCTTCTCGAAACATATGAATCAAAAAAATCGTATCCGGATACGCTTCAACCATTTTTTCAACATCATCTATCTTGCTTGCCACAGGATGAAACATAAAATTAATCTTATTTTTCTTGGCGATACTTATTAATTCCATGACCCTCGGATCATTATGTCGTGCAGTCCATTCCTGTGTCTCAATCTCTCCAAAGCCTCTGATAAAATCATTGCCGGCGATATTCTTTGAGGCAGCAAGCGTTTCTTTATACCATCCGAGCAGCGTATCACCAAGATACTGCTCAACGTCTTCGCCACCTATCCCTGGATTGAAGAACGGGATGATTCGATGGGGATGCTTTTGTGCAGCATCAATCACTTCTCCCAATCCCTTATCGCTGATGAGAGTATCGACCTGTGGTTCGCCAGAGATGCCAAACATCCCAATAAAAAAGTTAATTCCATTTCGATCAAGAGTCTTAAAATAGTTATCCATTGATGCAGACCCCACTTGCTCAGACGTTCCATACAATGGACCATTATAAGCCCCATCGTACGTCAGAACAGGTTCAAACATCTCAAATTGTTCTGTTTTTTCGACGACAGGTTCAACTGGTACTACTTCTTCCACCACTTCTTTAACCACAGGAGTAGCTTCCGTCGGTGGCAGTTTTTGTGTCGTATCACCATTTTCAGCAACGATTGGTTCTTTTACTGCTTCTTGCACACACCCATAAATCAATGTGGACAAAAAAATAATGAACAGTATCAAAAACATCTTTTTCATGATTTCACCCCAAATCGCACTATTCTTCCTGAAAATTTAAATTCTCCAACCCAGAGATAACTGCCGTCAAAAGCCAAGCCTGCGGGCCAGAAAAGTTTGTCTCTACCAATTTCAGGAACAGAATCTTCGATATTCTCCTCTCCAAGCACAACATCCGGGCTTTTGCCTGCGACCGCATCATCAATCGAATTCCAGACGAGCACACGGTTAAATCCTGTATCCCCAATAAAAAGGTGTCCACCTGAAGTCAAAACTCCCTGTGGAAGGTTGAACCAGAATGAAGGATTTCTTATCAGAATAGGTTTACTTGTCGAAGACAATCTATCAATCTTGTAAATCTTTATCATCTCCTCAGAAGGTGCCTCTGTCGCAGCGACTACCAAGTATTTTCCATCGCTGGAAAGCCGGGCAGCACCTAACGCGTCGATTGAAAACTTTGGACTTGTACTTTTTTCAGGGATGCCTTCCCAAACATAAATTTTGTTCGAGTCTGCGAGATAAAAATGTTTTTCATCCGTGGCAACCCCTCTAATCTCCTTAAGAGTAACGCTGCCGATGTTCTTTTCAAATATCGTGTCCGGCAGCTCTCCCTGTAAAGGCAGACTGTTCCAGATGTACACCTTATCTTTTCCTGCAAGTATAAACTTGTTTTTGAAAAGCTCGCTGTCCCATGGTGCCATCTCAAGTTCATAAAAAAAGTCAGGCTTTGCGCCGCTTTCATCAGGGAGGCTTTTCCATACACTGAGCGTATCGTCAAAGTCGGACGATACAAACAGGCTTTTTCCGTCAGTTTCAATCACTGGATTAGTAATAAACCCAACACTATCAAGAGTATTTGTATCCACATCAGGCGAGCCAATGGCAAAATCAGGCTTCTGCTCAGAGCTTGTTGGTATTGAATTATACCCAACAATTTTGTTTCCATTGTATAAAGAAATATAAATTTTATCTCCAGTGACTACAACTCCTGAACCGTCTCCTCCGACGAACTTATATCCGGGCATCTCACTATGAAAAGTACCTGTTGATACGTCAGGTAAATCATTTTCATTGTCCGGGAAAGAGTTCCAGATGTAAAGCTTCTCTCCTAACGTAATGAGTTTGCCATTAGCAGTAAATGTAGGCCCCCATAATATTTCAGTCATTCTGTTCACGTTTTGGCCTGCTGGAGCTCGCGGTGCTTCCTCTGCTGATGAAATAATGAAGTCATACGGCTGATTATCTTTGTTCGGAAAAGTTTTCCAAAAAAAGTTTCCTTGCCCTTCCTTTCCTTTAACTTTTATATTATGGTCGCCAACCACCAGATGTTCTCCATCACTACCAATCGTTCTTGGTGTTCCGAGGCTTTCTGGAAGCACGATTGAAATATCTGCAGGCTGGTTGTTTTCGGTTGGAAAAGAGTTCCATATAAGGACAGTTGCGCTGCGTGTTGCCGTTGCTGCAAGCTTTGTTCCATCAGTCCACACTGCCCAAGGCCATTCCATTGCTCTTTTCGGGTTACCTTGTCCAGCATGTTCTATCTCTATATCAGCAGCTTGCCCGTTGTTCGTCGGAAAACCATTCCAGATTAGAAGCCTATCATTGTAGGTATCAGCAACAACAAGCTTTTTTCCGTCCGTAGCAACCGCCACTGGCCAGTTCAGTTTCCCCAAACTATTGCCTGGGCTGTTGGATATGAAATCTTTTTGTCCCAAAACAATATCTGGCGCTGTATTGCCACTGGGTAAATTATTCCAGATTAATACTCTGTTGTTAAATCTGTCCGCAAGGATAAGATGCTGTTCATCGGTGGCTAATCCGCCCGGATGATTAAATTGTAAAGCGCCCCCTGCATTGTTAAAATCTACACCAGAAAGCATGATATCCGCATCTTGTCCTGTTTTGAACCATCCCTGTGGTTTTGACGTTACTGTTTTGTACGTTGAATCAAGAGATTTTACAGAGATTTCACGCGCTGACTGTTGTACTGGTTGCTGAGTTTGTTGTATTTTTTGTCCTGAAAACCAATTTTTGCATTCTTCTGGTAGATTAATGTCTGTTGCACTTTTGCCGACACATTCCAGAGGCATAGTCCTCTGTTGTTCAACTAACCCATTCTGAGGACGTACATTTTTTTCCTGCCAGCTTTCAATGCCAGTACAATCTTGTGGACATATCCCATTTTCCATTTCAAACGTATCGCAGATGCTATTAGGACATTTTTCTGACCATTTCAATGATGGAATTGAGTCTGTCGGTTGTTGCTCAAATTGAGTCTTGGGCTGTGCACAACCAAATACAACAAATGCCAACAATAAAAGAAAACCAACCAGATGTTCCTTTTTCATTGTTTAACCAAAGTGCTTATTTCAGCACTGCATAGTAAATCCCCTTAGTGTGTTGTCCATAATACATATACCATTTTTCTCCAACTTTTCCTAATGTAGGGTCGCCCGGCGGACTAGAAGGAAACCTGTGCATTGGATTTTCTTTCTTAGCCTCGTAAACCATTTTTGGTTCAGTGAAACCTTCACCTGTAAAAGTAGACTCATAAATCCCAAAGTAACCCCAGAAAAACATTTTGATAGTGCCATCATCCCATCGTATTAAATCGGGTGTGTCCGCCCAACCATAATATTTATCATTTCTGCTGTCGAGTGCAATTTCCTTGACTTCAAATTTCAGTCCATCGGAGGATGTTGCCCACAGCAGTACTGCCATACGGTTATTAGGAGCATCTTTATATTTTCCAGAAATTGCCCCGCTATACACCATGATATATTTTCCATTGTCATAGATGGTTGTAGGCCCAGCAACATTCTCAAAAGTGAGCCCTTCATTATTTTTTTCGTCCATCCTTGTGCCACTGTCGTCTTTCCATGACAATCCATCAGAGGATGTTGCACTTTTGATGACTCCTGCGTTCTGAAAATACATTCTCCATGTGCCATCCGACAACTTAATCACATCAGGAAATACTGTAAATGTTCTTCTGACTCCATTTTCAGGTGTCCATGCTATTCCATCCGAAGAGGTCGCTGAATACACCTCCAGCTTGTTTCCGGGCACTTCAGGTTCAACCGCATAGTACATTCTGTATTTACCATTGCCAAGCTCAACAAAATCAGAATCTGCATAATTGCCTCCGATGGCAAGACCACCATACGTCCATTTTGGTTTGCTTTCTCCAACTGGTTCAGAATTTGCATTTTCGTCAGCAACGATTGTATTTGATTCAGTATTCTGTTCTAACGGTGTTACTTCTTGTACATTTTCTAATGGTTCAGGTTGCTTCACCTCTTGTAATTCCTCAACGGGCGCAGCACAACCCGCAATAAAAATAAGAAGTGCTAAAACGAATATCACCTTTTTCATGAGCAAACTAATACTAATGGTATATATCAACTTTTCTGCCGTTACGAAAGGAAGAAAAAAAGTTACGTAAAAAAAACGTTTATTTTTTCACATTCTTTCTGCTTCAACGACATTATCCTGATTCTACCTTGACTGATACACAAACACGCGTTTTCCTTCAGAATCAACATTACTTGAGAGGCGTGGAAGTCCATCCGTAAGAAGTGTCATAGCCTTTCTCGAGTCTATTCCTGCTTTGCTCAATATAATTGCCATGTACAGAGTGTCATGTCCGCTTCGGTCAATGACTGGTTGCACACGTGCCATAGCATCCTCAAAAGAACATTCTCTGTACGCTCTATCAGCAGCAGCCGTCAATCTCATTTCGATAACACCAAATTCTGTCGCAACGCGGTGAGTAACTTTTATGCCGGCGACCTCTTCATGCAACCCACGAAGCGTACTAATATGTGCAGCAAGATCACCTGTTGATGGCATGCGAAGCATTATTTGGATATACATTTCAGCAGCAGTTTTATCACCCAACACATTTGCAATGCTATCCACATTTTGTTCTCGCACTTTTTCAATGAACTTGCTTGGGTGAATGCGATAAATGACAACTTCACGTTCTTGCGTGCTGCGTACATACTTTTTCAATTCAGGCATATCCAAACTGACACCAATGCTATGAACACGACCATCTAGTTTTTGACTCGTGGACATGGCAACTCCTATTTCCCGACATTGTTTTGTCTTAGGAAAATACGCCCAGGCTTCTTCGAATGGCGCACGCTTCGCAAGTTCCATCATTTGTCGTTCTGCCTCATCCTGTTCAATGACTGCATACGTCAATCTGTTTGAAAAAGGGTTCAAGCAAAGTCTTTCAACACGCTCGTATTTCGGCGGCTTTCCCATTCGCCCTATGTCTATGAGGTCCTGTTGTGTAAGCCCTTGTGGAGCAGCACAACCCGCAAGCAATGCCAATGCAGCCGTCAAAACAGTTTTCATGATAATTTCATCATCTTCCGCAGAACAAGACTAAACATCAATGAAAGAATGATATACACTCCGAGCCACCCAAACCAGTTCCTGTACCCGATGGGCAGCACAACTAACTTTCTGTAGTCAATCGACATTGATTTTACTGCACCTTCAAACGTCTTTATCGGCTCAGCATAACGCTGTTCATTCGTTACAATCACATCTTTCGAATACGGTTTTCCGTCAACTTCAAGGTCGATAAAATATTCTCCTTCTTTCATAGCTTTCAAATGAAAGACTGTTTCGTTCTGAACTTGTTGCGTATTATTCCCAACGTTCTCAAATCCATCAGGAAGCACAAGACGTGCTATACCATTCTCTACGGGTTCTGCAAACATGACGCGCAACACAAATTCATCGCCGGGCGAAATCGGTTCGTACGCAAGATGTGCACCGAGCCACCCAAATATCAAAATAATAGGGATGAATGTTATCAACGTCGGCTTGAAACTATGGCGCATGTATTCGAGATTCGCGCTCATTGCTTTTTTCTGCAACTCGCCAATCTTTTCCGGATTCTCTTTCATCTGTTTCTGATGTTCTTTCATCTCGTCTTTCAATCGTTTCATCTCATCCTGATTGGTGACTAATTTGTAGATGAGCGTCATCAGAAGTGAAAGAACAAATGAAATAATGACCAGTGCCCAGAACGGCCCAAGCTGAAGAAGTGGCATGAAGACCGGACTAAGAATGGTGTCAGTAATTCCCATGTTACTCCATGAATTTGCGCATCATCGGATGCATGTCCATGGCGTGCTGGCGCGCAATATCCTCGTATAAATTGTAAATTATCATGACTGCAAGCAGTATTCCTGTTCCACGCGACAATGCTCCGGTTAAATCTGCGAGCGATGCGATTAATCCAACTGCAGCTCCGCCCATGACGGTCAATGGCCAAATGTACCGCTTCAAAACACTTTCAAGAATGCGCGGGTCGCGTCTGAAACCAGGAACTTGCATTCCGCTTTTCATGATGTTCTCTGCTTGGCTACGCGGATCCATGTTTGCAGTCTGCATCCAGAATATTGCAAAAACAATCGAACCGACAACCATTATCAGTGAGTACAGCAGAATACTTGGCAACACAAGCCAGAGGCCGCTGATGCCTGTTGTGATAAGTGTGGTAAGCACATCGGGAGGACTGACAAATCCCGGCGTTTGATAACCTGCAAGCTGTGTCCAGAGCTGGACATTTGCAAGCAACGCCGCAACAAGAATGACTGGAATGTTTGACGTATAAAAAAACTTCAAGGGCCACCGTATGCCGTGTCCGCGAATCCTTCCAAAGCTTAACGGAATTTCAACTTTCATTCCTTGGGTATAGACAACGACCAAAAACACGACAACAGTACTTACAATTGTCGCAAGCTTCAGTAACGCAGTTTGTGGGTCTCCTGCCGCAAGACTCTGGATAAGTGCAGGTATTGCTCCTGCTGCAATATCGGGATTCGTTGGACTGGGCAGTGGATTAAGAGCCGTGATAAATATCTGCTGTGCGACGCCAGCGACGATAAAAAGGCTAATGCCCGAACCGAATCCCCATTTTGAAATCACTTCATCCATGAACATGACCAGTATTCCTCCAAGAATAAGCTGGAATACGAGCAACAATTCAAACTGAAAAAATAAAGGCGTTCCACTCAGCGATTCAGATGGTGCTAATCCGCCCATAAAAACGTAGATTGCAGCTTCAAATATGACAAAAAACAATCCCAACACTTTTTGCATGCCCTGATATTTTGCACGTCCTTCAGGTGAATGAACGTCAAACTTCAGTATCTGTGCGCCATGAAGCAATTGCAGGACGATAGACGCCGTTACCAACGGTCCGATACCCAAGCTCATGATGCTTCCGAAGCTCGCACCAAGAATGATAGACAAAAACTCAAATTGCTGGAGCTGGTTTTCACCAAGCCCATACAAAGGAATAAGGCTCAACACCAAAAATAACAAAAGCGTGATGAGTGTCCACTTTAATTTTTCTTTAAAAGACAAGCGTCGCTGCAACGGGCTTTTTACTTCGGGTAAAAATTCTGCTATTTTTTCCCACAGCGACATATTATTCGGGCGTTACGACTTCTCCGCCGGCCTTCTTGATTTTTTCAGCAGCTTTCTGAGAGCATTGGGCGATGACACGAAGCTTCGCGCGTACATTGCCTGCACCAAGAATCTTGTCAAAACCGATGCGTGCTCCATCAATAACATAAACGCCTTCCTGTTTTTCTATCTTTCCTTCTTTCAACCATCTCTCAAGCCGTGATTGCATGTCTTCGATATTGATTGAATGGGTTTCTTTTGTTGCCCCATGCATGTGAAATCCACGTTTTCCTAAATATATGCCTTTCACAATATACTGTTGCTTGCGATGATCGCTTTTCTTGCCGCGTCCTGCATTACCTCGTCCGCCTCTGTTACCTGCGCCACGTGCCTTCTTCTTGCTGCCACATCCATGGGTGGTGTGCGCGCGCATACGCGTAACCTTTTTTCTTCGGTGAACGACCATTTACATCATCCTCATCAGCAAATCATTCATCTTATCCGCGCGATTTCCTAACGCACCGCCGCGTTTGAACTGGAATTTGATGCCCTTTCGTCCAAATCCTTTTCGGGGTGGCTGAAGATGTGCTACACCCTCAACCATTTTCTTTTTTATTTTTTCAACAACGTCAGGCGTTGCAGTTCCCCAAGTAACAAAATCTTTCACTGCATTGACCATCCCCATTCGTTCAGGTACATCTGGAATGATAATACAATTGTTCTTGCGTTGCAATCGCAATCTTTTCAGCGTTTCGCGTACGTTTGGTCTTGTGTTTACTTTCCCTCTGACCAACACGACTACAATTTCACTTTTCATATTTCCCTTCGCACATGCCTAACTGTTCGGCATATTCTGCTTTTACTTTTGTTTCGACAAGCTTCTGCAACGCAGCCATACATGCTTTCACCAGGTTAAGCCGTCGATGTGTATTTCCATACGTCTTGCTCCAGACATCCTGAATGCCCGCGAGTTTAAGTATTTTCTTTAATTCTTCTTGAATGATAAGCCCTTTTCCTTTAGGACCTGGAATTAATCTGATTTTGATTGCGCCACATTTTCCTTCAACTGCATACGGAATCGAATGGGGTTGTTTGCATCCGCACTGCCAGCTTCCACATCCTCGTCTGATACGAATGATATTCAGCTTTGCCCGTCGTATTGCTTTGTCTCGTGCTGGTACAGTCTCTTTGCTTTTTCCATAACCTATGCCAACATATCCATTCTTGTTTCCAAAAACCGCGCATGCTGCGAAGTTTGGTTTATTTCCTTCGGCGGTTTTCTTCTGTGTTTGCCTGAATACACGTCGCTGCCCGCCGCCAAACTTTCCTTTTGCCTGTCCGATGAGCAGCAAATCGCTTTCTGCGTTGAGAAGTAGCTTATCGACTATCTGTGGTTCAAGAATAGGCACATTCCTTTCAAAAACTTCTTCGATGGTCGTAATTTTACCATCATGAACATCCCTGCCAAGTCGCGTTCTCGGAGTCCAGCTGCTTGTCTCTTCTGGTACCTTTTCAATAATTTCTCCTGGAGTCTCTTCGACAACAACAAGCTCTTCGTGTTCTTTTTCCGCGTTTTCCATTATAATTTCGCCTCATCGATTTTCTTCTTTGTTGCGTGAAAAAGCTGTGCAGCTTCCTTGCCAATATGTTTGCCTTCAATTCGTTCCATCGTTGGCAGTACTTCTTCAGCGACAGGGACAGTGACACCAGCGTCAACAATTCCTTTGACACAAGCATATATTCTGCCGCCCTTCGTTGGCGTGCGTAACCCGCTATCCAGTATTGCACTTGAAATATTCTTTTTCTGTGCTTTTTTTCCAATAAGGTATCCTGTCAAATATGCTGCAGGAGTATTCCCTTTATGGACAGTCCATCCATAGTGATGAAGTGCCTGTGAGGATGTCGCAACGACAACCTTGTCTCCCTGTGGGCTGTACAATGTAATTTGTACATTTATATTTTGCAGCGATGGTCGCACAACAAAACGATGCGTCCGCGATTTAAGGAGATTAAATCTTTTCGGATAGTTCGTCTTTCCTTCTCTGCGCCTTCGCTTCGGTACACTCTTAAGTTTTGCCATGTTTCATCAGTTTGTTTTCTTCGATATAGAGTTTGATATGTCTTTTATTACGGAAAAATCCGCCCTTTGCTTTGAGATAAAGATCACGATATACTTTATTTTCGACTAATCCTTTTTCTCTGAGAGCTGAAATCAATGTTCGCTGACTTCGTATCGTTGCAATCCATCTTTCTTTTCTTGAAACGCGTGCACCCCATGAGCCTTTTCTTTTTCCTTGACCTTTGCCACGTTTTTTTTTCACACGGCGCATTCGTTGTCTTCCCTGCGAATTGCTCTCGACGGGGTTTGATTTTATGACACCTTCACGTACCAAACCTCTGATATCTGCTTTTGTGATAGCTTCTTTTATATCACTCAATCTTGTTTGGTCAAACGTCACACGATGTGGTGAACAGTGCATGACTTGTCCAGCTAACCGTCGTTGATTTTTTATGTTCATTTTTGTATGGTGAGCTTTTCAGCTTCTCTCCGCTGTTCTTTTTCATCTACTGGTTCATCTTGCTTCTTTTCATGCTTCTTCTCTACTTTTATTTCCTCTTTCTTTTCAGGCGCTTTTTCAGATTTTTTCTTCTGTTTGAACGTATCTTCAATTTCTTTAATACGTTCAGCAGGATTTTTTACATTGTAAATGGAAATATTACTTTTGACTGCATGTTTGAGCAATTCAACCATATTTCGTGTGCTCACTGTTGCACTCACGATGGCAGTCTGATTCGTCCCGTCAACTTGTTGCAGTTGGTTCATATTCTCAACGCGGACAATCTCTTTTCCGTCGCGACTCATTCCGCGTACGTCTAATGGACTTCTGTAACCCGGGTTAACAAGTGCTCCTCTGCCTGCTACCTTCAGTCGCATTTTTGATTGTTGCCCTCTTGGTCTCTTCCAGCCTTCCCCATACTTCTTTCTGAGATGCCAGTCCTGTCGTCGGAACACAGGCTTCTTTGCCTTTGCTTTTTTTCTGACGTCCAACAATCTTTTGAGCGTGCTCATGTCAATAGCCTCCGCCCAACGAGGAAAATGCCATCCTGAAAAATGCGTCGGTCATGGTCTTTGATGCGTGTCAACAGCTCAATGTCAGATGCAGTAAGTCCTGCAAGCTCATTGTCCGCACTTTCTATTTGTATCATATCGCCATTAACTTTGACAGTGACACCTTTTCTGAGTTGGAGCGTTCGTGGTGTATGCTCTCCGATAAAATTCTTGATGCTCAGCTGACTGCCCGATATGGTTACAGTCATCGGGAAATGTGCTGCACAAATCTTCATTTCATACATAAATCCATGGGCAGCTCCCTGAACCATGTTCTTCACATGCGCTGCATAGGTGTGCATAACTTTCTTTTCTTTTTTTGAAGCATGGATAGCACTGAGTACAATAGTATTCCCTTCAGCCTTTATCGTAATGCGCTTGTCTGTCATCTTCCGTGAAACCTCTCCTTTCGGGCCTTTTGCCATAACGAGGGGTAGTTTTATCTCTACCTTGACTTTTTCCGGAATTTCTATTTTTTTATTGATGTCTGCTTTCATGTTTAGTAACAATAGGCGATGAGCTTTCCTCCGATATGTTGTTTGAGTGCCTCATCGTATGTCATCATTCCTTTTGATGTAGACAACACGATGATGCCAAAACCGCGTGCAGGCAGGTAACGTCGTTCCCATTTCTCGAATTCCGCAACCTGAATACTAAAGCGTGGTTTGATTGAGCCGCAATTATTGATGCTTCCAAGCAGGTGAATGCGTAATGCGCCTTTCTCCATGCGTTCAAAACTTCCAATGAACGAATGCTTGTTCATGATTTCAAGCAGGGCAACCACAACTTTTGATGTGGTTGTAATAGTACATTCTCTCTTTCCAACGCGTTCCGCGTTCATTATCTTTGATAGTGCCGCTGATAGTGTGTCGTTATTCATAGTTCATCAACTGTATTTCTTAAACCCTAATCGTTGGGCAATTTCCCTGAAACATTGTCTGCAGAGGCCAATACCATAGCTCCGTATGTGTCCCCCTGTTCTGTTGCATCTGATGCAATGACGAAGTGCAATGCCGCAGCTTCGTTCTTTTGGCTTGTTAAACTTATTAAACTTTTTCCAGATGACGGGCTTCGACCGTAACTGCGTGTATGCTTTTTTCCAGTCACTTGTTGTCATGATGCCTCCGCATAGGTAACGCCAAACTGTTGTGTCAGGAACGCACGTGCTTCTTCAACTTTGATTTGATGTCCGGGTGAAACTTTCTTTTGTTGAATCCTGCGCTTTTTGATATGATACCCCGGACGAATAAGTGTTATGGCCACTTCAAATCCCATTATCTTGATTTCAGGGTCGTACTCGACCCCAGGCACGTCCACATATTCACGAATGCCGAAAGAAAAATTTCCATGGGCATCGAATTGTGTTGGCTTGAGCTTGTTATTTACTGCTGCAAGTAATCGTCGAAGCAACTCTTCTGCTTTCTTTCCACGAAGTGTAATTTTGCAGCCAATCGCAAGTCCCGGTCGGAGTGACCATGTTGGTATTCTCTTGCTGGTGATAGTTTTCATCGGTTCTACACCCGAAATGTTGTGCAGGAGCTTCATGCCTCGCCTGAGCTTTTCTTCGTCTTTGCCTGCGCCTACATTGAGCGTAATTTTCTCTATCCGGATATTTTTCATGACGTTCATGGGAGTGTAATCAATGGCTTATCATCGCCGACAACGACAAGGTATTTTTTGGGTGTTGTATCCTGTTTCTCGCCGACGCTATAAACTGCGCTTTCCTTCTTCAGTTCAATAAGCTTGCCAACAGTTCCGCTGTGCTTCCCTTTCATCAGGTAAATCTGTGAGCCTTCTGTCGGCGCAAGTACTTTCGAAATGGTTCTCTGAGGAAGCTGGAGTACAACACTGTCACCAACACGCATTTTTGTATCAGTGATCATTGTTTTTCCATCGTGAAACGTTATTTGAGTCTTGCCATTCTTAACTAGCTGCTTGCTTTTCACTTTACATATCTTCATGCCTGCTTCGCTTTGTGAAATAGGCAACGGTATGACTCTTCCTTTTGAATTGATAATCATACGATAGTGTTGCGCTCCAACACTTAAAACATCAAACAATCCGACTGGAAAACGTTCATCCAACATTTTCTTTCCATCAATTAAAACTTCTTTCTGCCGCATCGCTTTCTTCAGCTCAAATCGCGTTCTGCTCATGCCAAGAACATCTCGCAGTACAACAACCAACGGCATTGAAAGGTCCTGCCCATGTGTTCCCCGGGAAGGTTTTGCAATATATCGTCGTTCTTTTCGTTGAATATGCCATGTGCGCGGAGCACACAAACTTTTGAGATGACTCATTTTGTAGCCTCGAATCTTCGTTTATCAACAGCAAGTTCTATAAGTAAAACATTTGATGGATGAACCGGAAACAATGCTTTTGTTCCGTCTTTTTTGACAATATCAATACCTTCAATAAAAAGGCGGATTTTTTTTCTGTCTACTCTTTCTATTTTTCCGCTTTTCTTCCTGAACTGACCACGAAGAATAGTTACCTTATCTCCGACGCGTACAGCAACACTTCTTTTTTTATGTGTTTGGCGGAGCGTCTTTGAAAGATGTGCTCGAACCAGTTTCTTTCTGAGATGCAACGGCAAATTACCCCGAAGCTTGCGCTGTTTGCGTGCTTTCGTGCTCGATGCCCAATGTTTTGAGTATTCTTTCATGTTCACACAATAATGCTTGCGAGGCGTGCAACCGCAGGCCATCGTTCAGCTGCTTCCTTTGCAATCGGCCCCTTTATAAGCGTTCCTTTCGGATTGCCGTCTTCATCCTTGACGATAACAACTGCATTGTCTTCAAACTTGATGCGTGTTCCATCCGGTCTGCGATACTCTTTTCGTTGGCGTACAATAATACCAAACACTTGTTGTTTTCTCATGTCCGGGCGCCCTCTTTTCACGCTCGCAAGGATAAGGTCCCCAACACTTGCTGCCTGAATGCGTCCCTTCACTGTGTTATGTCCTGTGACTGAAAATAATCGCACTACTTTTGCTCCGCTGTTATCGCAGGTATCCAAATACGCTCCGAAAGGAATTCCTCTTGCCAATGATGCTTTGACTGCCTTCATTTTTTATCACCAACAATTGTGACAATTGCAAAAGTTTTTGTCTTGCTCAGAGGGCGTGTTTTCATTACTTTAACCATGTCCCCAATCTTCGCATTGATACATGCAGGATTATGAACATGAATTCGTGAGCGGCGTAACTCATAACGCTCGTATTTCTTTACATAATGTTGTCTCTCCCATTCAATCGTTGCGCTTCTGTTTGCATCTTTTTTTATGACGATGCCTGTAAAGCTTTCTCTCTTAAGAGTTACATGTCCATGAACCGGACATTTCTTATCATCACATTGTTCGTTTTTCATTTGACTTCCACCGTTTCTTCAGGGAATCCCAGTTCGGCAAGCACTCGTTTCGCCCGTTGCCGATGATCTCCCTGAAGTTCTATTTGAGTTCCCTTGACTGTGCCACCACATGCAAACTTTGTTTTGAGTTTTTTCGCTATATCATCCAAATCGATGCCTTTGCTCAATCCTCTGATGACCGTGTATATTTTGCCAAACTTTCTTTTTTCCGTCCCCACCTCAATCTTCTGTCCTTCGAGCGCAATCGCTTCACACACGCAAAGCTCTTTTGGCAAACCACAATTGGGACACACATCAAACATTCTTTTTGTCACCCATCCGCATCTTGATTCGTGCAATGTGTTTACGTGTTATTCTTATCTTTCCTGAATTTTTTGCTGTTGTTCCAAGCGCTCGCTGTGCACTATCTTTCATTAACTCTTTTTGCAGCTCTGCAAGTTTATCCTGCAGTTCTTTTTCAGGAAGCTTCATGAGCTCTTTACGCTTCATGTACTGCCTCCTCTTTCTTTTCCTCTTTCGTCTCTTCCTTCTGCTCCTCTTTTTGTTCTTTCTTCTTTCGTGAGCGTCGTTTTGGTTTTTCAGTTGGTTCTGTCGCCTCTACCAGCGCTGGAACCTCTGTCTTCACTTCTACAATCGGTGTTTGTGGTTGCACAACAGGTGCTAAAACCCTCATTCGTACATCATCTGGTAATCGTACATTTTTTGGCATGATACTTACTCGTATTCCTACAACCCCGGGCTTGAGCTGCGCAGCGCGCGTTGACGTCAATAAAGCCATCTGTGCTGCATCCCCACATTTCTTAACATATCCCATGTAAAATCGCCACGAGCGCGCACGTGCACCGGGAACTTTTCCTGAGATGATAATTTCAACGCCTCGGGCTCCTGCTTCCATTACTTTCTCCATCATCTTATGACCAACACCCTTGAAGCGGTTTGTGCCAAATCTTTCCAGTGAGCTTACTATTTTCTCAGCGACGATATTGGCATCCATATGGATGTTCTCAACTTCACTGATTTCAATCTGTGGATTTTCAAGATTAAACTTTTTCTTCAATGTCTTTGTTAAATCTTTGATGTTTGCGCCTTTTCTACCAACGACAAGACCGGGTCTGCTTGCAAACACAACGATTTTTTCACCCATGGGTGTTTTCTTCATGATAGTATGACTATGACCGACGTTACCCAGTGAATGGTCAATAAACTCCTGAATCTGATATTCTTTTATTCGTTGTGAAATAAATTCGCGTTCCATCATTTCTTATCACTCTTCTGTTCTTTATCCTGTTTTTTATATTCCTGAACAATGACTTCAATATGTGTTCTTTTCATTTTTCTTCCACGATGTCTGCCCGACTGAAATGGCCGTGAAGCTAGATGAGCCGCAAGATGTGCAATGCGAAGGCGTGATGTATTCATGCCTTTAAATTGTGCATTCACTTCTGCTGATTCAATGACTTTCAATATTTCCTTTGCAGTTTTTTGTGGATATCGTCCTGACGCCATTCCTTTTTTATGTCCGAGATCCTGATTAAACCGGTAATAAGGTACTGCTCTCTTGAGTACTATGACTTCTTTTAGCAACTGCTTCGCATGTTGAAGATCTTTGCCTTTGACAAAAGCACAAACTTCAACACTGTGCTTCATGCTGATAGGTAAATCTCTCCCAACTGCCTTTGCTCCTTCCAGATTCATCATGTATTGATGTTTTCCCATTTATTTCACCGATATTGCAGCGCTGCTTCTCGTTGCTCCGATGCCCGGTGCGCTGTGCTTGACTGACTTTCTTGTTAATGCAAATTCTCCAAGGCGATGCCCGAGCATGTCTATTGTGATATTAAGAGGAATCCATTCTTTGCCACTATAAACACTCAATTTTTTATCAACCATCGCTGGAACAATAACCATATCTCTGCAATGCGTTTTTACTTTCTGGTCACCTGATGCTATGTCCTTAAGTAACGCTTTCTCCATGACTGTAAACCCGCGCACTAACTTGCGTCGTTCACGTGATGTTACTAAAAGTGAAAAGTCCTTCAAATCCAATTTCATAACTTCTTCCTTTGTCTTGCCTCTCCATAACTGTTCTTTTGCCATTATCTCTTCCTCCGACCAGTTCTGCGTGGATGCAATTTACCAACATTGCGTCCCGGAGGCGCGTTCTTTGGAGCAATTGTTGGCCTGCCTTTATGCGCTTTTCTTTTACCACCATAAGGATGACTCACTGCGTTCATGCTGTTTCCTGATACGAGTGGCCATCGTTTGTTTTTCGCCTGCATTGCATAGAATGTTTTGCCTGCCTTGAGCAGTGGCTTATCCAATCGTCCGCCGCCTGCAACAATACCGATGGTTGCTCTGCATCCGGGAAAAAATATTTTTTCTTTCTTTGATGGCAATCGTACAACAACACCTTCTGGTGTTCTTGCGAGCACTTTTGCAAATGTTCCGCCTGCACGAACAAATTTACCACCATCTCCGGGCTGAAGTTCAATATTACAAATAAGCGTTCCTTCGGGAATCTCTTGAAGCATCATTGCATTTCCATTCGTTCCTTGAGAGCCTACGGTATCGCCAATGCACAGGCCTTCAACTGCAACAAGTAATCCTTCTTCTCCGTCTTCATAACGGATACGTGCAAGCGGTGCACTGTGACCACTGCAATCAACAAACTCAATAATTTTTCCTTGAACTGTACCAGAATTTTTGTAACGCGATTCACCAGCCCATCGATGGCTTGGTGCAATGTATCGTGGCGAACCCTTTCCCCGTTTTTGTTGAATTAAGCTCTTACCCATTTCACATCAATCCAAGGTCCGTCGCAATGTCAAGCGCTGGAAATTCTTCTGCCAATCGGACATACGCCCTTTTCTTTCCTGCAGGCGTTCGCAATGTATTTACCGAAACTACTTTTACTTTAAACATCTCTTCGACAGCTTTTTTTATTTGAGTTCTTGTTGCGTCAAGTGCAACTTCAAAGACCAGTTTGTTTTCTGATTCTAACAACCTGATGTTCTTTTCCGTCGACAATGGGTGTTTGATTATATCATACATTTTTCATCACATAAACAATTTTTCTTTTCCGAGTTGTGTCAATGCCTTGTCGCTCCACAATGTTGCACGGCCGGGCAATGCACCAGGTGCAAGCAGTTCAGCACTAAGCTCTTTTACTCGTGCAACATCAATGCCTGGAATATTCGATGCTGCTTTTGTAAGCGCACAATGGTCTGATACGACAATAAGAATCCCTTTTTTTGATTTATAGCGGCGTCCCCTCATTTTTCCTTTTCCTGCACGGATTTTTCTTTGTTCAGTTCGTTCCAGTTCTTTACCAAATCCTAATGTCGCAAGAAGCTTATGCACTTCTTTTGTTTTTGACATGCCCTCGATGGAGCCGTCAATTGCGAAAGGATAATTCTGTGGGATTACATGCCCTCGCTGGGTAACAAGATTCTTCACAACAGTTGCTGCCATTGCAGAGCGTATCGCTTTCCTGTTTTCAATGACATTGATTTTCTGTTCCCATATTCTCGTTGCCTTGAGTGGATGTGCACGTCTGCCTTTCACGGTACCTGGTGCAAAAGCTCCTACCCAATAAAAGCGGGTTCCTCGTCTGTTCAATGTTTTTCGCGGCACTCTACTGATACCATGACCATAAGAAGTCTTGAAATCACGACGGCGACGGGAAAGCTTTGCGCTTGCGCGCTTACCTGCTTCAGGATGCGCCCCCGTATTTTGTCGTTGTCGTGAGCGAACAGCATCAACTGCCCTTCTTATCAAATCCGTTCGTACAGCCTCCTCAAATTGTGGTGGCAGTTCTACACTTCCCTGCTGCTTGTTTGTTAAATCCACCTTTGGAAGTTTCATAAAATTATACTCCTGATTTGAGGCACTTCTTTTGGAAGATGCACATGAGGGCGCGTCGCATGAATCAGCGTCACAATTCTCTTTTGTGGCCCAATGACTGAACCTTTGACAAGAACATAATTATTCTTCACAACGCCATAATGGTTGATTCCTGCAGGACAACGCACATCGTCTGGCTGTATTCCGATGCGCAATATCTGTTTATTGAATTCTGTTCGTAAATTATAACCCATTTTTGCGCTATGGGGCGCAGTCCACATGCTCGGCCCCGTCCATGAACCTCTGACATTTGCACGTCGTGCTTTTTCAGACTTGTGATGACGCAACATAACACCATGTCTTTTGACCGGTCCCTGAAAGCCCTTGCCTTTGGTGACTGCATGAACATCAACGTAATTGCCTTCTTTGAATACGTCGCTGACAGCTATTTCCTTCCCCAGCCTGTCATGAGCATATTTCAGCTTCTCTTCTTTTGTGCCGGAAAGAGCCATCTCCATAATTTTAGGCTTTTTTGTTCCGATTCCCGTCAGCTTTGGCTGTGTTGCAACAAGCAATCGCACATCATCAAATGTGCCTTCGACTTGTCGTTGTTTTTTGTGAATTTGAAGAACGCGCTCCATTTCTTTGTCCCATTGTGCTGCACGGACACTTGAAACCATTTTTAAACCCAAAGGATCAGTTTGATATAATTGAATTGCGACCACCTTGAGTGGTGGACATTCGAGAATTGTCACCGGAACACTAATCTCTTCGCCCTTGGTGAGCGCTTTTGGTCGGGTGTCAATCGCCATGACATGGCACATGCCTGCTTTATAGGCGACAAAACCCAACGGCTTAATTTCTTTGAGTGTTGGCCAGTTGCGTATACGAGCAGCTTCGCTCCGTGCGCGGCGGTGCGGCCAAAATTGCAATGTTCCTCGTCTAGGTGCATGACTTTTTGCCATAGGTTTCTCAAATTGCGTCTTTCGCTTTGCTGCAGATGGCGCAATTCTGAGAGCTACCTCTGCCTGAATACCATTAGCTTCGCGGAAAAGCCTATTGGTGGTTTCCCCGAGAATACTGGGGGAATATCCTTTTCAGGCTTGATGGTCGAACTCTCGACCACGTGAGGTGAAGGATGGAGAAAGCAGGGGGTTTATAAACATTTAGTTTTACAGTACTTGTTTAATGAGCTAAAACAGGCATAATTCGTTATTGTGATAAAAAGGGCGGCCACTGGGACTCGAAATCCTGCGCGTCAGGCTATGAACCTAAACACGGCCCAGTTCCCCCGGGCCACAGCCAGGGATACTACCCATATATTATGGCCGCCATGACCTAAAGTCGAACAGAATTTGTTTATAAATCTGCTGTCAACTGAAGCCGTCCACGACGTAATTGCAGGACGTACGGCAGCACAAAAACAATACCATATAATAGTGCAATCGGCACTGTGCTTACCTCTCCATAACTATTTCCTAAATAAATAACGTGAGCGACAGCGAACAGCGGAACAACAAGCAGCGCCAGAACATGATGATGTCGTTCCAGATGCAGCACTTGTCCAATCATGAACGCATACAGCATGCCAAAAATTAGCGCAATCAACAGCACAACCACATCAAAAAAGTAAGACCTGAACACAAGTAAAAACGGAACAACAGTTGCAGACAGCAAAAGATGAATTGCAATCGTTACACCCATCAAAATCCAAAACGAAACGCGATGCTGTTGTTTGTACTGCACTATTTTTTTTGAAACGGAACGCTCTGCTCTTTTTACATGCTCTTCTGCCCATTGTTCACCGACAACGCGCAGTTTATTCATCTTTTATTCCCTCGTTGAGAATCACTGCATATGCAAAAAAATCTTTTGCCATCTTGTCATAATTATCTTCAAGGGTATCGATGTTCACGTCAGCAGTCTTGTTTTCGAATTCGGCAATCATCGTAACATGTCGCCGGTATTCCTCAGTTTTTTTGAATGGAACTTTAATCAATTCTCTTAAAAAAACATAGAACGTAATGAACCTCAGAACTGTTTTGTCGTCTTTGTACAACTCTCTCATCAAATCAATGCGCTGTTTTGGCGTATCGGGCAACTTTTTGATTTTCTTCTGTTCTTTATTGTGCTCGAGAATGCCCGCAACAATGAAATCGCATGCGCTCAACATCCGATGCAGTGCGTTTCGTATAATATCAACAGTGCGCGTATATTTCAAACTTACATAAATGATATGGTCAACACGCTTCAGTTCTTCCTGCGCTTCTTCGAGATATTCGTTCATGCTGTATCACGGTGCCAATCAACTCAACAAATTGCTTTGTCTTTATAAGGTATCTCCTGATTTTGTCAGCAGTTACTATCGTGAGCTCGTAGTTTGGTGTGCATATCACAAACTGGTCTTTTCGGCGAAATTCAACGCTGCTGGTCCGATGGCGGCGAATAAGCTCTCGTATCTCATAAAAATGATTTAGATGCGTCATATCCAGATGATGCAAAGGCATACTTTTCACCTGAAACATGCGTACTCGTGCGTCAGCAGTATCGAGAAACGCCGGTATGTTTTTTCGTGCACAATCATACAACAGCAAGGCTTTCATCGCACTCTGTAATGAGATATAGAGGTTATCGATAACTCCAAGAAGCAGCTTTGGGTCCTGAAGCAACGGATGAGTGACATTAAAGATGTGGTCCGCAACGCGAAGCTGTCGTAATGATTGCTGATAAACAATGAGAAACTGTTCCATAGTCTGTAACAATTAGCTGAAATTTATATAGTTTCGTGGGTAATGTCAACTTCAATGCATTGCAAACGTCCAGTTCTTAGTAGTGGTCGTTGGAGCAGAAGGAAAGCAAAAAAAGTTACGTACGTAAAAACGTTTATTTTTTTCTTCCTTTCGTAGCGGCTGGAGTGTTACAAACTTTTCGCTTTCAGCTTCATAATCGCTTCGGCAATATCTTGTGTATCCGCAAGAGCTTCTGCTGCTTTTTCTTCACTAACCTGCGCCTGCTCCATCACCGTTCGCACATCTTCTTTTGAAAATCCTCGTTCCTGCGGCGTGCCAACAATCTGCCAAGTCTCCTGACCCATGACCGTTACTTTGCTGACTTCAGGATTGGAGAAAACAAGTTCTTTTCCTGCAGTCTTGATAATGACTTCAGAAGCTTCAATTTCTTCCTGCTCCATACCAAGCTTCTTCATTGCTTGCTTCATCATCCGAGGATTCATACCAGGAAGCATTGGCTCACCAGAAAATATGCAAAGAAACAATGATAAGTGTAACCAGTGCAGTTAAAAGAATAACATGACCAGGTGACAATTGTACTTTGCCTTTATAGTCATCAAAGTAACGCGTCAATCCTCCCATGCCCGAAGGCATCCGTATCTTGTTGTCTTGTGCCATAATGAAATGGACGGATGGAGTAAGCCACCTTTTGTTCCGCTGCTCATCTGAGACCAGCGTAAGGACATTCTACTGAGCGTCGTGCTCGACTTGCACCAGCCAAGGTTCGCCGTTTCATCGTTTCCTATAGCCAACATCAGGAGGTTCTCCGCATTCTCGCGAACGCGTTCGCATCCATCATCGGGCGCTACAGGCCGTGTCGTTTCTGTTCCAGAGCTCTCCATTACTAGAGCTTCATTGTGAAGTGGCTTTTTCCAGCATGCAACATCATCATTTCACATCGCATGCGGGGTGGGTGGACTTTCCTCAGCTTTCGCCGTGGTCCTTGCACCATCCGTTTATCTGTTACTAATCGAGGAGATTTATAAATGTTGCCAATAAATTTAAATATAACATTAGATATAACAAAATATAACGGTGAGTAATATGCTAACAATCCAACGTGCGCGAAAGGTCGGCGGTTCCATCATGGTCCGCATCCCTAAAGAAATTGTTGAAATGGAAAACATCAAAGAAGGCGAAGCAGTGCAAATTGAAGTTAAGAAAATGAAAAGAGATTTTTTTGGTATCACTCCCGGCCTTTCATCTTTTAACAAAAAAGAGGATAGAATGAAATCAAGATATGAATAAAATTGTTGTTGATAGTTCTGCATGGATTGAATACCTGAAAGGCAGTAAAAAAGGAGAACGCGTGCGTGAACTTATTTCAAGTGCAGCCATTTACACAACAGTCTTTATCGCCGCAGAAGTTTTTGCAAAATACGCAAAGGAAAATAAGAACGTTCAGGACGCAGTGATTGCGCTCAGCACAGCTGCATTGGTCTCACTCAATCTAGAAGATGCTGCGTTGACTGCACAACTGTACGTTTCTCAGCGAAGCTTGCATGAGAAATTTGGCATGGCTGACGCTCACGTTGTTGCGATTGCAAAAAAAATAGGAGCAACAATTCTTACCTGCGACAATGATTTTAAGGACATTCCAGAAGCGACAGTGATATAGTTGATTGTTGTAACTGCGTGAAGCAAAAGGAAGGCGAAAAAATTAAAGTCGTGCTCTCATCCATTTTCGGCAAGCATTTCTTCGAATCTACTTTCCTGTTCAGCTAAGTGTTTTTTCTTGTATCCATCTACATTAGATTTGACATCGTTATTAAGGGTCTCATAATTTCTTTTCGCAGTAAGAGCTTTTCCATGTAATTCCTGATATTTTTGCCGAGCATCATCGACAAGTACCTGAAGTTCTAAATCTCTCTTTTTATCTTCATCACTTCTAGCAAATTCCGTTAAAAGCTCAATGTTGCTTTCGATGGCTACTTTTCCAGCCTTGTGTACATCTTCAAAAGCAGTAACCCAAGGGACATACCACTGTGCATTTAATTGTCGCTCCGCAACAACAATGGTATTCTGCGCTTTTATAATAAACGTCTTTCGTGCATCAGGTGGTACCCAAATATAATTTCCTTCCTGCTCGTAAACTAATGCGGGCAATTTCCCTCGGGCACGGTCGGTTGTCGTCTCAAAAGCAACATCAGGAAGTCCACGCCAAACCTCAAAGTACGATGCTGTAGTTGGGATTAGTTTCAGGTGTGTTTTGTTCAACGTGTATATTATGTCCATATAATAACAGAGTATTCACTTTAATTAGAATCTTTCTTCAATATTTTCATCAAAAAACCAACATTTAATAAATAAAATGTCTTTTATCATAACAATGAGCTTATCAAAGCAGGACTATGCTCTCTTAGCCCAACTGGACACTAATGCACGCCAAACCTACATTCAACTCGGCAAAAAGCTCCGCATGAACAAGGACACCGTCAAATACAGAATGGAGCGCTTGCAGAAACTTGGCATTATTCAGGGCTATTATACCGAATTGAATACGCAACTATTAGGTTATACCATTTATCGCGTCTATATCAAACTGCAAAACACAAAGCCATCAACAAGACATTCAATCTTTGAGTGGATTTGCAATCAAAAAGAAACATTCTACGTCGCAGAAATCATCGGTCATTGGGATATCGCTGTTTTATTCTGGGCAAAAGACATCACAGAAGCAGAACAATTCTGGAATAATTACAAATCTCTATACGTTCAGCACACCCAGCATAGTCTCCTTTCCATTTTTACAAAGCTGCATATTTTTCCGCGCAAATATCTCGGCTCAAAGCCCGATGTCGTCCGTGTCGAACCAAAATCCATTCCATCGCTTGATAAAATCGATTACATCATTCTGCAGGAACTCGCGTCTAATTCCCGTGCAAGTTTTGTTGACATCGCGTTAAAACTCAAGACAACAGCAAAACGCATTGTCTATCGTGTCAGAAAAATGGAGAAAGAACATGTTATTCTGTGGTATCGTGCAAAGCTCAACTATCTCAAGTTACAGAAGCACTATTTCAAGGTCGATATGTTTCTCAATGATACAACGCATTTGAAATCTTTGTATCAATTCGTGTTTGATAATCCAAATGTCATCTACATTAACCAGACACTTGGCTGCAGCGACTTTGAATTTGATGTTGAAATAGAATCTTTCGAAGAACTCACATCATTGCTGAATAAAATGTCTTCGTTATTTCCCAACACAATTCGCGATTATACATATTTCCAAATTCTCAAAGTGCACAAAATTCATTACTTCCCTTTGTGATGAACTTCCAAACTATGCTATTCAGACTTTCACTTTTTACAATACACCTGCACAACCAGCTTTGACTGTCCTCGTTCAATCACTCTTTTTTCTTTCAGTACGAGACCTTTTTGTTTGGCTTCGTCCTCAACCGTTCTGTTCAGCGTTATCACAACAGCTTCCTTTGCCATGTATTCCGCTTGATGAAAAAATTCTTTGAATTGTTCAGTCTCACTCCCCACAGCATATCCAACCAGAATATCAACTTCTCCTTCTCTAAACTTAACATCCAGCCAGTCATTTGCAATACGAGAGAATGTTATCATCTTTTCAACGCCGGCAATTTTTGCATTTTTCTTGCCTGCCGTCACATGCCGTAAATCAGTATGAATCCCGTGAATTTTCAACTTCTTTTCTTTCAACGTATCATCAAAAAATGTCGATTTATCTTCACCAATAAACTCTGGCATCTTCCAGAATGCAAGCGAATCTTTGCGGTAATAATTGACTGCTTTACCCGACGCAAAAAACGCCGCTTCAATTTCAATCACGCCGCTTTTACTCCACGTATTCAGCAAAAATTTTTCAGCTGTATACCCAACAAACCGTAAAATTCCATATGCGATTGTTCCTTTCAAGCTTGCCGGATGCGCAAATATTTTGTAATCTCTTTGGGATAAATCAAATCCGCAAAAATCAATGCCAATCATACAGGTATTTTGTTCTATCTGAACATACACGAACCAATCCGGATTTTTGTATGTATGTTCCGCTTTTGTTTTTTGTTTGATAATGGCACTTACCTTATCCTCAACATCAACACTTTTGAATGCATGTTCTCCATTCCTTTCGCATTCAACCGCAAATGTTTTTGTCATATCAAATCCAATTTTCTGTGCTTCTTTCTCAATGTCCGACAAATTCTCAAATGTAAAAAGTGCAAGAAGCTTTCCTACCCGACGCAACGACTGAGATTTATAACAAAGCAAACACAAATCTTTCTCCTGAGCAGTAAATGCAACAATGGTCTGTTGTGCTTTTCCTTTCGCACCAATTAACTCTTTGACCTCAAGAACAGAAACGTCTTCAAATCCTTTCTCTGCAATAGCAAATCCTTTCATTGAGTTGCGTGTTCCTCATCTTCCTTTGCCATGCTTTCCACTGCGACAAGTTCATCGCCTTCATCAAGTCGCATGACTCGCACACCTTGAGTTGATCGTCCAATCACAGAAATATCCTTTGCCGCTGTTCTGATAGCGCTTCCATTCTTTGAGACGAACATCAATTCATCAGTATCAATGACCGCTTTTACACCGACGACAAAACCGTTTTTGTCTGTCAGATAGATGTTTGTGACGCCACTGCCCCCACGATTGATTAATCGGTACTCTGAAATCTCTGTCCTTTTCCCATATCCTTTGTTTGTCACCGTTAGCAGTGTCTTGGTCTCATCGGCAACTTCCATGCCCACCACAATATCGCCTTCTTTCAAGCGAATTCCGCGCACACCTGTCGCGTTCCTGCCCATCGGCCGCACATCTTCTTCCTCAAATCGCACTGCCATCCCCTGCCGTGTTGCTAAAATAATCTGTCGCGTTCCATCCGTCATTTCTACCCCGATGAGCTGATCATTCTCAAGCGTAATTGCTCGTATGCCACCGCGGCGCGGCCTGCTGAATGATTCAAGCGGAGTTTTTTTCACAACACCTTGTGCAGTTGTCATGAAAATATATTTGTTCGGCTCAAACGTTTTGACTGGTACAAGCGCAGTTACTTTTTCTCCGTCCACCAGCGTCACAAGATTAACGAGCGGCTTGCCTTTCGCATAGCGTGACGCTTCGGGTATTTCATAGACTTTGAGCCAATGAACCTGTCCCATGGTCGTGAAACAAAGTAAGTAATCATGAGTCTGTGCAACAAACAATCGTTCTACCCAATCTTCGTCTTTTGTTTCTGCTGCAGTAACGCCCTTGCCGCCTCTTCTCTGCTGCTTATATTCTTCAAGTGCAATCCGTTTCACATAGCCGGTGTGCGTTACCGTCACTACCATTTCTTTCTCTTCGATGAGCTCTTCCATGTCTAAAAGCTCATGTTCTCCTTCCTCGATTTTTGTGCGGCGCCCATCTGCAAACTTCCCTATAACCTCAAGCGTTTCCTTTTTGATGATTGCAAATATCTTTTCTTCGCTTGCCAAAATGCCAAGATACTCTTTTATTTTTTCAATCAGTTCTTTGTGCTCATCACGAATTTGCTGCTGCTCGAGTGACGCAAGCTTTTGCAACCGTAATTCAAGAATTGCTTTTGCCTGAATTTCTGTTAAACTATACGTCGAGATGAGAAACATCTGTGCGTCAGCAACAGTCCTGCTCTTCTTGATACCCTGCACAACATCATCAACATGGTCTAACGCAACAATTAATCCTTCGAGGATATGAGCGCGATCTTGTGCCTGCTTCAACTCAAATTCTGTTCTCCGTCGCACAACAACCTGGCGGTGTTTGATGAACTCCTGCAATCCACTTCTCAGGTTCATTAATCTTGGCTGAGCATCGACAAGCGCAAGGAAAATAATACCAAAAGTTGTTTTTAATTTTGAATACGTCAATAGCTGGTTTAATACAACATTTCCGTCAACGCCGCTTTTCAACTCGATGACAACACGAATGCCTTCCCGATTGCTTTCGTCGCGAATGTTGCGAATGCCTTCGATACGCTTTGCCCGTACTAAATCAGCCATCTCTTCAATCATCAGGGATTTGTTGACCATGTACGGTATTTCAGTAACGATGATACGGTCTTTTTGTACGTCTGTCACGGCTTTCACCGTCACTTTGCCACGGCCAGTTTTATACGCCTGCATAATCCCACTTCTTCCAGTGATAATGGCTCCGGTCGGGAAATCCGGCCCATGGACATGCTGCATCAAGTCATCAACGGACGCTTCCGGATGGTCGATGAGATGGACAACTGCAGTACAGACTTCCTTAAGATTGTGCGGAGGAATGTTTGTTGCCATGCCGACGGCGATGCCCGTACTTCCATTGATAAGAAGTTGCGGAACTTTGCTTGGCAACACGACAGGTTCAGTCATAGTGTCATCAAAATTTGATTGAAAATTAACCGTGTTTTTATCGAGGTCGGCTAACATCTCCTCTGCTATTTCTTGCAATCTCGCTTCAGTGTAACGATAAGCGGCCGCGGAATCTCCATCGATCGAACCCCAATTTCCTTGTCCTTGCACAAGCGGATGACGCAGTGAAAAGTCTTGAACCATCCTCACCAATGCATCGTACACGGCAATATCTCCGTGAGGATGAGTTTCTGCAAGAACTTTTCCAACAATGTGAGCGCTTTTCTTAAACGGCTTATTATGAAGAAGCCCACTATTATACATTGCATAAAGGATTCGTCGATGAACAGGTTTTAAGCCATCTCGTACATCTGGCAGCGCCCGTCCAACAATGACCGACATAGCATAATCTACATATGCCTGTTTCATCTCCTGCTCTATAATCTGAGGTACAATACGTCCCTTCGCAACTGCTTTTTCATCCATTTTGTCGTCGATAAAGACCTATTTTTGGCACTTTTATAAGCCTTTTGCCCTAAATTGAATAAAAGTCACGCGTAGAAAATATAAGCTCAAAATCACCAGAACTAACCCTCTTTATCAATCTCTTCCGCAGCTTCCCGTGCCTTCTCTTCATCGCTTTTCTCCTGCACGACCTGAGGTTTTTTCTTGTCTTCTTCCTCTATGGCTTTTTCTTTTAATTCAATCTCCCGCTCCGTCTGTTTTATCTCTTCCTGGATGTCTGGCGGAATGACTTTCTTAAACGCTTCTTTCGCATCCTGTGACGGTAAATCAAAATAATCAAAAAATTTTGGTGTTAATTTAATGCGATATGTACGCCCATATTTCTCTTTGCTCACAAACTCGCGTTCTTCGAGCATTTTCAGGTGGTCATATGCTTTATTGTGGCGGATTTTCACCAAATCAGATTGGATGATGGGGTATCTCCATGCAATAACTGCTAATGTTTCCATGACACTTTTGTCCAAATCAGTATGATTGACCAGCGTCGTAACAAGAGGTAAATAATTATCTTTCACCGTGAATTTCCAGAATTTGCCTTTGTGCTGTAAAGTCAGTGCGCTTCCTGAATCATGTTCATAGGATGCGTGAAGCTCAACTAAGAGACTATCTGCTTTCGTCTCTTCAATCTGGCATAACCTGCCAACTTCTTCCGCGGTCATTTCTCTGCCAACGGCAAATAAGACCGCTTCAATCTTGCGATGTTCTTCCGTTTTCATCGTTTATCCTGTAATTATCTCCTTCCATGATAACTTTTTTTTGATCCACAAGTGTATCTAAAAAATCTTCAAGTGCATTCTTCTGCATTCCTATGGCAGCGCTCAGTTGTTGAGCGGACAAAGCTCCTCCTTTCAGCAGAATGGTTACATAATTTGTCAATAGCTTATTGATGCTCTTTCGCAGGAAAACCACTTCCGTTTTTACTTTTTTCGCAGCCATGTCCATCTGGTGCAATCGTGACTGAAGGTCATTAAAAAAATCTGTTACTTCATCTCTCTTCATTCGCAATTCGACAGGCTCAACGATTTCAACGGATGCCGGCATGTACGTCAGACAAAAAGACATCAATGTCAACGGTTCATTGACCATCAGCTCAATGTGTGCAAAATTTGTCCATAACTCATCAATCATTCCTTCTTGTTTTGCCGTCTCTACTTTTTTGGTCACCGCAATGTCAACATCAAGGACGCTCAGGTTTTTTTCCTGCTTTATCTGTTCAATATACTTCTGCAATGCTTGTTCTATGTGCTCCTTCGGCTTGCCCATGACTTCAATCACAGTGTTGCATTTCAACCATCCTTTGAGGAGCAGTTCTTTTTCTGACATAAGAAAACCTCATCGGGCATGTATTTTTAAACGTTCTTATAAAAAATCAGATAGGATGTAACCCCTTTTAAATACTCACAAAACCTTATAACTGATAAAACTTTTCCAGTCTCAAAACGCTAACCCAAAGACGACGCGAGTCGAAATACAATCTATCTTTGTGTGCCCGCATTTCGTAAAGTCAACGGGATAAGCATAGAGGCGCAGTACCTCCGAGATGGGGATTTGAAGCCTGTTGGAGCATACATTGGGTGGTTGCCGAAGCGGCAGCTGAGCGCAACTAGCAAAGAGCACTTTGCGTGCGTTATGACACAAGAAGCCCCACTTGTTGTGGGAGTAGTTCACTAGTCATCTTGATTAAAAAAACAGAGGTGATAGAATGTTAAGTTTATTTGGTAAAAAGAGACGCATTTCTATTGTTCCGGCGATGCCCGACATGCCTGATGTGCCTTCATTTCCAGTACCAGAAGAAACATTGCCCGAGTTTCCCAAATTGCCAGGGTCGACAGCTCCAATTAGGGAAACACGATATGAACCAGCCGTAAGGGCAGTCTTCATGAAAGCTGATGTTCTCGACGCTGTTATGAATGATATCCAGACTGTGCGTGGTCGTTTAGATAAATCGGAGAAGATGGTTGCGCGGATTGAAGAAGTTCACGATTCACAAGGTCGTTTACTCCAATCATGGAATGGAACTTTGAAAGAGGTTCATGACAAGCTTCTGTTTTTAGATACTGTTTTATTCAAAAAAGGTGATGGACATGAATGATATGCCTGTATTTGTCAAGGTTGAAGATTACAAGGACGCGCTCGATGTCATGAACATGATACGATTGAAGATTGAAGATGCTAAGAAAACACTTGAAAAAGTTCATGAATTAAAGAGTGAAGAAGAAACTGAACTGGAACTTTGGCACGCGACCATTGAAGAAGTCGAGCGCAAAATTGATTTTATCGACAAGACATTATCAGAACCGGGTGCAATGTAAGTGGCAAAGCAAAAAGAAGCTCACGATTTTTTTTATGTCGGTGTACGTGACCCTATAGATGTACGTCGCAGTTTGCTTGAAAGTGCGCGTGAAACCATTCACTTCATGAAGCGCTATGAAAAGCTACAATCCGTTCGCACCGAAAAAATTCAGATGCTTCTCAAGCTTGACACTGAAGTGAAAGAGCTTCGCGCATTAATGGTTAAATTAAGAAAGATGTTTCCGACGGCGAAGATGCACACGACATTGCCGATTCGCAAGCCACAATGTGTTGTCTGCAATGATTCTTTTAAGACGCAGGCGCTTTTGGTGCAGCATATGAAGCGTCACGAGCCCAAGAAAGTTGACAAAAAAATAAAGCCTGAATTTATAGAGCCCGATGAGAACCTGTCGCCTGCTGTAGTTAGGCCTTCCAAAAATAAGTTTGCCAACGCTGACGAGCTGGAAGACGAGCTCGCAAGTATCGAGAAGAAGCTTGAAGGGTTAGCTTAGATTTCTTGCATCGCCTACACATTGCCAACGACAACAAAAATGTGTGGCGACCACATCAAGCACTTACTCACTCAACTTTTACGGTTTCAACTTTTGAAATTCAAAAATACCCGTTCATTTGAACGATTTGTAATCTTTTCTTCTATCGCAACGTCAATGAATGGTCAAACCTATCAAACCGTAAACTGTCCATTCTTATAAATCACTTTTTTCTGTCCGTTCGTTAAAAACACAGTTACTGTTCTATCCTCTGTAGAGATGATGTCTGAATGTTCGGCAGAATCATTAAACCCCATTGCAGCCCACTGCTTCTTCGATGGTTTTGAAGGGTCGCCTCTGTAGCTATCTTTGTACGACATTCCCAACGCAAGATGTGTGTTTCCGAACTTCCCACCAATATTCTCATCGAACAACGTATTTGCCATGAAATGGGTAATTCTTGACAATCGCGCATCCGTCAGTGAGTATTCACCTAACTTATCAGCGTCTTTTCTTTTAATAAACGATTGTAAAATATTTTGCCCGTGCGATGCCTTTGCTTTTATGACATGACCATTCTTGAACCAAAGTTCCACATCTCTAATGATATTACCATAGCGATACAGTGGCTGATTGAACTTAATGTAACCTTCGGTTCTGCGCCAGTCTGGAGATATAAACAGCTCAAAGCTCGGAATATTCCTGCCGCTGCCGCCAAGCCATTTTCTGTTCTTACCAAGACCAATCTTGATGTCGCAATTCTTTCCTTTCATGTGAGCGTAATCCATTGACAACGCATTCAATTTTTTCTTTGTCTTTTCCTGTATTGAGAAGATATTTTTCCATTCCTGGACAGGATTTTGTTTATCCAAATAACACCCTTTAATGATGACATCCCAATACTGCTTCAAAGAAAGACCTGCTTCTTTCGCCATTGCTTCTGTGCCATACAATGCAAGTGTCCACGTAAATTTCCCTTTGTATTCTTTGTCGTCAAGCCATTCGCGCGCTTCCTTTCGCGCATCTGCGGAACGCATGATTTTCTGCGGATTAATCCCTTTTAATTCCTGCAAGTCATGGTCAGAAAGAACACCAATCTGATGGTCAATGAGGTCACATTGCGCTTTCGAGTAGTCGCGTGCAAAAAATTCCAGTTGTTTATCACTTGCAAGCTCGTAAAAAGTTCGTTCTATTCCTGTTGGAATCATTCGTAATAACGGATGTCCGCCCACCTCAAGAATTTTCTTGTGCAACGCAACAATCAGTGGCTTCGCATCATCATCTGCAATGCACATGACAACCTCGCCCGGTTTAACACCTTTGCCTGAATTCAACGCAAATTTAACCAGAACATCTGCATATTTCTCAAGTACAACTTTTGAAGGAGTATACATAAGTTTTACCATTCTTTTGCAGTATTAAAATGTTTTGAAAATATTTTTTATCTGTTGTTCTGAAAGTATTTTCCGTTCACGGATAATTGTTACGACATTTTTGTGTTCTCTTTCCGCAATTTTCGTTATTTCGGCTGCTTTTGCGTATCCAATCAAAGGATTGAGAAATGTCGCCATCCCCTGAGAATTTTTGTAATTTTCTTTTGATACTTTCTTATTAACGTTCATGCCACGAACACATCGCTCGTCGAATTCTTTTATCGTATGTGCCAAAATGGTTGTGCCGTCGATAAGGTTATGTGCAATCAGTGGCATATTCACATTCAGCTCAAGATTGCCGGATAATGCGGAGATTTCTACCGCTTTATCATATCCAATGACCTGGTAGCAGACCATACACAACATTTCTGCCATGCTTGGATTCACTTTCCCCGGCATGATACTGCTCCCCGGTTCGACCGCTGGAAGCAAAAGTTCGTGCAAACCGGTTCGTGGACCGGATGACAGCAACTGAATGTCTTTTGAGATGCGCGCAAGCTCAACGGCAGTTTCACGCAACGCACCCGAAAAATGCACGAAATCAGACATGCTCTGCGTTGCTTCGATAAGGTTTTGTTTTGACTTCAATGGGAGACGTGTCAGTATTTTCAGCTCTTTAACAACTAACATTTTGTATTTTTGATGCGCATTTGTTCCCGTTCCAATGGCCGTTCCTCCAATACTCAATTCTTTGAGAGAATGCAACGCACCATCAATTCTGTTTTGACAATCATGGACTGTTACTGCCCAGGCTTCAATCTCCTGACCCCAAGTAATTGGCACGGCATCCTGAAGATGAGTTCGCCCGCTTTTCCAAATCCGCTTGTTGAGTTGTGCTTTAAGGTGAAGCTGCTGCTCAAGATGATAAAGCGCAGATAACAGATGTTTTGAGAGTTGCAGCAATAGAATCCGCATTGCTGTTGGATAAACATCATTAGTACTTTGGCTTATGTTCACATGGTCATTGGGATTAATTATATATGAACCTTTTTTTCCGCCAAGTATTTCTGTGGCACGGTTTGCAATGACTTCATTGACGTTCATGTGCGTTGCGGTGCCCGCACCCGCCTGATAAATATCAACGATAAATTGGTCGTCAAACTTTCCCGCAAGAATTTCTCTTGCTGCTTTTTCTATCGCACTCATTTTTTCTGCATCGAGAAGCTTCAACTTGTTATGTGTACGCGCAGCAGCAATCTTTATCAATGCAATCGTATGAAACATCTCGAGACAAATCTTTCCTGAAATCTGAAAATTTTCGCACGCGCGCTGTGTATGAATACCATAATACGCGTCAGTCTGAACTGCTTTTTTACCTAATGCATCCTTTTCTATGCGTGTCATCATTCCTCTTTATTCTAACAGATGTGCTACTCTCTTGTGTGTCAGAAATAATACTAGTTTAAAAAACTGGCGGACGAAAATCTGAGATTTATTTCTGAGCATGTTCAAAAACCACTTGATGTGAAGGTTACAAACTCATTCCATTAGCCTATGGGTAGGTGGTTTTTGACACTTAATAAACCTTTTGAGTTCTTTCTGAATGGGTGCAACCTGCCTCGTTTTCAGCTGGTAACCAGATTTCGACGAAACGCAAAGAATATTCTTTTTCCACATTTTTGAAAGAATAGGATAATCTGTCCGGTAATGTGCACCCCTGCTTTCCTTTCGTAAAAGAGCGCTGCGCAAAATCATTTCAGATGTGAAAATCATGTTTTTTACATTGAGAGCAGCAACAAGGTCAGCTGTATTGGAACAATTGAATTCCATCCGAGCATACTTCTCTAAGAGTATCAACGCTTTTTTCATGTCGTGAGCGTTTCGTGCGACACCACAATGTTCCCACATTAGCTGCTGAATAGATTGCATTATTTTCATTGGATTTTTACCAGTGGAATGCTGTAATCGTTTAAATTCTTCAATTTTCTTATTCACCAGAGTTTCATCGATTTGTGTTGAATGAATATTTTTTATATCTCTCACAATTTGTTGTGCTGTTAATCTTCCGAAAACCATTATTTCAGCCAGGCTATTGCCACCAAGCCTGTTTGCGCCGTGAACTCCTACAGTGACTTCGCCAATGGCATACAATCGGGGAACAGTCGTTTTTCCTGTGCTGTGATTAATAAAAACACCGCCCATCGAATAATGTGCCGTCGGAGCAACTTCCATCTTTTGTTTCGATATGTCAATGCTCGCATATTTTTGAAATTGGCGAAACATCTTTGGAAGGCGTTTGAGGATGTATTCTTTTGGACGATGTGAGATATCAAGAAGAACACCGCCTCTTTGTGTTCCGCGACCTGCCTGCACCTCAAGATAAATTGCACGAGCGACAATATCACGCGCTGAAAGCTCCATGCGTTCTTTATCATAACGATGCATGAAACGCTCGCCTTTTGCATTAATCAGAATGCCCCCTTCGCCACGAACGGCTTCCGTTACAAGAATACCTTCAGCTTCTTTTGGAAAAATCATGCCTGTTGGATGAAATTGAAGCATTTCCATATCCATGAGCGTTGCGCTAACATCGCACGCAAGCTTTATCCCGTCTCCATTATTTTCCCAGAATCGCGATGAACTGCGCTGAAACATACGAGAATAACCGCCGGTTGCCAGCACTACTACTTTTGCATGGAACACAATAAGTTTGCCTATCTTTACATCAAACCCCAGAGCACCGTTGACTTTTCCTTTGTTCGTTAGAAGTGAAAAGATGTATATATTGCTCTTGAATTTTATCCTTCGCTTTGCTACCTGATTGACGAGAACATTGAGGATTTCTCTCCCAGTATAATCACCTGCAAAACATGCACGACGGTACGTCGCAGCTCCAAAAAATCTTTGCGTTATTCTCCCGTTTTTTTCTCGGTGAAATTTCATTCCCCATGATACTAATTCTTGAACTGCACGGGGCGCATGTTTGCAGAGCAGTTTAACAGCTTTCGGATTGTTTATTTCGCCACCATCACGCAGCGTATCAGCAGCATGCAACTGCCAACTATCTTTCTTGTCCATCGTTTTGAGAGCAGCATTAATCCCGCCGGTTGCAAGAATCGTGTGAGCATCACGTCGCGCACACTTACCCACTACAATAACATCGATATTTTTGTCATGCAGCTCAATAGCTGCGCGTAGTCCAGCGCCACCGCTGCCGATAACAAGAACATCCGTTTTTATCGTTTGCATTACTACAAATGCGCAATCATCTTTTTTATACTTTGAACTGCGCCATCAAACCTCTTTTTTTCGTCGTTTGTCAATCGAAGCTCAACAATTTTTTCAATGCCGTTTTTGCCCAATATGACGGGAACACCACAATAGATGTCACTGACGCCATACTCTCCTTCAAGATATGCCGAACAGGGCAATGTTTTCTTTTGATTTTTCAGGATAGCTTCAACCATTTCTGTAATTGCCGCGCCCGGAGCGTAGTATGCAGAGCCCGTCTTGAGCAATGACACGATTTCAGCACCGGCATTTTTTACACGTTCAGCAATTTCAGCCATTTTTGCTTTGCCAAGAACAGTACTTGCTGCAACATCATTGATGCGTGCATGTCCATCAAGAGGAACCATCTCCTCGCCATGTGAACCCAGCACCATAACGTGTACAGAGTCACGAGGGACACGTGCTTCACCTGCAACAAAATAACTGAAGCGTGAGCTGTCAAGAACTCCTGCCATTCCGATGACACGCTGCTTTGGAAATGTTGATACTTTTTTCGCAACATAAGCCATTGCGTCCAATGGATTTGTTACAACAATGAGAATTGACTTTGGCGAAAGAGCAGCAGACTTTTTTGTAACGTCGGCAACAATTTTTGCATTCGTTTCAAGCAGCTGCTCGCGGGTCATGCCGGGCTTGCGAGCAATGCCTGCGACTATAACTATAATATCTGAATTTTTTGTCAGTTCGTAATCGCCGCCGCCAACAACAGAAACGGATGAATGGAAGATAGGAAGCGACTGGGCAATGTCAAGCGCCTTGCCTTTTGCCATATCTGCTTCGATGTCAATAAGAACAACGTCGGCAAGAGCTTTTTGAGCTACCAATGCTGCTGCCTGTGCACCGACCATTCCTGCGCCGATAATGCTGATTTTGGGCATGGAAAGCTGAACCAAGCTTCTTTTAAATATCTTTGGTCAAACACAGTATCTCCGAAAGAAAAACAGACATTTAGTACTTTTCCTACCTCTGAAAGGGTTTACGAGAAATTTTGAGATGGCAGCTGCATAGACACTCTCGTTCTCTATTGTCTCGAATGCCTACATCCCTTGATTTGCTCGCGATTTTTGACCAAATACAGGTCTTACACTTGTTTTTGGTTTAAAACTGTCTGATTTTAAGACTTTTCTCGTCTTTTAAAAAAGGTAACACCATGTAAATACTACTCAAAGGTAAATCCTATTTGGAGATACTGAAACAAATGTATATAAATGAGATAATGTGGGAAGATAAAATATGATACAGTTGATTCAAGAATACGTCAGCATTGCAGCAAAAAAACATCCAAATAAAATTGCCGTCGATTTCAAGGATAAAAAAATAACGTACAAACAGCTTGATGAAGAGACGAACATCATCGCACATACATTACGTAATCTCGGATGCAAACGCAATGACCGCGTTGCATTTTGTCTGAATAAATCGATAGACTCCATCAAAGCAGTTATTGGAATTTTAAAAGCTGATGCAGCATACGTACCGTTAGATGCCCAGTCACCGGATGAGCGACTGCTTCAAATTGTTAGGGATTGTGCGCCGATTGGAATTATTTGCAATGATGAAACACAGGATAAAACACAGAGGCTTTCAGGCACCGTCTTTTCCATAAAGAACATCGACGGCAACAGGTCTCCACCCATTTATCATAATATCAGATCCGACCTGGCATACATCCTCTACACTTCAGGCTCGACCGGAAAACCAAAAGGGGTCATGATAACACACTCGAACATCATCCACTTTATAGAATGGGTGACATCACAATTCAACATGTCAGAGAATGATGTGTTTTCAAACCATGCACCAATGCATTTTGATTTATCAACATTTGACATGTACTCTGCGTTCAGCAATGCAGCAACCCTTTGTCCAATACCACCCGAACTTAATTCCTATCCTGAGCAATTCGTCGATTACATCCAGGAAAAGAAAATAACGATAATCATGTGCGTCCCCAGTATATTGTCCTATCTCGCGCGAACGAATGCAATTCGGCCTGGAAGAATGCCCTCACTGCGTTTGATAATCCCAACGGGTGAAGTTTTTCCAACACCCTCTCTTGCACAGTGGAAGCACACATTCCCTGAAAAAACATTCGTAAATATGTTTGGTCCAACAGAGACAACCGTTGAGTGCACGTATTATGTGATTGACACAGTACCGTCGGATATGAACCAGAACATCCCTATTGGGCGAGCGTGCGGTCACCTAGAAGTATTTGCACTCAAAGAGAATAATACTCTTGCAGGAGTTGGTGAGGTTGGAGAGCTGTGCGTCCGTGGCCCGAGTGTTGGACTGGGATACTGGAATAATCAGGAAAAAACCCAAGCAGCTTTCACAGAAAACCCGGTGTGTACGCTAGCCCACGATTGGATGTATCGCACGGGCGATTTAGTGGAATTGCAGAGCGATGGAAATTATAAGTTGAAGGGAAGAAAAGACCATCAGATAAAGTTCATGGGCTATCGGATAGAGCTTGGAGAAATAGAAGTTGCATTACATTCTTTGCCATCTGTAAAAGAGGCTGTTACTATATTTTCAAAGATGCAGGAGCCTGGAAAAATCATTGCTTTTGTCGTATTGCAGGGCACGGAAAACAATATTAAAGAAGCATTACATAATATGCTCCCTAAATATATGATTCCACACGAGATTCATGTTGTAGAAAGTCTCCCCCGGACAACAACGGGCAAAGTCAATAGGATATTAATAAAGGAAGATTATGAAAAAAATCCTCATTATCGGTAATGGCAAAATCGCTGTTGATTGTGCATCTATTGTTAAAAAAGAACATGACCTGGTCGGAATTGTGACCGAGCCACGGGCCTATTTGAGCGGAAAATCACTCTCCAAAATTCCCGAATGGATGCAACCTATCGAGGCTCATGACGTCAATAAAATTATCTCAGTACTCAGAGAGCTTCGACCGGACATTATATTCAGTATTAACAATTTCCAGCTGCTCAAAGATGAAATTTTAAGCATTCCTCCACTGGGAATCATCAATTTTCATAATGGACCGCTGCCAAGATATGCAGGATTAAATGTGTGCAGCTGGGCCATCATCAATGGTGAAACTGAACATGGAGTGACATGGCACTATGTCGACAAGGGCGTAGATAGCGGGAATATCATTGCACAGAAAAAATTTCCAATAGGGGAGAACGAAAATGCACTGCATTTAATCATGAAATGTATTAAAGAAGGTATAATGCTGTTCAGTGAAATTCTTCCTGAAGTCACAACGCACAGAGTGAAAGGGATATCACAGGATACTTCTCAAAGAACATCCTATAAAAAAAGTGAGCTTCCCAACAACGGGAATGTATCTTTCTCATGGGATGGAAAGAGAGTGTATAATTTTATTCGCGGGCTTAATTTTGATCCGCTTGAAAATAGTTTTGTGCGTCCGCACTGCATCCTCAATAACAAACGATTGTATATTGATGAGATGGAAGTAATTAAAATAGCTGCTGCGGGTGGAACCTGCGGAAGAATTGTTACATTTGATGACAACAAAATCGTTGTGCAGGTAATGGACGGACAGATAGCTCTAAAGAGGGTACGCGACGAACAACAAAGACTAATGTCAATGAGTGAGTGTGTAAAAAGTTATAACATTCAAGAGGGAAGCCAAATCACATGATGAAGACAGAAGAACACATAGTAAGCATCATTAAAAAAATGAAAAGCAGTGATTTCGATGAAAATAATCTCATCAGGAGCGGCTTTCTTGATTCATTCGACATGATAAAACTTATCGATATTATTGCAACAGAGTTCAAAAAGAATATTGAAGGGAAAGATATTACCGAAGAAAATTTCAATTCAGTGAAAAGAATTGCTGCGCTGGTTGACCGATGAAAAAGATTTTTATGACTTCACAAGGACCAGTGTATGATGTGGATATTCTTTCAGCTCTTCGGAACATAGGCATTACTGCCGGAGACACTATCTTCGTCCATTCAAGGTTGTATGTTTTCGGGCAGTTGGCTGATGTGAAGACAAAAGAAGAGCTCGCCGACGCATTTGTCGATGCGCTCATCCAAAGCGTTGGAAATGGCACGGTCGTTATGCCCACATTTACGTTCTCATTCTGCAAAACAGGGATATATGATTCAGAAAAAACGGTTTCCGAAGCAGGCTTGCTTTCAGAAGTCTTTAGAAAAAGACAGGGTGTTATCCGTTCAAGCCATCCCATTTACTCTGTTGCGATATGGGGAAAAAATAAAGATTATTTTCTTGATGCAGATACGACAACCTGTTTTGGTGATGACGGAATATTTGGCCGTGTCCATAAAAAGGGAGATGTGAAAATACTGTTTATTGGCATTGGTGCGGACGGTTTATCACAAATACATTATGTTGAAGAATTGTTGAAGGTACCGTACAGATACATGAAGAGATTTCTGGGAAAATCCAATGGAAACTCTGTTGAGGTTGATTTTTATGTACGCGATTTGGAAAATGAAGCGGAATTGGACATGAAAGGAAAATTTGTCTCGTTCTGTGAAGAAAGAAAACTATTGAAGACTGTGCCATTAGGCAATCACTTTATCTCGTGCATGCAGGAAAGCCTTGTTCATAAGCAGATGGTAGATGCAATGCGCAAAAATCCTTGCGTTTTCCTTAAGAATGAGTATAAATCAATTGTCAGGAACCATCCGATAAATGCACGATAAATGGTCCGACATCTTTATAAGCATTTAATCTGCATGAGCACAGATGGAAAACAAAGAGACTGTGTTGCTTGCACTTACTTGGTCAGAAAAAAAAGTGTTTGATGGGAAAAGCTTTGACGATCTGCTTACGTTGGATGGTATTCCTTTAGGATGGTTCTATAAAAAGTTTTTTTTGCCGAATGTCATCCCTCGTTATGTCAATCCAACAGAATTCATTTGCATGAAGAAAAAAATGAGTTTATTAAATCGTTTATACTTCTCCATAAACGCACGCTTTCTTCCAGTGTTACTTCGCTTCAAAGAGCAAAGAAAAATGAGTGGAATCGAAAAAACTCAATCAGAGATAAGCAAAGTTCTGTTTTTGAGTTACAGTAACCATCTCTTACCCGATGGAAAAATATTTAGGATACAGAATCTTGTTGATGACCTCAGCAAAGACAATAAGATTGTTCCCCTCGTTCTTTTTGCAGATCCATTATCATCATCAAAGCAGGTCAAGAATACAGTCTATCAGTACTGCTCGGAGGCACTCAAAAACAAAGCCATAGTTGAATCGAAAGCATTGTTCCGTAAGGTGCAGCAACTTCCAAGAAAAAATCTAAGTAATGCTTTCACTATCGGCGACACGCACGTTTTTAATGAATATGCCGCGGCTTATCGAATGTATTTTTCACGGAACTTCCTCTTCATTCTTTGTTTGACCTATGAATTATGCAAAACAATAATCGAGAAAGAAAGAATACAGGCTGTTGTTCTTACGTCTCCCAATAGTATGATGGAAAGATGCCTCATTGCGGCTGCATCAAAAAAATCAATTCCAGTGATTGACATCCAGCACGGGATTGGTATGGGCAGGCTCGTCGATAAAAGAGTGCCTGTTCACTTTGCGGTTTTTGGAGATTTCCACGCGAAACAACTCACCACAAATGGCGCATTGTCTGACTACGTCCACAAAGTAGGCCCGGTGATTTTTGATGATATAATAAATCATCAGTCAAGTCAGGAAAGATTAGTTCTGATTGCAACCGCTCCAGTTGTTGAAGATAATGAGTGTTCAAAGAAACAATACTTTGCCCGGTTTGAGAGAATCCTCCTGCAGATAAGTTCAATAAAAGATATAAATGTTATAATTAAATTGCATCCGCGCGAAAAATACTCGAAAGAATATGCGAAAATAATTTCGCGGCATCGGCTTTTGAATACTACCCTGTATGACCAACGCACGCCACGAGAAGAATTTTATAAATTAATGGGACTCTGCAATTCATTTGTTCATTTTGGAACAACTGCAGCCCTCGAAGCAATGATACTGAACAAACCTGTGGTGACGATAAACATACGTGACTTTGAGGTCAATAGCCCTATCTCCTGGCTTCAAGATGCAAGCATCTTTCTGAATTATAACGAAGATATAAAAAACGGCGTTGAACGTGCGCTGAAGAACGAAATGGAATTACAGCTCAAAAGGAAAAAATATATTAAGCAATTTTGCGGGAACGTAGATGGAAAGTCTCATTTGCGCGTTGCGCAGCTCATTTATTCCCTCATCGAAGGTAACCATGGAAAAAAATGAAATGATTTCCCTCATGCACAAACTTTTTCCTATCTGCAGAAGTATAACTGGGGATGGAGTACGCCAGACGCTCAAGATTCTTCAGGATTTAGTACCGCTAAACATTATTGAAGTTCCGACGGGGACACAGGTTTTCGACTGGACTGTCCCAAAAGAATGGAATATCAACGATGCGTATATTAAAAACTCAAAAGGAGAAAAAATTGTTGACTTTAAAAAATCAAACCTCCATGTCGTGAGTTATAGCACACCCGTCAACAAAAAGGTGAGCTTAATCGAGTTAAAAAAGAACCTGTTCACGTATCCCGAACTTCCCGATGCTATCCCATACATAACTTCCTATTACAAAGAAAACTGGGGCTTTTGCATCTCTCATCACCAGATGGGGCAGCTGAAAGAAGATACGTACGAAGTTGTTATCGACTCTTCACTAAAAGAGGGTCATCTCACCTATGGAGAATATGTTATTCAGGGACAAACAAAAGAAGAGGTCCTCGTTACATGCTACATCTGCCATCCATCAATGTGCAATGACAGCTTGAGCGGAGTCGTTGTCGTTGCAAAGGTTGCGCAAGCGCTCATAAAAAAATTCAACAAGAAGCCACGATACACGTATCGTTTTTTATTCATCCCAGAAACGATTGGTGCGATAACATGGCTGAGCAGGAATAAAGACAAGGTAACCAATATTTCCCATGGGCTTGTTATAACCTGCATCGGTGACAGCCAACGGTTGACTTATAAGCGGTCACGGCGCGGAAATGCTCAGATTGACAAAATCATGGAGAACGTACTAAAAGACGAACAGGTCCCTCATGCAGTGGTTGATTTTTTTCCTAACGGTAGCGATGAGCGACAGTTTTGTTCTCCCGGGTTTAACTTACCGGTTGGCTCATTGATGAGAACGGCATATGGTAAATATCCTGAATATCATTCATCTGCAGATGATTTTTCGGTCGTCTCAGAAGAGTCGCTGGCAGGAGCCGTGAACGTGCTTCTAAAAGCCATTGACGTCATCGAACTGAACAGAGTATATGTGAACTGTAATCCTTACTGTGAACCAAATCTTGGAAAGAGAAACCTCTATCCCGTGACCGGCGCCGGGAAAAAAAAATCTGTGCAACTTGATGCAATTAAATGGACACTCAATTTTTCTGATGGCCAACATGATGTTGTTGACATTGCGATACGTTCTGGACTATCAATTTTTGATATCGCTGCAGTTATACCATTATTATTAGACGCAGGATTGTTGCGAGAGTCAAATCAGCTCTGAAATCTTCTGGGCAACCACATTGACAATATCATAGTCATCCGTGTTTACACGCAGAATATAGTATTTGAGCTGGTCGTAAGCATCAAGCTGTTGTTTAATGTGGTGAGGCATGAATTCCGGGCGACGTTGTGCTATGACTGCAACGCTATTCCTGAGAAGGATATGTTGCGGTTGCGGCATGCACCTGAAAAGCAGATGACATATTTTCTTATTCAGGTTGGGGGATGCAAACACATCGATGAATGCCCTGTCCATAAGCACAACGTCATTACATACGCGTTTGGGATACAATTTTATCATGCGCAGGAAATATTCAGCGGAGTAAACAAATGGAGCAACGGCATTAAGAACAGGCGAATGAAAAATACGTGTTTCACGTGCACCTTTTGATTTGCGTTCTATCCGGTCAGGCCTAAAGAGATGAAGCAGCTTGTTAATGGGGAGCATTTGAAACGTAATTCTGCCACTATATACTGTTGAAACTTTGAGATTTTCTTTTTCTAATTTTTCTGCAAGCATCTTTACCATTGTGGATTTGCCCGTGCCGTTACATCCAACAATCGCCACGACCGGAGCCGGCCTAAAAATGCGATACAGAAAGCGGAGAAAAGTATTCGTTTTTCCTCTCACAGCCAATGCGATTTTTTGTTTTTCTGTAAATTTTAAAGGGATGTCAGCCAATTCTTTTTTTTTCACAACACAGAAAACAATTTCACCGGTATTTAGGAAAGCGTGCTGACAAAGGTCTCGAAGCTTTTCAGGTGAAACATGTCGAGAAGAGAGTTCTTTATAGGATTTTTCATATTTTTGCGGTTTTGAACGTGAGGCATACTTGTATAACAAAATAAATATCTGTTCCTCTGTCGAAAGAATTGATAATTCAGAATGCTTTGATGAAACTGGATTGAGTATTTTGCCCAGTTTTCCAAGACCCCCACCAAAGCCACCATAATAACCACCAACGTGTGCGCCGATTGAAATCAGTTCATTATTTAGAAATGCTTTATACATCCTGCTTTTAGGCGGCCAGAATCCTTTGCGTTTGAAAGAATGACTATAAAGTACTTCTTCAAATTTTTTAATATCGCTTTTTGCGACGATAATGTCGACATCGCCGCTTTCCTTCCAGCGATTGTCGACAAAACGATATTTAACATTAGATGCTGAGCATTCGGCAGCTATTGAGAGGAGATATGCCACATTGGTATTATTCATAAAATAAATTTTGTGCAGAAATGTTTATAAACGTTACGCGCGCGGCAACAGTATGCTGGCATCACTTCTTCGAAAAGCACGCAAATTCCTTGCAGGTGAATCGCCTGCGTACAAACATCGCGTCATCCGAGAGTCACTTATTAACATGTACCATCATTTCCTTCTGGGCATTTTTTATTATGGCATTCTCACCCCGCTCAGTTTCATATTAAGAGCAGTCCATGGTCCCTACCTTGAAAAAAATGGAACGTGGAGAACGAGGAAATAACATGTTTATTCTTGGCATATCTTGTTATTATCACGACGCGGCTGCGTGTATTATTAAGGACGGAAAAATAGTAGCTGCAGCAGAAGAAGAACGATTTACAAGGAAGAAGCACGACAGCAATTTTCCTGTTCATGCTATTCGTTACTGTCTGCGTGAAGCGGGCATCAGCGCACAACAGCTTGATTACATCAGCTATTATGAAAAGCCTGTCCTGAAATTTCAACGCATGCTTAATCAGCATCTTCAGATGGCGCCACGCTCTTTTCGCATCTTTAAAGATTCGTTGGTTTCATGGACACAGAAAATGAACGTCGAAAAAAAAATCAGGGAAGAGCTGAACTATGCAGGTGACATCTCATTCATGGAACATCACCAGTCACACGCAGCGAGCACTTTCTTGCCGTCGCCATTTGAAGAGGCAGCGATTATCACCGTGGATGGTGTCGGTGAGTGGGCAACAACCACCATAGGTATTGGAAAAGGAAGTACTGTAAAAATCCTCAAAGAAATACATTTCCCTCATTCGCTTGGTCTGTTGTACAGCACGATGACTGCATATCTCGGCTTCACGGTGAATAATTCAGAATACAAAGTGATGGGACTATCTCCCTATGGCAATCCACAACCATATGCAAAGCATTTTGAAAAGATAGTTTCTTCGCACGATGACGGCAGCTTCTCTCTTGATATGAGTTATTTTGATTTTCATTACAAGCCATGGATGCCAAGCAGTAAATTATGCCGATTATTTGGTGGCAAGCCGCGAAAAGCTGAAGAGCAGGTGACACAACGACATAAAGACATTGCTGCTGCTCTTCAACAAAGAACAGAAGATATTCTGATAAATATCATAAAGTATGCACAGAAAGAGACAGGAATGCACAATCTCTGCTTTGCAGGTGGCGTTGCACTTAACAGTGTCGCAAACGGTAAAATACTGAAAAAGACCGGATTTAAAGAGGTGTGGATACAGCCTGCTGCCGGCGATTCAGGGAATGCCATCGGCGCTGCTTTACAGCTCTATCACACATTAGGCAATGCACAAAGAACTCATCAGGAAACTGCATATCTTGGACCAGCATTTGATGATGCACAGATTAAAGATTTTTTAGATTCGCACTTTGTCAAATACACTCTATGCAAAACAAAAAGTGAGCTTGTCAAAAAAGTCGCGCGTTTGATTCATGAAAACAATGTTATAGGATGGTTTCAGGGCAGGATGGAATGGGGACCCCGTGCGCTTGGAGCACGAAGTATTCTATCAAATCCGTGCAATCCGAAGATGCAGGATATTTTGAACTTGAAAGTGAAACACAGGGAGCGCTTCAGGCCGTTCGCGCCAGTAGTGTGTGTCGATGATGCGCTAACCTATTTCGAATGTGACGAACCAATTCCGCTGCCGACTGATTTTATGTTGATGGTGTACCCCATTCGCGAACAATGGCGAAAGAAAATTCCAGCAGTAACACACGTCGATGGTTCAGGGAGACTTCAAACAATCAGACGAGAACAGAATCCATTGTACTATGAACTCATCAAGGCATTTGGAAAGTTGTCCGGAATCCCTATCTTAATTAACACATCATTTAATATTCGCGGAGAGCCGATTGTGTGTTCACCAAAAGATGCATATTGGTGCATGATGGGAACGGGCATTGATTACTTAGTCATGGGCAAATATATCATTAAGCGCGCAGACAATCCTGAAGACACGTGGGACAGTGAAGCGGTGGCAGGGGATTAGGTAAAATAGCTATTCATGTTTTATTCTGACTCATTACTGGTGGGGTCAACTTCATGTGTTACAGACATGCTTTGCACTTGTTACAGGAGATTGTTGGAGCAGAAGAAAGGCAAAAAATTAACCGTACGTTTTTTTTTCTTCCTTTCGTAACTCCAGTGACATTTCAAATTGTATCGAACGATGTTCAAACACTCAAACCAACCCATTCTTTTCAAGGCATTTCCACGCTGCTTTTGCCATCAGTCTATTAGCTAGTTTGTTAGGATGTGCATCATGTTCTAGTACAAGCTGGTTCGGGTCATAATGACTTGCCAGCGCGCGTGCGTCAAATGTAGTAATATTGTGTTGAGAACAGTACTCTTTTACTTTGTCCATAAGAAACCAATTATGTAACACTGTTGGATTGATGTTTGGCCATACAAACATGAGCAGTGCAATTTTATGTCGCGCACAGGTGGCACGCATGTCATCGAGGTAACCTTTGTTCAGTTCCCAGAGCTCCTCTTTTGTTTTGTCACGAACGACAAATGGAGAGCGAACGCCAGCAAATCGTCGTGGCTTGAGCTTGGAAACGTAATAGAGAAGGTGGCTCCATGTTTTAAGCCGCTGATAAAACAGAAGCTCTTTTTTTCCAGCAGCGACTTTTTCTTTGTTCAACGGAATTCGCTTGAAGTCAAGCAACTGGACAATTGCAGCTTTTGGCTTGTATTTGGCAAGAGAGGAGAGCATATTTGCTTTTTGAAATGGACCATAGCCGCCAATTCCGGCATTGATGACGGCATATTTATTGTTGAGAAAACGCTCAAGGTGACCTGCAAATGTTTCGTTATCAGAATAAAATGCGCCTTCGACAAAGGAACATCCAATCGTCAGTATGAGAGGACGCTTTTCCTGTCGGATATCACTTCTTATGCCCTCCGAATAAGTTTGCATGACTGCGGTATTCTCCCAACTCTCACGTTCAACAAAATAAGCTTCTTTGCCTTTTGAATTTCTCGGTCTGCGATAATATGGAAAATTCTCGACGTCAAACGTCATAAGACTTCGACGCGCTGCTTGGTAACGCAGTAAGAGTTCAGTGCATACAACAATACTTCCAGCAGCAAGTAAAGCAGTTATCATTAGTCCATCACGTAGCGGAATTCCGATATCTTTTCCTGATTTTTTGTGTGTACAAGGCAACGTGTCGTTACAGCAAGCGTCTTTAACAAAAGAGTCATCAGAATTGATTTTGGATACAAAGAAGAGACATCATCAATTCTCATTGTATCCTCGCCTCATACGCTTTTCCTGTCGCAGTATTTTTTAATTCTTTACTGAGCATTCGTTTTACACAATGCACGATGACCAGATTATGAACATCTTCAGATATCTCCATATCTTCAATTGGAGAGTGAATCGAAATGTCTGCTATTTCTTTTATTTTTCCGCCTTTGTAGCCGCACAATGCAACTGTGCGCGCGTGCTTTGACTTTGCGTATTCAAGCGCTTTGACAACATTTGCAGAATTGCCACTGCCCGATATGCCGATAACAAGGTCATTGCTGTTGAGAAAATTCTTCAGTTGTTCTACAAAAATATCATCGTATGATGAGTCATTTGCGATTGACATCATAGATGGAACATTGTCATTGAGACAAACTGCTTTAAATCGTCGTTCAAGACCAAATGAAACACCCTTGATAAGGTCGCCGCAAAAATGGGATGCCGTTGCAGCACTTCCACCATTGCCAAAGATGTAGACTGTATTCCCTTGATGATATGTTTCCAGTAACAAATGCACGAACGCGGTGATGTCCTCTTTTTTAAGATTTTTTAGAGTGCTGTTCACTGCGCTGAAATATTCTTCGATATCATATTCGTCAATCTGTTTGTAAAGATTTTCTATAAATTCAAGAAGCATTGATTTCGTGATGCTTTCCTTGTTTCCAATTTTTGAAACTTTAATCGCGCCGATGCAATTTGAAATGAAGCCCACTAATTCTGGCGCGCTATTTGTGTATGCAAGAAGTGATGCCACCGAAAAAACTGCATCGCCCGCTCCAACAACATCAGTCACTTTTGTTGCAAGTGCCGGAGATGTTGTAGCTTTTCCTTGTTGTAGGTAAACGACGCCGTCTTTGCCCAAAGTCACAAGAAAATTTTCGAATTTTTTTCGGGCATAGAGCTTTTGTGAAAGTTCACTATAATCTTCGGATTGTTCCCCAACGGCAAATTTTAATTCAGTGCCGTCCATGCTGACAAAATGAGGAGTGTTGTATTTTGTTACATAGTTAAACCCAAGGTTGGCACTATTCGTTTGTGCATTGACCGCAAGAAACTTTGCTTTCTGTTCAAGAACTGAGACAAGTTTATTATTAAGAAATCCGTGGCCGAAATCACCAACAATAACGATATCGTGAACCGCACATTGTTCTGCAAGAAGTTGTACAAGTTGATGCTCAAGCTCAGCTGAAATTGGTTTATCGTTCATGTACTCAACCTTGAACAGCTTTTCATTTCGTAGGCCGTTGATGTAACGACGCTTTCTGGTTGTTGGTGAATTCACCTTTTCGAAAAAATGAGGGGTTATATTTTTATTTAACCTGCTTGTAATAAAATCTTTCCATTTCTTGTTTTTGCCAATGACGGTAACTAAGGTTACATCTTTAACAAAATTACTCACGTGGTTTGCGATTGCCAGAACGCCTCCAGCATACTGTTCTTTGTACGCAAAGTTAACTGAAAGCATCGGGTCTTTCATTGCACGTCCCTTGACATCGACAAAGCAGTATTCATCAATAATAGTGTCGCCGATGACCAACACTTTGAGGTTTTGCCACTGCGCGATATGCTGCACAAGTGCAGGCAGAGAGTACTTCTCTTTTATACCACTCAGATAGTCTTTATCCATAGAAGGTTCGTTTACGGGTACGGGGATATTTAAACATTTAGAATTCTATGACTCAGGAAAGATTTATATACATAAAATGCGTATAAATACGCATAGAGGCGCATAATGATACAAAAAGGGGATATTGTAGTAACAGAGCACGCCAGAAAAAAGATGACGAGTGAAGGAATATCACATGAACAAATAAGAGAAGCATTGCAAAGAGGCTCAAAATTTCAGCAGACTGATGGGCTTCTCTGCACGTACAGATTTTTTTCAGTCGCGTATAAAAAAATAGGCGAAAAATACATAATCAAAACCGTGTTCCTTAACAGGTGAGCAAAAAATGAAATGTTATACATGCGATCAGGGTGAACTTACAAAAAAGAAAGTAGATTACATCCAGTTAGGAATAAACCTTGGTAAATTCAATGCACTCGTTTGTAATACCTGTAAAGAAACTTTTTTTGAAGCAGAAGCAAGCGAAGAGATAGAGAAAGCCGCAAAAGCAAAAGGTATTTGGGGGATTGCCGCACGGACGCGTATTGGAACTTCTGGAAACGCACTCGATGTTAAACTACCAAAAGTAATTACTGAATTTCTTGAATTAAAAAAAGGACAGGATATTATCATCGAAGCACTTGACAAAAAAAGGTTCCAGGTAACTGTTGAATAAGCTAATCTATAACAACTCGCTGTCCATTAAACAAGAGATGTACACGTTCAGGCGGATAGCCCAGCTGTGCAGCAAGTTCCGCAAATGAGCCAAGCATTTCTGGCTCGCCATGTGTTGGGACCATATGAATTGGTTTGACAAGCTCAATCAAGTCATGCAAGTCCTCTCGAGCAGAATGACCGGAAACGTGAATATCTGAAAAGATACGAACTCCTTTATCAGTCAGCTTTGCTTCTAGCTCCTTTCGGTTTGCAATCGTTGGAGGCGTCGGAATAGTGTGCGCTGAAAAAACAACGTAGTCTTCTCTCTCCAAAGGAAATTTATATTCCCCGGACGCAATTCGTGATAAGAGTGATTTCGGCTCGCCCTGATGACCGGTCATCACTAACAAATACTGGTCTTTCTTTTGCGCACAACGGTGCAGCATCTGACGCGCACGCTGTCCATAGTAAACCATACCTATTTGCGATGTAAAATCAACAATACCCACATTTTCTGCTGCGGTCACATATTTGTTTAACGAGCTTCCTAAAAAAAGCACTTTGCGACGCATCTTTTTGCCACATTCAATAATGCTCTTTAATCGCGCAATATGGCTGCTGAACGTCGTGACTATTACAGCTTTGCCTGCAGTATCTGTTTCAAGCAGAACTTCTTTAAGTAATTCTTTTGCCACTGCTTCCGACGGCATTTTCCCAGGCTGTCGGACATATAGACATTCAATAATCAGTAACTTCACTGGACCAAGTTCTTTCAAACGTTCCAGATTTGGTCGTGCACCAAGCGTTGGACTCATATCCATCTTAAAATCATTTGCATACAGAATGACACCATCAGGAGTATGCAACGCAACAATTGACGTTTGCGGTGTGCTGTGCGTCACGTGAATGAATTCGACAGTAATCTGTTGTGTGAGCTTGAACGAAGCATTTGGGTTAATCTTGATTAATTTGTTTCTGATACACAGATGTTCATCTTTACTGATTGCCTTGACGACCTCAATCGTGTATGGTGTGGCTATTATTGGAGCATCAAATTTTTTTGCAAGAAAAGGCAAAGCTCCTAAGTGGTCAAGATGTGCATGGCTTGGAATAATTGCTTTAACCATGTTCTTCCAGTCATCAATGTGCGCGATGTCCGGGACACAGCCCGAGGTGATGAGCTGTTTTGTTGTAACATTGCGGAGGTCTTCTTCATCGGTGTACTTGACATAGTGCTCCATATGCAGACCAATGTCGAGAATGATGACTTCGTTGTTGATTTTGAGTGCAGTACAGTTTCTGCCAACTTCTTTGTAGCCGCCGACGGCGCAGATTTCAATCATTTGAATGATGTATTTTTGTGTGGTGTGACACACCCCCACCTGAAGGTAGGGGGCTTCCTGTTTCGACGACGGAACGTTCCATCTCCACAAGCGTTGATTCGGCTGTGCCCCAGCCTATTTCCCTAATAATGTGTAACCCCATTTATATATTTTGTCAGCACGTTGGCAACTGACCAAAGTGTGTTCTTACAACCCTCCTGAATAGAGGGGATTTATGTATTTTTAAAAACGTGGTGGCTCAAGACGAGCCTAAATAGGATTTTTGAGGATAGAAACAGTTGTCACAACACCAATTGAAAATCTAAATGCTTTTAAACCAATATTGGAAAGAGGTGTTCATGAACACTGAACGAAACATTGCTTTCGATTTTGTTCGCGTCACAGAAGCTGCTGCCATTGAAGCAGCACACTGGCTTGGGAAAGGCGACAAGCACGCGGCAGACAAAGCTGCTGTTGATGCCATGCGTTCTCGCTTCAATCAAGTTGATTTCGAGGGTGAAATTGTCATTGGCGAGGGCGATAAAGACGAAGCGCCTATGCTTTACATCGGAGAGAAAGTTGGCACAGGTAGTGGTCCAAAGATGGATATTGCCGTTGACCCACTTGAAGGCACAACGCTTGTGGCAAAAGGACAACCCAATGCAATCAGCGTGCTCGCGGCAGGACCAAAAGGAAGCCTGTTGAAAGCGCCGGGAACGTATATGGACCAGATTGCTGTTGGAAAAGCAGCAAAAGGCGTGATTGATATTACCGCCCCTGTCAAAAAAAATGTACGCGATGTCGCACATGCGCTCAATAAAAGTGTGGAAGATTTAACGGTGGTTGTGCTTGATAGGGATAGACACAAAAAGCTTATAGAAGAATTGCGAAAGGTAGGTTGTCGTATTTGGCTCATCGATCATGGTACCGTTGCAGGTGGATTGGCAAGCGCTTTTTCACAGAGCGAAGTAGATATGCTCATGGGAGTAGGAGGAGCGCCTGAAGGTGTGATTACTGCTGTAGGAGTCAAGTGTTTAGGCGGAGATTTTCAGGGGGTGTTGAAGCCTCATGAGCAGAAGTATATTGACCAGGCACACGATATGGGCATCAGCGATTTAGAACATGTTTTTACTATTGATGAACTTGCAAATGGAGACGACCTGCAGTTTGTGGCAACTGGTGTTAGTACTGGACCGTTTTTGAAAGGTGTTCTGTTTGGAAATGGAACTGCAACTACACATTCTGTTGTCATGAGAAAAAGTACAGGGACGATACGTTATATTACATCGCTTCATAATCATGGGAGATAATATGCAACAAACAGTCAGTGCATTGTTGGCATCGGGAAAAGGAATTCTTGCAATAGATGAAAGTACATCGACGTGTACGAAACGATTTCAGGAAGTTGGTCTTGAAAGCACTGAAGAAAACAGGAGAGCTTATCGTGAGATGCTCGTGACTACACCTGGCTTAGGAAGGTTCATCAGCGGGGCAATCCTCTATGAGGAGACGCTGATGCAGAAGAGTAATGGCATATCATTTGCGGATGTGCTGAAAAAACAAGGGATTATTCCCGGAATTAAAGTGGATAAAGGGACAAAAGAACTTGCGCTTTTTCCTGGGGAAACGGTCACCGAAGGATTGGATGAGTTGCGTGAGCGTCTGAAAAAATATGCAGCACTTGGAGCGCAGTTTGCAAAGTGGCGTGCGACGTTCTCCATTTCTGAAAAAACACCTTCGTGTGATGCGATTCATGCAAATGTGCACGCAATGGCACGCTATGCAGCTCTGTGTCAGGAACAAAAGATTGTACCCATTGTCGAGCCTGAGGTATTGATGGAAGGAAAGCATACAATCGAACAAAGCTACAGCGTTACACGAAAAGTGCATCAGATTTTGTTTCAGGAATTGGACAGATATAACGTTGCTTTAGAACATCTCATTCTGAAAACGAATATGGTTCTTCCGGGATACAGTGGAAAGAAAGCTGCTCCCGAAGATGTTGCAGAGATGACGGTAAAATGTCTTCTGCATTTACCTGCTGTGTTAGGAGGCGTTGTTTTTCTTTCTGGCGGGCAAAGTGATGAAGATGCAACGCGACATTTGAATGTTATTAACCGAACGTACAAGAATAAAGTGCCATGGCGCATGACATTTTCTTATGGGCGAGGATTGCAGCGCGAACCGTTGAAACTATGGGCGAGTGGAAATAAAGAGAAGGCGCAGAAGATGCTTTTATTGCGCGCGGAAGAAAATGCGAAGGCGAGTGAAGGGATGTTGTGAAAATTTTAAGGTTTGATTTTTTTGATAACTTATCTCTTCGCGAATAACTTTGTTGCCTCGTGCTGCAATTCAACAGATGTGTACTTACCCTTCAAGTGTTTCATACATCCTTTGATAGATTTCAAGGGATTGTCTGTTATAGGCAATTCAGGCATTTTGATTCAATTATTAGATACACTGAACTGTCAAGAACCACCCGTGAATACACTGGTGGCATGACGCTGCGACGATATGCTGCGAGTGGTTCTTGAGCATGCTCAGAGTTCCCACCAGTGTACACAGATGGTAAACTCTGACATATTTAAACATGATGAGAAAACTATATAAACTACAGCCACTATAGTTGTTATAGGTGATTTAAATGCCTACTACTATCCAAGTCGATGAACCAACGAAAGAACGGTTAAAATCGTTCGGCCTTAAAGGAGATACCTATCAGGATGTTATCAATAGGATGTATGACATTGCTGTAAATCAGCAGTTGAGGGAGCTCATTATGTCGAAAAAAGCAATTCCCATAGACGAGGCTATCAGACAGTACAAAAAGAAATGGCTATCGTAGAGATTCTTCCAAGTCTCATAAAAGAGATTGAGGCACATTTTAAGAAACAAGGAGTTGAGATATTGGAGTATCTAAAATCATTAGAAAATAGTCCGCACAAAGGAAAAGTCATTGGAATTGTTGGAGGCGTTATTATTAAAGAGTTAAAATATAACAATTTTCGATTTTATTTTATTGCTGATGCTTTTAAGTTAAAATGTTTTGATGCTAAAGAGCTCACTGATTTGCTGCTCACATTTGTTCGAATGTCGGGCAAGAAAGACCAACAGAAAGTCATTGATGAGATTAGGAGAGTTTTAGTTATTATTGGACCGGCTGGGTTTGAGTGAAGCGAATCGCACCTGAAGAAAACAATTATTTTTTCCAGCCCTTCTGGATCATTTTTGTATCGTTCCTCAAAGAATTTTCTACAGTGATAACACAAATCGTTTTTTGTGTCTCTGCCGTCAATAAGACATTTGTTCATAGACTCGTTTAGAACAGAAGCGATTGAAATATTTTGTACGGCACTGTCAATATCGTTGTGTTGTACGGTGGTCAGGATAGTGCATCCGCTACTCTTAAATGATGAGAAGACATTATAAAGCGGTAGAACACTACCTACTCAAGACAGACGCTGCGCATGTTCTTTAGTAATAAATGCGGAGAGCAGGATTCGAACCTGCGTAGACACTAAGCCAACAGATGGCTCTTCCGTGAGTTCATTGTGTCGCTTGCGCGAGTCTTGTCACGGCTCTTGAGTCTGCCCCGTTTGGCCACTCCGGCATCTCCGCGTTGAAAACGTTCAGAAATAAGAGATATATAAAGGTTGAGACTTTTTGGGCTACGTCCATTAAATAAAAGTTGAGCATTCTTTTTTCTAAGACAAAAATAACAACACAACAGGCAGCAGACGGACATTTCCTGCTGGAAATGTCCTACGGGCATCAAGAATGGTGCATCACCCGTCCAGTACTGCGTCAGTGTTGTTATTTTTGTAGTATAATAGATGGCATAAATAATCGATATTTATTGTCTTCTAGTATATACTAAAAGACCTAACAAATAATCTCAAATAATTAGGTCTTCTATTATAGCTGTCGCTAATGAACCACCTCACTCGCTCCCAAGAATTTTACATCTTTATGTTCTTACCCACAAATGTATATTTTTCTCGTGCGCAATTTACATTCCCACAATAATTCGCACATTGTAGGCGATGAACCTCATCCCATCTTTCGTCGTCTCATGTACCATGTCTTTGCATTTTTCTTAAACGGAGAGAAATACCCATTTTCTTGCTGCAAGGAATTCTGCATTGTTCTTGTTGCTATATCCTTTATCGACGATAACTAAGCAAAAAACACGAAATGGCTTGATAAGTCTTCTCAAATATAGCGAATCAATCGCCCGGGAATTCGTAATTCCGCTAAAAAAAGAATACGAAAGTTTTACCCTTTAACCGCTTTCTTCGCAACCGCATCCAGTTCGAGATGAAGCTCTTTCAGGTATTTATCGTCCCACGGACTTGGAGAACCGTCCATCGGATTTTCTGCGGCTTTTGATTTGGGAAATGCAATCACTTCACGGATGTCGTGTAATCCGCATAACAATGCACATATTCTATCAAAACCAAATGCCAAACCACCATGTGGAGGAGCTCCATACGAAAGCGCTTCAAGCAGGAAACCAAACTTCTGTTCCTGTTCAGTCTTATCGTATCCAAGCAAACCGAGAACTTCGCGCTGGATATCAGGATTGTTCATGCGTATCGAACCGCCACCCAGTTCAATGCCGTTCAACACAAGGTCGTAAGCTCTTGCTTTTACTCTTCCCGGGTCTTTGCTCATGTAGGGACGATGTTCGGGACGTGGGCTTGTAAAAGGGTGATGCATTGCTGCCCATGTTTTTTCGTCTTCGTTCCAGTCAAACATCGGGAATTCAACAACCCATACAAAATTCAATTTATTGTGATCGATGAGCTTCAAATCCTCGCCGAGTTTTAACCGCAAACGACTGAGAATATCGTTACATAGTTTGGGTTTTTCTGCAACAAAGAGCAAAATATCATCTTTTTTTGCGTTTGTTTCTTTGATAAGCTGTTTTTGTATCTTCTCGCTGAAAAACTTTGCAATGTTGCTTTCAAGTTTGTCCGTCATCTTCATCCATGCAAGACCGGAAGCGCCATAATTTTTTGCAAATGCAATACAATCTTCTATCTGCGTCCGCGTGAAATTTGCTTTTGGTACGTTGATACATTTGACAATACCATTTTTTTGAACAACATCACGAAATACTTTGAAGTCGGAATCTTTAACAATTGCAGTAACATCACAAAGCTCAAGCCCGAAGCGCGTATCTGGTCGGTCTATACCATATTTCAATACCGCCTCATCATAGGTCATGCGCGGAAATGGTGTTTTCAGTTCTTTGTTTGCTGCTTTCTTCCAAACGGTTTTTATCAGACCTTCGCACAATGTAATTATGTCTTCTTCCGTTACAAAAGACATTTCGATATCTATCTGTGTGAATTCAGGCTGTCGGTCTTCGCGCAAATCTTCATCTCTCAAACATCGCGCAAGTTGGTAATAACGGTCATACCCTGCAACCATCAGCAGCTGCTTGTAGAGCTGAGGAGATTGCGGCAATGAATACACTTTTCCCGGATGCACACGGCTTGGAACAATATAATCCCGTGCGCCTTCAGGTGTATGCTTCAATAACAATGGCGTTTCAACTTCAATAAACTGGAGATTATTAAGATATTCTCTGACGGCTTGCGCAGCTGCATGTCGCATCAAGAGGCGTTGCTGCATCATTGGACGGCGTAAATCGAGATAACGGTATTTGAGTCGGGTAGATTCGTTTGGTATTTTACGATCATCCACTTCCATCGGTGGTGTTTCTGACGCATTAAGAATCGTGAGTTTTGACGAAAACACTTCGATGTCACCAGTCGCCAGATTTGTATTTTTCATGCCTGAACGGCGTTCTTTTACTGTACCAGTAACCTGGATAACATCTTCACGATGCAGTTTTTCTGCTTCTTTATGAGTATTCTTATCGAAATTGGGGTCAAAAACAATCTGCGTCAAGCCGTATCTGTCGCGAATATCGATAAAAATAATGCCGCCATGGTCACGACGTGTGTCGACCCAGCCACATAATGTTACTTGTTTCTTTATATCTGCTGCTCTGAGGTCGTTGTTTGTATTTGTACGAAGCATGGAAAGCGCTGAAATAAGGTTTATTTATAAACGTTTAGGGGATTTGAGTTTGAATTCTTTTTCTTCTTCCCAAGGTCCATTTGCGATGCCTGCATCGATACAAAGAAACCAACCACAAATTTGATTTGAGCATTTCTCTTGAGAGGTTGCCGCTGCAACACCGCGCCAGCTCGTTGTTTTGTTTAATTCTTTGACCATTTTTTTTGTCGCTTTGTGTTCTTTACAAACCATCAAAAGTGGGTTACGTTCCACGCGTTTGAAGAATGGTGCTAACTTCTTGCGAATTTTTTTGAATGTCTTCAATGGATTTTCTTTTGGCATATCCTAAAGATTACATTGTAGTATAAATATTCATCTTGGAAATGATAATGCAACTTCGATGTGTTGCAAATGTACTATTAGTGGTGGTCGTTGGAGCAGAAGGAAGGCGAGAAAAAATATTTTTTAAAACGTTTTTTTACGTATTTTTTTTCTTCCTGGAGTAGCGGCAGTGACTGGAAGTCAATAAGTTGCACTCTGCGTGAATATTATCTAATATTACTCCATCAAAATTTTCTTAGGATACACCAATATCGCATCGCCCAGACTATTGCAACCACTTCTTCTTCAATTTCAGAAAATTATCATTTACAATAGAACGTCGAATATCCTGCATCAAATTGTTAAAAAACGCAAGATTGTGATAGCTTGCAAGTGTGTAGAACAATAATTCATTTGCTTTGTACAAGTGGTGGATGTACGCTTTTGTATAATTTTGGCAAACGGAACAGGTGCAGTTTTTATCTAATGGCGAGTAATCATGTTTGAACCTTGTATTTGTTATTCGGTATCGCCACTTTGTTTTTTTGTTGCATTGTGAGCTGAAAACATACCCAACACGGCCTAATCGGGTAGGAAGAACACAGTCAAATGTATCAACGCCAAGCTCGACGCCCGCAAACAAATCATCGACAGCACCGATGCCGAGAAAATGAATAGGCTTTTTTTCAGGAAGCACTTCAAGCGACCATTTTAAAGCGTCGTAACTTGCAACTTTTGGCTGACCGAAAATACTGCCAATGCCATATCCCGGAAAATCAAGCGAAGCCAAAAATTCTGCGCTTTGTCTGCGCATTTCTTTAAACTGGCCGCCTTGGACAATACCATACAATGATTGCATTTTTTTCGACTTGTTTGTTTGTGCTTTTTTGCAGCGCTCTGCCCAAGTATGTGTGCGTCTGAGCGAATCTTTGATATAATCCAGCGAAGCATCAAATGGAGTACATTCGTCAAACGCAAACATGATGTCTGCGCCTAACTTTTCCTGAATGCCTATCGAAATTTCAGGCGTGAACATGTGCTTCGAGAAATCAATATGGGAACGAAATTCGACGCCCGCATCACTTATTTTCACAAGCTTTGGATATGCTAAACTAAATGCCTGGAAACCGCCGCTATCAGTCATCAAAGGCTTGTGCCAATTCATGAAACGATGCAAGCCACCCGCTTGAGCAACAGTTTCCGGACCGGGACGCAGATAACAGTGATAAGTATTGACCATCAACATCTGTGTCCCGCATTCCTGAGCCTGTTGGGATGTCATTCCTTTCAATGCCGCCTGTGTTGCACATGGAATAAATGCAGGTGTTTTTATGCTGCCGTGTGCAGTTTTTAAAATACCAGTTCGCGCAGCCGTCTTTTGGTCTCGCGCGGTGATCGTGAATTTCATTTTAATATCCTAAAAATCGAATATGGCTCGTGCTCATCTTTGAGTAAAAATGTAATTCCGGTTTAATTTTCTGTGACTCAAAGACAATAAGTACTAAGCCTTCCCAAAACAAAAACCAGCCGCTTGGCTCGAGGAGTACACGCAAAAATGCATTGAAAATGTTTTCAGAGCTTAAGGAATGAACGACGTAAACAGCTAAAAGCATACATAAGATGCCTGCCAAAATGAAGCATAAGCCATGAACAATGGTTTTTCTATGTTGATGCTTAATTTTGTTAAAGTGCTTCTTGAAGTGATGCTTTAATCTTTTTCGGATAATCTCCTCTTTTATCTTGCTGCGTGTCTTTGCGGGTGTCAAAAGGGAGAGATGAGGATGGTCCACTTTTTCACGGCTTGCACGTTCTGCCTCATGAAGAAAATCAACAGATAAAGCCCGGATAGAGTAGTCACGAGGGTCAAAATCAGAGAAGATGTCATCGTAGCCATCAAGAATAAGGCTAATTTCAGACAGGTCCAGTAGTTTACGCTTCGAGATTTTCATAGAAGGAAGGATGCAAAATGAGTTATTAAAGGTTGTGGGATAAGCCAATTTGAGCCAAAAAACAGGAAGGTTTTAATAGTAGTAATGCACGGAGAGAGTTATTAACTAATGGAGGAGTGAAATGGCAGACTTCAGAGGTCCAAGACGCGATTTTGGACCACGGGAAATGCATAAGGCAACCTGCGCTGAATGTGGCAATGAATGTGAAGTTCCGTTCAAGCCCGCCGGCGACAGACCAGTCTACTGCAGAACTTGTTACTCGAAGAAAAGGATGTAAATCTTTTTCCTAGTTAGATGAGTTCAAATTGTTTTTCTTTTGATTTAATTTTCAAAAAATATTTTTTAAAAAAGAAGGAGAAATTACTTCTTCTCCAAATCTCTGATTCGTTCTTTGACGCCCTGAAGCTCTTTTTCCAGTGAGTCCTTGTACTCGCTCAACATCTCTACCTTCTCGTCTGCCGTCAGGAAGTTCCGTCCGCATGGTCCACATGTCATGTTTGCCTCCGTTCGCTGTTCACGAACAAATATCGGATAGGCGATACAACCATATAAATGTGTCGGTTGTACGATATGAATGTGCTTACCAAAGTTTAAATAGAAAGTTATCTTTAGTGAGAACATGAAAGACTGCTGTGATATGCGTGGATTTCTGACATTTACCGTATTGCGTCTTATTTCAAAGAAGTCAATGTCTGGCGATGAGATTAGAGACGAACTTGAACAGAGAAAAGGCTCTCGTCCGAGTCCCGGAACAATCTACCCTGTATTGAAGTCGCTGGTGGAAAACGGTTGGATTGTGGAAATTGGAAAAAGCGGAAAAGAAAAGAAGTATGGAATTACACCAAAAGGAAAGAAAGAAGTCGAAGCTGCCACCGCACGTTTTGTTTCTTTATTCTGTGACATGAAAGAAGATTTTAGGGAGTAGAATTTACCAAGCCTCTATTTTGAGATTAGGCACTTTTCCAAAATGCTTGATGAAATCACTGTCGAGAACTTTCATGTTTTTTAAAATCCTCCTCGAACGCCTGACGAAATCTCTTCATTGAACGAATTGTTTTTTCTTCTTCGTCTATTGTCATTTTCCAAGCACCGTAAAATTTCTTTAGAGGAGGAGAATATTTTATGAGCAATCGTTCAAAAAGAGTGCTAAAGCTTTCATCGGACTTTTTTTCTTTTATCAAATGCATGTACACTTTATTTTTTATCGTAATTGTTTTGAAAGCCATGATTATGTTTAAAGTAAACACATATTTAAAATATCACAGATTCGGAAAACATAATGTCGACGTAATATTGCAACGTCTTGTTCTTAGTCATGGTCGTTGAAGCAGAAGGAATGCGAGAAAAAATCACGTAACGTTTTATTTTTTTTCTTCCTCTCGTAACAGCGGTAGAGACAGATCAGTCCAAAATTAACTTTAAGTTTTGCACTGTATCCCAATCAATATCGTATTCTTTTTCAATAAAAACTCCTTTGAAACTATCAATGAATCCCTGTTTCTGTATTGCTTTTAACAATTCATGAACATGTTGTTTGACAATCTCGTAATCACCACGAATGGCAAGCTCTTTCACGAGTTTTATATCAATATTTTTACAAAGCGCGACAATGTCCCGCAAATCAGTCAAGCGCCCAGCGTGGAGTTTCAAAGCAATGAGGAGTTCCTTGCAGGGCACCAATGCCATCACTTCTTTTTGAATTCCAATAATTTTCCGCTCCGATGAGTATGTACGAATAAACTCAAATCCATATGAAGCTCCAGTTTGTCTCGCCCCCATACCATCGAGGAGAAGATCAAAACTCACTGGCAGTTCAGTTTTTCTCTCGAATCGTACAAAGACTGTAGAATACGTGTTATCAAGCTCTTTCGAAATTGTTTTTTCAAATTTATTTTTCACGAGTATCGCCTCAAACAAATGTGCATCTTTTTTTTGAAGCACTAAATCCGCATCAACCGAGAAGCGATGCTTATGCGCCGAAACAGCATACCCACCGATAATAACAAAGTCAAGTTTTTCGTCTAAAAAGCGCTGAATAACTTCAAAAATAAGATTTTCACGTTGAATAAACTTGTCAATCATAAACTGCCTCTTTGTATTGAATATTCAATTTTTTATCATACATCTCACTAATCATTTCCAACGCAGGCTGAAAGTTGTAAATATATTTTTTCATGAAAGCAATGGTTTCATCTATCGGTTCAGTAGGAATTCCATCACAGAATTCTCTGGGAAACTCATCTAAAAATTCGACAATGTAGAAAACGCCACTTTGTGCATTGATTTGTAAGTCCAATTTCTTGCAATATTGTTCAAATAAAAATCGGTCGGCAGTCTTTATTGTCACAAAGACAGGATAATACTCTTTTGAGCGACCTATATTATATCCTCCTTTTGTCCATACGAAGACAGCATCGGTTTTACCGAAGCAGTACGTAATTCCAAACAATTGTAATACTGAATAGTAAAAACCAACTTCAGAAGCAAATGCTTGTTTGATATAATCTATAGTTTGCCTGTAAAAATGATGATTGGATTGGACAGCAATTTTATGTTTTTGCCACTTGAATATTCCCTCTTCAATCATATCCTGAATCCATTTGTAGGTCCACCCATAGGATAAATCGATGCGCTTGGCAATGCTGTTGATGGAATCTTCGGGTCGCGCCGCTATCAAAATCTTCGCTACATAAGAGTTCATTAAATCCATGCCCATGTTATCACTATAATGATAACTCATATTTAAACCTTTTCAATATGGCTCGTTTTCGGCTTGATAGTATAACCCAATAACTAATATAATAATCAATTAACATTATTAAATATTAAATAACAAATTAAAAATGTAAAGAATAAATGTTATTAGCGCAAAACATATAAACACCTAAATTTTCTCCAAATAATGTCCCATCCGCTTCCAAAATGGCTCATGTATCGCTACGTCATTCTGTGGCGCGCTTTTCACACGGAAGAGTTCTCGCACGACGATGCAGCATATACACTTCAGGAAAACAATCCTATGCTCACAAGTGTTATTTTATCGGGCTTAAAAAGAGCAGGTTGGCTGATGATGCGGCTTGATCCGGTTGATTCGAGAAAAAGACTCTATTCGATAAAAACGCCTGAACGTGCCGTGAATGAGATAGAGCTCAAATAATTCTGTGATAGTTCAAATTGAGTATGTTCCCACTGTTGCTATACTCCGTTTTGTGTTTTTTAAGGCTTAAAAGTATATTTTGTAAGGTAAAATAATAACTTTGTAAGATTTATAATTAATTTTGTAGTAACAAAACCTTACAGAATAATCAGATTTTAACAATGGTAAGCTTTAAATAAGAATATATTATATTAAAATAATCCTACAAAGTATAGTGTGAATCGTGTGGCACGTGAAAAAGAGATTCGAGAAATAGTTACTCTTCTCAATAGGCTGCCCTCTGAAAAAGTTTCTCTGCTTCTCACTGCCCTTCTATCAGAAAGACCAGAAGGCATTCCTGTCTCCGTGTTTTCAACGGAACTGACTGCATTTGAAAGCGCGTGTGTGTTTCTGGTTGATGAAAAAAAGCTGAAATACAAAGACGTTGCAAAAATTACAAAGAGTACGCCTGCAATTGTGGGCATCACCTATCGGCGTGCAAAGAAAAAATATTTGGGTTCATTGCCTCTCGATTCTGATATTATCGTTCCACTTTCTATTTTCTCATCTCATTTAACTGTGTTTGAAGCGCTTGTTTTGCATCTTTCGGACCGCCACACGATTCCACAGATAGCAGCACTTCTCAACAGGGCATACAGGACAATATGGACAGTGCACAGGCGTGCGAAGGTGAAAGCATGAAGCAACACCATCGCCGGACACATGTACTTGTGATTACCTTCGCGATGCTGCTGCTCTTTGGTGGATTGATTGCGGTGTTCGATTCGGGCATCACTGGTTTTGCTGTTTTGGATACCGGCGGCATCTGGTCGCAGAACAGCACAGTACAATTAGAACAGAACGTGACGTTCCTGCGCGTTTCAGGTTCAGTGAGTGGAACAGGAAATGCAACGATGTGGCTTGGTGAACGTCTTGTGTACAACAGCAGGCAATTCACCAGTTCGTTTGAGAATGTTTGTGTTGATACGTGTACAATTGGTGATGTGAATGATAGACTTGAGATTGTTGTTGAAGGCGACGCGCTGCTGGCGATTACGGTGTTTAATTATACGGAACAAAATGCGACGCCACAAGAGGATGTAGCAATTCAACCTGTCGAGGAAAATACATCTACAAACGAGACTGTACCCTCGAATGAAACAACAGTAAGTGGATTTGGAGATATTGAAATCTTTGCCGCGGGCGTGCCGCCGACCGTAGATAACGTGACGCCAGCGAATTGGACGTTGTTTAACATTTCGGCAATTACTTTGTCAGCAAATGTAACGAATGACACTGAGGCATATGTTATTGCAAACCTGACGTATCCAAACAGCTCTTTTGTGCAGTTAGTGCTTGCACGACAGGTTGACACAAACGTGCATAACATTTCTTACCAGCTGCCTGCTGCTGGAAATTACATCTTAAGAATAGTTGCAAATGATTCAGACAATGATTACAATACATCAGTGGCGACTGAGTTTTTTGTTGATTTGAACTTTACAAAAATATCGAACTTTACACCTCAATTCGTTGGATTTTTCGGCGGATTAAGAAACAGGACTGACTTAAACGCAACACTCTCAACCTTCTTACAGCTCAATGCGTCAGACAAGTTACAGGAGTTGCCGGATAGGCGACTGAATGAAACGAACTATACTTACCAAGGGATTGATATGGTGGGGAATGTGTTGTTATATCACTTTAATAATGAGAGTGGATATGAAAACAGGACTCACTTTTATGATTGGAGCGGAATCGGGAATAATGGCACGTTAATATTTTTAGGAGGATCAAGCGGAGAAAATATTACAGGGAATTTACGCGGCGGCTTTGAGTTTGATGGAGCTAATGATTACATTAACAAAACATCAACAACTACGCCTACAGGAGACTCAAGTAGGACAATAGTCGCGTGGATTAAATCGTATGGATTTGGTTCTGATCGAGCTGTAGTTAGTTTAGGCGGCTTCACAACTAATCAATTATTTGCATTAGCATTTTTAACAGCAAACTCGAATAGGTTATCAGTTTGGGGGTATGATCACGACTTAACAGGAAAAATTATATTAACACAGAACCAATGGTATCACATAGCGGTTGTATATGACAATCAGTCATCTGGAATAAAGACATATGTTAACGGGATTATTGATATCAACACCTCAACTACTGATTTTAGTACTGGATCTGGATTAACAATTGGAGCAACGCCTAATGGCCAAAATAACTGGAATGGAATCATTGATGAAGTATCAGTTTGGAACCGCTATTTATCGAGTGACGAGATAATTAAGATATACAAACGACAAAAAGGTCAGTATATTGACATAGGACAATACGAATCACAAATTTTTGACGCTGGAGTCGGTGCGAACTGGACTAACATTACATGGTACACCGAAACATGTTATGGGTGTCAATTACCAGATAGTCAAATAAGTGAAACAGGTAATTTCATACGTGGAACAGATATGATTGGGAATGTACTATTGTTCCACCTCAATAACGAGAGTGGATTTGAAAATGATAGTTATATATTTGACTGGAGTAAAAATAATAACAACGGAACTATTCTGAATACACCTTCAAATGCTTCTTTTACAGCAGTTGGTAAATTTAATGGGGCTTACTTATTTGATGGTATTAACGATTTCATCCAAGTGCCTTATTCAGCTTCTCTAAATTTGACAGCACATACGCTCCACGCATGGATTAAACCAAATGTATCCGGCTCTAACGCTCAAACTCAATTTCACGGTATAATTGTAAAACAAGAAAGTGATAATCTAGGTAGAAATTATTTTTTAGGATATAGGTCAACCCAAGGTACTGATTATTCTATTCATTATTCAATAATAGATGGAGCTGGGACTTATCGTACTATCGAAAGCAGAAACATGACAAAAGGAGTTTTCCATAATGTTGTTGCAACATTCAATAATAGTGATCTTTCAATATATATAGATGGACTTTTGGAAACTACAGAAAGATTCGCAACGTTTAGTCCAAGTGCAACAAATGTCCCAGTTAAGATAGGTTGGACCAACGAGAATATACCAAGTTTCTTCAACGGCTCCATCGACGAAGTCGCCATCTGGAACCGCTCATTATCCGCGCAAGAAATCAAAGATATTTATCTCAGAGGCACCGTCAGATTAAACTTAACCGTCCGCTCATGTGACGATGCGTCATGTGTCGGCGAAAACTTCACAGACGTCATCAACGACACACCTAAACAAACCTTGTTGCCAACAAATGCCAGCAGATACTTCCAGTACAGGTTTAACTTCATTACTGACGACGGAGATTATTCCCCACAATTATACAATGTGACGATAGAAGTTGGGAATGTGAGCATGTCGGCTTTGTCGGATATTACACCTGTGATTACAAATGTGACACCAACGAACGGAACAAGATTCAACCTCTCGCAGATTGAGATTGGAGCAAATATAACAGATGCAAATAACCTCTATGCAATTGCTAATCTTACCTATCCAAATACCTCATTTGTACAGTTAGTGTTGGCTCGTACGACGAACACAAACAAGTACAATGTTTCTTATGTGTTGCCCGTTGCAGGAGAATATAGGTTTGTGATTATTGCAAACGATTCAACCAACAACCTGGAAAACACATCACATGGGATTTTCACTGTCGACCTCAACTTCACCAAAGTCATTAACTTCACACCGCAGTTTGTTGGGTACATTGGCGGAGTGTTGAACAGAACTGAATTTAACATTTCAAACTTCATCCAGCTCAATGCGTCAGACAAATTACAGGAGTTGCCGGACAACCAAACCGACGAAGGCTTGTGTGTTGCAGAAAACTCGCTCATCACATTAGCAGATGGAACGCAAAAGGTAATCACTGCAATAAAGCCAGGCGAGTATGTACTATCGCTGGACGAAGAAACGGGACAGTTTGTTTCTAACAAAGTTACTGCATTGCTGGACATGGGCACAAAGCCAGTGTACGAACTCATAACAGAATCAGGCAAACGAATTAACACGACGAGTACGCATCCGTACCTTGTCAAATTGTACGACGAAGAATTATGTGCTAAGTACGCAGACGATGAATGGAACAAGAACTTTGACAACTTCAACGGCGAGTACTGCACGAGATGGATTGAAGTTGATGAATTAGAAGAAGGAATGGAAGTTGCGGTTCAAAACACTCTAAACAGGTCAGATGTAGAATATACAACAACGTTTGATTGCTCCTTAAATGCCTTTTCATCCGACCAGATAGACGAATTCAACAGTAATGCAAGT
>Ga0209541_10000655_pt1 | contig 68582 bp, 66 predicted proteins | sample RifCSPlowO2_01_FD_184027 | JGI IMG/M metagenome (GOLD analysis project Ga0209541, IMG submission 184027) | Groundwater microbial communities from Rifle, Colorado - Rifle CSP2_plank lowO2_0.1 (SPAdes) (version 2) | ecosystem: Environmental > Aquatic > Deep subsurface > Groundwater | place...
TATTTTTTAAGGTATGTAATACAAGCCGTGCATGACAATCTAGAAGTAATGCACCGGAACGAACACCCCGAAAAACAGGGGTGTGCATTCAAATGCAAGCGTTATGCACCGGCCGTGCTGGCGGTGTAGATTGTCAGTCACAGATTAGTAAGCGACAGATAAGGATTAAGTAAACTCTTCTCCTATAAATATATTTCGAAAGTCCTCTACAATAATTTCTAGAAAAATTTTCGCTTGGGGGTATAAATTAGAGTTCTTCCAGTAAGAAGATATGCCAAAAACAAAGTTTTCCAAAATAGCGTTCCAGAAACGCTGCTGTGAGTTGTGCGGTAAAGTTCTCGAGAAGGAGGAAGTCTACATCTGCAAGGTTTGTTTTGAGTCAATACTAGAAATCAACGGAGGTGCCAACTATGATTAATTATGTGATAAAGAGCGGAATTGTAGCGATAGGATTGACAACAGCAACGTTAGGCAGTGCTTTAGTGATTATCAAAACAAAGCAGTACCTAGCCAGAAAAGAGTACAAAGCTGTAGTCAAAGAGAAAATGAAAGTTCTGGCACAGTTGCAGGAAGAGGATGAGGATAGCGAAGTTTCGGAAGAAGAGGCATCTATTGTTTCTGTTCCCAACCTTCCCCCTCAAACTCCTCTTCCTGTGGAGATATTTGAACAAAACTATCTGGAGGTGAAACCATGAAAATTTGGATGGTATTGGTAATAGTGTTAATGACTGCCGTAACTATTCCAGCAGCTTTAGCAGCAGAAAGGGCAGAGTTAGATACGGACATTAGTGCAGAAGATCAGGCTCGGTTTGATGCAATACTACAACCAGTAATGAAGATTTACAACTTCATTAAATATGTGTCTTCAGCCGTAGCTGTAATCTTTCTGCTCTATGCCGGAATTAGCTTTATGTCATCTGGCAGCGATCCTCGACAGAGGGATACGGCCAAGAGCATTGCAACTTATGTAATACTTGGGCTGTTAATCATCTGGGCAGCTCCAATGGTGGTGCAACTGCTCATATGAAAATACTTTTTTTTCTTTTATTTTGTATGTTTCTCCCTCTAGTCTCTGCTCTTGATTGTTCTAAAACAATTCATCCTGATTATTGTAATGATATCCAGAATAGTGACCTTTCTGAAGAAGAGAAAGCCTATTTGTTATCAGATATATTTAGCGATAAGAAAACTACTCCTGACCATGCCATAATTAAAACTTGGAATGAGAAAATATCTACTACTACTAAACCCGATGGCGTTACTACCCAGAATAGAGGCTATATCAAAAATGCCTGGATGAAGGTATTGGCAGTAATGCCCTCAGTTCTTAACAATGGCACACTCTATATTGATACGGCAGGGAAAGTAAGAACTGGGTTTAAACATGAAGTGCAAATACCATCTTCTACTGCCTCAGGCGATTGCCGGACTTACCGCATTCTGCTGGAGGATAAAGGAACGCTTTCCTTATTGGTGAACAATTTTAAAGTAGGAGAAGGATCAAGCGTTTCTTTTACCGCTAATTACCCCCATAACACTTTAGTGAATATAAAAGCAGTTTATGAAGTTATTGTAAAAACTAAAATTAGGCATTATACTAAGCAACGCCAGTGTTATAGGGACTATTGTTATTATTCCTGTCGATACTCTTATACAGAATACAAAACTGACAGCCTTTCCTTAACAGAAATAGTTCCAACAAAAGTCTATAATCCTATTTTAACCGCTTCTTTTCTCGTTAAGGATAGATATAAAGATACCATTATTGGAGATTTCATTTTTTCCAAAGAAGCAGTAAATGTTCAGTTATTATTTGATGAATCTTCTTACAGATACCATCATTACCTATTCTCTGAGCAGTATGGAATTGTTCCTTTGAATGTATTTACCGAAAAAGCGGTAGAAAAAGAAACTACCGAAGAGAATAATTTAGCTTATACTAATGGAGAGATTGTTGCACCTGCTACGGATAGCTGTAAAATAAAAATTGCTGGGTTCTTTAAAGAGAAAGAGTTACCCTGTAATCTTCACTTTGAAGAGGTTGAGATTAGCGCAAAAACAGATAAATTGATTTATGGCGAAGAAGAATTAATTACTTTAGAGATTCAGCCAGCAGGTGAAGAGTATTCTGTTGTGTATGATGGCGAGAGATACACTACGAATGGAAAAGTTCAATTTTTGGCTAGAAAAGAAGATAATCGGATTATTATCCACCATGGAACAAGAGTAATACACCAATACATCCACGTCAAGAACGATCAGCCTCTCAATGCAGCTTTTTCTTTAGCTATATTTGGTACGATAAACTATGGAATATTTGGTTTAATCCGTAAATATTGGGGGTTTGTAGCATGACAGAATGTGGTTTAACTAATCTTGCTACCTGTTTGCCAGAGATGTTCTTCCAATATATCGCCGACATACTTAATTCTGCGATTGAGCCATTATTACATTTTGTTCAATCACTATTAACCGCACCAGCTAGTGTTGATATTTTCTTTTCCCTGTGGGCAGTCATTATTTATGTTATTTCTTTGTTTTATGGGCTGTTCTTTCTCATTGCTGGATTTAATTTCATGGTTTCCGGGTATGATTCGGCTAAAAGGGAAGCGGCTAAATCCTGGCTCAGAAATGTTGTTTTAATGATTATCTTTGTTCAAGCCAGTTTTCTGATTTACAGCTTAATTATAGAGATGAGCAGTTTAATGACGGCAGGGATGATAAGTGCCATTGATCCTAATTTCTTTTTGATGACATCCGATAATATCACTAATTTTGGCTTGCAATTTTCTTTAATCTCCATTTATATTATTGTTTTACTCTTAACCGTTATCCTGTTAGGATTGCGGTATCTATTTGTGATTATCGGTGTAGTATTCTTTCCTTTTGCCTTGTTCTTTTACTTCATTCCACCTTTGCAAAGCTATGGAAAGATGATTTTAAACATCTTGATGGTGCTTATTTTTGTGCCATTCTTTGATGCCGTGCTGTTATTTGGTGCTTCTGCTTTAATGGATATTCCCATCTTCACTAATTTCAAGATAGTTGTAACGACAATGGCTTTTTTGAGCATTAATTTGCTGATGACACTGCTGTTGTTATTTGCCATCATTAAAGCAGCTTTTGGTGTTTTGAATTCAGATGTAGGAAAAGGAGTAAAGACTGCGGTAAAATACTTTATTTAATGCTTATTGAAAGAATCCTGAGGCGAAAACTTAGGGTTTGGTAATGGGGGGGGGGTAACGGGCTCTTTAAATAATCTCTTCTATACATATTAATTCTACTAATTTTCTTCCCAGTAAGTTTTGCTTGTACTTTATCTCTATAGAATTAAAGAAAGGGTTGTAATTTTCAGTTCCATAATGGGAACGAAATGATTGTTCTTTACTTTGAACAAAATAATTTAATTCTTTTTTTTGTTCATCCATATCCTTCTTTACACGCTCTAAGGCGTTTTGGAAAGAAGAATAATCAGTATCTAACAAACCAATTGATGCTAGTTTATGTTTACTATTTAATCTATTAATCTCACGCCCTATTTCTATAGGAATTTGTTTATTTGAGTAAACAAGAATTAAATAGGTAATTTCTATGCCGGATAGATTATCTAACAAATACAATAAGGATATTCTTTCATCAAAAGTAAACTTTTTCTCCTTTAAGATGTAATTCCATGCAGCATGCAAAAGAACCTTTCTTTTCTCTTCTCTAGTTTCATACGCTACTTTTATTAAAACTTCTCTGATAAATTGAATAAATTCAGGGGTTTTTATGAAATAGTCCAGCTCCTTGAGAACATCATCGTTGGTAGCAAATTTTTCTAACCAACATTTATTCATCTCTCTAAGTTTAAGCGCACCTTCTGAAAATAAGCTTAAACCCACTAAAGATGTGGCTATAGGATCATTCATACTAAGCCCGACTACCAAGGCAGTCCCCGTAGGTAAATAACGAATAATCTCAGTTTTAAGCTGTTCAGAGTCCATTTTAATCTCGTAATTAACACTAGTTAAAAAGAATTATTGTTGTTTACAACCAATTTCCCATGTCCTACGAAATACCTCAACAACTAGAATACAAAGAGAAGATCATCTTTGGGCTGACGTTCAGCCAACTGCTGTATGCAGTTATCTTCTCGCCTTTAGTGTTAGCTCTCCTATTCAAAGCACCATTCGATATCCCTTACCGTATCACTCTGGCTCTTATTCCCTCTGCCATTGCCGGAGTATTCATGTTTACTCATCTGCCAAGGCATGGTAGAAACTGGATTCATTGGCTCAAGTGGAGAAAAATAACTGCCAAGAAAATGGAGCGATACTTAGGTTTAGAAAAAATAGACAAAGCTATAATCTTTACAAAATGAAAATCCCAATCGCAGCAAGGAGCGAGTATCAGACCAAACAAACAAATGAAAATAAGCATAATCAAAGTTGAACCATTGAACTTCAGCCTCAAAAATAAAGAGGAGAAAACATTAATCATATCACAGTTTCAAAAATTCTTGAACAGCTTAGATTTTCCAATCCAAATTCTTATCACCACAGATACATTGAACCTTGACACTTATTTAGCCAAGCTGGAAGAAAGGGTAGAAGCAGTAAGTAAGGAAACGCAAAACGATTACACTCCTATTTTAGATGATTTCAAGAAACATATGCAGAATATCATCCAAAATCAAAAACTCTTTAACCGTTCTTTTTACCTAGTTGTGCCTGAAAAAGATAACATTGGCTTAGAAATACAGCTGGGAGTATGTCAAGGATTGCTTACTTCTATGAACCTTTATCATAATCTTCTCCCGGAAAGTGAATTAAACCTCTTACTGCGAGGATTCTTTCATGACCTCTATCAAGAAGTAAGCAGTAAAAGTATTGCTCCAGAACTAATAATCAATAACAAAGCAGAACTTCAATTTGGTAATACTTTTACCCGCACTATTGTTATCAAAGGTTATCCTCGCTCTGTTGAAGAGGGATTTCTGGATAAGATCATCACTTTAAACGGCTGTTTTGACATCTCTCTTCGTATTGAACCCTATGCCATTGAAACGATGATGATCATGCTAAACAAAGAGTTACAGAAACAAAGAGGGGATTTGTGGAGCATGAAGCAGAAAGACATCATCAACCCCTCTTTAGAGATTAAGTATGATGATACCAAAAAAGTATTAGAAAGCCTACAAAAAGGAGATGAGAAGCTGTTTAACATTTCTTTATACATCACTTGTAAAGCCATTTCTCTGGAAGAATTAAACTTGCTCAGCAAGAAAATGGAATCAGAACTTAATGCCCTTCTAATGATCCCAGAAAGACCTCTGTATGTGCAACATAAAGCTTTCCGTTCTGTCCTACCTCTAGGAAAAGATGAATTAGGGATAAAACGGAATATTACTACTAAAGGGCTTTCGGCGTTCTTTCCTTTTACTTCTCAGTTCCTGCAAGTAGATGAATCTGGCATATTATTCGGCTTGAACAAGAATAACATTCCTTTAATCAAAGATATTTTCAAGCTGTACAATGCCAATGGTGTTATTTTAGCATCATCAGGGGGTGGAAAGTCTTACTTTACTAAGCTGATGATTGCTCGGCTGTTGTTAAATGGCACGAAAGTGATGGTGATTGATCCGCAAGCGGAATATACGGATTTAGTAGAACGCTTTCAAGGGCAATTAATCACCATCTCCAGAACTTCAGAAACTATCATCAATCCTCTGGATTTGATGGGGCATGAATATGATGAAAAGAAACTGACGTTGCTAGACTTATTTCCAGTCATGTTGGGGCAAACATCAGAAATCCAGAAAGCCGTTTTAGACCGAGCTTTGACAGCTATTTATACTGCTAAAGGCATCACTAGCAATAAAGAGACTTGGCGTAAAGAACCGCCAATCATGGAAGACTTAGTGCAGGAATTGAAGCAGATGAGCCGAGATGCCACGCAAGTAGAGAAAGAGACCTATCGGAGTTTAATCAATCGAATTGAGATGTACGTTAGCGGAGTATTTTCTTTCTTGAACCGGCAAACTAATCTCAATTTCAGCAACCGCTTTGTCTGCTTCAATATTGGAGATATGCCTAACCAAGTCAAGCCAGCGGTGATGTTCATGATTTTAGATTATGTATACATGAAGATGAAGAAAGATATTGAGCGGAAGATTTTGGTAGTAGATGAAGCATGGTCATTACTGCAACGGACAGAAGATGAGGGCTATATTTTCAAGATTGTCAAAACTTGCAGGAAATTCAATTTAGGGTTATTATTGATTACGCAAGATGTAGGCGACTTATTAAAGAATGATGCTGGAAAAGCTTTGCTCAATAATTCCGAATACACTTTGCTCTTACGACAGAAGCCATCCATTATTGAGCAAGTGGAGAAAACCTTTCAATTATCGCTTCAGGAGCGGGAGAGACTGCTCACCGCGAAAACGGGAGAAGGGATCTTAATCATCTCTAATGAGCATACGGAGATTAAAATTATCGCCTCTCCGGAAGAGCATAAAGTCATCACCACCAACGCTGATGAGCGTTTAGTCAAAGAGCGAGAAAAAGCTCAAGAGCCGGTAGTAGAATTTGAAAAATCAGTAGATTATAGCAAAGGCTACTTTCGCCGGAAAGACTTAGCAGAAAATGAAGTTGCCGATTTGTTGAAGCATGGGTATCACCTCTCTTCCCAGATTGGGTTATTTGGCGGAAGGCAGGAAGAATACTTATTAAAGCAACGCTATAATGAAAGTGATGAGCATTTCTTTGTCATTAAAGCCATTGAAGAATATCTTAAGAAATATGTAGAAAAAGTAGAATTGTTTGTCAGCTCTAATGCGGATATCATCTTTGAAGTTCAAGGCAAGAAAGTAGCAATTGAAGTAGAGACGGGAAGCCAGCATCATTCTAAGATAGAAAATAAAGTCCAATTGTTAAAGAAACGCTTTGGTGAAAGTTGGTTTTTTGTAGTGACGGATTGGAGGGAGAAAGAAAAATATGCACAATTTGGTCAGGTTTATGTGCGTAAAGAAGTTCCTGCCATTCTCAAAAAGCAGTATCTTCTTCCTGTTTCAAATTTTGCAGGCACAGGCTCTATAACCTCAAAAAACGAGGCTTTCGAGGTTCAAAGCCCGTGCCTACTTACTCCTCCTAGTGATGGATGTTTGAACCAAACGGAGGCACAACATGGAAACCAAAACCGAATATGAAAACAAGCCAATAGTAGAGACACAGCTGAGCATGAGCAAGGACAAGAAGTATGTGATACATAAAACCATCATCACTGATATCAAGCCAGTGAAGTATTGGGAGAAAGTGATAGGAGGGGCTTAATTGTCCCTCTTTTTTTATTTTCCATTGTGCAAAATATAAGATATATTCAATAAATTCAGAGCCTCTAACAATAAATTTATATTGCTTGTAAACTTTAAGGATAAATTATGGATGTTAAAAAATCTATCAATCAATTTTTAGAAGGAAATGGCAAAAATAAAGGAAGAAAACCTGACGAGAGATATGCTTCTTTTGATTTTTGTTATAATTACTTTTACTCATTTTATAAAAGAAACAAACTCAATGAATTACCGGATGGAAAAAATCTTCAAACGAGCTGTTTGCAATTAGGTTTTTATTTAGCGAGTTGGGGAATGATGAGGGGCTCCTCTTTTCTTCTTGAAAAAAGCGTTAAGAATTATAAAAACCTCATTGTTACAATTTCAAAAATGAATCCTAAATTGTGGGAAATTGATGTTGATACATATGATGAGGATAACATCAAATTATTATTAAATTGCAAACAGCAAATTATAGAGGTTCTTGGAAAAGAGAATAAACCCAGTGATACTTTAGTAACAAAAATCATGCTGGGTGTTTTTGCCAATATTCCTGCATACGACCAATATTTCAGAAAAAGCCAAAAATTGCACTCTCTTAATAAAAAATCACTTCTAAAAATTAAGAAGTTTTATGAGGAGAACAAAGAAACATTTGACTCGTTCAAAATACACTCTTTTGATTTTTTAACATCCCAAGAAACAGATATAATTTATCCAAAAGCAAAATTAATTGATATGTGTGGATTTATGGATGGACGATAACGGGGCTCTAAATTGACCATTCTAGACGTTGCACTAAATTTCAGCAATTCGGAGAATATAACTAAGATCATGATGATAGTCTAACTTTTTTTATGGGTAAGAAAGCTCTAAACCGTTTTAAGAATCAGATAAATGAAGTACTATCCATGACCAGACTATAGACAGTACAATGAAAACAATCGTTGCATACATTATTATTTTTGTATTTAGTACCCAGCCGTCATCAAGCAGATTAATAAAGAAAAATAATAATCCTGCTCCTGAAAAAGCTACTGGAAAGACTAATAATTGACTCCAAATACTTTCAATTTCTTCGAATCTCTTACAGGCTTTCAAAGAGAATAACTTTTTATCAAACTCTTCACAATAATCTTTAGTGATAATTCTATTATCAGCATCTAAAAAGCTTTTTTTCTCATAGTAATAACAATCCTTACAACTTTCCATATTTCAACCCCAAACAGGTTATTAATTCATAAAAACCTACGTTTTTTTCAACAAGGAATTCTCTTAACTTTGGACTTATTGATTCCATTAAATGATCAGTTCCTTTTTTAGAAGCTTGAAACATTTTCTTAGTCAACAACTTATTAATTTGAGGCAGTAGATATTCTTCAATAGCCTTATGCCTATCTTCCACTCCTTGTTTCGTTGATAAATGGCTAAGGACGATCATCTCTTTCTCTGGATTGTTGAATTTTTGGTGGTAATAACAATAGTCACAGAAAGAAACTTTTTCCTTAAACATTTTTACCTTATAAGTAGCTGGTTTTTTACATCTGGAACAGTTCATTTTATCTTGCTCAATTTGTTTTTCTTCTCTCCATTATGCAAGGGTTAGGTTTGTGGGAATACCATTTTCCATTTTTTACAGAAAAATATATCTCCTTATCTTTTTTTTGTCATTTTCAGTGATATATTCCTAGTTTTCAGACTAACTTTATATACCACCTATTCTTTCAAAGAATATATGGCTGAAAAGTTAACAGAATATCTCCAGAATAAAGAAGATTTGAAGCTGATGATACTTAATTACAAAGATTCAGAAATTAATATTATACAAATATCTCATAAATATCATCAAGAGCACTGGCCAATTTTCAAGAAACCAAAAGAAGAAAAGGTGACATATGATGATTTTTGGGACAGGCTCTATGAGTTCATTTGGATTCGGAAAGTTAGTGATTTACTGGTATATCTCTATTTAGAGAATTCAAAAGGTATCAATCCAACTATTTGGCAGTTGAATCGTTATTTGCAAAGAACAGAAAAACAATATTCTTATACTTTCAAAATAGTTGATAGGTTAGAAAGATTAAATATTGTAAAAACAGAATATATTCCTAATTCTCCCCGTAGAGAAAAGGCAGTTATGATAAATAAAAGCTTTGTAGCTCTTTATGGGGATGATGAATTCAGGCAGATGATGTTGGATGATTGGGATATTACTGCTAAAGAATATACTTTCATGAAGCTAAAAGAACATAAAGAAGATAAGGCTAAATTGGAACAGAAGATTAAAATGATGAAGAAGGGCAGGAGGGGGTAAATATTAAAAAATGGAGAATTTGTTTTTAAATCTTGAAAAATATAGTGGAAGTAGAAAAACAACTCGTCACGAAGAATTTTTCACTCAATTGTTTAGTTTCATATTAGATGGTAATAAAGATATGTTAAAGAAATTTGTTTCTTTCTTAATAGGAGAACATTTTTTCCTTGCCTCTGACTTGCAAACTAAATTAAAAATAACACCTGAATCATTGGAAAGGGGAATAGGTAGGTTTGATTTTCGAATTGAGTCAGATAATGATTTATTAATCATCATTGAGAATAAAGTTGGTGCTAGAATACATAGGAAGAAAAAAGACGTTAAAGAAAATCTCGATGACGAAGAAGTAGAACAAGAAGTAAATCAGTTAGAAGGTTATTCTTCTTGGTTAATTAAACAAACACATAAACAAAAATATTTAGTTCTAATAACATCTCCGTATTTTTTGTATGTTCCCATAGAAGAGCAGTTTAAGAACAAAGATGTTAAATTTTCACATAAATCATGGAGTGAAGTACATTATTTCTTAGTAACTTATTTCAATGAGACGCTTGGGGATAATACTAATAAGAAGGAATCATTTTTAGTTGATCAGCTAATCAAATATATGGAAGGTGAAAATATGAAATCTTGGAAACCATTAATATCAGATGATGATAACAAAATAGTACAAACATGGAAAACTTATACAAATATCAATAATCTTCTGGGAGATGCTTCAGCAATTTTTTCGAGATTGCTAAAAAAGAAACTAAAAAATACAAGTTCTAAAATAGAGGATTCAGTTCCATTAATATATAAAAATATTCAATTAAACACCTTGAATATTGTATTTGGTATTAATGGAAGCGATAAAGAAGAAAAGTTAGAGTTTTCATTCTTTATTGAGTTATATTCTAGAGACAATAAAAGCAATAAAAGTTTTGAGGAATTACAAAGAGAAATACCGGAAGGATACATACTAGAGTCGGAAGATGGAAAGTGGTTTATGCGAATTGAATTTAAATTAAAGGATGATTTCCTAAAAAATAGCTATATAGAACAGAAAAAAATGGTAGAATATTTCATTACCAAAACCATCGATGATCTCAAATCAATTATAGACTAATTTAAATAATTAAAATGCTAAATTTACTTCTTCCTAAACCTTACTAACAAAAACTTTATACCATTACTCTAATAAACCCATTACATAAGAGACTAACATAACATGGAATTATTACTTAAACAATATTTTGGTTATGACACATTTAGGCCATTACAATCAGAAATTATTCAAAATGTTCTGCAAAAAAATGATTCTCTTGTTCTCATGCCGACAGGGGGAGGAAAATCACTATGTTATCAAATTCCAGCGCTTCAATTTGCAGGGCTTACCCTAGTCATTTCTCCGCTTATTTCCTTAATGAAAGATCAGGTAGATAATCTCAAAGCAAATGGTGTTCAGGCAGAATTCATAAATTCAACACTCTCTCACCAAGAGATTGAACAGATTAAAGATAGCATCAAGGAAAAGAAGGTAAAACTTCTGTACATCGCTCCTGAAAGATTGGCGTTAGAAGATTTCAAGATCTTTTTGTTAAGCCAACAAATTAGCTTAATTGCCATTGATGAAGCTCATTGCATCTCTGAATGGGGACATGATTTTCGCAAGGATTACCGTAATCTAACATTTTTAAAAAAGTTTTTTCCAAATGTTCCAATAATTGCCTTAACAGCAACGGCTACCTTAAAGGTAAGAGAAGACATCTTAAAGCAATTGTCCTTAGTGAACTCTAAGATCTTTATTTCTAGTTTCGATAGAAAAAACCTAAACCTCATGGTGATGCCTAAAAAGGACACCTTTGGTAAAATTTTAAGCTTGCTCAAAAAAAATAAGGATGAACCAGCCATCATTTACTGTTTTTCTAGGGATGATACGGAAAAAATTACCCAAAAGTTAAGAGAAGCTGGCTTAAAGGCTCTTCCCTATCATGCCGGATTATCCAGTGAACTACGGAAGAAAAACCAAGAATTATTCATCCAAGATAAAGTAAATATTATTGCAGCAACTATCGCTTTTGGGATGGGCATAGACAAGCCCGATATTAGGGTGGTCATTCATCACACTTTTTCAAAATCAATTGAAGGCTATTATCAAGAAATAGGTAGAGCTGGCCGCGATGGATTGACAAGCGATTGCGTTTTATTTTATACAAGAGGTGATGTGAGGAAGCATAAATTTTTCCTTGATAAAGTTGGAGATGATACCTTAAGACAGAGCGGATCAGCTAAATTAGAAAAGATGATCAGCTATTGTGAATCGAATTCCTGCCGAAGGAAAAACATATTAGAATATTTTGGAGAATCATATCTGGAAACAAGCTGCAATGGTTGTGACATCTGCTTAAATCTTTCACCTATCAAGGTTGAAAAGGCAGAAAGGACGTTTGACAATGTTTTATTTGAAAAATTAAGAGCCTTAAGGAGAACAATTGCTATCGAAAGAAATGTTCCTCCCTTTATTATTTTTGGCGATGTTTCGTTACGGGAAATGGCTTATGTTAAACCTAGCAATAGCGATGAATTTTTGAGCATTAATGGTGTTGGGCAGCAGAAATTAAATGATTTAGGAGCAGCTTTTTTAGAAGTGATCAATAATCATCCAGAGGACAGCACCATTTTTCCCAAAATTAGAATGGAGAAGAAATCGAAGTACCATCAAAGATTAGAGCGAATCAAAGAAAATTCTCCAAATGCGTATGAACCATGGACGGATGAGGATGATCAGAGATTAAGAGAGCTCTATTCTATGAATTATTCGATTGATAAGATGGGACAGCTGCTGAAACGTCAGCCCAGCGCGATTAGGTCGAGATTGAGAAAGCAGGGATTGGAGTGAGGTATACTACAAAATAATTATATCCATTAAGTGAGTGAGAAGTTGATGGAAGATTAGTGAGAAAAAAAGGATGGGACTTCTCTATTCACTTAAAATTAATTTAATTTCATCAAAGATCATTTTAAAATTTTCAAACTCAACTGGGTCCAGATTTGATATAATTTTAGATGCGAAATTATTCTTGTTAATGAGCTTTATTTTTCCATCAATCTCTTGTCCAAAAACCCCGGCGTCTTTAAGTACTCTATCGGAGAAATAATGCTCAATACATAAATGCTGAAATTGCGGGTCTTCACATAAAATATTGGTATAAGACGCTCTACTTAATGGGGTTGGCAGAACTAAACCAAAAATAATTTTTTGTTTACTAACTTTAGTCGAATTAACTTTTTCAAATCCTAATGATGTATTAAATAACCCCTTGAATTGTTTATATCCCTCCAAATCGCAATCCCATAATGCAATAGATTTTTTATTATGACATAATAATCCATTATTTTTTATGAAAGTACTCAAAAATCCAGCTCCTTCACAGTAAGTTAAAATAAAAGGCATTTGTTCTTGGGGATATAGCTTTTTCCAAGCAGTTTCTAATATTTTTTGATCGCTTGATCCTTCACAGTAAACCAGCGGTTTAAATTCTTCTTTGTATTTTTCGATTAATTTATTTTGTTGACACAATTCTACTTGTTTTTCTCTCCAGCTTTTCATAACCTCTCTTTGAATTGCTAACGCTCCCAAATCATCACCCAATTCAATTTTGTGATCATCAGAAAGCAATTTTTCGTTTAAATTATCTAATTTTGTTTCTCCTAAGTCTCCTTTATAACACTTAAAAATTAGTGGTTTTACTGGTAGACTGGAACTTGGAAAAATAAAGGCAAATGAGTGTGTTGTTAAAAATAACTGCCTTTTTTTAGAATACTCATTAAAATAAAGTCCAGCTAATTCTTCAGCTTTTCTGAACTCAAGAGAGTTTTCTGGTTCATCAATACCCCACACATAAATCTCCGAAGATTTTTTTTCTTGTATCCAATCTAAAAGTGGTGGGATACACTTACTCTTAATGCCCTCACCTCTTGCTTCAAATGGTATTTGATAATTCTCAGTTTTTAATGAATCAGACTTACTTTTCTCCGTTTTTTTAATTTTGTGTTGAAGATTATTAAAAGCGTCATATTCAGTATTTATAGTTAATTTTTCCCAAAAATCTTTTACTAAAACTGGAAGCCCCATAGTTGTTTTAATCTGTACTGAAGAAATCTCCAATATTTTTTGGAGTGTTCCTAAATTTTTATTAATTTCTTCATTTAACTTACTAATCTGCTCAGAAGAGATTAATTCATGTTCACCAACTTTCCCCAATAAGAACTGAATTACATCTTGTCCTTTTAATGCTGGGATATAAAAATAATTTATTTTATGAAGTAACTTTGTTATTTGAGCAATTTTTTTAGAATCCTTACTAGAATAATTATAAGTACACTCTTGGTCTCTACCGTATACTTTCTCGATAAAAACATCACTCTCTTCTTTTAAAGAACTAAAACTCTCAGGTACTAGAAAAGAAACTTTTATTTTAATTTGTTGCTTCTTTTTGGCTGATTTTTGAGCAGAAGCAAGTGCAATTTTACAATAATCATTACTAAATTTTAATGGTTTTAAAAAATCAGTATTGTTATTAAAAAATAGATTCAGGGCTCTTAATACATTTGATTTCCCAGAGTCATTTAATCCACTAAACACATTAATATTCCCACAATCTAATTTCAAGTAGTGTATTGATCGAAAATTTTCAATGACTACTTCTTTTATGATGCCTTTCATTTTGCCAATAAGTATGAAGATTATTTATAAATTATTCGTGGAAAGAAAGTGTAAATTTGTGGTCTTATTTTTCCTTTAGATCTCTAAATAATAATTTCCCGTACTTTTAACAACAAAATCCACCACCTCATAACCCCACTCACAACGTAAATCAATTTTTTAGCTTCTTGAAAGGCACTCTCTAAATTTTTTAAAATACCTACCCTCATATTCCATCTTAATTCTTTGGGTTTACAACCTGCCATCTTGACGTTGTGTCACAACTAATGGCAACGAAGTCAAAGCAATAAGAGAACATTTCGGGCATCTCCGGTATAAAAAATTTAGGAGGTGCTTCAAATGGAAGCAACAAAAAATGGATTTGCTCACTACTGTGAGTATGAGGTTATCTCGGAAGAGATGGATTTAGTCGCCTGCAATTATTGCGGGAAAGAACCGGGGGTGGGAGCATGAACTCTCATCTCCAATTAGTCAAAGAAAAGCTGCAAGAATTAGCAGCTAAGACCGATGCGGTCAAGAAGTCTGAAGAATTCCAGCACTATCTTGACACCATGGCCAAGTTCTGGGAATACAGCTATCATAACCAGCTGTTAATCTACTTTAGGATGCCTACGGCTTCCCAAGTAGCCGGATTCAAAGCCTGGCAAGAACTGGGAAGAAAGATCAAGAAAGGCAGTAAGGCCATTCAGATCCTCGCACCCATGATCAGAGTAGAGAAAAAGGATGGCAAAGATGAGAAAGTAATCTGCAATTACTTTCCCGTCAACGTCTTTGACATCAGCCAGACAGAAGGTGAAGAACTGCCTGACATCAGCATCGCTCTGAAAGGTGATGACCAGCAGAAGCTTCTGGAAGCGTTACAGAACTTCTGTGAAGTACGCCAGATTAAGCTGGACTTTCAGAACTTGGGAGTAAATGGCTTGTATGGCTACAGCCAAGGGGGGAAAGTGGTTGTTTCTTCCAGCGATAGCGTGAACATGAAGGTAAACACCTTAGTTCACGAAATTGCGCATGAATTGCTCCACCACCCTTCTGACTTACCAAAACAGCAGAAGGAAATTCAAGCGGAAGGAACAGCTTACGTCGTCTGTAAGCATTTTGGCTTGGAAACCAAAAGCTTCACCTACTTGGCTCTGCACGAAGTGGATGCCAGCCAGATTATGGACAATCTGGAAGCGATTGCGAAAGCGAGCAAAGAGGTGATTGAGTTTGTTGGAACTCTGGCGGAGTTCTAGCATTTTTATTTGATGATGTTATATCATCCAAAATCTATGTTGTATTCATCTTCATATCTTTTTTGTAACTGATCTGCATACTCTTTTATGCTGGTATAATAGTTTGTAATAAAATCTCCATAAAATTTCTGTCTAATTGCTCTTAGTGATTTAATTATATTTCCCATATATTTTCCAAAAACATCATCATATATTTGGTCTTTATTTTCAATCATAACAACAGTTACTTTTTTAATATAGGTATACATATCTATTAAAATTTCTTTATTCATAGTTGTACCTTGATCCTTTAAATCTCTTTTTATGATGTATAACAGTTGTTTAATAAGTTTTAGTTTAATAGGAATTGATGAATAATGATTTTTATTTTCTGGATTTAAGTAAGTATCACTTAAAATTTTAATTTCAGAAAATGAATCATTTATGTCCATAAATTCATTAAAAACATTTTGGTTTATAACCCTCGAATTATTAACATAATTTTTCAAAAGGGTATACGCCTCTTCTCTTTTACCTGAATTTTTAAGTAATTGTGAATAAAAAATAATATATTCTTCATTGTTAGCATTTATCAAACAAGCTTTTGAAATATCCTTCAACGCAGCGTCATTTTCATTTAAAAGGTTATTTACTTTCGATCTGTAATAATAATACCCGCTATCATTTTTTTTGAGTTCCTCAATCTTTTCTAAACGACTCTTTAACTTGAAACTTTCATCAAATTTGCTTTCAGTATTTTTGCTTAGATGTTTCTTAATATCATTCAATAATTCTTCCCATACTGCAACGCCGGGAATTTCTTCTTGAATTTTTTTCCATATCTGACCCATTTCAGTTTGAAGAGGACAGATATGGTTATTAATTTCTATGGTTTCATTAGGTAACATCTGTCGAACATAGTAGTAAACCATATCTGGAACTATAATTTTATTGGAACCTAAAGGGTTCACCAAAAAGTTGAACTTTGCTAGGGTATTAATCTGATTTCTAAACTCAAAGTCATCTATCTTAAAAAGAATTTTTGCAATTCTCCTAAGCTGTTCTTCGTTTAAATTAAGTTTTGAACAAGCTGCACAAAGTAGTCTACGGGCATTTATGGGGAGAGAATTGTAATCTTTTTTGAAACAAAATTCGCCGATGCTAGTAGAATCTAATGCTTTAAGATAATAATCAATATTATGTTCATCTATTTTACCTTCAATTATCCACTTTAAAATTGATTGTAATGAAAAAGGATGTCCAAATGACTTCTCCCTTATTTTTTTAATAAAAGTTTCCGATAAATTTTGTTCTTTGTTGCTTATTTTCAATTGAGTGTTAATATATTGTTTAACCTCGTTTAATGTAAACGCCTCTAAATAAATAGTCCTTGATTTGTATGGTAACACTACATATCTACAACTTACTACCACTTTAAGATTTTTCGGGAGTTCTTCATATTTATCTTCAACAAATTTCTTTAACTTATTATTATCCTCTAAAGTCTCATAATTATCTAAAAAAAGAATTATTTTTTTACTCTCCAAAATTCTTCTTATTTTCTGTTTTTTTGTATCTTCAGAATAAGTAGCAATATCTTCTGGATGATCTTCGGAAATTTTTTCTAATATTAAATTATACACATCATTTAAATCACAAAAATTATTCTTCCTATCTATTGGGAGTATAATATCATTATCAACGTCATATTTATCTCTCTTGAAGCTAATCCAAAGAAGCGCGTCAAAATCATAAGCCCCTTCTCTTAGGGTATATGCTACTTGTTTCATAAGTTCTGTTTTACCAAAACCTCCAAAACCAGTTATAGCAATTAATCGGGGTATGGGGTCTTTAATATAATTTAAAATATCTCTCTTCTCAGTATTTCTGCCAATAAATTCAATACATTCGGGTATTGGTAAATTATCAATAATTTTAATCAAATTATTTCCTTTAATAATATCCAATAACCTAAAAAAATTATCAAAGTCAGCACACGCTTGCTTCACTAATTGAGGGGTGACACTTTTTTTAGGTACCACAAAGCCTGTTGGAGCGCTTTCTTTATGGTCTAATCCTTTATTTCGTAATGGAAGATAATTTGCTTCAATTTTCTTAAATAAATTATTTATCTGAGTGATCTCAAATTCTTCTTGGTTTAAATATTTAAACATATTAAAGTGGTTAATAAACGCAATTTTACTCCCAGTAGTTGCATCCTTAAAGTTACCTTTTTTATTCTTATCTTTAATACCACAATTATTCATAATATAAGTAATTATTTCTATTTGTATCTCTGGACTAACTTCTGTTATAATTTTATTGTAACAATCTACTAAAACAAACTTAAATGCCTCCCAATAATTCCTAAACAAATCCTCAGCATTTTCTTGATTGAGACCTTCCGCTCTGAATGTTTTTCTGTTCTTATCTAAGTGTTTATAAATTTCTTCATTCCAGACCATATTTCCCCAGCATCTTACTACCACATATCTTTTATTTTTTATAAATCATTAAGTAGTAAATTTATAAATCTTTAGCCTCAAAATTTAACATCATCTTCCAATCAATATTAACATAATCAATTAAACTCTGCCCTAACATGTATTCTATGTGCTTATCAATCCTTAGATTAAGGTCATTTGTTACTAAAAAATCTGTCTTATCAATCTTTTCATCAACCATTTTCACGGTTCTACTGACAGGATCAATGTAATCAGGATTGTAGACGGTAAATCTTTCAACATTACACCTAAACAGTTTTAAAGTCATTTTCTTTCTCTTTCTAACATTATTTAAAAAAAGAACATTTTCCCAATCAGTATTAAAATAAAGCATCTTTTTAATCTCTGAAATTTCATAGTTAATAGCCTTCTCTTTAATGCTTATAGAATTTAAAATAGACTTCCGGATATTAAAAGTAGTCGTAAATTCTTCTCTAAATTTTTCAAAATTAAATTCTGCTTTACAAACTGGTTGTTTATCTATCGTTATTTTCACGCTGTAATCCTCAAGTATTTACCTTTATCACTAACTCTATCTTGTACCCAACCTGACACTTCAAAATGAAGTTTTGAAATTTGATCTAATTTTCTCATTATATTTATTACCTTCATTTTAATTTCCTTAGCACCCTTTCACTTCCTCCAAAAAACAATACCCCGCCCCCAACAAGAACCCCTAGCAACAACCAATAATTTGGTTTGAAGACATAGATTCCTCCAAAAATGGTTATAATTATTGCGCCTATTAACCTAATCTCAAAACCTTCTCTCACAAATTTCATCAATACCCCTTCATTTTCAGTTTTAACTCTCTTTTTTTCTCCTCTAATTCATCTAATTCCTGCTGAATTTTAACCATTTCTAGATGCTCACCATTAACACCATGCAAATGCACATGTTTATGTATCTGAGGGATACTTGCTTGATCTCTAATTGCTAAAGCTTCCCAGTAACCCTTCATGACTATCACATCAGCTTGAGCCTCTTCAATAGTAAAAGCGCCTACTGATCTGGGTTGTGTCTGCCAATCAAGGAATTTTTGAAAAAGACCAGGTCCCGATTGATATTGTCTTGCTAATTCTTTCATTTCATTCACCCTCTCCATAGCTTCTTGAGGAGTATAGGCAGGATCATTAATTATCCTTTTTATTTCCTCATACCATGATAATCCCCTCATAATCTCTTAAAATACCACTTATTTATATATTTTTCCAATAAAAAGTATACACGTTGCATGTCATAAGAAAGTTTTATAAATAAACTTTGGTTTTAATGGTTAAAATGGCTAAAGTCTTGATTGCAACTGTTTATGGGCCTGATCCGGTCTTAATAGCTACCAATAAATTAGGGCCAGATAGGCTAATTCTTCTAGTAGATAGCGAACCAAATAAGGAGCAGGAGAATAGTGTTAATCTCATTAAAAATTCTTTAGGTAGGGTGATTGATGTTAAGATTGTAAAAACTCCTGTTTATGACATTGTGGAAATTGCTAGAAAAGCAACCGAGATTATTGATATGCAGCCTAAAGAAGACATTATCTATATCAATATTACTTCTGGAAGAAAAACTAAAGCCATGGGGTTATTATTCGGAGCGTATGCCAGAGTTTCCAGAGTCAAAAAGATTGCCTATAATCCAGATGAAAAAGATTCTAGCCCCATATATTTACCTAAACTATATTTTCAGTTAACGGAGTCACAAAAGAAAGTCTTAGAATATTTGGAAGCAGGTAATTTCACTACATTAATGGAATTGTCTGAAAAAATAGATAGTTCTAGAGCAATGTTATATCGAAATATTAAGGAATTAGAAGAAATGGGGTTAGTTGAAGATTTGAAGTTAACAGATGCAGGGAAGATTGCGAGGTTATAAAAAATGGCAGATATATTCACACCACAAAGCAAAACAATTATGGAGTTATTTGATGGCAGTTCATATTATCAAATTCCTAGTTACCAAAGACCGTATGCTTGGGAAGACGAACAGGTAGAGCAACTTTGGGAAGATACTTTAGCAGCATTTGAAGAAGGAATGGATGAATATTTTCTGGGCTCTATTATACTAACAACAAATAAGAACAATCCAAAAGCTTTAGATGTGATCGATGGACAGCAACGCCTTACAACGTTAATGATTTTATTCTGTGTGCTTCGTGATATTCATTATAGCAAAGTTTCTGATGAGAGAAAGAAGAATAAAATTCTTTTCCGTATTAAAAATATGGAAACACATAATCATCGGTTGACGTTTAGAACTCAACAGCATAACCAAAACTACTTTGAACAGGAAATAATTAAGTCTATTAATTTTGGAAAAAGTCATACCAAGCATGAATTAAAGTCTAATCTTTTTCTTAATACGGCCTTTGTCTTTAAGGAAAAAATTGAGAAATTAAAAGAAGAAGGAGAGGAAAGATTAGAAAAGTTTACTGATTACCTACTTGATAACGTTCGACTAATCTCCATTCAATGTTCTAATCAATCGTTCGCTATAAAGCTCTTTCAGGTACTTAATAACCGAGGTTTAGACTTAACAGCTGCCGATTTGATTAAAAGCTTCCTTATGAGCAAGTTACCCGAAGATGAATTTCCTACATTTGTTCAAGATTGGATAGCTATTGAAGAAAAAGCAAAGGAATTAAATGAAAAACTTACCGATCTTTTAACATACTATGAATACTATCTTCTAGCCAGCAACCCTAAAAAGGGCTTATATGATGAATTAGAAGCACAATTTAGGAATAAAGACCCCAAAGAGATTGTTCACCAATTACGGTCTTTGTTAGAGCAGTTTGGAGAAATTCAACAGCAAAAATCTAAGGAGCTTTATACTTTAAGGTACTTAAAACATGATGTTTATTGGAAATCTATTCTTATTACTGCTAGGCTTGAAGGATGGAATGGTGATAATTTTAATCGGCTTCAAGCATTAATTAGGAATTTCTATTACCTCTATTGGATTGCTGAATATACCACCTCAAAAACAAAACAGACTTCGTTTAATGTTATTTCCTGGATTAAAGAAGGAAAGGATTTTGAATTTATTAAAGAGAAGTTGGAAGAAGTATTACATGGGGATAAGGTTTATCGCAGAGTTCTCGAAGATATTGAAGAAGATTCTTATCAGGAAGCTTGGTGTAAGCCTACATTAATGCTCCTTGAGTATTATGAAACAGATAATACTAATGTTAGTTTTGTAGATTTAGATAATAATTTACATGTTGAACACATTTTGCCGCAAGGCTTTTCTTCAATTGATTATTGGACTAATTTATATGATGAAGTGGATGGGGAGAGGCACGTTAATAGATTTGGTAATCTGACTATTCTTTCTGGAAATAAGAATATCAAAGCAAGTAATAGGCCATTCCCTAAGAAAAAAGAAATTTACGAGGGAAAAGGTGTTGATGGATTAACAGGGTTTAAACTAACTCAGGATATCGTTTACAAAATTAAAAGTGGAGAAGACTGGACTGCTGAAAAAATTACTGAAAGAAAGGAAAAATTGCTTCGTAAACTTGGAAAAATTCTTAATTTTGATCCATTCAAAGATTATACTGAAACAGAAGAGGAGGATATAAGTGAATCAACTAAGGAAATCTATAATGTGCTAGAACAACAAATTTTATCTTTAGGAGATGACATAGAAGCAAAGAAACAAAAGTTTTACACTGCTTTCAAAAAGGGAAAAAATTTCTGTTGTGTGGCCGTTCAGAACAATAAAATTAAATTGTGGTTAACCCTTGATAAAGAAGAGTTAGATGATCCTAAAGATTTAGTTAAAGATGTGAGTACTATTGGTCATTACGGCACAGGTGATTCTGAAATTCTTTTGAAATCAAAGGAAGAAATACCTTATGTGATATCTTTAATAAAACAGGGCTATAACCATATTGGGCTTGATGTTCTCTACGATGTAGCTTATCTTCAAAAACAGATGACTCCTAGTGTTTTTAGCTTATTCAATACCTTTAGAGGGGAACTTAGAAATTTAACTGATTATATGGAAAAAATCAATAAGTTTTTTGTTGGTTTTAAGAATGATACATTTAATTTTGCTACTGTCAGTTGGCGTAAAAAGGGATTGTATTTAGATATTCGTGATGTTGAAAAGAAACCAGAGCAAGTCAATAATGATAATATTAATTATGATGACAAATCTAAAACACTTATCATTTGGATTAAATCAAAGGAAGATATTATTAATTTTCTACCATTAGTAAAACTATCTCAAAAATACCAAACTGAGGTTACTAACTAAACCATGAAAGCACTCTCTAAATCTGATTATGTTCTTGGATTGGAATGCCCTGGTCATCTTTGGATGAAATACCATGATAAAGAAAACATTCCACCGCATCCGCCAGGAGTCTTAAAGAGATTTGAGCAAGGGAAGATTGTTGGTAAGTTGGCTAAGAAACTCTTTCCAGAAGGGATTGATATTCCTGAAGAAGATTATTCAGGGAATATCAAAAAAAGTAAAGGATTGCTTAAACAAAGAAAAATGCTCTTTGAAGCTGCGGTTACAACAGATAATCTTTACGGAAGAGCGGATATTCTTGTTCCTGTGGGAAAAGATGAATGGGATATTATTGAAGTTAAAAGCAGTTCTAAAGTTGATAAAGATAAACATTATCAAGATTTGTCTTTTCAGCGTTATGTTTATGAAAAGGCAGGATTGAAGATTAGAAAATGTTTCTTGATGCATCTAAATAAAGAATATGTTCGAGATGGAGATGTCAATGTTAAAAAATTATTTGTTCAAGAAGACTTAACCTCAGAAATTGATAAAGTGATGTCAGAAGTGCCGGAGAACATTAAGTTCTTGCGGGAGATCGTTAATTCAAGTACATTCCCTAATACTGCGGAGAAAAATTACTGCACTATTCCGAAAACTTGCATCATTAAAGATAAATGCTGGCATTTCCTACCGGAAGATCACGTCTTTCATCTTTATAACAGCAGAAAGACCAGGAAATTGTTTGATGATGGAATTCATGCGTTAAAAGATGTTCCGGAAGATGAGTTATCTAATGTTCAGCAGGTTATTCAATTAAAATCTAGTAACAATGGTAAAACTTATGTTGATAAAGTGAAGATAAAAGAATTTTTAGCCACTATTGGAAAGCCAGAATGCCATCTGGACTTTGAGACTTGCGCTTTTGCTGTTCCGGAGTTTAATGGCACAAGATCATATCAGCGAATGCCATTTCAGTTTTCTTTGCATGTTGTTCCGGGAAAACATTTTGAATATTTACATGATGGAAAAGATGATCCTCGACCAGCTTTCTTGAAAGCTTTGAAAGAAGCCTTGCCTGCTTCTGGTAGTGTCATTGTATATTCAGAAGGTTTTGAAGGCTCGGTATTGAAAGAATTAGCTAGAGACTTTCCAGAATATGCTCTTTGGGTTAAAGAGGTTTTAGAAAGAATTGTTGATCTAAGATTTCCCTTTAGTAATTTTCATTATTATAATCCTATTCAGAAGGGTTCAGCTTCCATTAAGAAGATTTTACCGGCAGTTGTAGGTAAAAGTTATGGTGATTTAGCCATTCATGATGGAGATTGTGCTTCCATCGCTTATTTAGATATGAATTTTGGCAAGATGACGGCTGAAGCTAAGAAGAAAATTCGGAAAGATTTATTAGAATACTGTGGATTAGATACGGAAGCGATGGTTTGGATTGTAGAAGAGTTGAGAAAGTCAGCATAAATCTAACAGGCGGGATCTACATTTATGGATTAGATTAACAAAAGGTTTAAATAGGAGAGCCACATTTATAGCTCCAATGGTTACACAAAATGTTACGCTACGAGTAAACTCTGAGTTATATGGGGTATATAGGTCCTATTGCAAGAAGAAGGGACTCCGGGTTTCTCAACAATTTGAAATAATGATGGAAGAAACAGTTGGTCCAGATTACAAAAATAAGCTTCCACTAAAAAAGAAAGATTATGTTAAAGATTCAAAAGAATATGTTGGTTCTTTGACTGGCGAACCTTTTATGATTCATGAAAATAAAAATATTGCAGAGCTGTTATTAAAGAATACCACTATTGATTTCATAAAAAAAAGAGTTGTCACAGAAAACTTACTAGGATACAGAACAGTGAAGAGTGTACCAAAGAGAGTTAATGCAATAATCAAAAGAATTAGCCACTTTGATCAATTCTTATTAAATAAAATTGCCAATGATTTAAGCGGAGATGGAAAATTAGTTATTTTATATTCCATTTACTTGAATGATAGATTATTTCATGAATTTATAGATGAGATAATTAAAGAAAAGTTTTTGACAAGAGATTTTTCCTTTGATAAAAGGATTATTCAAAAGTTTATCAGCGATAAATCAGAATCAGATAGAAAGCTGCAAGAATTCACAAGAGAAACAAAAGCAAAATTAGCCAGTGTTATTTTTAATATCCTTGAAGAAGCAGGATTGCTTATTGAAGTAGAAAAAACTTTCAAACTAAAAAATCAATACATTAGTTCTGAGCTAAAAAATTATCTTGAAAATAAAGGAGATGTTAAATTTCTAAAAAGTCTAGGGGTTTCCTTATGAAAATTGAAGAGAGAATAGACAAGTTGAATGAAAAATTACAGGAACCAAGATTTCTAAAAATGAAAGGTCTTGGGAATGAAGTACCTTTCTATATATTTGACTATCCTCCTGAAAAAGAATTACTTATAAGAGAAACAATTGCAAAATTAATAAATTCTATATCAAAAAAAGACATAAAAATTCTGGAAATAAACTTATATGATCTAGTTCTCGGAATACTATTTGAGCGAATTCCTGCAGAGAAATTAATCAACTTTGAAAAGAAGAAAGGTTCTAACGAGCTATTGGAAAAACTCAGACCTATGTTAAAAACAGATTTAATAAATAGCAAAATTGCTGCTCTTTTATCGGGAGATAACTACCATATAATATTTTTGACAGGAATCGGAAATGCCTGGCCACTGATTAGGTCTCATAAAGTATTGAACAATCTACAAGCTGTCATTAATGCAATTCCACTCATCGTATTTTATCCTGGTCACTATACTAAATATGATTTAAGTCTATTTGGTAAATTCAAGGATGCTAATTACTATCGAGCTTTCAGATTAATAGACTATGCCGAGGGGGAAAACTAAAATGGTTAAATCAATGAAGATCCAAGAGATGTTTACAAAAGATATCACGAGAAATATTAACGGCGTCATCAAAGTAGATCAAAAAGATGAAGAACATGTTTATACTGAGTTAGATGAGTACGTTATTACTAAAGAGACAAGAAGATACTTTGACATATTTTTCGAGAGATTCACAGAATCAATTGACAGGCCTAATGATCGAATCGGTGTATGGATATCTGGATTTTTTGGTTCTGGAAAATCACATTTCATCAAAATGGTTTCATATCTCTTGGAAAATAAAAAGATAAAAGGAAAAAAACCAATAGATTTCTTCAGAGAAAAAATCAATGATCCTCAAATAACAAGCAATATTGAGAGAGCTGTAGGGAGAGGAACCAAAGATGTAATCCTATTCAATATAGACTCCAAAGCAAATACTGCGGGAAAAGGCCCAGAACAAATAGTCAATGTATTCATGAAAGTATTTAATGAAAAACGAGGTTATCTTGGAGATGTTTTCTGGATTGCAGAATTAGAGGAAGACTTAGACTACAAAGGACTTTATGATAAATTCAAAGCCGAGTTCAAGAAAATCTCAGGCAACACATGGGAATCAAAAAGAGAAGCATATGCATTTGAACAGGACTCAATAATTGAGGCATTGACAAAAGTAGGCTATCAAAGTAAAGAATCACTCGAAAGATTATTCGAAAGCGATGGCAACTCATACTCTTTGAGTGTTGAGAAATTCGCTAAAAAAGTGAAACTGTATTGTGATAAGAAAGGAAGCGATCATCAAGTGCTGTTTTTAGTGGATGAAGTAGGTCAATACATTGGCGAAAGTAGCGAATTAATGCTAAATCTGCAGACAGTAGTAGAAGATCTAGGAACAACTCTGCAGGGCAGAAGCTGGGTGATTGTAACATCCCAAGCAGACATAGATACCATAACTAAAGAACAAGTTAAAGGTGGAGACTTCTCAAAGATTCAGGGAAGATTCGGCAAACCACTAAATCTTTCAAGTGCAAATGTTGATGAAGTAATCAAGAAAAGATTACTAGATAAAACCCCTGAAAGTAAAAGAGTGCTTGAAGATTATTATGAAGAGAAGAAAATTATCCTGAAGAATCTTATTTCATTTACACAAGGAACTGCTGAAATGAAGAGTTATTCTTCTGCAGAAGAGTTTTCAGAGGTATATCCTTTCATTCCGTACCAGTTTAATCTGATACAGAAAGTATTCGATCAAATCAGAATCACGGGATTTACGGGGAAGCATCTTGCAAAAGGAGAGCGTTCGATGCTCAGTGCATTTAAAGAAGCTACAGAGAATATTAGAAATAATAATCTTGGCATAATAGTTCCATTCTCTGACTTTTACAGCTCGATTGAAAGTTTCTTAGATCCAATTATCAAAAGGACTATTGATCATGCAAGAGCTAACAAAAGACTAAATGATAACGATATAAAACTGTTAGAAGTCCTGTTCTTGATAAAACACATCAAGGAAATCAAGAGTAATGTAAATAATTTGACTGTGCTTTTGATAAGCAACGTTGATGAAGATAAGTTGAAGTTAAAACAAGCAATAATTTCTAGCTTAGAAAAGCTGAAGACAGAAACTTTAATCCATGAGTCTGATGATTGCTATTATTTCTTGACTAACGAAGAACAAGAAATAAATAAAGAAATAAAAAATCAGGATGTTGATAGGCACTCCATCAGAGACGATATTTTCAACATTGTGTATGATGATATTTGCCCACCAAAATATGGGATTTATCAATTGAATAGAATCCTAGATGACAGAACAAAACCTGCATTAAAAGCAGACTTAACCATTAAATTTGTTACTCCCCAATATGTTGAACCCATCTATGGAAATCAACAAAGCATTAAAGGGGGAAAGCAATGCATTATTGACTCAACAGACACAATTTTGATAATATTCCCACAAAATAGCGAGTTTGTTGAACAGATAAAAGATAACAGAAAAATTAGCAGCTATCTGGCACATAAATATTCCAACAGCCAGCCAGACATTATTAAGAAGATACTTGATGATAAGGCACAAGAGAGGGACAAACTGAAGAACCTTGCAAAAGAAAATATTAAAGCAAGGTTGGTTGAAGCTGAAGTCTACATTGATAATAAGAAAGCAGATATTGATCTGAAAGATCCTTCTGACTTTATCAAAGAAGGACTGAGAATTCTAGTAGAGAATGTCTATAGAAAAGCAGGATATATCACTCAAGATTACGAGACAGAAGATGATATCGCTAGGATCCTCAATAACAAAGATGTAGAGAAATGGGGCCTAGGAAACACTGTTAATGCAAATGCATTGAAAGAAGTAATTGATTATATCAAAGCGAATCATGAACAAAATGTAAAATTACTTCTAAGCGATATAAAATCAAAGTATTCAAAGAAACCGTATGGTTGGAAAGACATGACTATCTCTGGCCTACTAGCGATTCTCTACATCAAAGAAGAGATAACGCTAAAATACCAACAGGAAGTTGTTGGTTACGATGCAGATAAAGTCACAAAATACCTCTCTAAAAGAGATTACTCTGACAAGATCTGGATCGGTCTTCGTGAAAAAGCAGGAGAAAAGGAGATCAATGAAGTAAAGAAGATCTTAAGAGATCTATTCGAGAAAACAGATATTCCTTCGACAGAAAGTGAATTATTCAATTATACAAAAAAAGAGATAGATAACTTGCAAGCCTTTTGCAGCAGCACACTAAAAGAATACTCGATGAATAATTATCCTGGAAAGGAAGCAGTAGAAATGCTTGATAAATACTTGGAAGGATTTACTTTTAAGAATGAAGCAAGCTTGTTATTAAAACATCTTGCAGATACCAAAGATGAGTTTAAGGAATTGCTAGAAGAAATTAAACCTGTCAAGAACTTCTTTGAGAGCAATCAAATAAAATTGTTCTCAGAAGGAAGGGAAAAGCTCGAAAGATATGGCAGAAACAAGACATATCTAACTGCTAAAGGAAATGAGAAATATGATGAGTTGAGGAAGATTATAGGGATGGATGCACCCTATAAAGAAATAAAGAACATCCCTCTAATTGCTAAAGCTATTGAAGCAGAACTTGATTCTATATCTGAACAAAAAAAGAAAGAATTGCTGGCAGCTGTTGATAGTTCTATAAACTCAGTACAAGAAGAACTGAATAAACACAACAAACTATCTGAAGATTTCAAGAAAAGAATCTTTGAAAGCATTATTGAACTAAAGAGATCGTTAGAAGACACTAATGATTGCACAGTAATTGTCAGTCAAAAGACCAGAATCAATGAGATAAAAGGAAGCATATTCGAAGAAATAAGCAGAGAAGTGCAAAGACTTGCTGAAAAAGAAGGTAAAAAGAATACCAAGACTACAAAGAGTATTTCAGGTGGAGAATTCTTCGGATATTCAAAAACATTGGAAACACCAGATGACATTAAAGAATACCTGAAAGAACTTGAGGCTAAACTAAAAGAGCTTATTAAAAATCAGAATGTGAGGGTCTACTAATGAATAATAAGAAAATATCCCTCTTTGCTGATACACTTAGAGATAAACTAAGGTCTGAAGTGATATTAAAGGCAGCTCGCCTAGGATTTACAGAAGATACAATTGCGGATGTAAAAGAATATGAAGATTCTATGGTGATTAATGGCCATGTTTTTGGTAAGGAAATAAAGAAGCAAAGAGCTGATTTTAAAGAAGTTGTATCAAAGAGAGGATACAATGAAATCATAGATGAAATAACCTATACTTGGTTTAATAGAGTGGTTGCCCTAAAATTCATGAGTGAAAACGGGTATGTTCCTGTAAAAGTATTTGATTCCTCAATTGCAGGAAATAAAGAACCTGATCTATTGACAAAATGTCTTGAACTAGATTTCATGAAGATAGATAAAAAGAAACTTCTCGAATTAAAAACCAAAGGTGATGATGAGGAATTGTATAAATTCTTGATTTTATCATTATGTAATCACTTGAATCACATCATGCCCTTCCTTTTTGAGAATATTAATGACTACACAGAACTAATGTTTCCAGAAAAATTATTGCGAACAGATTCAATATTAGTGGATATTAATACTATAATTCCATCTGAAGATTGGAAAGAAGTAGAAGTTATTGGATGGCTATATCAAGATTATATTGCTAAAGAGAAAGATAGATTAATTGAATCAAAAGAAAAATACACTGAAAAACAAATTGATAAAGTGACGCAAATATTTACTCCTAAATGGATTGTAAAATACATGGTTCAAAATTCTCTAGGCAGATATTGGTTAGAGTCACATCCTGATGCATATTTAGAAAAAACATTTTATTTCTATTTGAAATCAAGAGATCCCAATAATGAAGAAAAATTAACGCATTTCATTAATAAAGATTTGAAAGTTGAAGAGATAAAATTAATAGATCCTGCAATGGGATCGGGGCATATTTTAGTTTATGCTTTTGAAATATTTTATCAAATCTATAAATCTCAAGGATATTTAGAATCGGAAATATCACAGACAATTCTTACAAAAAATCTATATGGCTTAGAAATTGATGATAGGGCGGGGCAATTAGCACAATTCGCTTTATTTATGAAAGCAAGAAAATATGACTCAAAACTATTCTCAAAAGAAATTAAGTTGAATGTTTTTGCAATTCAAGAAACAAATTTACTTCCAGATGATGTTATAAAAATATTTGCAGGAGAGGACTATAAAAAAGTAAAATCCTTTTTTGATCAATTTATTGATGCAAAAGTATATGGGTCTTTAATAAAAGTCCAAGATTTTGATAGAGAGTATTATAATATTAAATTTGAGCAGTTTAAAAAATCTGGAAAACTTGCAGTACATACATACTCTGATTTAATTGAAAATATATTGCGTCAAGCAGAGATATTAAATGAGAAGCATGATGTTTCAGTTGCAAATCCGCCATACCTTAATAGTTCAAGAATGCCGAACATTTTAAAAAAATACATTAGTAATAATTATCCTGAGACAAAATCAGATTTATTTTCTGCTTTTATTGAACTAATGCTTCAAAGAACTGAAGAAAATGGGCAGATCGGAATGGTAACACCATTTGTTTGGATGTTTATTAAAAAATATGAATGGTTAAGAGAATTCATTGTAAATGAAAAAAATATTAGTTCATTGATTCAATTGGAATATAACTCTTTTCCCGGAGCATGCGTTCCTGTATGTACCTTTACAATAAGAAATACTAAAACGAATGCGACAGGAGAATATATTAAATTATCAGAATTTAGGGGATATGACCTCCAACCAAAAAAAGTTTTAGAAGCAATACAAAATCAGTTTATTAAATATAGATTTACGATAGAATCTCAAAAATTTGTAAAGATCCCAGGAAGCCCTATTGGTTATTGGGTTTCTGATAAAGTAAGGGACATGTTTGATACTTGCCCGAAATTAGGTGAACTTGCTTCACCTAAAATGGGATTGCAGACTAGTGATAATACACGATTTTTAAGATTTTGGCAAGAAGTACCAATTAATCATATTGGATTTGGTTTTTTAAATTTACGAGACGCACAAGATTCTAAAAAAAGATGGTTTCCATATAATAAAGGAGGAGAATTTAGAAAATGGTACGGGAATAATGAATATATAGTAAACTGGGAGAATAACGGAAAAGAGATATTCACATTAAGAGAATTTCTAAATACAAAAAACACACCAATGGGCATTGCTAATGTAGACTATTATTTTATGGAAGGTTTGACCTGGTCTTCACTTACTTCTGCGAAATTTTCAATTAGATATTCTGCTCCGGGTTTTATTTTCGATATTAAAGGACCAACATTATTTACTAAAAAAGATGAACTTTTATCCTTTATTAGCTATCTTAACTCTAAAGTTCTAGAACATCTCATTCAGATAATTTCCCCAACTATAGATTATAATTCCGGGCAACTAGCAAATATCCCTATCAAAACCTCAGATAATATCGTTTCATCAAAGATACACGCTTTGAGTAGAGAGAACATCGACATCTCCAAAGAAGAGTGGGATTCTCGAGAGACATCATGGGACTTTAAGGTTAATCAGTTGATTAAACATAAAGATGATTCTAACAAGTTAGAAGTTTCATACAAGAATTATTGTGCATATTGGAAAGAGAAGTTCTTCAAACTGCATAAGAATGAGGAAGATCTCAACCAGTTATTCATCGATATTTATGATCTTAATGATGAGCTGAATCATAAAGTGCCTTTGGACGAGATCACCATATTAAAGGAAGAGTCTGAAATCAAAGACGATCAATTAGTCTTCAAGAAAGAAGTTATTGTCAAGCAATTGTTATCATACATTGTTGGTTGCATCTTCGGTAGATATAATCCCGAAAAGGATGGTTTGATCTTGGCTAATCAAGGAGAGACTATTAAGGAGTTTCCATTGCATTCTAAATTCATGCCAGATGCTGATAACATAGTTCCGATAAATGACAGAGATTATTTCACTGACGATGTTGTTGGAAAGGTAAAAGAATTCCTAAAGACTTGCTTTGGTGCACATAATATTACTGAAAATTTAGACTTTATTGCGTCTGGACTTAAAGGATCGGGATCCTCTGAGGAAAAGATTAGAAGGTACTTCTTGAAAGACTTCTACAGCGACCATTGCAAGATGTATAACAAAAAGCCAATCTATTGGCTTTTCACATCTGGTAAAAATCAAGGATTTAATGCATTGATCTACATGCATAGATACAACAAGGAACTACTTGCAAAGATGAGAATGGATTATCTGCATGTATTGCAAGACAGAATTGATGCAAAGATTAGCATGATAAAAGATGAGGATGCAAGATCTCAAAGAGAAAAGGAAGACCTAACTAAACAATTCCAAGAAATGAAGAAATATGATGAATTACTCAATCACAAAGCTTCAGAATACATAGTAATAGACTTGGATGCGGGCGTTACAGTAAATCACGCTAAATTCAAAGGACTTGTGGAGACTATCTAAAATGGTGGATGTAGAAAAAACAATTAAGGGTTTAATATCGAAGTTTCAGACTAGAGAGTCCTATGAAGATAGAAAGATAGTATTCTGGTATGACTCAGATAAAACTGCATCTGAAGAAAACCTTAATGAAATCAAAGAAGAACTAGAAAAAAATAACATTAAACTAGTTAGTCTCAACAATAATTATTTTGAAGTAAAGAAGACAATAGAGCGAGATCATCCTAAGTCCGATTTCTTGATTTATACGCAACAGAATGAAGATGATTATGAAGAAAATTGGTTATTAGATATTCAGCTGTATTCCTCAAGGTTTGAAAACAACAGAGTTGCTGATGTAAAGGCCACGTTTAGCATAGATGGATCTAAAGTGGATAAATTCATTGATGCACATTATGATTTTTTCAAGAATAAAGCTAGAGTAGATGCACTAAAGTTAGTGTATCATCCTTCTTGGGATGAATCAGACTTTGAAAAAGGATTATTGGCAGTTGTAACGAAAACAAAAGTTTTAGATACGAATAGCGTTGTAAGAAACCTCCTCATAAAATCACTCGAAGAGAAAGAAAATGAATACTGGCTAGAGATTGATAAATATAATCTCGTATCAGAGTTTTGGGATTTAGTGCACAGCACATACGGATACAAATCAGATTATCCGTCATTAGCCAAGTTGTTTAACAGTTTCATAATAACTCATATTTATTATCATACAAAAACAATTTTAACAGGATTTAGTTCTTATGTAAATGAAAGAAAGAATGATTGCGAGGTATTCTTGAATAGCTGGATCCGTGATTCAGAGAACGTTGTTACATACCAGACATATGCTAACCTTTTCGAAGAAGAACACTTTGAAGATTTAAGGTCGCAATTTGAGAAGAAAAGCAACAAAGAAGTTTGCGAAGCTGAGGCTATAGAATTCTTTGATAAGTTATTGCTCCTCAATATCTCCAATCAATTAGCTAATGGAGGCCAGAATTATACTTCATACAAAGAGATCATCGAGCATAGAAAGGGCAAAGTATGGTATAAACAATACGAGCCAGTATATCAAGCACTAAACAATGCCATTTCATTATTCGAATTCGTATCAGGAGAAAAAGTAGATCCGAATTCATTACCTAAACTGTATTCGTTGTATAAAAACAAATACTATCAAGCAGATTATTACTATCGAAAGTTTTACGAATACTTCGACCAATGCAAAAATGATGTTTTAAAGAAAAAGTTACAATCTGAAGTTGAAAACATATACCACAATAAATTCATAGACAGATTCATCGAGGTATGGACTAGGGCAGTTGACTCAGAATGTGGCAACTCATGGACTATCGGAACAAACTCTGCTCAAAATGAATTATATGATTTGTATGTGAACAAATATGTTGTTACTAAGAACAAAGTTGTTGTAATAATCTCAGACGCTCTTAGGTATGAAGTAGCAGTAGAGCTCAAAGACAAACTAAACAGTCAATTAAGAGGATCAACAGAAATAAAAGGACTAGTAGGATCAGTTCCATCATGTACAAAAATAGGTATGGCTGCATTGCTACCACACACTACATTAAACTACAATCACGGAATTGTTTCTTGTGATGGAGTCAACACACAGGGTATAAAAAATAGAGAAAAGATCCTTCTGAACAAATGTCAAAACTCAATTGCAATAAGTTACAAAGATTTAGTTAAACTTACAAGACAAGACAAGAGAGATATCTTTAAAGGAATGGACTTAATATACATCTATCACAATAAGATTGATGATGTTGGTGATAATGCAAATTCTGAGAATGAAGTATTCTCGGCATGCAAGGTTGCAATTGAAGAGATATACGATCTCATCAACGATCTAACTAACTCAATTTCTCTTGCAAACATAATAGTCACAGCAGATCATGGATTTATTTACAAGAGAGAATCTTTGAAAGATGTAGATAAAGTCGATATGACTTTATTTAGTAAAGAAAGAATTGTAGATTCATCTAAGAGATATGTAGTTACTGACGAGAATGTTACTGTTGATAATGTCCACAAGTTTGCTTTAAACTATGCTGAAGGAAATTTATTCTCCTATGTACCTAAAGGAAATCTTAGATTTAAAGCACAAGGCGGAGGAGTAAATTTTGTCCATGGCGGAATATCGCCTCAAGAAATTACTGTCCCTGTATTAATTTACAAACACACCAGAACTGATAAAGATTTAGACAAGAAAAATATTAAACATGGTTATGTGAACGTCACTTTACTAAACACATCTAGAAAGATAACTACTAACATAACCCCAATTAACTTATATCAGACAGAGAAGGTTACTGATAAATTAAAATCAATCACTTGCAAGATCTCACTAATCGATCCTGAAAGCAAAGAGAAAGTTAGCGATGAAAAAACAATCATCGCGGATAGTGTTTCTGAAAATCCAGATAGACGAAAGTACGCAGCTAATTTAACATTGAAATCTTCAGTTCAAAATAAAAAGCATTTATTAAGGCTTTTTAGATTGGAAGAAGAAAAAGAAGAACTAATCCCATTCGAGATAGACCTAGCCATGACAAATGACTTTGAGGATTTTTAGGAGGAATAAAAAAATGGTCGAACCTGATGCTGATATCAAACTTAACGAAATATTTGCTGGAAAAGTAGTTAGGAAAGACTTAACAAAAACACTTGGAAAAAGCGAGAATGTACCAATCTATGTTATCGAATACTTATTAGGACAATATTGTGCTACAGACGATGAAAAGGTTATTGTCGAAGGACTACAAAAAGTAAAAAACATTCTGGCTGAAAACTTTGTCAGACCTGATGAAGCAGAAAAAGTAAAATCAAATATCAGAGAACGAGGATATTATACTGTCATTGACAAAGTAACTGTAAAACTAAATGAAAAAAGAGATGTATATGAAGCAGAATTCTCAAATCTCGGGTTGAAAGGAGTAGAAGTAGATCCAACATATATAAAGAGTTTCGAGAAACTATTATGTGGAGGCATCTGGTGCATTCTAAAAATCAGTTATTCAACAGAACAATCAAAAACACCATTTACAATTGAAAACCTCAAGCCAATTCAAATTGCAAATATGAAGATTCACGAATTCATAACTGCTAGAGAAAAGTTCAAGACAGAAGAATGGATTGATATAATTCTTAGATCAATAGGTATGGAACCTACTCAACTAGAAAGCAATGTCAAATGGCACATTATGGAAAGACTTGTCCCATTAATTGAAAATAATTACAACTTAGTAGAACTTGGGCCTAGGAATACAGGGAAATCGCACGTATACAAAGAAATATCAGCTAACTCAATCTTAATGTCAGGAGGACAAACAACAGTAGCAAATCTATTCTATAACATGTCTACAAAGAAAATTGGCCTGGTAGGATATTGGGATGTAGTCGCATTTGATGAAGTAGCAGGGATTAATTTCAAAGATTCAGATGGTGTTCAAATAATGAAAGATTACATGGCATCTGGCTCATTTGCTAGAGGAAAAGAAGCAAAGAACGCCAATGCATCAATTGTCTTCGTAGGCAACATCAATCAAAGTATACCCTCATTACTCAAGACAGCACATTTATTCCAACCATTCCCAGAAGCAATGAACAATGACAGTGCCTTCTTTGATAGAATCCATTATTACATTCCAGGATGGGAAATACCAAAGTTTAAACCAGAACATTTCACTGATAGATATGGATTCATAGTAGATTATTTTGCAGAATTCCTAAGAGAAATGCGAAAGCGAAACTTCAGCGATCAACTCAGTAAATATTTCAAACTGGGGAACAACTTAAATCAGAGAGATGTAATTGCAGTAACAAAAACATTTTCAGGGTTAATGAAATTAATATATCCTGATCAAAAAGCTACAAAGGAAGAAATTCAGCAAGTTCTTGAATATGCACTTCAAGGAAGAAGAAGAGTAAAAGAACAACTCAAGAGAATGGGCGGAATGGAATTCTTTGATGTTAACTTTTCATACATCGATATTGAAACATTAGAAGAAAACTTCGTTAGTTTACCAGAAACAGGCGGAAGTAAATTAATACCTGAAGGAGTTATGAAACCAGGAACAATCTACACAGTAGGCTATGCTGACAGTACAAAGATAGGCGTCTATAAATTAGAATTACAGGTAGTAACTGGAACAGGTAAGTTTGAAAGAACTGGACTAACGACAAGTCAAGCGAAGGAAGCCGCAAATACTGCAGTAAATTATTTCAAAGCTAATGCAAAGAACATCAGTCAAATGATTAACTTCAAAGAAAAAGACTATTTCTTACACATACATGACCTATATGGTGTAGGAATTACTTCAGACATAGCATTAGCATACTTCATCAGCCTTTGCTCAGGGTCATTGAATAAATCTGTAGAAGAACAAATAGTTATTTTAGGCACTATGACAATAGGTGGCTCTATAAATACTCTAGAAAATCTTGCATATCAACTACAAATATGTTTAGAGGCAGGAGCTAAAAAGATACTATTACCTATGGGATCAGCGGGTAAAATGTCGACAGTTCCACCAGAACTATTCAGCAAATTTCAAATTGCATTCTATTCAGATCCAATAGATGCAGTATACAAAGCATTGGGGTTTAATCATTAAGCCATTACTTTGCTTGAAACATTAAAATTAAATTTTTAGGTTATTAGAACTCTATCCAGTATATTTTTTTAACTCATTTTTATTCCTTTCCACTCTCTCTTCTCCCTTCTCAACTCTTCTTTTTCTTCCCTTTCAATCTTCGTCGTTTCCCTACGATCTCTTTCCTTCTCCTTTCTTGACCTATCCAGCCATCTCTTATACCCTTCAGGATTTAGCTCCTTCCAAATAGCCTTCCATTGTGCAGGGTATCTTGGAGGATAATGCCTTGTCCAATGAAAAACCATTACTCCTTTCAACACACCTGTAGCCAATTCCTCAATTTTCATTAAGTCTTTGATATACTCCCGTTCCTTCCAAGCCGTCTTCTTCAATTCCTTCTTGACAAATTCTGATTTTATTTCTGAATACATATTTCACCCAAGCCATCGCTGTTTTCTTGCCCTACTTCTTAATCGTCCTAATACCTCTGGATGATATCTTCCTTCCTTTTTTATCTCACTAATAGCATTGAAAAAACCATTTTGGGCATAAGCATCAAACCTACACTGAACAGGTACTGCTTTCATTTTTCTTTCCAATATTTTAAATTCTGATTCTATTTCCACCGTAACCATCAATTTTTCGGATTGGTATTTTAAGCATGTAGCTTCGTGATCAATCGCATTTCTTAGTTCCTGCCCTGCGTCCTCCTTACGCCGCCTAAGAATATTTTTCCTCGCCTGCTCGTAGAATTGGTTGTCCATCATGTTCTTAATTTATTCTTATATAAATATTTACTTGAACAAATTATTCATATATGAATAAATACAATTAAGTAGGAAAAACTTTTATAAAAGGGTAACAGTTCTCTAAGTGTCGAGACATACGCACGGGCTTAAGGCTGTTAAACAAAAATTCAAAACACATGGTCATTTATCTTAAAAAAGAAGAAAAGGAAAAGCTGATTAAAGCATGGAATATGATTTCTAAAAGGTATGAAATTTTTAATTTCAAACCAACTGAAGCCACAGAAGAGCAAATTGAATATATCAGTGGTTTGGTAAAACTCCTTGATAGAAGAGATGCTTCTACTTTGATTACTTTGTTACAAATAATTCATAAGAATAGATAATGCCCTCCAAAGACCATAAGCTCTTAATGAAAACTTTGAACAAACTAGTAAAACAAGAGCGTTGGAGAAAATTAAAGAAACTGAAAGGAAAAGTAACTGAAATATCAAAAACTAAATCGGGCAATCTGAAACTTATCATTAATGAAACGTCTGTTTATGTTCTCAAGAGGAACAAGAACCTCTATGCAACCGCAGAAACTATCAAACAGAATGAGATGATTAGTGTAGCCTTACGAACACACTTAGGAAAGTATTATGTCCTTAAAATTACCAAACAAAAAGATAAAACTCTAGGCGAGTTTACAGCCTAAAATTATATAAATAAACCTATATACCTTCTATAAAATGACTATTGGTATTATCGGAGCAATGGATGATGAAATCCAAATGTACTTTAAGCATATTCAGAATCTCAAAAAAATCAAGTACAAAATATTCACGTTCTACAAAGGTAAATTTCATGGAAAAGACATCGTCCTAGTCAAATCAGGAGTAGGCAAGGTTTTTGCTGCTATGATCTGCCAATACTTAATCGATAAATTCAAGGTTAAATCAATCTTATTCACCGGAGTAGGCGGTTCATTAAACAAAACTCTCAAAATAGGCGATGTCGTAGTAAGCACCGATTCAGCCCATCATGATTTTAACGCCACTCCGTTAGGCTTCAAAAGAGGTCAAATCTCTTATACTGATTACCGCTTCTTCCAAGCGGAGAAGAAACTCCTTAATTTAGCCATTAAAACACCTATAACAGGACATAAGATCATTGCTGGTAGAATACTTACCGGAGACCAATTCTTCACCCAGCGAGAAAAGAAGAGGCATAAATACCTTACTGAAGAGCTGTGCGGTGATTGTGTTGAAATGGAAGGGGCAGCAGTAGCCCAAGTTTGTAATATTAATGAAGTTCCTCATTTAATCATCCGCACAATGTCAGATCAGGCTAATGGAACGGCAGTAAAAGACTACAATAACTTTAAGCATGTTGTAGCGGAGAATTCTTTTAAAATCGTTGACCATCTAGTCAAAAGCCTCTAATACTTCCTCGTAATATTAATCTTCGACACCAAAGCTGAAGCATCAAAGATGATCTCCCTATTCTTGCTTTTAATCTCTCTGGTAACATCAATAAACTCACTAATGTTCTGGGTACAAATGGATAAAATATAATCCCATCTGCCTATCCCTCGCTTCATCCAGTGAACTCGAGGCTCCTTTAAAATACTGGATTCAAATTCTTCTCGTTTGGCTAAGTTTACTTTCACCAACAAATTATGGAATTCTAAGCCTAACAAATTATAATCTGGATCAAGAGAAAATCGAATGATCTTCTTCTCTTTCAGCGAATCAAGAAGATTCTTTATGTTTTTGTAGCTAAAGCTGGTCTTGCGGATCAATTCCCTATACGTAGAGTTAGGCTTATGCTTTAAAATGTCTAAAATAGCTATTTCTGCCTTGCCTAGCTGTACTTTCTTTGAAGGCTGTAATAGTTTGTACTTTCGGATAAAATTGTAGTTATGGCAGAAAGATTTGAAGCCTAAGGTATCTTCCAGATCATGATACACTAATTCAAGATTTTGAATAGAACCATGAAATTTTTCATTAATGTCATTGATAATCTGTTGTAGCTCTTCTTCTCCGTTTGCAATTACCAGTATTGAAAGATCATACATGCCTAAGGTTTCTTTCAACTTAATCAAAGGGCTGGTTTTCCTAATTGCTTCGACAACCTTAGCATCAAAATGAGATAACTTTAAGAACAAAGTAGCTCGAACCATGTTATCATGGTTAAAAATCAGTAAAGGCTTCACATATCCTTTATCAAAGATCTTCTTTACTCTATTTTCAATGATTTTCCGTGGCTTACATAATATCCTGGCAATGTTGGAAATAGAAGTTTTAGAATCTAGTGAGAGGAGATAAATAATATTTTCACTTATCTTGTCCAGTTTCGGGGAAAAAGTTTCCATTTTGTAGCCATGGAAACACCTCTTTTACCTTAATTCAAGCGTAAATATATAAAGCTGTCTCCCTAAATTTTTCATAAGAATGTGCTCAAACTTTCAAGGTTTAGGGTGGGAAGTGAAGCTTCGTAGTAAGCGAAATAATCATTTTCTTACCCTAAGAAGAGAACTTGTTCTTGGCAATGGCTTGAAGACGGGTGATCCCCTATTCTATTATTTGGTGAAATGCGGGGAGAGGAATGCGGTTTTGGTGATGTTGGATGGAGGAGAAGCTAAGATCACTAAGTAGGTTATAAAAAGAAAGGGAGAAACTCCCCTTCCGTTAATTTTTGCCTATTAGCCAATAAATGATCACAAGCAATATTGCAGTGATTTCTGACATACAGACCACTCTCCTTATTGTGTCTGCCACTCTTCTATTCATCAAGTAAACAACGAAAACATAACCGCCACCGAGTGCGTGCCATCCTCCATGTACAAATGGGTTCATCTGGTTTTGGTTTTCAAAGTGGTGTTACGATAAGTTATTGTTTAATTGTCGGGATTTCTGCCCCCTCATTCAATATTTTTATCTTTTTAAATAAATGATGGTGATAAACAAATGATGTCAATTTACTTCATTTATCCTTGATAAATAGAGTACCCCCTCAAAAACCCCTTTCTGACCACGGTGGCGATTTTATATCAAGTACCACCATCTACTTTCTATGGAAAAAGTCAAAATAAAATGGAGTTATTACGAACTGCCAGGCTTTGTACCTGTTCCCCCGCCTGGTTACGGTTATGTGCCTGAAGATGATAACACCACTGCTTAGACCAATTATTGTAACCGGAAAACTCTTCTATGAAGAAGCAGCCCGGGCTTTTGTACTGATCAGGCTCAAACGAAGAATAATTCAGGAATTTCCACAATTAGAAAGTAATTTAGGCTGGTCTTACCAACTGGAATATCATCGCACCAAAGAGCAAACTATCAAAAGAATTGAAAATGGAGAAATTCCTCTGTTAGTCTATATCTATCCCACCAAAAATGAACAAAGATAAAATTCTAGCTATCCGATCTCAAATGTGGAAAGAGATAGATACTATCATCACAAAAACAGAAAAACAATTAGTCAAACTTCAAGATGAGACAACACAGTAAATGTTTAATTGTATGCTTACGCATCACTCCTCAAGAAGAAAATCTTCTTCAAGTTGCTGCAATAAAAGAAAATAAAACAAAATCCCAATTAATCCGGGAGGGTTTACTAGCGGCTCAGCATTGATTCAAACATTCTTTCCATACGATCAAATCTTTTAAGCATTTCATTACCCATCATCCGTTCATGAGCCTGAGCCATCTCTTCAATCTTCTTTCGATCTAACGGTCGCTTACAATTCATGCAAATATCCGTAGTTATGCCATTACCATAGGAACAAAACCCACACACTTTCACTGTATGGTCAATTAATTGCTGCTTCCCAGGCTTGATCCCTCTTTTCTGTAATTCAATAGTCAAAGCATCTTCCTGAGTGGTCATGTCATAAATTTTCAATTGCTTAGTAGAAGTCCACCGTGCGGCATGCTGAATTTGCACATCACTATCACCTCTTTGCCTTCTAAAAGTAACTCCATTACGTTTTAAGCTATAACAGGTAATGTGCTTATTTATACCTAAATGCTTACACGCCAGCTTTAAATGCTGGTTGATACAGATATTTCTAAGCTGCTCATATCTACCCTTCCTACCAACATTCAGGAAAAAGAAAGCCTCCTGGTCTTGTTTAAATGGATGTTGTTGATACCATTCTAAAACATAAGGGTAAGAATCAATACATTGCAAAAAGCCTGTTCCTTCTTTTCCATGTTCAGAAATCCAGATTTTAGCAAAATTATCCTGAAATTCATAGTCTTTAATCCTCGTATAGAGGATCTCTTGTGGTCTGCCTAGAGATTCAATTGAAAGCATGAGATAAGCTTGAAGCCTCTTATCTGCTGAAAAAAAGCCAACAATCCGCTTAAATTCATCCCAAGTTAAACGATCTCCACGTAACTTTTCCTTACTTTTATCAATAGTTCTGGAAAGATGCCGCACTGGATAGGGTACAATTGTTTCATCAATCCTTCCTAAAGCATCTTTTTCTGGGAAAAGGACTTTCCATAAAATCTTAATCTCCTTGACTGCATCCCCTTTACTATAAGCCGTTTTATGCGTTTTGTGCGTAAAAGCAATAATCTTATTGATGTCATCCCGATCACATAAACTTAAATCCTTATCCAAAACGTATGTGGTTAATGTCAAAAAGTGTAATACTCTCATTCGTCTTGTATAACTTAAATCCTTAATTTCAAAGTGATCTATCATCTTCTGAAAGTGCTTCAAATTTACCAGATTTCGACAATAATAGATTCTGTTCCCTTTAGGTAGTTCGATTAATTTATCCAGTTTAGCCAGCCAGTGTTCATACTTCTGCTTATTTCGATAGATATCATCTTCGGCCATATTTCCTCCACTGCCGCTTTATTTTTTAAGGTATGTAATACAAGCCGTGCATGACAATCTAGAAGTAATGCACCGGAACGAACACCCCGAAAAACAGGGGTGTGCATTCAAATGCAAGTGGTATGCACCGGCCGGGATTTGAACCCGGGTGATCGGCTCCCTTCGCAGAAGAGCCCGAAAAGACGCTTCCTATATGGAAGGCCGACATACTAACCACTATACTACCGGTGCACTTTAAGGATTATTTGACCACCATTTATAAAAATTTCCTCTCTGTTCCCCACTTCCTGCCTGCTTTTTTTTCAGCCACCCTAGGCTCAGAAAGCTTTAAAAATCAGTTCCGCTTTTTCTCGTCCATGGCAGAAATAAAAAACCAACCCTGCGCTTTTTGTGAAGAGAATAAGCTGACGTTAAGGGAAGAAGAAGTAGATATCCCTCACTTTGGCAGAGTTTTTGTCTTATGCGCAGAATGTGAAGGCTGTGGTTATAGAAGATCTGACGTCGAGCCGGCAGAGACAAAAGACCCCTGTAAATATACTTTTGAAGTTGAAGCAGAAGAAGACATGAGCATCAAGATTGTTAAGTCTGGAGAAGCGACATTAAAGATTCCCCACATCATCACCATCGAGCCCGGTCCAGTCTCCGAAGGATACATCACGAACGTTGAAGGATTACTTGAGCGAGTAAAAAAGATTATTCAGTCTGCCGCTGACGCTGAAGATGAAGAGCCAGCAAAGAAAAAAGCAAAAAACATGATCAAGAAATTAAATAAAGTTATTCTCGGCCGGGAAAAATTAAAGATCATTATCGAAGACCCTTCCGGCCATTCTGCCATCATCTCTGATAAAGCAGTAAAAAGCAAGATGTGATTAAAAGAATCTAATTCCCTCTCTTGCCCTTATCCTCTTCTTTCTTAAACACCTGCGGCAAGTCGATGATATATTTCCCTTCTTCCAGCTTGATGATCAAGGGATCTTTCTTGAACAGATGCACTAAGTCCAGTTCATATTTTCCTGGCTTCAAGACACGGATGGCTTCGATATCCAGGATGACGGGGGCATCAGGATCTTCCTGCTTGATGTTGACGATCTCTGCAACATCTTTCTCGATATTCTTCTTCTCTTCATCCGTCAAATTGTTGATGAGCTCTTTTCCTTCCTCAAGAGCTTTCTTCTTGATGTAGAAAAACAATCTTGCTCCACAAGAACAGCCGCGCAGAATCTCCTGTGAGCCATCGGGATAAAGAGTACTGCATCGCACGCATTGGTGTGGCATCGTTAATGGTTACGCCTTCTCTTTCTAAATCTAGGAGCGTTCCCCTCGTTCATAAACAGCTCAATCCGATCAGGATTGTTCTCGATCTTCTTCACGACGGAAGCCGGGCCGATGATGGTCAGCCCCATCCTGTCGCCCAGAAGCATATTGGCAAAAACACCTTTCATCTTCTGCATCGGGCGTTGGTCTTTCTTGTCAGGATAAACTACGCTTAATTCTATCCCCTTAAATTTGGGAGAAATCTCTTCCATCGTTATTTCAATAAGATCAGCCTCTTCCTGCTTGGTCAGCCGGCCTTCCATGATGACGATCTTATCTTCCTTGACGATGTTCAGCAACTTATTGACCCGCTTAGCTGAGCCTAAATTTTCCACTTCCTGATACGGTATAAATTGGAAAGTAACCATGGTTTCACTTCTTTTTAGGTTGAGGGATAGTTTCTATGTTTTTAAATGTTTTTGCGCTTGCACCTTTCTAGGCGCTTTTCTTATGGTCAAAGTAGGATAGTTCTAGTTCAGCTGGAATAGCTGCTCATAGAACTCCTCGATGTTCTTCCCATACTTTGCCGATATGCCTACGATCTTATATTGGGGAAATGCTGCCTGGATCGCGTCGATATTTGCCTTTTTCAGATCAACTTTATTTGCAGCGATCAATACCGGGATATCTCTTGCCTGTAAGTTTCCTATAATCGTGATATTAACTTGGGAATAGGGGTCTTTCGTAGCATCAAGGACAACGACGACAGAATCCATCTCATCCAGCCACTTGATAGATTCAATGACCCCTTTGGTAGCTTCCTTCGCCCGTTTTTTTGCATCTGCTTTTTTAAGCCCTTTTTTTAAGAACTCTTCATAATCAATCTTGGTTGCTATACCCGGAGTATCAACAACGGAAAATGTCAATTCTTTCCCTTTCTTGTTCTTAATGTTAACTTGCTCTTTGATCGTGATTTCCCTCGTTTCGTGAGCAACATGGGAGACAGAAGACATCTCTTCCCCTAGCCAATCCTGACAGATTCGGTTAGCTAATGTACTTTTTCCCCCGTTAGGCGGACCATAGAGACCTAGCTTGACATGGCTTTTCTTAGCAAAAGGATTCATAGAAAGTTTCTTCAGTAAAACTTTGAAAAAGTTTTTCACCATCTTTTATGCCGACCCCCTATACTACCCCAGTAATTGCCAAATGCTTATTAAAGTTTTTGGTGGTCTAGTGTGTAGGATGAATAGGGACGATAGGAAAAATAAGACAGAGAAAAGGAGAACATCCTTTTATAGTGAGTAGGAAGATCTTTTCATCTCAACCCAACAAACCAAATAATTTATAAGTAATTCTGCTCTATCTCTCCGTATGGAAACAGCATTAGTCTTGTTTTTGATAGTCATCGCTAATTTGGCGTTATATTGGATCTTTTTCGGAAAGAAGAAGTTTGAGCAGCAGCTCTATCCAAAAGAAAAAGGACAACACCAGTTCACAGGAAAAACGGAACCGCAAAGAGGGAAGAGATAAAAGATGTCCGAAAAATTCCTCGTCGTTGACCACTTGAAGCTGGGGTACGAAGGCTTGTTCAACGCTGCGGAAGTGTACAACATCATCGCTTCCTGGTTCTTCACCAAGCACTGGGATTGGCACGAAGAGATCAACATGGAGCGAGTCACCCCGGAAGGAAAGCAGATCCACCAAATTTTTCGTCCATGGAAAAGTGTTTCTGACTATTATAAGATTATCATGCACATCAAAGTGAATATGATCGATGTCAAGGATGTTGAAGTAGAGCATGACGGTCAAACGCTACGATTAAATCAAGGCAAATTAACAATCCTGTTTGACGGCTATGTCTTGGCAGATAGGAACGACCAATGGACAGGAAAACCCTTCACCTGGTTCTTTACCATCATTGCAAATAAATATTTTTTTAGAAACCATTACCAAAAAATGGAAACCTGGATCAAGGGAGATGTGGAAGACCTTCATGGCCGGCTAAAAACATATCTCAATACGTTCAAGTACACCTACCAATCATGAGGACAGGAAGATGTTAGAGACACATTATGAGCGAAATTTGGTTGTCAACAACCGGGAAATTGAGCATCATGGCTACTTTGTCATCGAGGAAGTGTTTAATTTAATCAACAAATCTCTTCAGGATAAAAAATACCATAAGCGCGAGAAACGAGCGGAAGATACGGTTACTGATGAGGGGTATGAGGTTTACGTTGAACTCCGCCCCTATAAAGAGAAAACCAATTATGTCACTCTGATGATCAAGCTGAGGATCCATTTTAAAAATGTCAAAAATGTTGTCCGACAAGTAGAGAGAGTACCAAAACGGTTCCAGCAAGGAGATGTTTTCATATTCATGGATGCTTGGTTTATGACCGAATGGGAAGGTCGTTGGGGCATGAATCCTGTAATCTTTTTCTTAAAAGGAGCAATCAACAAGCTCTTCTATGTCTTCCCCCAGGAAGCAAGCTATCGTAACGAAGCGGTGGAAGACGCCGCATATTTGACAGCCAAGATAAAGATGCTTTTACGATCATATAACGATCCTGAACAAGCTTTCCCCACGGAAGAAGACGTCAGGAAAAGTGTTGAAGAAGAGATCAAGGCAAGTGAAAAAAAGTGATTGTTTAATAGTATAGAATAAAGCCAAAAAGTTAATATAGTTTGTCACTCTTAAGAAGAATCATGGACAGAAGACTGCTTCCCTTTATCATCTTACTTATTATATTATCACCTAGTGTTCTCAGCCTTGATGCAAAAAGCTACCGTGCTGAATACACCATCGCGGCAGATAAAGTAATTGTTGAAGAGCAATATCTCCTTTCCTATTTCACCTCAGAATTGACACTAACGCTGCCGAGTGATGCCACTGCTATCGAGGTAGAGGGTTTAGGATTCCAAGAGATGGACCTCAATCTGTACAAGGACATCATCATCTCTGGAACATTATTTAATTCCGTCATCATCAAATATATCACCACGGCATATCTAGAGAAAACCAAAGATTCCTTTTTCATCGTGAATTATGATGTCAATGCACGAGAGAATACTATCACTGCTCACCTTCCAGAACAAGCCACGCTGAAATACAGTACAACTTCTCCCCAGCGCTCGGTCATTCCTGTTGGAAAGATAACCACGGACGGAAAATCATTATCGATAGAGTGGCAGAACGTATCTGCTGGTGAGGCATTGTTGGTCATTTACAACACGCCAAGAGAGATCGGCGAGTATTGGAAAACGATTGGAATAATGATGGCTGTCGGTATCGTCATTCTGGGAGTGTTTTATGTTACTGGTGCAAAAAGAAAGAAGAAAGGTGCAGATGATAAAGATAATATAGATGATAAAAAGGATGAAGATAAAAAAGAATATCGTCACCAAAAAAAAGAAGCTCCAAACGTTTCTGACGTCACCAGAAATCTATTTGAAGAAGAGAAAGCGATTGTAGAGGTCCTCTTGCAGAAAGGAGAACTTTGGCAGAAGCAGTTAGTCCTGCATACGGGGATTTCCAAAGTGAAATTATCCCGAAAATTGAGGAATCTGGAAGCCAAAGGCATCATCGAAAAAGTGCCTTATGGGAATACGAATAAGATTCGGCTAAAAAACAAGTCAACAGAACAATGAATTCTTAGTGGTAGTGAAGTTAACAGCAGAATGGATTTTCAGTGGTAGTGGATTGTTTCTTGCTGCTCTCCAGAGGCTTCTTCAAATAATGCAGCGAGATAGTGCTCACAGGCAGTATGAAAGAGATAGATATCCCTCTGTAAGTATGATCTAGCCATATCCATAATGATCAGCTGATAATTGGTAGAAAAATGGTCATCCTCACCTTTCATCCGAGAGAACAGAGGAGCAGCCACCCGGCATATCGATCCCATCCCTTCCGGAGAGATACAAACACCATATCTTCGAAAGTTTCTCTGGGCAGCCGGCAAATTATCTATATCCTCAGCTAAGAGGAGAGTTGCCAGCGCTAATTTCTCTTGAACATGCTTCATTTTTTTGGCAAGAAGGGAATGAAATATAAAGATTGTGTAAAGAGAGGAGAGAGATAGAAGCATGAAGCAAAATAGGGATTAGAACAAACATAAAAAATCAAGCCAATTATCTCGAACAGCCCAAATCAAAACCACAATATTTATAAATACCCTGCTTAAATTAAGCTTAAAATGTTCTACAAGGTAAAAGTAAAGGATTTTATCCGTGTACCTCCTAATATGTTTAACCTGACAAAAAAGGAAGCTGTTCTCGCTAATATCAAGTCTACCTACGACCAGTACATCTCTAAAGAACTGGGCTTTGTGGTCAACGTTATTGACGTAGGCGATGTTAAAGAAGGAGTTATCGTCCCAGGAGATGGGGCAGGATTCTATGAGACGGAATTTGAGCTCTTGACATTCAAGCCGGAACTCAACGAATTGGTTTACGGCAAGATCAAGGATATTACTGATTTTGGAGCCTTTATGGACATCGGCGGAACCGAAGGGATGGTTCACATTTCTCAGAGCATGGATGATTTCGTTTCCTTTAGCAAAGAAAAAGTACTGCAAGGAAAAAAGTCTAATCAAAGTATCAAGGTGGGAGACAAATGCAAAGCTAGGATCATTGCCGTATCCTATAAAGATATGAATAACCCTCGTATCGGATTGACGATGAGACAGGAAGGCTTAGGGAAATTGGAATGGCTTGAAGAGCAACAGCCAAAAGAAAGTAAGAAAGAGGACAAAAACGAATAGGTTACAATTATATTACTATGGCTAAAAAAAAATCATGCAAGCGCTGTAAGATGCTAGTTGAAGGATCAACCTGTCCAGCCTGTGGCAGTGACAGCTTCTCGACCAGCTGGCAGGGAAGAATATTCATCCATGATGCTCAACATTCTCTGATTGCAGAAAAAGTAAATCTTAAAACAAAAGGGGAATACGCCATAAAAGTAAGATAGTGCCTTCCAAAAGGCAAAATGAGGTATATACCACCATGAAATTAATGATTACCAGCAAGGTTGAAAATCCACTATTAGACCGTAGAAAGGTAGAAGGATCATTAGAATTCTCCGGGTCGACTCCCACCAACAATGATGTTGTTTCTTTATTGGCAAAAGAGCTTAAGGTCGATCCTTCCGTCGTGGCGATAAAAACAATCGCTACCCATTTCAGCGAGCAAAGGGCTTCCTTTTTAGCCTATACGTATCATTCTCCAGAAGCTAGAAAGAAAGGAGAAGTATCGACGAAACATATCCGAAAACAAGCTGAAGAAGCGGCAAAGAAAGCAGCTGAGGAAAAAGCAGCAGCATCTTCCAGCTAAGGGGAGGAGGAATCATAAACAATGGCAGTCAAAAAAGATGACAAGGGGAAAAAAGGAGCAGCACCATCCAAAAAACCAAGTAAGCAATTACATCAGTTATATTCTATTTCCGGAGAATCTATCCAGCGGAAAAACAGGACGTGCCCAAAATGCGGGCCGGGAATGTTCTTAGCAAACCATAGCAACAGGTTTGTCTGCGGCAAGTGTAAGTACGTCGAGATGACCAGCCGGGGGAGATAAGCAAAGGAAATGTCGAGAGGCTAAAAGTAACTACGCCTTCAGAACTAGAAAAGTTTAAATGCTAGTTCTTTACTCCAACGCTGAACGATCGAATGGTTGAATCGCAAACAAACGGAAAGGCAAAAGTGGTGATAGAAGATATCCACCACGAAACCACCAAAGACCCTAAAAAATTTCTTTTTGTCACCTATGACAGCCTTATCCCTGATACAGCCTGGCGGATAAAGTTAGAAGGCCATGAAGTAAAATTCTACATCAAAAGCCCGGAAAGGAAGGAAGTTGGTCAAGGCTTCTTAGATATCATCGATGACTGGGAAGCAGAAGTAGACTGGGCCGATGTCATTGTCTTCGACGATACTTTAGGGATGGGAGAAAGAGCTGAAAAGCTAAGAAAAGCAGGAAAATTAGTCGTGGGAGGATCGGCTTATACTGATCGGCTGGAAGATGACCGAGACTTTGGCCAGCAAGAGCTGAAAAGACATGGCATACCCATTTTGCCGTCAAAAACTTTTGATAATTTTGAAGAAGCGATTGCTTTTGTGCAAGAGCATCCGGGAAAATACGTCTTAAAGCCCTGTGGTGAAGCAGCAAACTTGAAAGGCTTGTTATTCATTGGCGAAGAGGAAGACGGCCGGGATGTCATCCAAGTCATGAACGATTACCGCAAAGCCTGGTCAAAAAAGATTCCCGAATTCCAGCTGCAGAAAAAGATTTCTGGTGTCGAAATAGCAGTGGGAGTTTTCTTTAACGGAACAGAATTCATTTCCCCGATCAACATCAACTTTGAGCACAAAAAACTTCTTCCCGGAAATTTAGGGCCTTCCACCGGAGAGATGGGAACATCGATGTTCTGGTCAGAGCCAAACAGATTATTTAACCAAACCCTCAAGAAGATGGAAGCAACCTTAGCAACGGAAGGTTACTGTGGTTATATTGACTTAAACTGCATCGTCAACAGCAAAGGGATTTATCCACTTGAATTTACCAGCAGGTTCGGCTATCCCTGTGTGTTTATCCAGCAGGAAGGGATGATCACGCCGATGGGAGATTTCTTATGGGAATTGGCGCAAGGAAAAAAACCTCAACTGAAAGTCAAAGCAGGATTTCAGGTAGGAGTAAGGATTGTCGTTCCACCCTACCCGTTCAATGACCCTGAAACATTTGAAGTAAAGTCGAAGGATTCAATTGTCTATTTCAAAAAGCCGGTGGAAGGTGTCCATTTTGAAGATATCAAGCTGCAGAACGGCGAATGGATCATCACCGGAAACAGCGGGGTAGCCTTAGTCGTCTGTGGCTGCGGCCAGTCCATGGCTCAAGCTCGGCAGCAGGCCTATAACCGCATCAAGCTCATCAATATCCCTCACATGTATTATAGGGACGACATAGGTGAGCGTTGGGTTGAAGACAGCGATAAGCTTCATACGTGGGGATTTCTGAGAGAGAACTGAGAAAGGGATATAGGCATGATTCTCTAAGACAATTCTACAGCGGATGATCAATAGGTGAAGATGGTTTCCAAAACGGCAGATACGATAAAGGTAAGCAAAAGCCTGGCTCTGGGAAAAAAACTTTGGAAAAAATATTCCCCAGAAAAAAAGCTGTGGGAACTCTGGGATGTTGCCCTGCTCCTTCAAGAGAAAGATGCGCAGCCCTACTTTATCTACAGCAGCAATGGCTTCCTGCCGTTAAGTTATGAGCCACATGAGAAGAGATATACTTTTTTTGGCAGCACATTTGTAGAAAATTTTTCATTCTGGTTCCCTTTAGAAGAATTTCCATTATTCCTTGAAAAAATCCCACCGGGAACGATGCTCTATGATCTCAACGGTGATACTATTGAAAAAGTGCTGATGATGTATCCAGAAGCTAAAAAATATTTTCCTGAACAGGATTTCCGATACGTTCTTTTGACAACAGACTTCCATCAGCACCTGCAGGGCTTTTCCAAGAAGCATAGAAAGAACTTATTATATGAAAAAGCCCTGCAGGTAGACCTGAAGTATCAAATCTCTTTTTCACCGCTCGACCATCTGGAAAAGCTGTTTGACTTTAATGCCCAGCGTTTCGGCTCAGAATCTGATTATCAGGATCCTGTTTTCCGGGAGCGAGTAAGTAATCTTGCCAAGTATCTTCATCAGAAGAAGATGCTGGTGACATTAAATATAGAGATCAATGGGACGGTTGAAGGAGTTATCTTTTCTGCTGTCTACAAGAACGTCTGTTATGTGATGAATAGCGGCTATAATCTTGCTCATAAGAATCTCGGCAAAGTTCTCGTGGCAGAGATGATCAAGAAAGCCCTTTCTCTAGGGGTTAAAGAGATCGATTTCTTGGTGGGAGATACCGGCTGGAAACAATTGTGGAACTTGGAAAAGAAAACGTGTTATACTTTTAAGAAATGATGAGCAGAAGGCAAGTTTATTTTACCATCCCAAATTTAATAAATACCTCTCTTTTCTTCATCTTATGGCTGCCCCCTCTATTCCAGCATTGAAACAAGAATACCTTCATTGCCAGCGCTGTCCAGAATTATGCCAGTCAAGGACACAAGTTGTTTTTGGTGTGGGCAACGAAAAGGCAGATGTCCTATTGATCGGAGAAGCCCCAGGAAAATTCGAAGACCAGAAAGGCATTCCCTTCTGCGGCATGTCCGGAAAAATATTGGACCAATTGCTCGCCACCATCAATCTGGCACGAGAAGACATCTTTATCACCAACACCATCCTTTGCCGGCCGGAAGATAATCGTAATCCGACAGCAGAAGAAGTCAATAACTGCCATGAGCGCCTGGATCAATTAATAAAGATCATGCAACCCAAAGTGATTGTCACCATCGGAAATTTTGCTACTGAGCGTATCTTGGGAAAGAAAGGGATTAGCTCCCTCCGGGGAAAAGTATTTGACTATACCTCCGGAAGTAAGGTTATCCCCGTCATCCATCCCGCATCGTATTTATACTCTGGAAGAAACCCCGGATTATTTGAGCAGATGAGACAGGATTTTCTGAAGATAAGTGAAATCATCTCCATCAAGAAAAAGCAGAAAAGCCTCGCTGAATTTTAGAAATCGAGCTGTAGAGCAGCTACCCAAAGACACCCCCAAAAGATTTATAAACAATCGCCGAACATAAGTGTAAATATGGTAAAAAGGATTGGTACGACGCAGAGGAAAACCCGATATAAGTTCAAGTTAAGCTTAAGGGAAAAAGGCAAGCTCTCTCTCAGCAAGTATTTTCAGGAATTTAGCTCCGGAGATGCCGTTGGCTTAAAAATAAGTCCCAGAGTTACTAAAGGGCGGTTTCATTCACGGTTCCATGGCTTGTCTGGCGTTGTTAAAGGCAAGAAAGGCGAATGTTATGAAGTGAAGATCAAAGATGGCGACAAGCAAAAGACAGTCTGTGTCCACCCCATCCATTTAAAGAGATTATAATATGGCAAATCCACTATTCGTTGAAGAGAAAACATTATCGCTGGTTGAAGTAAAAGAAGCGATAGGACATATCGAACAGCGCGACAAAGAGATGAATTTTCTGTCCAACAAAGCAAAAGAATACTTAGACGCATTTGTAACATTATCTGCCAGCAAGCAGAAAGATTTACACAAGAAATTAGTTGCTCTGGACTTAACGAGATTGAAAGGAGAACATATTGCCAATATCATCAATTTCTTGCCGACAACTGTCAATGATTTGAAGATTGTTTTGCAAGCATACCCTTTAAGCTTGCCAAAGAAAGATCAGGAAGCTATTGTAGGCGTAGTTAAAGAGTTTGTTTAAGTGTTTTAGGTTTCTAAAGTAGACATAGCTATCTTATCAGTGCATTTCGCCTAAGCCCAAACAACCATAATCTTAATAAACTTAAACTTATTAATCCTCTAAAATGGAACACTTTCAGCAGAGGCAAGTCCGTGAAGAACAAGCGATCATCCTAGATTACCTGGAGCATGGCTATGCCTTTGAAACGGGAAGCATGAAGACGTCGATAGCGCAAGCGCTGGGAACGACTCATCTGACGCTGCTAGAATTGGTTCCTAAGAAAGGAGTGCATCTCCAGCCGTACGCTGAAGTATATATCGGTGAAGGAAAGCGAGACGAGATTCACCATATCAAAGGAAGGATACCCTTAGATAAGCTGACCTCTACGGCGAGAAGCGAATTGCCCCATGCCTTGGAAACAGAAATTGATAAGAATGAGCAGAGATTCATCGAATTTTTTAATAAGGCCCAGCCATTGACGATGAGAATGCACCAGCTAGAATTACTTCCAGGACTGGGAAAGAAGCACATGTGGGAAATCATAGAAGCAAGAAAAGAAAAACCATTTGAAAACTTTGAGGACTTGAAGACCAGAGTAAAATTATTGCCTAACCCAAAACAGGTTGTCGTTAAAAGAATCTTGCTAGAATTGGAAGGCAAAGATAAGCATAAGATTTTTATTGGGTAGAATGTGAAGAAGAAGTAGAATACATTCCTACCATCCCCATTTCCATTTCTGTGTTTTAAGTTTCTCTTGAACAAGCTCTTTCAATCCAGCCTTCTTGGCATGCTCTAGAAAATCACGAGACAATTGCTTTACCCGTAAGCCATTGATATCCACATCATCCTGAAAGAACTCATACCTATCCAACAGCTTCTCAAAGACTTGACTTTGAGCTTCAAGATTCAGCTTGACTATGCCTGGCTTGGCAACAAGCCGTTCCTTTTCCAATTCCTCAAGCTGCAAGAGTAAAGGCTTCATCGCTTTAAGCTGGTCTGGTACATCAGCTAAGAATTCTCGGACGGCAGCAATACTGCTTAACGCATCCTCTCTTTTCTTCTTAACCTCTTTTTTGAAAATCTTCTGCCACCATGACATCTCATACAGCTTCTTCATGCCTGGAATGAATAGCTTATGACATATAAATGTTTCTGGTTAAGGGTATTCACGAAGGAAGTAAAACAATGAGTTTTGACTTCCAGAACATTTAAAAATAGCCCCTATCCAGCATAATTCATGGACAAAAAAGGAAGCTTGGGGCTTATTGCCGTCATCCTCGTGATTATCCTCTTAGGACTATTTCTAGTCAATCTTGCTTCAAGGGAATGTAATAAAAACGCAGACTGCTCTGACGATAGTTATTGTGGCAGCGACAATGAATGCCATCAGTATCCAGAACAAGTTATCGTTAAAGATAGTAATTATATTGCCCCTTCATTAATCCTAGGAAGTGCAATAATCATCGCGGCCTGGATCTTCAAAAGAAAAGATGGAAAAGAAAAACGTGAGCACCACCACGATGCTCATGATGATCACGACAATCATTAACACTTAACAAGGAACAGCAAGACCTAATTGCTCACAAATCTTTCGCTCAGCTTGAGTAAGCTTCTTATAATTCTTCCTCACAAAATCCTCAAATTCCCTATCGATATTCATCTGAACTCCACCTCCCATTGCTGCCATGGTACCCCCATAAGAGCAAAAAGTGATAAACCAGTTTAGTATATAAAGTTTCTTCATTCTGGAAAAATAGTAACTATCAGCTATGAAATCTGCTAATATGATTCGATTCGCTGATTAGATATTTTAAGTTTTACAAGGGTTGGAGAGAAGTAGGTAACAGACAGCACATACCATCTCTGCTTTCCAAAAGGGAGCTTGAGCTTATTCTTCTCCAGAAAGCCCTTAACAGAATTCTCCCAAACGTTTCTGTTCCTTCTTCTCTCGTAACAGCTTTGATTCTTTCAATAATATGCTTATGTCAAAGCCAAACTTCTTCTGGATAAGAGCTTGAGCATAGCTCAGCATCAGCTCTGGAGAAGAAAACGTGAGTGGCTGTTCTGCTAATGCTTTCCTACTTGCTTCCCGACAGACCCATACGCCCAGTGGGATGTTATATTCAGAGGTGATAAAACGTAACGTTAAAACGGAACTTTGGCGCTTGATCTCCTTCAATTTTTCTAAAACAGCTAAACGGTTAGCATAATATCCCCCTGCCGTTTCTTCCGCATACACTTTCCTTCCTTCATAATTTTCATAATCTGTAGAATAAAAATATCCTTTTTTGCTCCAAGGATTGATCTGATAGTTGACATAAGACTCAAACAGTTCATATTCCCAAACCTGAGGAAAGCATAAGATCAGATAATAGTTCCCCCAGGAACCACCAAAATAGGCTTGATATTCACCAAGTGGATAATCCTTTATCTCCTTGACCATAGTTTTCCCCAGCGTATCATCAACTGCCGTTATGGACCATCTCGTTGGGACTAACTTTCGGTTTTCCTTCAATCCCGTATTGCCGACAGAGAGCAATTTTGCCAGAAAATGTTCCGTAAATCCTTTTTGATATAAGCTAATGATGCCGGGAGCTGCTTTTAAGTCTGTATCAGAGACAACTCTCTCGACACGAGAATCTACCTTGGCATTAGCGGTAATTCTCGCTTTCTGCAAGCTGGAAGCTGGGCCAAAGGGAGCGACTTCCTTTTCCATCTTCACATCAAGAGTAGGAATTTTATTCAGGCTGACTTCCAATTCTACTGGCTTTGAAGCCATGCCTACTTCCTGGATGATCTCTAAAAATCTGCTGGAATTGGAAAGGTCTTTCACGCTGCTCTGTGTTCGGGAGTTGACTAAGCCATATCTTAAGGAAGCAATATTAGTGATGGAAGCATTTTGTTGACTCCAATCTTTGGGGGCATCGTAATAGGATGTATCTCCCGATAGTTGGGGAGAGAGAAAGCCGATATTCACTTTAGGATAGCCAAACCTGCCGATGAACGGAGCAGGAGAAGAGCCTTGAAAATGCTGTTTGAAATTAGCTTTACTTAAAAACTGAGGAAGCTGTTCAAGGTCCTTGAATTTTATGCGTTGAATGTTCATATGATCGGGAGGATAATGGCTCCATCATTTTTACCAGATACGTTTATTAACTCTTCTCTGGGAATGTATTTCATCATGTCTAAGGTAGATCAAGATATAAAATTAACCCAAGAAGCCAGAAATTCTATCAGCAGATTTTGCTATGAAGAATGCCACGCTCTTTGCTGTCATAAAGGATTTCTTCCACTAAATACAGTGGAACTCCTAGCAGTTACCGATGGAAAAGAAACAGCAGAAGTGACAAAAATAGGAGATGACAGATATTCCCTATTCATGGGAAAGCCCGATGCTCCCTGCCCTTCTTTAAAAGACTGGAAATGTTCCATCTATAAGAATCCTAACAGGCCAAAAGTCTGTGGAGATTATCCTATCTTCTTGGACCGGAAAAAGAAAGAAGTGAAACTATCACCGCGCTGCACAGCAGTTCAGGAAGGGAAATTTTATGGCTATGAAGCAAAAATGATGGCGTTGGGATATAAGATCGCTAAACCACATCGCTATTCTGAATTTGAATTTATGAATGTGAAGTGAAAGAGCAGGGATGAGATTACATATTTTCACCATTTTCCAGAATTCTTTTTCAGTTCAACACTCCTGCTTCATAAATGTGTTACAAAAAAGTAATATATAATACATAATTGTAGCACAAGATTTAAATAGGATATTACACTATTGTCACATATGTTACAAAGATGTAGTATATTGGCTGTTGCAGGAGTTTTCTTTGATGAACCTACCTCTTCGCACTATCTTCTAGAAATAAGCAAAAAATCATCCCTGGCCCATACTTCAGTTAAAACTTATCTAAAGCAATTGAAGAAACTATTGATTGTTCAAGAGTCGGTGGAAAAGAAAGGGAGCAGAAAGTTTCCCCTATATCATGCCAATATTGAAAGCCACCAGTATCGGAAATATAAACGGCTGTACAATATCTTTAGACTAGAAGAATCTGGACTCATCGACTATCTTAAAGACAGACTGACACCAAAATCAATGGTCTTATTTGGCAGCTATGCTCGAGGGGAAGATATCAAAGACAGTGATATTGATATTTTTCTCGAATCAAAAAAAACGATGCTAGAACTAGCCCATTTTGAAAAGCAATTAAAGCGAAGAATCCAACTGCATATCAAAGAACATATTTCCGAGTGCCCAAAAGAAATAAAGAACAATATTATCAATGGTATCAACCTCAGCGGATACCTAGAGGTTTTTAAATGAAGATGACGATAGTACCTGACATAGAAAAGGCTGGTTCTCTGGTAGAAATGGCTCAAATAACTTTAGAAAGACTTCAAGAAACTAACCAGAAAAAATATCCCACCAATACCTTAACAGATTATTATGATTCTATTCACAAGCTTTTGGAAGCCCTTTCATATATTCAAGGAGTAAAGATAAAAGGCGAAGGGGCACATCAAGAATTGATTAATTATATCTGTAAGAACTATAATCTTGGTGAAGCGCAGAGAGTTTTCCTTCAAGAATTAAGAGACTATCGGAACAGGATTTCTTATGAGGGATTTAAAATAGGACCACTTTTCTTAGAGAATAATCTTCAAAAGATTGAAGAGATAATTATAATACTTAAAAAACTCATAAAAAAATGAAGACCACCTATGAGAAATAGAGGTAGAAAGAACTATCTATCATATCTTCCTTGGTTAAGAGTTTCTAGCCATAAATCCTGTTCACTCAACCTGTGAATGGTTGAATGGACAAACGCACTTTAGTGCGAGGAGGATGTCAAATCGGAAAAAGAAAAAGACTCTCAATCACTTTGTGACTAATCATAACATTGATTTAACGGCTCGTTTACACTCAACCAAAATTTTTTAAAATGAGTTATTGACCCCCTAATTTCTGACTAATCTATCTCCATCTGGTCTGTACATTCTCATAGCTAAATCTGGATAAATCCCTTCTTGTTGTAAATGATCAAACCATTCTTGTGCTGATGCATAGGAAACTGTATCTACTGAACTTCTATAATTCGGAACTAAAACTGATAACGCAATGGCTGCCGCTGCTGCAATGCCACTAGCTGCTTTGAGCCATCTATTCCTTTTCGGTTGAAGTGCTACAACCTTGTCTGATCTTTCGTAACCTAAAATATCATCAACAACACTAAAATACCTTTCAACATCCTGCGTTGAGTTTGCTGTTTCAAATGAAACTCTCACAGCATCAACTTCAGGGATGTAAGAACTAAAAATTCCTCGTTCCTGCATTTCTTTAACTACTTCCCGTTGATTTTGTCCAACAAACTTAAAACTCATAACCCCGGGGGAATATTCTTCATTATCTTCTACAATTTCATGCTCATAGGATTGTAATCTATCTCTACATTCAGACTTTAAACTTTCTAAATACCGTGATTTTGCTCCAAAGTTGCCCCCTCTCAAATGTCCTTTTTCTTGTAAAGTGTCAATCGCTTTAACCAAGCTTACAAAACGTTTAGGATTTAAAGAAGCTTCAACATTTGTTTCTACTCCATAACCTGCATCAACCATTTCATCCATAATAACTTGCTCAAGTGGGGTTCTCCCTGTTAATCTATCTTTAACTCTTCCTTGCAATCTTTCTGAAATATAAGCCACCCCAACAGGATATGCTCCAAGATTCTTATGAGGAGTTGCAACATACGCATCAACTCCAGCAGATTCTAATTCTTCAAAATTTACTTCTGGTAATTTTCCTAATGCTTGTGCTCCATCAACGATAACAGTAGCATTTGGATTTCTCTCTTTTACTCCACTTGCAACATTAGCAACATCAATAATCCTACCAGTATGTCTATCAACATGACTTACTATGACAGCACTCGTATTTGAATCAACTTTTGAGACTATTTCAGAAATATCATAACTTCGAGAAACCATCTGAGCTGTACGTAATTCAACGCCAGTTAATTCTCGCTGTGTGAATCCTTCATAATCCTCTGAAACTTCTCTGTCAGCAAATGTGCTCCACGCATCTCTTTGGTTTGTGTTTCCATGATCCATATGTTGCTCAAAGACTCTTCTAACAGACGGTACTTCCATATCACTAATAACAACATTTCCTCTGTACGCATCAGCTATTGTGGCAACTAAACTCACAGCTTCAGTAGTGTTTCTTGCAAAAAGAACTTTTTGTGAATTTTGTACGTTTGCAATTCTTGCAGCGTACTCTCTGGCTTTCCTTTCAATTCCAGCAATATGAAATGGTAGTGCAACAGCTTCTCGTACTTCATCACGAGGTTTTGCAAGCATTGCTGAATTGAAATCTGTTATTTCTGGATCATCTGCTGTTAATTTATTTTGTCTATATCGCTGGAATAATTCGGGATTTGCAATATACAGATCATTATGTGGTAAAGCTTCCCATACATCTCCTAGTATTTCATGCCCATACTCTGAAATAAAGTGAGTTAAATCATCAGAAACCCCAATATGATGAAAGCCCCTACCCCCCTCAAATGTATCCCATGGTTTTCCGTTTTGCATAATTCCATATACAAGAGGTCTTTCTCTTTGATGTTGAGACTGGCGATAACTTGTCGCATCTTTTGTTCCTGGCAAAATCATATCAAGCCCTGGAAGAACGGAAACTATATTATAGCCTCTTTGCACATAATTGGCAAGAAAGTCTATTGTGTCTTTTGCTGATTGTTTACTTTCTGTTGTTTCTCCCAACTTTTCTCCTCGTGCACCAAATAGTAAATAGACACCCATTCGCATATCGTATTTTTGCATCAGATCAAATGCTTGTGCAGCTTTTATTTTAGATTGTTTTTTACCCACAGAATCTAAAATCCCCTGCTCAGTTGATTCTACACCAACAGCACAATACCAATCAATCTGGTTTCCAGTTGTTAAAATCTGCATTACATCATCATTCATAAAGTCAACACGAGTTTGAAAACCAGCTTGCTCTATTCCTGCTTCTTTCATCGCCCCTACAATTGCTTCTAGTTCTTGCTTTCTTCGTGGAGCACGTGATGTAAATACGCCATCATCAAAGAATATTGCTTTGTAGCCTTCTCTTCCTAAGTGCCTTATTTCATCAACTACTTTATCTATTCCACCACGTTTGTATTTGCTTCCGACATAACAAAAGCTGCACGCATTGGTTGGGGTTGGAGCAAAATCACACCCCCTATATGTTTTAACTTGTGCCGTTCGTAATGGATTGCCTTCTGTGTCTGTAAAAATTGAGAATACTCTTTCTAATTTTTCTTCTAATAATTCTCTTGGAGCAATTGGCAATTCATCTAAATCTAACGCAAATATGCTTCTTTCTTCAAATCTTGCAGTTCGGTACCGTGATGGAATTTCCTTTAAAGAGCCAGTTTCATCTCTAAACCATACTGAATAATCTCCTTTCCCGCCAGCGATAGCATCTTGACTTTCAGTCAGCGCTTTTGCTAAGTTAGTTCTATCAACTTCATTAACAACTTTGGAAACTCTATCAAGCGCAAATTCCCCATCACCAGTTATTACAACATCTACACCTTGAGGAAAATGATCTGCAAGATCAAACGGCTTATTATCGTTTGGTGAGGCTCGCCATTCGTCAACAATTCCATCATAGTGTGGACCTCCAGCAATAACGACTGTTTCTGGAATTTTATCTCTTAGTGTTTGCACTGCTCCATGAGCCACATCTGCGGAATAGGTAGAAACGCTTAACCCGACAATCTTTGGTTCTGTAAGCAACAATTCTTCTAAACCTTCTCTACCTTGTGGTTTATGTACAGATACATTTTCAATGCTCAAGCCTGCAACTTCTCCTTTTTTGAGACTATCAACTAGCACAGCGCCAGCATATAACAAACTCATGGGCGCGCCACCATATAATTCTCCATTTGCTGGAACTTCAGCCAGCACTATTCTTTTTTTATTTGTCATTTATAAGTTGTAACTTATTAACAAAGCCACATATAATAAACTTATTTTATAATTTTAACCGTTTTATAGAAATATTTATATAAAAATACAACTTCTGGACAAAAATGGAGAAATATAACTTAGATTTAACGGACAGGAAGATATTGGCAGAACTCGATAAGAACTGCCGCATTTCCAACATTGCCCTAGCCAAGAAAGTAAATAAATCGAGAGAATCAGTAAAATACAGGATTCAGCAATTACAGAAAAGAGGCATCATCCAGAAGTTCATCACCTCGATAAACCCCAACAAATTAGGATATTACATGTTTAAAGTATATCTAAAGCTGGAAAATATCCCTGAAGAACGAGAGAAATTCTTTGAAGAGCTAAAAAAAAATCCAGACATTTATTGGATGGGGATTTCAGACGGCGCTTTTGATGTAGTTTTTGCTATTTTATCCAAAAATATACCTGATTATTTCACGAAAATAAATTATCTGCTTTCAACATGGCAGCATCTTATTGTAAGTAAAATCCTTGGAACGATGGTAGATACGAGACAATATACCAAAAAATTCTTCACCGATTCAAAAGATGGCCAATATATTGTTTTTGGAGGAGATGTTGTTCATAATACCATAGATGACGTAGATTCTAAGATATTAAACATCTTAGCCAATGATGCCAGAGTTCCTCTTGCTGAATTAGCTCGAAAAGTGAGTTCCACTATTGAGATAGTTCGGGGAAGAATTAGAAAACTCGAGGAGAAAGAGATTATATTAAGCTATAGGATAGCGGTTGACTTAAACAAATTAGGATTAGAATTCTTCAAAGCGATTATTTATTTTAGGACATTATCCGAGAAAGATGAAAGAGCATTATTTGAATGGATGAAAAGGCATCCCAATTCTTTGTATTATATTAGAAGTTTAGCCCCCTGGGAAGTTGAATTTGAATTTGCCGTAGAAAATTATCAGCATTTCAACAAAATAATCAATGATCTCCGAATGTATTTTCCTCACGTCATAAGAAATTACGAACACTTGATCATGATCTATGAAACGTGGATGCCGGCGTATCAAGAGATGTTAAAAGGGGGGAAATAAATCTATGATGGGATGAATTGGATAAGTAAAATTAGAACTCAATGTTTATTGAGAATTTTATTAAGATTAATTAAGAATTCTTTGGTATCAAGGAAGTAATTGGGATAAGCTTTTTTTAAATCCTTGACAGTATCTGCACCTACTAGAACAACATCATACTCCCCCCTCCCATAAATCTTTTTCTCAGCCGCTGCATAGTCGGAGATAGCTTTTTGCTCTTGTCTTTTTGAGTATGCAGAGATAGTTAGTTTTTCTTGAATGGTGTCTAATTCCAATAGGAAAAAGTGAAAATTCGTTTTATTTTTTAAATTATCAAAAAGCTTGAGTGATTTTGTCCAACGATTCATCTTTATTCTAACCTGAAGCTCCATCTCTTTTTGCTTAATTATTTTGTAGAGTTCTTCTTCATCGATTGGTGTTTCTGGTATTGTTGGACACCCCTCAGACTTAGCAAATGCAGAACTTACTAATCTAACAAAATCTGCCCAATCTTCTTGACCTTGATTTGATTTTATCGCTTGTCTTGTAAAAAAATCAACAGTTTCAACTGCTGTAGCCCATATATGTTGCAGCTTAGACCTAATCTGAACTTCAATCAATAACCCATTGAAATTAATTCTCCCTTTTTTATCACTATGATATCTATAGATTAAATGAATACTTCTATACCCATCTTTTTTGGGATGAGTGATATAATCTTTTTCATTTACCCGTTTATGTTTTATATCGCCTTTTATATAATGGTCTAAATAAAGTTTTTTTGCTAATGATACATCAGACATAACAGCCCTACATCCAGCAATATCTTGCATTTGTGTTAATTTCATCGTGGCTTTTTTACCGCCATATTCCCGGTTAAGCTTCTTTATAATAGAAGGGACACGTTTTAGTCGCTGTGCCGATAATGCATATGGATCTATTTTTTCAGAAACATTTTTTAATCGCTGTTTAAAAACGTGCATGGGATAGCTATGTGCACCTCTCCAGTTACTCAATATTCCTAAGGCTTCATTTTTTTCCTCTTCTGAACTATGAGGATTACGCAATATATCACCAGCCAGATCTGTCTGAGATTTTGAGAATACTTTTGGATTAACTTTTTTCATAAGTAAGTAAAAAACGATCTATTATTTAAACTTTGTCAAAATGCGCATTATTTTTAATGTATAACTGTCAAAATGCGCGGTTAATTTTCAGCTATTTTATGCTTATTTTTGCAGATTTTAAGATTTTTAATAGACTAATGTCAAAATGCGCGGTTAAGTGAGATGTGTTAATGTCAAAATGCGCAGAAATAGTCTATCCGTAAATTAAGAAAGAGCACAATACTTCATCTCGGACGCCCAGTAACCTCTACAGATAATTCCCCACCTAACAGGTCAGATAATTCAGGATCAGTCCATAGAGCATGAATATAAGGCCTATTACTCCCAAAATAATTGGTAAAGGTTACATTCAACAACATTCGAGCATCACTTTCTCTTCTCAGTGTAATTTGGGGGATGGCACTTCTACATGAATTTAATTCGGGATTGCAATATCCTAACAAAAGCTGGTATCTCTCCTGTGGCTTTGCTTGTTCCGATGCTGATGCTAGATGACGATAGATATCACTACCAAGATGTCCTGCGCCATACAATGACAATGCGGCCATTACTGCAATGCCGAATCTTCTCATGCTGTTTTGGATCATAGTATTTTTGAATGTACCTCCTTAAAAACCAAAGGGATGCCTCCCACCATGAATTGTTACGTACTCATCTTGATAAAGCTCAGCTAATTTCTCTGGAGTAACGCATGCTGACACATCTAAAGGGCTTGCATGGGGAGCACGTTCAACAGAATACTGAATGCAGATTGTTCTATCATCAGATTTAGTGGGTGTACCTTTATTCTGTGTCACTGCTTGATATCCCAGAACAACTGCTGCGGTCAATACTGAAGCAACGATTCCTGCTTTCACCGTCGCCGGTGTTTTTCGATAGATTTCAACACCGCCATCAATAACAGATCTTCCTGCCGAAACAACAGGAGAAGCAATAGTTCTAAAAACAGCTCTCTCCCGGTCATTCGTCAATTCGAATGTTGTTAAGTAATCAATAATGCGGGTCATAACTCCTCAGGGTTACTGAGTAATATATAAATATTTTTACTAATATCTTTATCTTTAACAATAAATTTATAAGTATTATTGGATTTAAGCAATACATGAAGCTTGATTTATTTGATAAGAAGATAATTTTTGAGTTAGAAAGAGATTCATCCCAGCCTGTTTCAGTGATTGCTAAAAGGATTAAACGGTCAAAAGAGTTTGTTAATTTTCGTATTCATAGATTAGAGAAAGAGAAGATCATTCTGGGATATAGCGCCATTGTGGATATGTCAAAACTAGGCTATTTTACGTTTCGGGTTTATTTAAAATGGCAAAATATGACTGAAGAACAAAAAAAACAATTCTATGATGAGATTAAAATTAAGGAAAATGTTTGGACAACGACTGTTCTTCACGGGAAGTGGGATTTTGCTTTTTTCATGGGCGTAAAATCAACAGAACGATTTCATCAAATATGGAATGAAATTCAATTAAGCCATAAAGATAAAATTGCGGAAAGTAAGATTGCAATATACGCGCCAGTACACAATTTTAACAAGAGATTTTTTATGGATGGAAAGACAGAGGTTATTGAGAGAGTTTATGGAAGCGGCCAACTTACTGATGTTGACAAATTGGATGAGCAAATAATCCACTTATATGCTAGTGATGTTAGGGTGCCATTGACGAAGATTGCTAAAAAGTTAAAAGTTACTTCTGAAACAGTGAGAAAGAGAATTATCCGACTTGAAAAGAACAACATCATCGTGGGTTATAAAATAAATCCTAACTTACAACAGATGGGCTATCAAGGGTATAGGGTTGACTTTCTGTTAAATTCCATTAAAAGAAATAAGGAATTATTTGAGTATCTCAAACAGCACAAATATTTTTATCAAATTAATAAGTCAATAGGCGGAGCAGATTTTGAAACAGAGATTGTAGTGAAAGATTTGAACCATTTATTGGAGGTTCTGGAAGAAGTAGTGAAGAGATTTAGCGATGTGATTAAAGGGTATGAATACTTTGGATATACAGAATTTCCAACACTATCTATTGTACCGGACTAAAGAAATAAGAAATAAAAAAATAATCAAAAAAAACTAAAACAACCTCAACCCATACTCTACAAACAATGGCGCAAAGACGATAGCTAAGGTGTTGATTACTTTGATCAACGCATTTAAAGCAGGGCCGGCCGTATCTTTGAACGGATCTCCAACAGTATCCCCGACAACGGCTGCCTTATGCGCATCTGATCCTTTTCCACCAAAATTGCCTTGCTCAATATACTTCTTGGCATTATCCCAGGCAGCACCCGTATTAGACATGAACAACGCTAATAATAATCCTGACAGAATAACTCCTATCAATAATCCACCTAGCGCCTTAATCCCAAGTAGCATACCCACAGCTAAAGGAGCAACTACTGCAATAACGGCTGGCAAGATCATGTGATGCAATGCTGCTTTAGTGACAATATCTACACACTTCCCATATTCTGGTTTTGCTTTCCCTTGCATCAAGCCTTTGATTTCCTTAAACTGACGGCGTACTTCTACCACTATCTCATGAGCAGCGCTACCTACTGCCGTCATGCAAAGGGAAGAGAAAGCAAACGGTAGCAAACTGCCGATGAACAATCCTATTAATACTACTGGATCAGTGATTAAGAAACTGAACTGCTCTCCCATCCCATCAAGATTAATTTCATGGATAAAGGCAGCAAATAAAGCTAAGGCGGCAAGAGCAGCAGAGCCTATAGCATAACCTTTCGTCACTGCTTTTGTCGTATTTCCTACCGCATCCAACGCATCAGTCGTCTTCCGAACATCATGAGGAAGCTCGGCCATCTCTGCTATACCCCCAGCATTATCGGTAATCGGCCCATAACTATCTAAAGCGATGATGATCCCGGTCAAAGAAAGCATGGCCACAGCAGCAATAGCTACCCCATAAATTCCCGCTAGCCAGTAGGATACCAGAATACCTGCACAGATGAGAAGGACAGGAACGATGGTAGACTGTAAGCCGAAAGCTAAGCCGGAAATCAAGTTTGTCCCCGCTCCGGTTACTGAACTCTCAGCGATTTTCTGAACGGGTTTATATTTCGTGCTAGTATAATATTCCGTAACGACATTGATCCCTAACGTCACAAATAATCCGACAAGCGTAGCATAAAAGAGATTCAAGGGATTTTTGGTGTAAAGAGTTACCACCAGAAAACCTACAGCAGAAATGATTCCTGAAGCGATCAGACCTTTATATAATGCTGCCATGATATTTTGTGATTTTCCTAACCTTACAAAAAATGTGCCGATGATGGAGCTAACGATAGCCACTGCTCCCAGCATTAACGGAAATTCAACTGCTTGGTTGTAAGCTGAAGAAACGGAAGGCAATAAAGCAAGAAGCATCGCTGCCAATAAAGTGACAACATATGTCTCATATAAATCAGCGCCCATTCCCGCGCAATCTCCCACGTTATCACCAACATTATCGGCAATCGTTGCTGGATTTCGGGGATCATCTTCTGGAATCCCTGCTTCTACTTTTCCCACCAGATCAGCGCCAACATCAGCAGCTTTCGTGTAAATGCCGCCACCAACTCTGGCAAAAAGAGAGATCAATGAAGCACCAAAGCCTAGGCCAACTAACAAGGCTGGATTTTTGTTAAATAAAGCATAAGAAACACTTACGGCAAGTAAAGCAAGACCGACAACGGCCATTCCTGTCACGGAACCGCCTTTGAATGCTAATGATAATGCTTCAGCCAATCCTTTCCTGGCAATGTGAGCAGTTCTCACATTTGCGCGAACAGAAATGCTCATCCCAATAAATCCTGATGCCGCAGAAAGCAGCGCTCCGATGATAAAGCCAGCAGCCACCTGCCAAGGGAATAATACGGCTAAGATGACGGCAATGATCACGGCAAAAATGGCAATCGTTTTGTATTGCCGAGCCATGAACGCCATCGCGCCTTCCTTGATAGCTGCAGCGATTTCCTGCATCTTTTCAGTTCCCGACTCTACTTTAAGAATAGTCCAAGAAAGATAACCTGCATATGCTAACGCTAATAAACTAACAACCATGGCAATGATTTCGATCATAAATATCCCCTCCTCAATACTTCTTTTCAATACATACTTATTTTCCCTTCAAAGAAGAGGGTGGTTTAAATAATTTGCGATGAGAAGTCAGCTTCAATTTTCAGGGATAATGCCCTTATTCTTATCTCCCCCTTCCTCAAATGAACAAAACCACAATGACAAAATAGATTATAACGGACGTCATATCAGAAATGATCGTGGCGATAGGGCCGCTGCCGAGAGCAGGATCAAACTTGAAGCGCCGGATCAAAAGTGTGGTGAACAAGGCCGTAAAGCTAGTAATGGTCAATGTGACAACAGAAGCCAATGAAATGATCAAAGCGATACGCAGCTGGCCCCAAATCAGCCAAATAGAAGAAAATAATAGAGCAGCAATAATAACTGCAATCAACGCACCTATAGCCATATGCCTTAAGAAATATTTCTTGATATCCAAAGCTTTCCCCATAACAGCTAAGTCCCTCACAAAGATGGTCTGGAATTGCGTGCCCAGAGCATCGCTGATATACACAATAGCCGGGACAAAAGAAGCGATGATCAAATAGTGAGTGAGAGTTTCTTCAAATAGCCCAATATACACAGCCATGAGCATTGCTCCTATAAAGCCCACGATCAGCCAAGATAACCGGCCCCTTACTGCTTTAAAAAATGGAATCTCCATGCTGTCCTGAAAATCAAGGTGGGAATGGTGGATACCGGCAAAATGGAAGATATCTTTTCGGAGTGATCTGTTGATCGTTGATAAAATCTCTCGCGAAGAAACAACACCGATCAACTTCTTGTCTTTCACCACCGGAACCTGGATCAAGTTATGCTGAAGAGCCAGATGGGCAGCTTTCTCCAGCTCCATCTCCAGGTGAGCAGTAACTGTTCCTTTTGTCAGAAATGATGCCACAAGAGCATCTTTTGGGCGATGAAACAGCTCTTTGACATAAAAAAAACCAAGGAATGAGCCGAAATGATCTATAACGTAGATACAGTCGACGCTGTCATACTTCTTGCCAAATTTCTCCAGCATGCTTAAAACATTCTTCACCGTAGCTTGCTGCTGGACCATGGGAACACTTCGAAGAAGGTGATCTTTAATAGAAGCACGAGGACGTTCTTGTTTTTTTTTAGTGGTTGATATCATCAAAACCTCAGCCTGAAACAAGGCGCTCCGCATTTTTATAAGCAAATTTTTCCTGAACATCCTTATCTAGTTTTCCGATGAATGCTCGGGCGATCTTCACTTGCATCTGCCCAACATCTGAATCATAATTCCATACTGCATCTCCTCTATCAGTACCCCACATCACTTGATCAGGATACTGCTCAACCAGTGATTCCCAATGATTTATGGCC
>Ga0209541_10000656_pt1 | contig 68547 bp, 74 predicted proteins | sample RifCSPlowO2_01_FD_184027 | JGI IMG/M metagenome (GOLD analysis project Ga0209541, IMG submission 184027) | Groundwater microbial communities from Rifle, Colorado - Rifle CSP2_plank lowO2_0.1 (SPAdes) (version 2) | ecosystem: Environmental > Aquatic > Deep subsurface > Groundwater | place...
CCTCAACATGTGAACATTCTTTCTGTTTTGGTATTTTCGGTTTTGCCTTTATTGACATTAACAGGTTACTGAACCCGAACATACCTGTAAGCGCTGGGAAGATTACAGTTACAGAAGGCACGGTTTCCAATGAAATAAAACCAAACAGTCCGGAAGCCAAAAACACAAACAATGCAGCCTTCTTGTCTGTGACAACCATCCAAAAGGAGACAGCAATTAGCAGATAGTGGATGTAGGAACTAAGACTATTGTAAAGAAATGGGATCAATTGGACAAGTAAAGGTAATGTTGCCGCTGTCAGCAACGTGACCCCCAAACCACCAACAACTGTCAAAAACAATGCCTCTTGCCCTCTCCCTTCCAACAGCATCTCATGACCAGGCAATGTCGACAACGAATTGGACTCCTCCGGCGCGCTTAGAAACAAGGATGGTAGAAAATCAGTAAACGTGTTTGATACACCTAGAGAAATTATGAAGGCCAAAACAGCGTATAGTGGAAAACCAGAGAAAACAGAGATGAACGAAACAACAATTATGAAAAGCGTGTTAGGGTGCAAACCGGGAATTATGCCAGTCACGGTTCCAGCGCCAATCCCAAGCAAACTAAACAACAAGATTTCCAGGAACATTGGTTAGATTTTGGTTTTTGGCGAATAAGTGTGTTTTTAAATCTTGCTCTATTAATTAGGTAGATGTCAAGGGTTTACATATTCATAGACAGAAAGGGTGTTAAGGGTTGTGATAGTTTAAAGATTAGTAGTGTTTTAGATTTACAAGACCTACCCACTGGAACATACAAAATGTTTTCTATACATTGGGTTGACACCACAGAGTTCACAGAATTAGATAGAGACCCAAGTTACAGAAAAGTTGTTTTGTAAACTTTATTTGAATTTCTTCTTCACTTCGTCCATTATCGCTTGGTAGCCTTTGTTGTATTCTAGTTCTTCTGGTATCAAAGTCGCGGGATGGACAAAACCTTGTTCGCGCATATATTCTGCTTTCTTGACAGCCTTATTCCTAAAATAATCCCAATCTGGTGTTTCAAATGCGTCAACTGGTCCTGTAAACTTGCCTTCATGTACACTGAACAAAAGTGCCCCGACGATTGGGATGCAGTAATTTGCTGTTGCTGCTGTGTTCCTCTTAATCGGCATCAATGGCATGTGATGACTCCCACGCGTGTCGCCAGCAACGTAATGAACAGTTTTGAAAACAGAACACGCCTCCTCAGTTGCTGGAAAATTTTTTTGTAATCGCATTATTGCAGCTGGATCATCTTTTCCAACATAGGTGCCCGCAATATTATGAAGGCGGTCTGTTGTTGCGGACAGTATTGGCTCTCCTTCTTTTGTAAAGACAGAATCAACAACATAGCGCCCAGGATACATTAACACGGCCGCTATTTTAAAAATATCCTCGGGTGTGTGAAGCTCCGCTTTCTTGCCTTCCATCACATCCATCACAACAAATTTCACTCCTTTTGCTAGTGTTGGATTTAAAATCAGCCCGCTATGTGTAGAAGGCTCACAAAATATTCTATAAAAGGGAAAATTAAATGCTCCTGGTTCGGTTTTGTCTGCAGTGAACAACGCGAACGCTTCGTTTGGCCTTTCTTCAAACTCAATTTCCGCTACACCTGGCCCCATTCCTTTAACATTTCCGGAAAAAGAGTCTTTTAACAAATCTTGGCCCGCCCCATACAGCCCTTGTGACTTTGCGATTTCTGTCGCTGCCTTGAATGCGTCCCAAGCAAGTTTGTGGATTTCTTGGTTTCCAGCGCCTTTTTTATGTGACATTAAAATATGGATGTCGTCACCGGTGTAGCCAATATAGAAATCTATTAACAGGCCGCTGTCCCTGCTTTTCTGGACAAAATTTGTAACAACCTTTAACATCTCTTCGCTTGGTTTTGTGTGGCCGCCTATGCTTCCTGTGTCGGCCTTAATCGCGGTTAGTGTTATTTTGGTCATATTCAGATATTTTAATCTTAAGTTATATAAGACTTTATGCAAACACCACTGATTTTGGTCAACTTCAAAAACTACAAAGAGTCGTGTGCAGACAGCGGTGTTAGACTAGCTGAAGTTTGTGATTCTGTTTCTAAAGAAAGTGGTGTAAATATAATAGTAGCGCCGCAATATACTGATTTAAAAGGGATTAAATCCACAGTAAAAATTCCTGTTTTTGCCCAACACATAGATCCTATAGAAAAGGGTGGCGCTTACACTGGGCACATTGTCGCAGAAAATCTGGAAGGGTGTGTTTCGGGAAGTTTGATCAACCATTCTGAAAGAAAGCTAAATCTAGAAGATATTGAAAAGTGTGTAAAAATCCTGAAGGGTTTAAGTTTGGTTTCTGTTTGTTGCGCTGCGTCGGTTGATGAAGCTGAAAAAATTGCAAAATTTGATCCAGATTTTATTGCAATAGAACCGCCGGAATTAATAGGGAGCGGCGTCTCAGTCACAACAAGACCAGAGATTGTGATTAGCTGTGTTGAAGTTGTGAAGAAGGTAAACCCAAATGTGAAAGTTTTATGTGGTGCTGGAATAACAACTGGCCAAGATGTGAAGAAAGCGCTAGATTTAGGCGCGCATGGGGTATTGGTTGCTTCTGGTGTTGTGAAAGCACAAAATCCAAAAAAGGTTTTAGAAGAGTTTGTCAAATCCATAAAATAAGTTGTTACCCAACTTCTAAATTGGTTAAAACCCACAATATTTCTTTATTCTATCCACAACCGATTCCCATGGTGGGGTTTTTTCCCTTTCAACTGCTATATGGACAAATTTAATCTTTGGGTGTTGTATTCTCGTTGGTTTTGGGTCTTCAAATCCGTAAGTAATATCTTTCACAACAAACCTTTCCCTCAATTCACCTATGGGGGCTTTGCCATGATTTGGTATTAAAACAACTTCACCAACTCTGGGTATAATTGGGTTATCAAGCTCGTCTCCTGCAACATATGGATGTCCGCTCGTTCTTGTCGTTCTTGTAAAATACCTTACATCTACCATACGTACCAATTTACAACAATAGATTTATAAACACATTATTTTTGTTATTTTATGGTTATAACTTACTCTGAAATATATAACAATGTTATATCACTCTATCTTCTGTAACCTTTCTACTAACTCTTCTGGTTTCTCCAAATTACAAACAGCGAGTGGTATCTTCTCTCTTAACGCGATTTCTTTAGCAACTGGATCAATCTGTTCCTTTGTCAAACCATGTAAAACAACAAGACCTGGCTTCATATTTGTTAGTTTGATTGCAACAACAGGTGTCCTGCCAGTTGAAACCCTAGTAAACACCAAAGCTCGTTGTGTGGTGTTGCCATAAAGCTTCGCTAAATCGTTGAAAGAGAGCTCGGTGATCGCGCGGATAGAATCAATGACAGTATAACCATAAATTTCCTTATTCCCCCCACTAACCAAAAAATCAGCGTCTATTGTCTTACAAAAATCACTGATGTTTATCCCGCCAAAAAACTCCTTCAAATTCACGATTGTGTTGTCCAACTGTTTTGGTTGCACTGTTTGCCTAAAAGAATTTATAATCTTGCTCCCGTCTTTTTTGTCTAGAGATATTAAGGCGTCAATATATTTTTTAACAACCTTTATTCCAGGCGATTTCCTCCTCCCAGATTCATAGTCACAAACAACAGACGGTGTTATATTCAACTCTTTAGCCAGGTTTTTTTGTGAAACCTCGAAGTTTGCCCTCCATTTTTTCAAAACCTCACCAACATTATTTGAAATAACAACTTCCCCCCCAATAACCTTCAATATTTTTTCCTGTAGAACTTCGTCGCTATTTTCTGGCATATTCGATAATTAGTTTATTATTTTAAAACCTTGACGTATAACATTGTAATATTAATTTGCCTCTCCCCATGATTTCATATGGAAACACCTTATTTATATTATTTGTATCTAATTATATAATATATAACAATGTTATATAAATTTTTATTTTTTTATCAAAATCAAATTTAAATTCTCCATTAGAAATCATGGTGTCACCTACTTCCATCAGAAATTTTCATAATACTCCACAAGAAACAAACCTTTTATATCTCCATGAGAAATAGAAGTATTAATTTTATTTTCCTATGAAACAACAAACACTTCAAGACATTTTTTCTAACTATGTTCAAGCATCCACATCTATATTCAAAAGCAAAGATGTCCTAAGCCCTGATTTTATACCTGAAATAACAATCCACCGCGACGAACAGATAAAGCAGCTGGCTTCTATCCTTTCCCCATCCCTTCGTGGCCTAAAGGTCTCCAACATATTCCTTTTTGGTAAGACAGGGACAGGCAAAACAGTCTGTGCCAAACAGGTGACATCAGAACTTGTCAAATCATCCAATAAAATCAAGGTTGTCTACCTAAATTGTAAAATGAAGAGGGTGTCTGACACAGAATATAGGGTGTTGGCAGAGCTTTCCCGCTCCTTTGGCAAAACCGTCCCCCCAACCGGCCTACCAACCGATGAGATTTATAGGATTTTCTATAGTTGTGTAGAAGCAGAAAACAAAAACATAATATTGATTTTAGATGAAATCGATGCATTGGTTAAAAAAATAGGCGACGAACTCCTCTATAACCTTACAAGGATAAACCAAGACCTGAAAAACTCAAAAATCTCAATAATAGGGATATCCAACGACACCACCTTCACCGAGAACCTCGATCCAAGGGTAAAATCATCTTTGTCTGAAGAAGAAATACTATTTCCACCATACAACGCTTCCCAACTCAAAGACATCCTTGACCAGCGTGCTGACTATGCAATATCAACCGGTTGTGTAGAACCTGGAGTCATAACAAAATGCGCCGCCCTAGCAGCACAAGAGCACGGTGATGCAAGGAAAGCCTTGGATTTGTTAAGGATAGCAGCAGAAACAGCTGAGCGCGACGATGCCCAAAAAATCCTGGTAAAACATGTTGATAAAGCAGAAGAAAAATTGGACTTGGACAGGACAGTTGAAATAGTAAAGACCCAACCAAAACAATCCCTCGCCGTCCTCACATCTATAGTAAAACTTGTTGAATTAGGAAGAAAAAACATCCAAACCGGCGACATCTTCGAAATTTACCAACAAATATCAACAAACACCGGCCTCAAAAACCTTACACAAAGAAGGGTGTCAGACTTAATCGGCGAACTTGATATGTTAGGCATAATCAACACCCGCGTGATCTCCAAAGGCCGCTACGGCAGGACACGCGAAATCCGCCTTTTACTTGGTAAACAAATCATCGAAAAAATAAAAAAGGTTTTGGCTGACAATTATTTGTTATGAACAAACAAGAGGTGGTGACAAAATTCCTTGAAAGCGGCCTTTTGCTTAAACCACAAACTTTAGAGGGTTTTACAGAAAGGGATGACATCGATTCAATAATCAACCTAAACAAATCCTCCAACAACACAATAGTAAACCTGTCCACAAACACACCAATTACCAACACCTTTAACTACAAAATCAAACAATCCACCACCAAAGAAAAAATAACACCAAAAGATTTCATTGAATATTACAGCAAAAAATTCGAAACCCTGAAAAACATCCTAATACAAAAATTGGACGCCGTCTCGATAAACAATTTACAACAAGAAAAGGAATCCTGCATAATAGGCATGGTAGGCGACAAAACCAATCGAGGTTTCTATGTGGAGGACCAGACAGGAAAGATAGAGGCTGTGCACACAGAACCGCAAAAACAATCTTTTGTTCTCGGTTTTAAAGGGGTCTTCAAAGACAAAACATTTTTTGTAAAAGAGGTTGTTTATCCAGACATACCACTTTCAAAACAAAACACAGAACCACCAAAAATAATCCTCACCACAAAACAGGTTAATAACACCAATACAACAATCTCCCCAAATAGCAAGGATAAAAACGACAACCTAATTTCCAACTTCTCTTTGCCAGCCACAATAAATCTAACAATAAACAACCAACAAACCACAGTCCTCATATTCCAACCACAAGACCAAATAAACAAAACCCAAGCAGCACAAATACTAAAATTGCGCTGTCTCCCAGAAACCAACACACCAAACCCAAACAATATTATAGAGGACACACCAGACGTTTTTTGGCTAATCCAAAAAGAAGAGTGGAAAGAAAACTACAAAGGTGTTCTAATTGTTTCTGGTGAAGTTGTCAACTTATAGTTATGAAGCTCAACGAATTTATAACCAAAGCCAAGATTGCCACATATGCAAGTGGTGGAAAGGAAAAGGTTCTAGGCGGTGGAATCAAAGAATTAAAATATAAACACTCAGGGTTCGAGTATCGTGACAGGTATTGTGGTTTTAATCCCTTCTCGGGACAAGAAATTGTATGGAAAAACGGGAAGATTGTTTGGTCAATGATATATTATGGCAAAATAATTTCCAGTGTTGTTCCAGCAAAAACAATCTACAAATTTCTTCGAGAAGCGCTAAGACATGTTAATAAAGATATGCCATTTAGGGGGTCAGAGAATTTTAGTAACGGGAAATTCAATATGTTAATGAACCTAGCGGCGACATTGGTTGGTTTTTTGGTGTAGAAAAAATCCTATTTGAGAAACAGGCGGTTTATGTTTTGCCCTATCATGGCGGTTTTGTTAAGTCGAGGTAGGCTAAACACTCTTCAACTCAACTTTAACATCCTTACCCTTTATCTCAACAATTGCATACTTGCCTTCAAAAACAGCGCCAGGATTAAGAACAACACTATTCCCTATTTTGTCCAAACTAACCGCTTCATGGATGTGGCCAGAAACAACAAACAACGGCTTGTTGTGTTCTATTATCTTCCTTATGTTCGCAGAGCCGACATGTTCCCCAGTAGTCACCTTATCACACTTCGTGTTTTTTGGTGGGTTGTGGACAACCAAAACGGCACCAATTATCTTGTCAGCATTCTTGTTCAGCCCCTTTTCAATCTCCTCTTCTGTCGGCTCGAAAATCGTATTGAATGGTGTTGCCGCTCCACCAAAACCAACAAAATTTAAACCACCAACTTTTTTGAATTTTCCATGTAAATTAATCCCATAATCCTCAAAAACATCCAACGTTTCATATGGGTCGTGGTTACCAGGAATAGCTAACAACGGCTTCTTCAATGCCAATAACTTCTCAACAATTACCTCACACATGTCAACCTGGTCAAAATCAGACGGATTGTAATACATGTCAGTAAAATCCCCGTTACAAATGACCAAATCTATGTCCTTGAAGTTAACCTTGTCCAAAACCTTTGCCAACTTATCAATATGATTGTGTATGCAAGACAAAACCAGAATTTTCATACAATACTTTTAACAATGAAGATATATTAATATTATGAAAACCTATGCAAAGGGCGCGAGGGCCGAGTCTGAGTTATTGCACTTTCTTAACTCTAAAGGTTTCGCTGTCATCAGGGCACCCTCTTCGGGTGGTGAGCTTTCGCCAGTAGACGTTGTCGCAATAAAAAGAAGTTTAATCATCGCCTTCGAATGTAAAAATCACGCCAAAAAACCAAAATTACCAAAAGACCGTGTAGACCGCCTCAAAGAATGGTGCGATAAGGCCGGTGCAATTGGTTTTCTCGGCTGGCGCACAACAGGCAAATGGCTCTTCCTACAACTAAAAAATGTTCTGGAAAACAAATATGAGGACGAGAATTGGATCGAGATGAGCAGCCTTTTACAGGCGCTGGATTTCAGATAAGAATAAAAAGCTTAACGCTTTAAACTGAATATGCCAAACCAACAAAGGCAAATACCAGAAGACCATTATTTGAAAAGAGCAATTCCTGGAGTATATTTCAGAGCAGATGACCCAACAAAAGGGGGAATATTTTTAGATGTTCTAGAAGGCTTTCAATTTTATCATGATCCTCACTGTGAATATGATGGATGGTGTGTAGTCCCTTTTATAGACCAGGAGCCAACAGGAATTACAGATGTGGGATCAACTACGCTTCGCGGTTTCGGTTCTCTACAACATAGAAACGCCAATAGACAAGCTACCCACGATTCGAGTTTGAATTATAATCCAGCTGGAGAAAGATTCTCAAGACGAATTTTCGCAGTGAAAGATGACAGACTGCCTCCAACAGACGAGCGCGAGCCTCAACAGGGCGGCTGTTTTGTTTTTGGAGCAAAAAATAACAACGTCACTAAGAACTAAAGGTTTTTATTGAGGGCTGTTTCTTATTTTAAACCTCTCTCAAAATCTCCCCATACTTAACCAGCGCCCACATCGCTTTGACAGCCCGTTCAGGTGTTGGGTATGTAGGCACACCGAAAGAGTCCAACTCTTTCAAGTATTTCTTTGTGTAATCGCCACCAGTCGCGCAAACCACAATCGGCTTCTCGGTTTTGTTTTTAACCTCTGTTATCACATCAACAACGCTTGGATCCAAACCCGCTGTCTGGAACAAAGAAATCACAATAATTCCGTCCACGCTCTTGTCCTTAACCAACAAATCGAGGGCCTCTCTATACCTTTCCTTGTTCGCATCACCCACCAAATCCAATGGGTTATTAACATTCCCATAAACCGGCAAAATCTTCCTCAGCTTTTTGTTAGTCTCCTTTGAAAACTCAGACAAATTTAACTCACCAACTTCTATGCAATCTGAAGTAATCACCCCAAAACCACCACCGTTTGTGACAACTGCAATCTTATTACCTTGCGCCGGTTTTTGCATATCCAGCGCCTTTGCAAAATCAAAGATATCCTCAACAGATGTGGCCTCCAAAACACCAGATTGTTTGAAAGCGGCTTTGTAAATATTATAAGACCCAGCTAAAGCCCCGGTGTGTGAAGATGCAGCCTTAGACCCTTTTGCGGTCTTCCCCGCCTTGAAAACGATCACCGGCTTCTTCTTGGAGATTTTCCTGGTCACGTCCATGAACTTCCTACCATCAGAAACACCTTCAATGTAAGAAACAATCACCATCGTCTTTTCGTCCTGGCCAAAATACTCCAGAAAATCAACATCCTTCAAATCGATCTGGTTCCCATAAGAAACAAATTTTGAAAGCCCAACACCTTCTGCCGTGATCAAATCAATCAACGTCGAGCCGAAAGCACCAGATTGTGAGGTAAATGATATGTTTCCTCTCGGCGGTCGGACAAGCTTTGTCTCAGACAAAAACAATGTATCCACATCTGTGTGGCCGTCTAGAATCCCCAAACAGTTCGTCCCGACTATCCTTGTTTTTGTGCCCTTGATTATTTTCAACAACTCCTGTTCAGCCTTTTTATCTCCAATTTCAGAGTAGCCGGAGGTAACAATTATGACACCCTCAACATTCTTTTTCACACACTCTTTCAAAACCAGTGGCACAAATTGTTTTGGCACAGCTATGACAGCCAAATCAACAATGTCTTCCACACTCAAAACCGACTTATAGCACCTCAATCCTAAGATCTCATCTGTTGTGGGGTTGACAGGGAAAATCTTGCCTGTGTAACCTTGCTTCAAAGATTCCAAAATAGTATAGCCAACTTTACCCCTCTCCTTTGAGGCTCCTATAACAGCAACAGACCTGGCACAGAAGAACTTATCAAGATTCACCATATACTATCTTGTTTTCCTTAAATAAATTTAATTAACAACTAAAGCCTCTGTCACACCTTCTCTTGAGGAAAACAAAATCTCACCACCACACTTGCAGACACCAACAAGCGGCGGCCGTTCATAAAATTGGCTACACTTTTTGCACATAAAACCGCCCAAAGTGTCTAATTTAATTTCCTTAACAACCTTCTTGGTGTTCGTGTTCTTGAGCACATCAAACAATCCAATCTGCCTTCCACCACCTAGAAGCTCTGACTTCGAAATCCCAAGCGCGGTAAATATCCTCTCAACTGGTGGCAGCAGCTGGTTTTCAATGTAATAGTTAGAGTCCAATTCCAAACCCTTCTCGACAACATATGCAGGATCCTCAACTCGTCTAGAAAGTATATCCATGCCTTTGATGATAACATAACCAATCCTATCACCAACCCCAACCTCACCACCTCTCGCCAAAATCTTTTTAGCAAGCTCAACGTGCGGCTGCACACCATCATAGTTTTCAGGCTTCTTTGTGATCGTCTTTGTCACAACCAATGTATTGATATCAATTTTACCGTTTACAATGTCACCAATAACGCCTTTAAAGTAGACCACCGCCTTTTTTATATCGTTCTCCTTCAAAATAACCTCGATAACACTTCTCATTGTCTGCGAAACAAGCGGACACCAATCCCTGCGGACAGTCTCGACACCTTTCATCTCCAATTTCTCATCCCAACCGTCTTTTGTGGGTTCAAACTTCCATGCAACATACCTCTTTTTAGAAAGCGGTAAAAACCTCTTGAACACCTTTTCAAACTGCAGTTCCATTACCCCCGGCAATTTTTCTGAAATTTCTTTGGACACACTAAAAGCCAGCGGCCTTATTTTTTCAAGATCATCCACACCAATCTTAACCATCAAAGAATCTGTGTCGCCGTAAACAACATCAAATCCCTTCTCCTCCATCATCGTTTTTGTCTGGTGTATGATGTCCCTACCAAATGAAGTTATCGAGTTCGCAATATCCAAATTATACATCCTTGCCCTGGCATAACCCAAATAACCATAAAACGCATTTGCCAAAATCTTGAGCGCCCACTGCTCACCATATAGGCTGGCCTTCAAAAACTCGTCTGTTGCCTCTTTCTGCTTTTTCTTGGCTGCGGTTCTTCTGGTCATCAGTTCATCAACTATTTTCGGCACAATACCCTTTTTGATCTCTGGTTTCAGAAACCACGCCCCCGCCGGACTTTCAAACACATTGTTCTTATCAACTCCCTCCCTGTTCCTAACAAGCGTTGTTGGGCAAATATTGAAGGATATCATGATTGAAGGGTACATTGATTTGAAGTCAAAAACCACCACATCTGAATGAAGACCTTTTTTTGGGTCCAAAACAAAACCACCTTTCAATTCTATTTTAGCCTTCGCTTGCCTAGAAACAGTTTCTGAGTCCGATGGTTTGTTCGGGAAAATATACCCGTCTTTATTAAACTCCCTCAACAAAAAGTTTTCAATCCTGGTCGCCTCGCCACCATCTAACGTGTCCTGCAACAACGTCCCAGCGACCTTTGAAAGAGAGAAATATTTTGTAAGCAATTTTAGTTTTAATACAAGGTTCAGCGCCAAAACAGAGTCTATTTTGGAATAATAAACCAGCTTCTCAAACTCCTCTTGTGGACCTTTCCAATATTTTCCTATCTGCGATTTTTTGATGTCAACCTTCTTCTCCCCCATCAATTTCTCACCAACAAAATCCAACCCATACCTCACAAGCGAGTAATCTTTTTTTATTATTTTAAAACTATCAGCAGAAACCCTACCTGTTATTGTTATTCTGTAATCTGCGCCAACTTTCCTATCAACAGCTGGTTTTGTGTTGCACCTGCCAAACATCGCCTTTACACCCAATTTTCTCATCCTCTCCAAAATATAAGGGAAATCGAAATTGGTGGTGTTATAACCTGTAATTATGTCAGGATCGTAGCTGTTTATTATGTTGATAAACTCCTGTAACATTTCCTTTTCTGATTCAAACGCCTTCAGATCTTTCCCTGGTCTCGTGCTCAAAACCAAATCTTTCTGCCCTTGGTGTTCTGTGTTAAAGGCCATGGAGATCAAAATCACCGGATCCTTTTTTGCCTCTGGCATAACCTCAGTTTCAGAAACACACTCTATATCAAAAGCAACCATTTTCATCGGTGCATCAATGATTTTATCCAACCTTTTGACATTTGATAATTTGAATGTTCTTTCCACTTTAACGGTGCTCGTCCCGATCGGTGTTGCATCAGCCTGGATCCAACACAAACCACCTAAACCAAAATCATTCATGAACCTGTACCTAAACAAGATGTCAGCCTCGTATGGGGTTACACCAGCAGAAATTGCCTTTGACCTAATCTCGGGCGTCTTTGCGGGGTTTCTTGTGATGATTTTGTATGCCCCACACTCTTTGTCCACAAACTTCATGCTACTTTTTTGTATACCAACAACCCCAGGTTCGCCTTCCAAAACCTCTTTTACCCTTTCATTATCAGAATAGAAGTATGGCGCAAATCCTTCATAGAAACCACACACTGTAGTCCCTTCTGGTGTTTTCCCAAAAATCCTTATAATAGGTTTCTCATCAACCAGTACGTAATCAACATCTAATATTTGAATTTCCATAAGTGCAAAAGAAACATATACTTATTAAAACCAAGAAATAAAAACAGATGATAAGCTAAAGATATAACTCCTAAACTATATTCAAGGACATATACTTAGATAAAGTGTATAATGTTCAAATAGAAAACACATAGCTATGAAAATCAATCCAAAACAAATTGAGCAGGCGATGAAGAAGATGGGTATAAAGCAGGAAGAGATACAGGCAGATGAGGTTATAATAAAATCTGCCGGCAAAGAGATTGTAATATCCAACCCACAAATCGTAAAGGTTAATATGATGGGCCAGGAAAGCTTCCAAATCAGCGGAGAAGTCTCTGAACGTTCAGCTGAAAAATTCTCTCAAGAAGACATAAAGCTTATTGTTGAACAAACTGGTGCAAGCGAAGAGGAGGCAAAAACAGCACTTCAGGAAACCGGGGACATCGCGGCGGCCATTTTGAAATTAAAGAAATGAATTTAAAGCTTAGCCCCTTTTATTTTCATGGAAACGCACAAAGTCCATGAAACACTCGATACAATAGCCAAGCTAGAGAGATACGCAAAACTGGGCGACGAAATTGTGTCTGTTATAGAGCAGAGAAACAAAGAATTAAATGTGCAAATAGACTTGCGAAAGCAGATTTTAGAATCACAAAAAAGCGGTCTAATGCTCGATGTTTCTGGGGAGTTTTACAAAGATTTCGTAAGGGCCTACAACCATGGAATCACTTGCCAAGAAGTGGATGTAATAAGAGGCCTTGTTGTTGAAAGGGAATCATCGGGCTATGCTGCCGCCTTACGCATCACAGAAGATGAAGCGAAAACCGATTTAGAGGCCCATCTAAGACACGGCCTGCCTTTCGATGGCCAAATGACTCTTGCCGCCAGATACGCAATGACAACCATTGTGATGGCCATGAAAACAGCTCTCCCGGATGCGGGTCATATAAATATAGAAGCTTTTGATGCCAAGCTGCGTTTGCTTTCCGGCCAATATGCCCAGGAATATGCGACAGAGGCCAACATACCCTTAGACCAAGCGCAAGCCGAATTAAGCATTGAAATAAAGAAAAACTTTGACAAACAAGAGCAGGAAGAAAGAGGAAGGCGGTTAAAAGAGCACACTGAAAGACTAAATAAAGAAGCAGATAAAATAAAGACAGACAAACTGAGAACAATATCCACAACAGACCAAATAGTAGCGAAAACAGCAGAACTTGAAGCGCAAGTTGTTGGAGAGGATCTTGCTCACTTTACTGCTGATTTAAGGAGAAACACATTCAGATTATATGATCTTTTGGCCGACCTGCTCTAAAACCACGACAAAATCTTTTTGAAAATTCTTGTGTGGGCAACCACAAACTTAAAATCGTCTAAATATCCCCTGAAATTTCTTTTCCTTCTACTAAACAAATACTTAAAATTCTTAAACCCGTCCAAAACCCCAACCCCTTGGACATAAACAGGCGAATCTATCATAATATTGGTGTATTTTAAGTTGTTCCTTCCAACCTCAAAGGCAACTTCAGCAGCAATTTCATATTTTTCCGCTTTTAGTACAAGTTTTTTAAGCGCATCAATTTTGAAGGCCCTGAAGCCAGATTCAGTATCCTTTAATGTTGTTCCAGAAACAAAGTTTGTAGCTAAGTTCAGGAAAAAATTTCCAACCCTTTTTCTTATTGGGTAACGACTCAAATCCCTGCTACCTAAAACAAAGTCATTACCTCTATTGATGGCTGATATAAAACGCGGTATATCTTGTGGGTTGTGCTGTCCATCAGCATCCAGTGTAATCACAATGTCAGCACCTATTTTTATGGCCTCCTGGAAACCAGTCCTCAAAGCTCCACCCAATCCACTGTTTACTTTATGCCTTACAACAATTGCACCACTCTGGTTCGCCACCGCGCCCGTTTTATCCATAGAACAATCATCAACAACCAAAACAGCCCCATACTTTTTAGCCTCCTTAACAACATCACCTATTGTCTCCTCCTCATTGTGTGCAGGCACGACAATTACAACATTCATAATTAAAAAATATTTTTAATGTCTATTTTTTTGCTAAGGTAGACGAAGGACAGCCCGCCCAAAAGTATTCCATACCAAAAGGTTATGAACCTGAACAAAAGTACAGCGGTTAGTGCAAGCGCGTGTTCTACCCCAACAAAGGAAAAAAGAACAACTATTATAACCTCAAAAGAACCTATACCGCCTGGCAAAAAGCTAGCTATAGCTATTATCGTTGAAAGCGCTACCATACCAGCCAACAAAAGAGGCGACAAGCTAACACCAAACGACAAGAAGACAAGGTATAAAGCCACACCGTCTAAAATCCATGGGATAAGGGTTAAAATAAACGAAGCCAAAACCCTTGATGATTTTATTCTTGTTTTGTAAAATGTTTTGATAAAGTCTGGACTCAATCTTTTCAATATAGGGAATTTTCTAATCACACCAAATATCCAAAAGCCAAACTTTTGATTCGCCAGCACAGTAATCACAACAACAATCAACGCTACAAATACCCCAAGACCAGCGAGTCCTAGAACAAAAAGGTTGGAACTGAGTGATATGGCTTGGAAAGCGAACAATGAAAGAATCACCAATACAATAACGTCTATCAACCTTTCCCACACAACAGACAAAAGTGACACAGAAACCGGTATACCGTCAGTAATTTTAAGCACTATAGACTTGACCGGCTCTGCAATCTTCCCAGGAGTAAAGTTGCTTAACGCTATCCCAAACCATTGTATTGGTATTGTTCCAAAGAACTTCACTTTGTTCAACAAAACCGACCACTTGGCAACGCGCAACAACATCGAAAGCGTCGAAATCAGGATACCATAGACTATATATGTTTTATCAACCTTTGAGAGTAAGGAAAAAACAGTCGCCGGGTCAGAAAACCATATTATTAACCCAAGTATAGCGAAGCTGATCACAAGAAGAATTATCTTATACGCTTTCATGTTGTTAATATGGGACTGATTATATAAATAAAAACCGTCTAAGCAACCAGACCTCTTTCCACATCCTTGTTCGCCTGGTCACGTCTTTCCAATGTGCCAATATCCCTTATGTAATCAGAGCACATATAGCCATAGATTTTCTCTTTGTCCAATACCTTATGTAAAACATCCCCCTCCAAATTAGAAACACCTTTTGGTATAAGCGCTAGTATTTCCTTGTTAAAAACAAAAAACCCAGTGTTAGCAATGTTACCTTCCTTATCTTTCTCACTCTTCTTGAACAGTCTAACAACCTTTTTGTTGTTGTCAAGTTTAACCAAATCACTATCTTGCGGGTGGTCGGTTTCCCTCAAAACCAATGTACCTAAACAATCATGTTTTATATGGAAATCGATAAGCTTGGTCACGTCTAAATTAGTCAAAATATCCCCCATAAAAACAATAAGCGGCCCGTCTATAAGGCTCTCTATATTTTTTATGGCCCCGCCTGTTCCCAGCGGGCTTTCCTCCTTGACATATTTTATGTTCACTCCAAATTTGCTGCCGACACCAAAATATTCCTGTATTTTTTCAAAAAGATAATGACCGCATAGTATAATGTCTTTAATACCATACTTCTTCAACAACTCTATTTGGTATTGTAAAACAGGTTTCCCTTTTATTGGAACCATTGGTTTTGGAATGTTGTTTGTCAGCGGTCTTAACCTCTCACCCTTTCCACCAACCAAAATAACAGCTTTAAGTTTTGTTAAAAAATCCACGTATTTCGAAGCCTCTAACAGGTCCTTGCATTTAAAATTTGGAGTGGCTTCTAGCTTGCCGTCCTTTCCACCATACCCAGTTTCCAGAAGTATTGTTTTGCAGCCAATATTTTTCCCTGCCTGTACATCACATGTTTGGTCGCCAACCATGAAGCAAGAAGAAAAATCCAAATCAAAATCCCTTTTCGCCTGTTCAAACATCCCTGTTTTCGGTTTCCTGCAGTTACAATCTACCCTATATTTTTCCGCCTGCTCTGGTATATCTTGATGACCTGTTTCAGGATGATGAGGGCAATAGTAAAAATCATCTATATCAGCACCTTCTTTTTTTAGTGTTGTAGAAATTTCACTATTAATTTTCTTGACATCATCTTCTGTACAGAGACCCCTCGCAACAACTGCTTGGTTTGTCACCACAATAACCTTGTAACCAAGTTGGTTAAATTTTTTAATCGCTTCAGCAGCATAGGGGAAAACTTTTATATGATCCGATTTTGTGACAAAACCTTTTGTTTCAACAATCACACCGTCCCTGTCCAAGAAAACGGCTTTGTTAACCATCGAGTTCACCTTTAGCTACCTTGATCGCAGCGGCAACCGATCCCATAAGAGAAGCTTCATAACCAAGTGAAGTGTTTTTGATTATAGGAAGCTTGCTGACAATCTTTACATTTTTCCTAACATAATCCACTGCCGGCTTCAAAACCTTTTCTCCTGCCTTGATGCTCACACCACCACCCAACAAGATAGCTTCTGGAGCAAACATTATTATTATATTCCTCAAACCTCTACCAAGATTTTCACCAACCTCTTCCCACTCTTTTTGAGAAAGGTCTTCTGCTGGTTTGCCATACAATCTCTTTATCGCAGAGCCAGAAACCAAACTTTCCAGACAATTTTTGGCTCCACATTTACAAACAACATCGTCTTTCACATGATCTATACCCCACTTTACTTCCTGATGGCCGAGCTCTGGGTGGCCTTCTTCAAGGCCTCGGTATATTTTTTTGTCAATCACAATCCCTGCCCCAAAACCTGTGCTGATCGTAATGTAAATAAAATTGCTGTAATTTTTCCCTTCCCCAAAAACCATCTCACCCAAAGCAGTTATATTCGTGTCAACATCAACATAAAATTTGCAGCCAAATTCCTTTTCTATAATCTCTTTCAGTGGTATGTTCCTCCATTCCGGCTGGTGCAACGGTGAGATAACACCTGTCCTATAGTTCAGCGGCCCGCCAGCAGAGCAACCGATGCCAAGTATTTTTTCTTTCCCAGCGACCTCCTTTATTCCATCCTTGATTAATTTCAACCCCTGTTCGAAGTTTAAAGGCGTGGCAAACTCAACCTTTTTGGAGATTTCCCCTTTTTCATCTGCAGAAGCAATCATCGTCTTTGTCCCGCCCAAATCAACACCGACATAAACTTCCATTTAATCACCTAAAAAATGTTTTAAAATTTCCAATGTACCGCGACCGTTTTCTTGGGAAGCTATATGGCCGGTACTTCTGCGCATTCTTTCATGGTGTGGTATTGTAGGATCAACCTCCCTAACATGCTGCATTATTCTCCCAAGCATATACCCTTCCCATACAGCGTCTTTCACTTTTTCTGATGCATCGGCAGGACATCCTGCATACCCTAGGTTTTTAGACTGCCTATTATAGGGTTTTACCAGAAGGTCAGCGTCTGTGTCTTCCACAGCCAACCACTTATTCAACGGAATCCCAACCTTTTCTGAAATTACTCCTAGCGCAGTTTCCTTTGAAAGATCATTCGCTCTTATGTCTATTGCCCCATGTGAGTAGAATACGCCTATACCGCCTTCCTTACGTCTAAACATGTCTCTGTGTTCAGAACTTAACCTACCAGAAACCATTCTCCAAAACTCTTCTTGATCAAGATCTTTTGGAACCCTTACAGCAACAAAATAATCTTTGTGTATTTCATGAGCTGCGATATCAGGATCTTTGCGAATCATATCCCTTATTTCTGCTAAAACTCTCATTTGAGCTTCATATCTTTTGTCGATCTTATCCATCCCCATTGGTCTGTCTTCACCAGGCATCCTGATCGCATGGCCGTGCTCAACTGCCATAATTAACCCATCACCTAACATCTCGCGGACCACAGGATATGAAGCCTCCCAAGATCTACCAGTATTTACAGAAAATATTAGTGGCGGTTGATGAGATAAGTATGGTGCCAAGTTTATCACACTATCCTTGCCTTCCTGTGTTTTAAGGTATGCCGCCAGCAGATCTGGCTGCTCTGGTAACTTGTTTTTTGGAAAACCACAACCGTCTAAATCCAAAGATACTGCCCTAACATCATATTGATTACTCATGTTTTGCCTCCAAACAATGCTTTCTCAACCAACTCCGAAATTATGTGATAGGCAAGTTCATGGCATTCTTGTACACGCGGCGTATTGCTCGATTTCACAACCAATGCCAAATCAACAAGCTTTGAAATTTTCTCGCCCCTTTCACCAAGAAAGCCAATAACTTTAGCCCCTTTGCCTTTTGCAGTCAAAACAGCTTTGTAAATGTTTGTTGAGTGGCCACGTTCTTCTTCCACATCACTTGTTGTAAAAATAATCACAACATCACCTTTATTAGCAAAAGCCTCAACCTGTTTTGCAAAAACATTATCAAAGCTGCTATCGTTCCCTATAGATGTCAACGTTGATGTGTTTGTGGTCAATGCAATCACAGGTAGCGCCGCCCTGTTTTTGATTTTATAATCATTAACCAATTCTGCAGAAAAATGTTGGGCGTCTGCAGCCGAACCGCCATTTCCAAACATCAAAACCTTATTGCCTGATTTAAAACACTTCACAATTTCTTCTGTAATTTTTTTAATCTCTTGCATGTTGTTCTCTTTTAAACTTCTGACAACATCCACATGCTCATCTATAAAATCGTTAATTTCTGATTCCATAATCATTAACCATTACTCGCCTCCCATGTTTGCAATCCATCCCAATCAAATGTGAAACTAAAAGCTTTTGCACCCATTTTCTCCAGTTTATCAATTATTATATGCTCTTTGTTTGGTTCGCAGAAGAGCAACATGAAGCCGCCGCCGCCTGCACCTGTTATCTTTCCTCCTATTGCACCGTTTTTCTTTGCAATCGCATAAAGGTGGTCGATATACGGGTTGCTTATCATCGGCGACACCTTTTTCTTCTCCTCCCAACCAACGTGTAAAAGCTCACCAAATTTTTGCAAGTCGCCTTTTAACAAAGCATACCTCATATCCTGGCATATTTCCTTTGTTTTGTCAAGCGCTTCTTCAACACCAACCTTTTTCTCAACATATGCTTTTGTCTGGTCAGCGATTATATCACCACTGCTGCTTATGATCCTGTCTCCCGTGTAAACTAAAACAAGATGCTTCTCCAATTCTAGAATATGGTCTTTCTTAAGTTTCAATGGGTTCACCCTTACCCAACTATCACCAAACTCGATGAAATTTAAACCACCAAACACAGTCGCATACTGATCTTGTTTTCCGCCACCGACCTTTAACTCTTCTCTCTCCAACTTGTAAGCCAGTTCAGCAACCTCATATTGAGTCATTTTTTTCTCCTGTCTTAGATGGTTGAACAATCCTATCATCGACGCAAAGGCTGCGGCAGAGGCGCCTAAACCAGAGCTAGAAGGAACGTCACTCCTCATAAACACATCTAAACCAACACCGCTTGTATTCATTTTTTTCACAACCGCCTTCAACAAATCAAGCTCGTTGTTGTAAGAAATCTCATTAACGTCTTTGAACTGAACGCTTTTCAAAAAATCAGCGGATTCTATCCTTATCTCCTTATCTGTCCTTGGTACAAGCGTGGCATAAGAATATTTGTTGATTGCTGCCGATAATACACAACCACCCTTCTCGGTACAATATGGAGGCACATCTGTCCCACCACCGGCAAAAGATATCCTTACAGGCGATCTCGAACGAATTATCATAAATCTAAATACAGACAAAGCTTTATAAAGTCATACTCGTCATACCTTATAAAGAAGGTATGAAATAACGATTTCGATAAGTATGAAAACTAAAATAGCAATCTCCTTGGAGACAGACATCCTAAATAATGTTGATAGGCTGTCCAAAGGTAATAGAAGCCAATTTATAGAAACCCTTATACGTAACTCGCTTAACATAAAATCCTTAAAGACGGCAGTGATATTGGCTGGAGGCCTCGGAACAAGGTTAAGACCGCTTACATACGAGATACCTAAGCCTTTAATACCAATAAAAGGGAGGCCGATACTAAAGTGGCAAATAGATTTGTTAAAGTGTTTTGGAATAGATGACATAACAGTTGTCCTGACACATAGTGTGGACAAAATAAAAAAGCAAATTGGTGATGAAGTTGCATATATAACTGAAAAGGAACCTCTTGGGACTGGCGGTGCCCTCAATAAATTAAGAAACACGATAAACAACACTTTTATTGTTTTAAATGTTGATACACTGCTTTCACCAAAGCCGAACATAACGGGAATGTACAATTTTCACCAGGAGAAGTCCACAACAGCAACAATTTTAGTTAACCTGAAACAACACGCAGAAAGTTATGGTGCAATTAAAATAGCCGACGATAATAAAGTTATAGATTTTATGGAAAAGCCCGACAAATCAAAGGCAAGCCTCATTTCCACTGGTTTGTATATTTTTGAGCCCACAATATTTGATCATCTGACAAAAAAGTGCAGCTTGGAAAAAGACGTCTACCCAAAATTAGCCAAGGAAAACAAACTTTATGGATATTTTTTCAATGGTGAATCGTATGACGCAGGTACAATGGAAGGCTACGAGAAAGCTATTAAGGAGTGGAGACCCTAAATAATATGGAACTACAAGAAATAGAAAAGATGGCCGAATTAGAAGCAGAGCATTGGTGGTTTTCTGCTAAAAGACGATTGATTGTAGATTACGTATCTAAAATTAGAAAAGGTTTGTTACTGGACATAGGTTGTGGTACAGGAGAAAACACCAAAGAGTTTAAAAAATATCATGATGTTGTAAGCTGTGATATTTCTAGGGAGACCATAAAGTTTTCAAAAGATAAAACCAAAGGAAAGTTTGTTTTGGCGGACGTTGAATATTTACCCTTTAAAGACAATACATTTGGTTTGGTGGTAGCACTAGACATATTAGAACATATAAATGATGATGTCAAAACAATAAAACAAATACACTCCCTCTTAAAATCCAACGCAAAATTTATAATAAACGTCCCTGCGCACATGTTCCTTTTCAACGGTCACGATATTTTACTTCACCACAAAAGAAGGTATGTGCAATCTGAACTAAAGTCAAAAGTAATCAACTGTGGTTTTAATATAAATAAGCTCACATATTGGAACTTTTTGCTGTTCCCGTTGACGATTTTTTTTAAGATTATAAGCAACAACTCAAATATAAATGAAACAAATGGATGGGTCAATAAAGTTCTCTATAAAATACTGTGTATAGACAACTTCTTGATAAAAAACATCTCATTGCCATTTGGCGTCTCACTGTTTTGTGTTGCACAAAAATAAATCTATTCACAAGAATATATTGACCTTAACTTAATACCCGATCTTTGTATTTCTTTAACAATATCACACTTTATAGAAAGATTAGACTCTAGAATCCTTACACTGCTTTCAAGCCCAGGTTGTGTATAGAAACAAATTGGTACATCGCCTATTTTCGGTTCGTTTACTATAATATCTGAATAATTTTCGACGTAGTTAATTATTGTCCCAGCCAAACTCCCTGTAACTTTTGTGCAGTTTGCCTTAACGTAATCTATTGCTTCCATAAGCCCATCAGTGTTTGCTATCTCCTGATCATATTTTAACTGTTTAAACCCAAAAAAATCACCAATAGAGTTATAATGTAAGTTATAATATGGATGGACAAGGGCAGCCGTTGAAAATAAAACTAAAGAAAATATAATACCTAAAACAAAAAATGATCTCGGGTTTTTAATTAAGTCTAGTGACCTTGCTGTTACCAAAGCAATTAGAGGCATAATTACGGTAAGGTACCTATATGTCTGCCCATATTTCTGTAGCCATAATATAAATAAAAAGACACCAATGAAAATTAAAATGTCGTTGTCCATACTTTTTCTCTTCTTGTATATAGCAAATAAGCCCAACAAAAAAAGAGCAGCAAAGAGTAAGCTTTCCTTTGAAAACATCAATATAACATAGCCAATAAATGGTATTTGCATGACAGGCAAAATCGATGGCTCGGCAACTTTCTCCTGTCTACCTAATGCTACAGTAAGGTATTCTTGTGGCGAAAGAAGAATTGTTGGTACTCCTAAAACAAAACTGTCGCCTCTGTCCTCCATACCAACAACCTTTACGTCAACATCTAATTTTATTGGGTAGAGCGCCATTGGCCAAACCAAAAAGAATACAATAATAAAAACAATAAGAGCCTTGAACAGCCAACCTTCAATTTCGAAGGAAAACTTCTTCTTAACATGTACCCTTATAAGTTTTGTATAAAGCGCATGAATTATGATAACAATGATAAGGTTTAACCCAATCCATTTAGAAAGCAGAGCAAATGCTAAACACACACCTAGAATTAAAATACCCCTTCTGTTTTTATCACCTTTTAAAAGGTTTACATATGCATAAAAAGATGCTGTAAAAAAGAACGCCAAAACCGGTTCTGTGAGAAATGTTCTAGAGAAGTTTATGTGAATCATTGAAAAGGCAACAACAACCATTGCAAAAATCGCGGTTTTTCTACTGTAGTATTTTCTTGCAATAAGATACGTAAGTATGACTGTACCCAAACCAAAAATTACCCCAATCGACCTAAGGAAAAACTCTGAAAATCCAAAGAAATAAAGTTCAACCGCACCCAAATATTTTAGAAGAGGTGGCGCCGCAAAGTCATTGAAATTGTAAAGAAAGTTACCTTTAACATACTCTTTACTCCCACCTAAAAGTGTACCTTCATTCCATGAAATGGCTTCCCACTCAAGGTTATAAAACCTTAAAAACGCGGCCGAAAAAAAGATTAACAAAACTACCAAAATCTCTATTTTGTTACTTTTTATAGATCCGATTAATCTCATATAAGTGCTATGCATTGGTTATGTTATAAATAAATATTGAGTAGCCTATTTTATCTATTGGTGTGTAGCTCTTTAACCAGCTTATACAGTCTTTGTGTATGAAAAGTTGCAGGTGTGTAACACCGATAGCATATAAACCGTTTTTGGGTGTGCAGCTAGGGAAAGTATAATTCTGTATATAAAATCTCGTATAGACGTTTGGTAGCATCTCAACAAAGTTTATTGTTTTTATGTTGTTTTTTGACATATATTTACCAAGCTCTTTTACATCCTGACCCCAATCAACATCTGTATCTGCAAACAATTTCCATGCGTTTTCAGTGCCAACAAACTCATTAAAATAAGAAAGATCATGAGGGAAAACAGTAAGAGACTCTGCAATATACCAAATACAGAGGGCCAATATTATAATATTAAATATTCTCCGTCTCTTTAAGAATTTTGCCCTATAAATTATACCACCCATTATAACAAATAAAAAAGGGTAAATCGGAAGCAGATGTCTTATTCCAATATATAAACTTAGCATAAACATTAGGAAAAGCAGATAAACAATTGCCGGTAAAATCAAGAACTTTTCATCAACCTTCCTTTTTTTGTTAAACAGTAAAAATGCGACGGCTATAAACAAAACTATTAAAAGTGGAATCGGGGTTTTTATTAAAAACGCAACCGGAAAATAATACCACTTAGAGTGTGTCCCAATTTCACCTAAAAAATAATTTCCTTGGCCAGAACTAGAATGCCAAATATTATACCCGATGCTTGTGATATACGTTGTTGCTGGTAGAGGTAAATTGGCTAGACCCAAAACAATATCTTTTGTAACACCACTATATTTGCTATTTATGAAGTCTAAAGCCTTTTCAGGAGAGTGGACTTGTGACATTACTGAAGAAACCTGGAATCCGTATGCGGTCCAAATTATAATAAATATTGACACAAAAAAAATCAAGCCAAATTTAACCCCCACCTTTGAAAATATCCTAAATTTATACTTGTAAACTAATAGAGCAAAAACAAGCGGTATAAGAATAAGTGCGGTGTTCTTGCTTAACAACGCAAGAGCAAGGGTTACACCGCTTATTAAACAAGATTTCCAGTTTGGGTATTTAAAAAATTCCCAAAAATAATACATTGATATAAAAATAAAAGCGGCCGCTACTATATCTGTTGTAGCAAACGAGCCGTGCGCCAATATAGACGGTTCAAACCCATATAAAAAAAGGGCGAAAAGAGCAGCACGCTTTCCGTATATTTCTTTTGCCCACTTGTAAATATAGAATCCCAATAACAAAGACACAAAAGCTATTGGCAACCTTGTCAAAAACAGGAAATAGTTCCAGTCATAACCATTCTCTATTATGTAAGCCAAACTATGTGGTGTGTTTTTCCATGTAGGATTGTTGTCAAAGTATAGAAACACACTATTTATATAGTATGATAAAGCCGGATGATATCTAAAAGCAAACGGAGAGAAATCCGAGTTCGTGACAAAATATTTCCCAACACCAGGATAAAACTGTTCATCGAGTATGCCGCCTTGATAGTCTATAAGATACAAAAGTTGCGCGAAAATTATAAAAAAAATTAAAATTGCACAAAGCTCATACTTCCTATCTAAAAAATATTTTAGGTTCATTTTGATTCACATGATTTATAATTTTTAAATTTGGGTATAGAACATGATATTTCTGAGTTTAAGAATGTTGTGCATATCTTACTCTCATTGAACTGTGGAGTTTCACACGAATTTGTAAAGTTGAACAAAGAATAATTTCCTTTAAATGAAGCCAGATATATTTTTATGTCGCTTGTTTTGTTGTAGCAGAAGAATAATTGAGAAACTAGTTCGTGGCCGGTCTCACTGAAACCGTTTTTAAGGCAAAATGACACCATTAAATTATTATTGTAAGTCATTGACACCCCAAGATATATACCTAAAAAAACTATACAAATCAACAATATCAACGACATCAATGTGCAAACTTTTAATTTTTTCATACACTTCAATTAGTAATATTATACACAAAAAACGCATGTCCTATAGTTCGGTCTGGTTTGCGTTCCTTTAACCATTTATAACAGTCGCGATTTCCAAACAATGTCAACTGCGAGACTGGGATACCATAAATACCATATTTCGGTTCACAACCCGCAAAGCCATAGTTTTTTAAATAAATATCATAAGTTACATTGAATATGGACTGTGGAACAAAAACATTGTTTATGTTGTTTTCCTTTATATATTTGGCAAACCCATTCCATTCCTGACCAATATCTATATCAGCATCTGCAAAATATAACCATCCGTTAGAAGAGCCCCCTATAAATTCGTTAAAGTAAGACATATTGTGTGGTAATATTAACAAAGCTCCAATTAAGTACCATAGAGCAACGACAACTAAAAACCCTTTCATTGCTGTCTTTCGTCTTATTTTTATATTTACAACCGATCCAGCCAACAAAAACAGGAAGGGGTAAATTGGAAGAATGTGTCTAAGTCCCATATTTAGACCTATAAACATGGCCAATACGAAAAAATAAACCGCGATAAATATTAATGGGAACTTCTCGTCTATCCAACTATTTTTCCGAATCTTGAAAATATATGATATTGCAAAAACACCCAACAGCAATAGAAGGGGGATGGGTGTTTTCAAAAGAAAAACCGTTGGGTAGTACTCTAACCCATTTTTTGATATTTTACCAAAAAAATAATACTCATTGCCGGTGTTTTTATGCCATACCCGTGTGCCTAAAGCCGCAAAATATTTTGCAGCTGGCAGCGGGACATCAAGTGTTTGAACAGCTAAACTGCGAACAAAATCGTTCTCTATCGTTTTATTTATAAGATCAATAACCCTAGATTTGGAGGGTACAGACTCTCCTATTGTAGACACTTGGAATCCGTAAAAAGACCAAACAACAACAAACGCAATTAAAAAATAAACGACTACTTTTGATATATTATGCAGCCTAAAGAAGGACTTCCTATATAAATTTAAGAAAAATATGGCAAAAAGAGGGACCAAAATCAACGCGGGGCTTTTGCTGACAAGCGCTAGACCTAGAGCCATCCCTCCACTCAGCGCAGACATCAATGAGATATTTTTTTCAAATTTCCACCAATAATAAACCGCGATAAAAATAAAAGTTGTCATCGCAAAATCTGTCATTGCTATGGAAAAATGGGACAAAATGTTTGGTTCAAAACTAAACAAAAACACGGCTAGTAAGGCAGCCCTTTTTCCATATAACTCCCTGGACCACTTGAATATATAGAAGCCGAGTAAAAGGGCGGTTAGCGCTATGGGGAGCCTGGTCAAAAACATTAAATTGTTTATGTTGTACACTTTGTTTTGGAAAATGTAAAATGAATCGTGTGGAGTACGAGTCCATATATCGTTGCTATCGCCGTACAAAAAAAAGCTGCTAATCAAATACCCCAATGGTGGATGATCAATAAAAACAAAGGGGTAAAGGTCTTTATTTGTTATGTAATATTTACCCACACCTATATTGGTAAACTCGTCATTAGTAATTGACTGATAGTCTATTAGATAAAGAAGTTGTATCTGCATTACTAAAAGGAGCAATATTGCACACAGCTCAAATTTTCTTTTAAAGAACAGACCGAAACTTATCATAATCTAAGTCTCAGGACCAGTGCCTCAAAGAACATTTTTAGCGGATCTAGCGACTTTATCTTCGTGTCCGGTTTGTGAACCCACTTTATGGGAAGTTTATGTATGCTATATCTATTCTTTCTCGCCCTATAAAATATTTCAACATCAAATATCCATCTTGGGCTTATAAGGTCTTTAAACAGTTTGTGTGCGGCATGCTTTTTAAACCCCTTAAATCCACATAAAAAATCTGTTACATTGACATTAAACAACGTTTCCATATAATTGTTGAATACCACTCCCAATATCTTTCTGACGGCAGGCTGTTTTATTTTGGATAAAACAGAAGACCTATCACCAACCACAACATCGTAGAGATTTAACATCTTCTCCATCTTAAGAATTTCGTTGGGTTGTATAGAGCCGTCGGCGTCGATAAAAATTATATACTCACCCTTTGCAGCTAATACACCGGTCTTTACAGCGTGCCCTTTACCCATGTTTGGTTTGTAGCTTATTATTTTTAACCTCTTAAAAGAAACCACAATTTTTTTTACCACTTCGATAGTGTTATCGCTAGATCCATCATCGACCACTATCAACTCATAGTCACCATTTTTTAAAAAATCAACCAAAATTTTAAGGAACGGAGCTATCCTTTTGCTCTCGTTGTATGCAGGAACAATAACTGAAGTAGTCATATCACACTATGAAATTATTATATATGGTTTGTCTAGTTATTAATCTGTAAACCCCCTAAATATACTATGAAAGCGCTAATAACTGGTGGTGCTGGGTGTATAGGCTCTGTGCTAGCATCCAAACTTCTCGGATATGGTCATAGTATGCTAGTTTTTGACAACCTCAGTAGCGGTAAAGAGGAACACATACAAAAACTCTTGAAAGACAAAAACTTTGAATTTGTGAATGGTGACCTGTTAAAACCCGAACAAATAAAATCCGCTTGTAAAGGTGTTGAGGTGGTTTTTCACCTAGCCGCAAATTCAGATGTTAAATACAAACCCGGCAATCCAACAGACGAAGACCTTAAACTCAATATAGTAGGCACATACAATGTTCTAGAGGCCATGAGAGTCAACGATGTTAAAAAAATAGTATTTACCTCATCTTCAGTTGTATATGGGGAAGCGAAGAAGACGCCTACACCAGAAAACTACCCATTAGAGCCTATATCTTTGTACGCTGCCAGTAAAATAGCCGACGAGGCATTGATATCCGGGTTTTGTCATATGTTTGGCATGCAGGCATGGATAGTGAGATTGGCTAATATAATAGGTAACAAAACCAGAAGAGTGGGTAAAACGGTGATATCTGATTTTATAGATAAGTTGGGAAAAAATCCTAAAGAGTTAGAAATATTAGGCGACGGGAAACAAAAAAAATCATACTTATTGGTTGACGATTGTATAGAAGGCATCATGACAGTTTTTAGCAAATCTAATGACAAAATAAATACATATAACCTAGGACCAGAAGACTCTGTTACTGTAAACAAAATAGCCGAAATAGTAGTTAATGAGATGAAACTGAAAAATGTTAAATTCGAATATACTGGTGGAGATCGAGGATGGTTGGGTGATGTGCCGACATTCCTTTTAGATACCAATAAAATAAGGAGCCTTGGTTGGAAACCGAAACATACTTCCGAAGAAGCCATAAGAATAGCCGCAAAAAGCCTGTTAAGGGTGGATAGATGATATCTGTTGTTGTGCCAACAAGAAGGAGCTCACCAGACCTAAAGGGGTGTCTAGAAAGCCTATCAACGCAATCAAAAAGATCAAGTGAAATAATCGTGGTTTTCGACGAGAAGAGCGACAAAAATGTAATGATGGCAAGAAGTTTTGGCGCGCGAATATTTTTCGATAAACATCACACAATTGGTGGTGCTTATTCTAAAGGTGTGGAAGTTGCAACAGGAGACATAATAGCTTTCATAGACGATGATTGTGTGGCTCCAAGAGAGTGGATAAAACGCTTAGAAGATGAATTCGAAGAGGATATAGATGTTGTTGGTGGAGAAGATATAATACCAGATGATTCCACAGCATTCCAGAAGGCAGCACATCAAATAGATAAGGCCCGCCATCTAAAATCATCAATCTATGGAAAGAGAGCTAAGGGGAGACTCAGGGCAGCTAATATAGCTTACAGGAAAACGGTTTTTGAAAAAGAGAACTTCAATCCAACGCTAAAAGGTTTACAGGAACCAGAATTCCACCATAGGATTTTCAAAGCTGGGTTTAAAGTTAAGTTTGATCCAGGTTTGTACGTCTTCCATAAAAGACGAAGTGGTTTAAGAGGGATTTTCAACCAGATATACAGGAACGGGAAAGCAAAAATAAACATCATAAAACTACACAAGGATATGATATCTTTTATCGATTTGGTACCATTTGGCTACATCACTATTACACTACTTTTGGCTTATCTGACATCCAACCTTAATACAACTTTTTTCTATGTGTGGCTTGCCATAAATTTGGGCTACTTCACCCTAAAACCCTTTGCAACCATTCTAAAAACAAAAGAAATAAAATATTACCCATATCTAGTTTTAATCATATTTACAAGGGAAGTTGCTTATTCTCTAGGCATATTGGTCGGATTGAAGAGTATTTTAAAGGGCTAACATATTCAATATTATGAAGATTGCTTTTGTTACACCAGCATACTATCCAGCAAACATAGGGGCCTCCCTTTATTGTCAGGAACTAGCCACAGGCCTAAAATCACTAGGTCATGAAGTCATTATTTTCACAAACAGCGAACCTAAATACAAAAAGGAAGAAACTGTTAGTGGTATTGCAGTCAAAAGGTTTTATCCGATGGTCTTTGGAAAATATTACATATCGAAAGGAATGTTTTCCTCTATACTAAAAGAAAGGTTTGATATAATACACTCCCACCATTATGGTTACTACCCGGCAACAGCCGGTTTTTTGGCCGCAAAAATAAAAAACACACCACATGTTTTCGGTCCCTACTATCATCCGCCTGTATACGGTTTTACAAGGCGATTGGCATCGTCAACATACCATCTAACTCAAGGTTTACCACTCTTAAGGTTTTCTGACATTGTTTTACCACACACAAAATATGAGGAAAGGTTGTTGTTAAAATGTGGTGCAAGAAACACAAAAATCTTACCAAATATCGTCGACACAAAAACATTTAAACCCCCGTCCGGGGGAAGGGAAAAGACAGTTATTTTTGTAAGTAGTTTGATAAAAGAAAAGGGTGGTCATGTTGCTTTGGATTTAGCAGAGATTCTTATAAAAGAGGATAACGAGATAAATTTTGTTTTCGTGAGTGGTTATTGTGAACAGGATCTTCTGAAACGGTTAAAACTCATTATGTCAAAAAACAAAAGAATAAAACTTCTTTCAAATGTGCCTCAAAATGAGTTGGTAGAGTTGTACGGTGACTCGAGTGTATTTATTTTACCTTCAAAATACGAGGCCTTTGCGAGGGTTGCGGCAGAAGCCCAGGCATGTGGAACACCGGTTGTTTCCACGTGTGTTGGTGGAATACCTGATGTTGTGTTGGATAAAAAAACCGGCTATCTCGTAAACTATGGTAGTTGGAAAGAATTCGAACATTATGTGAGACTATTATTGTCTGACACTAAACTTAGGAATAGATTGGGGTCGAACGCAAGGAAGCATATCGTAAAAAAGTTTGACAAAAAGGTAATTGTGGGAAAGTTGGGGAAGATATACGAAGATATGTTGTAATTATTTCTGTACCTTAATTATCATACCATGAGATATTTTTGGCGTAAGTTTTCCTACATGGTAAAGAACTTTTAGTGCTGCTGCTGGAAGATTATAATCATATTTTGGTATAGGCAAAGGCAAAAGGTATGTATAGAGCTTATTTATTTCAAACCCTTGTTTTTTGCAAAGTGTTTTCAACGCATGAACAGAAACCAAAGATGTGTGTATGCTGCCAGGCGGTTCTTTATACCCCTTTAGAACGGCCCTAGTCATGGCTACAAGAGAGTTCTCGTTTGGTGTGGATATGACAGCAAACCCACCTTTTCTTAAGACGCGCCATATTTCCGCTATTATATGTTTAACATATGACTGCTCTGGCATATGTTCTATCACTTCTGCACAATATACTTTGTCAAAACTACCAGATTTGAATGGAAGATGAAGGGCGTTAGCGGCTACAAAAGGCGCCTTAGTAAAAAACTTAGCCTGTTTGGCAATATCAATTGCCACTGTATTTTTAGGATATTTCACAGACACACCTTGGTCGCCTGAGCCGAGGTCTAAAACAAGATCGTCTTGTTTAACATCTATTATCGTTATGAGTTGCTGAATGAATTTCTTAGAAACAAAGGGCATTTTTTTGTGGCCTATTACGGGCTCACCAGCATAAATTTTATTATGAAGTTGTTTTTGGTCGACCATATGGAAATATACGCCTTAATTATGTGGAGACATAGAATACATATAAAGCCTACCTGTTTAGTAATATATACCGGCTTTGGATATTTATTAGTAAGCTGCTGTGGGGTTCAATGGACGTTCTTTTTGTAACCAACAAACCAAACTACTGCCATAAAAAATTTGCAGAGTCTTTAAAGGCAAGGTTTTATTACATAAGGCACTATTTTCCAGACGGAGTAAAAACATTATCTTTGCCAGTAAACGGGTGGATAAACTCTCTTCTTTTGCCAGGTGCAGATGTATATTTTGCAGAAAGCATCATAGATTACTATCCTATATATTACAAAAATCCTCAAGGTAAAAAAATAATACTGATAGCCGAAGACACACTATTTAAATTGGATAAGATGTCCGGTTTCAAAAGAAAGTTTCTACTGAAAATGTTCAACCATGCCGATGGGTTCATCACAATTTCAGATCTCTGCAAGCAAATGTTATTAAAATACACCAAAAAATCTTGCAGGGTTGCATACCCATTCCCCCACGAAAATTTTTCAGATATAAAGGCAGATATAACAACCAAGTCAATAATGTTTATAGGGAGGGAAGACCTAACAAAAGGATATTTAAAATTGGTAGAAGCCGTAAGACTTTTACGCAAAACCGACGGAGATTGGAAACTTTATTTGGTTGGGTCGTGTGGGGAAAGAGTAAATAAAGAGCCCGGTATAATCCCCCTAGGGTTTGTCAAAAATATGAAACCTTACTTAGAAAAAAGCTCTATACTTGTACACCCAGCGGATTTCGATCCATGTCCAGCCACAATATTCGAAGCCATGCAGGCAGGAATAATACCAATAATATCAAATAACATAGGACAGACAAAACTATTCAATGATTTAGGTTTAGACTTTCTAATACTGAAAAATACAGAGTCACAAACAATAGCGACAAAAATAATGGATGTTTATAAAAGAGATAAAGTTAAAATATCAAGAAAAGTAAAGGAAATATCGTCCAAATTTATAGAAGAAAAAAGAATAAAGATGTTCAAAAAGGAGTTTAGCCTGCTACTCAATGATTTAGGAGTGTAAATGAAACCACCAAAAGTCTCTATTATAATACCAACATTAAACGAAGAAATGGATATAGGTCGACTTTTGGACTCTGTAAACAATGCAACCTATCCAAACAAAGAAGTAATCATTGTTGATGGTGGTTCAAAAGACCGGACAGTTGGAATTGCAAAGTCAAAGGGCGCCAAAGTTGTCCCGGAAACAGGGAAAATAAGATGCCCAGCGAATGCAAAGAATATAGGAGCCAAAAACGCTTCAGGTCAAATACTTTTATATTTGGATGCAGACACATACTCGATAAGCAAAAACTTCATTCTTGACGGAACCAAACAGTTTGATAATACACAAGTTGTTGGTGTAGTCCCAGACAATAGAAGAAGGTTAAATACGTTTTGGTCAAAGGCTCTCTACCATTCAAGAACATTAATACCATGGTCTAAAAAGTTAATACTTACGAGGAAAACAACTCTCAAAGCAAACGAAATATCTTGGTTTCCCAACTTCATAAGAAGGGAGACTTTTTTTAAAATTGGCGGCTATAGTTTAGATGGGTTGGAAGACCAGGGATTTTTGAGGAGATACAAAGAATATAGTATTGGTGGGCTTAGAACAATATATGTGGAAAAATGCGCTCTATACTCACAGGAACCAGAAACATTGAGCGATATTCTAAAACAAACAAAATGGTACTCCAGAGTTATAATACCATCAATAAAACAGATGAAGAAAAAGTACATGATAACTTTCTTGGCTTCGATTTTACAACCTTTATTCTTTATTTCAATATTTCTAGTACCAATCCACACAATCTTTCTTGTTTTGTCTATACCCTACATATTAAAGCTGATTTTCATGACACTATACACACTACTTTTTAAGGGTGCAACATACAATTCAAAATATTATGTGTGGGCAACAATACCTTTAGATCTGTTGTCTTTTCCATGGAAACTGGCAGGTGTTTTAGAATATTTCATGAAAGCCAAAAAAACAACACTGTTTTCTAGAGGAAAATAGTCTAATGGTGTCTATTATGAAAATCCTAGATTTCGGTTGCGGCAGGAAAAAATACCAAGGAAGCATAGGGATAGATATAGCCTCAAATAGCACCGCAGATATAAAATGGGACCTCGATAAATTCCCCTATCCGCTAAAAACAAACTATTTTGATTTTATTTGGTGTCATCATTCTCTAGAACATGTTTCTGATATTTTCAAAACTCTAGAGGAGTTGTATAGGGTTGCCAAGCCAAACGCTATAATTGAAGTCCACGTACCTCATGCCATACAAGCAGGCGCTATGGCACACCTAGACCACAAAAGGACATTTAAATTGGACACTTTTGATATCTTTGATCCTAGATATATGGACAAAGCACACAGCAATGAATTATATTCTAAAATAAAGTTTGAAGTTATAAAAAAGGAGCTCAGATATAGAAATTGTGGGTATTCAAGAACAGACAAATTTGGAGGGAGAAAAATAACTAATTGGACTATTCGTGCAATTGATGTTTTGTCAAACAAGTTCTCTTACAGCTATGAACGGGTTTGGGGTTTTTGGGTTGGGGGCAGCGAAGAGGTTATATTCAAGTTAAGAGTTATAAAATAAGTATGCTAAAAACAATTCCTGCCTTTTGTCAATTAATTAAATCTGGCAAAGGTCTGAGTGATAAAGTTATAATATTTAGATACTTCATTTTTTGTTCCATTAGCAGCCTATTGCCCAGAACCATTAGAAATAAAATAAAGGTGTTCGATTTCATAACCAAAGACATAACGATTTCTACCAAGCACGGGGAATATTCTTGCAGAGCCAAAACAGACGATTTGCTTATATGTGGTAAAGAAGACTATGAGGATAAACTTAACGGTTTGTTTGACGTTGTGAACGGTGGTGTGTTCATTGATGTTGGTGCTCATATAGGCAGATACACCGTTCAGGTCGCAAGAAAAGAAGGTGTGAGAGTGATTTCTATAGAACCTCAAAGTCAAAATTTTCAAATGCTCCAGAAAAATATTTCCTTGAATAATCTTAAAGACGTAATTTCCCTTAATTGCGCCGTTTATAAAATCCCTAAGGTATTAAAATTCTATATATCCAATCACCCAGGTCTCCACTCTATATACCAAAAAACGAACAAATGTATAACCGTAAAGTCGGACACATTAAATAATATTGTTAAAAGATTTAAACTGGAACGTGTAGATTTAGTAAAAATTGATGTAGAGGACGCAGAGCTGGATGTACTCAAAGGCTCAGATGAGGTTCTGTTAAAGTTTAAACCCAAAATAATATTTGAATGCAGATCACTGCCCGCAATAATGAAAATTAGAAAATACTTGGTTGGTTTTGATTATAATATTAGTGAAGTGATGGAGCACAACTATGTTGCTAATCATAAAAAAGAATATGAACTGGTTGCATAAAATAATACCAAATGATAAAAGAATACTTCTTTTAATTATAATTCTCTCCCTTGTGAACCCCCTACACTACTTAATTCTAACATATTATCCACCAGAAGGCAAGGTCTTTGTTGGCTATCAGGACGATGGGCTAATGTTGACTTTGATGAAGTCGTCCAGCACCAATTTTGATGACCCTTGGGCTTTTGATGGGGGTAAAGTTTGGAACAATCCCCTCATAGGCTCAGCCTATCTTTTCATAATATTGGGTATAATACCAACCGTTTTCAACCTGAGCTACTACATAAGTTTTATTGTATTCAAGTTTATTTTTGCATTTCTATACTACATCGTTGTCTACAACCTCATAAAACTCCTAGTCGAAAACCCAAGAAGCCAGAAAATAGTTTTCATTCTTTTTTGCCTTGCTGCCGGCCTTGGGGGTATTTTGTATGGAGCCTTCACTGTCCTTGGTCAAGGTTCAAACTCTTCGATTATAGGTTATGGGTTAACAAACGAGTTTGATGAGCTTGCTGGATCTTCACACTCTTTAACACACACATTTAGACTCTATTATGTTATTCCAGAGATGCTTGGCTATCTATCATTAATACTGTTTATTAAAAACAAAAAGTGGCTATCCGGATTAAGTCTTGGGTTAACGTTCCTCTTTTACCCAATGTTTGGTATAGGCTTCCTCTTTGTTATTTTCTTATACACCTTTGTTAAGAGTATCAATGCTGGTCCAAAGGAAGCTTTTGATGAAGGGATAAAAGCCATTGTAAAGCCGTTTTTAGTTGTCCTAATATTCCTTATACCATGGGCTGTCCACTATTCGCAAAAACCATATTATTTCCAAATAACAAAGTTAGTTTTTGACAGTTCATCGCCAATGAATTTGCTGATAGGCTCTTTTTTCATGTTTGGTTTGTGTATACTTTACGTAAGCAGAAAAATAGCCGGTAAAAAAATAACATTTTTGTATATAGTATCGTTAATTGTGTTTGCTCTACAACACCTTTTTTCAACTGCTCAAACAAGCGAGTCGTTTAAAATATGGTTGCAACAAACTAACATTTGGGGCTTTGCCCAAGGTCTATACGGACTGAGTGTGTATATAACAATCGCTGTTGGGGCGATTACAATACTCCTGATAGCCAAGACCCTAAAAAGCAAAGTCTCACAAACTGAAAAGTTCCTTTTGGTATGGTTGTTGTTGGCTATTTTTGTTTCTGGTATATATCCAGATACAATATCTAGAATATTGTTTACAGGTAAATTTGCGCCGTTTATTTTGTTACCATTATCAATAATTGGCGGCTTTTTTATAGCATCATCTTTTTCAAAAAAAACACAGACACTTATTATCATTGCTATTGTTATTTTATCTCTACCATCTATAGTTGGTTATAATCTGTGGCTTCAGAAGTCTGTTAGACAAGCAGGCGTTGATGGTGTTTTGACTCAAGGTGAGTATGATGCTTTGTTGTTTATAAAGGGTCAGCCAGATGGTACAGTGATGGCATCGTTGAGATATAACTCATTCATACCTTTCTATACCAACAAAAAAGCCATACTTTTTTCTGGTAGAGGATATGATGGAGAGCTCATAGAAAGGAAGAGTGACATAGAGACTTTCTATTCTATTGGACCAGAAGTTGCCAGAAAAAAACTTATAAAAAAATACGATATAAAATATGTTATTTTCGGTACTAATGAAGCTGAAATAAGCAATAATACACTAAACCTCGAAAATTCGCAACTGTTTGAAAAGGTTTTTGAAAAAGGCGTCAAGGTCTTTAGGATTAAACAAATTTAGCTTTGGTAAACGTCCAAATATTTCTTTACGATTTTTTTAGAGTCGTATAACTTTACACCTTTTAGGTTACTATTTTTTATTACTCTCCTAAATTCTTGGTTATCAACTATTTTAACAATGCCGTCAACAAGACTGTCAACATTTTTTGGTTTGACAAGGACACCATTGACACCATCCCTGACAATTTCAGAGTTGCCAGCAACATCTGTCGTCACTATTGGGGTTCCGCATGCCATCGCCTCTAGAAAAACTATCCCAAACCCCTCGTAAAGGGTGGGCAAAACAAAGGCGTCACATTCCTTGAAAGCCGCTATTTTATCATCTTCACTAAGATAGCCCGTAAAGACAACATCTTTTTCAACACCTAAACTTTTGCATACACCTTCAAGCTCACCACCACGCCTATAGCCAGCAAACACAATTTTTATATCAGGAAACTTTTTCTTCAATCCCGGCACCGATTTAATCAAATACTCATAACCCTTCCTTCTAGATGGCTGACCTAAGAACAAAAGCATCTCACCGTCTATAGAGAACCTTTTCTTAAAGTTAAGTTTAACAGGCCTTTCATATTTACTGACATCAATACTGTTTGGTATGACGGTGATTTTTTCCTCTGGAACACCAAATTTCATAACTTCCGTTTTCTCCCAGTTTGTTAGGGCGACAACAACATCACTTGTAAACAGAGGTAGGTGCACAAACCAGTTAGGAATCTTTAGTGGTTTGGAATATGGAAATCTTTGTTGTGTGTTGGTCCTTCTTAGAGCAGCTGAGAAAGGGTCCTGTACATCGGACACAATATATGGATCGTGATATAATCCGTGTATAGTGTTTACAATCTTTATTTTCCTCAACTTTTTCCTAATTGCGGCATAGCTCGATATAGGAGCCAAATACCCGAAATGGTGCGAGTGGATTACGTCGTAGTCCTTAAACAACATGTAAATAAGTGACCCAGGAAATATCGGATTGAACCTTTTGGCCTTTATGCCTTCTATAACCTCACTTTTTTGAGCTTTGTGAATTTTCATGGACGATGTTGAAGAAAGAACCTCGATATCATGACCCAGTCTCACTAACTCTCTGGCAACAACATACTCGGGCCAGGCCTCAAGACCCCTAATAACCCCCCCACACGTTGTCATTAATATTTTCATAATATGATTAGCCAGAAAGTTGTTATATATTTATATTGCTAGGATCGAATATGAAGTTAATCTAACAACACATAATTATATATTGAAATGGAATAATATGGTAACGGTCAAAGTGGTGCTAAATAAACTATCCAAATACTGGGTTATAATAGCGTTAATTATTATAATCTACTTTGGTTTTCAAATCAGAGTCTCAGGATTTTTTAGCCCTGATGGTTCGTATAGGTGGCAATATCTACGGAATATAGACTCTTATAATTTTCTTAGGGAAATGGAATTGACTGTCCAAAACGGTGGTGCATATTTCTCTTGTTCAGATAATGCACAAATAGTACATCCGGAGTTGGAGTGTGAGAAGTCATATATCTCCCCACTGACAAACCCATATCCATATATTGGTGCATGGTCCTACATGTTGATAGGCTCTAATTTTGGACTGCGACTTTGGGAATGGTTGATATACTTCCCGGCACTTTTAGCAGCTTTGATAGCCATACCAATGTACATACTGGGGAAATCTTTATATGACAAAAAAGCAGGTCTATTGGCGGCTCTGTTTATTATGATAGTCCCTGATTTCATGTCCAGGACGCTAGGCGCAGATCCTGACTCAGACGGAATAGTTATGCTTCTAGCCATGTTGACAATAGCCAGCTATTTTTACATGCATAGCAAGCTCAAAGACAAGATAGATAAAAGAACCATGGCCCATGCTATAATAGCAGGGTTCTTCTTGGCTTCCTTTGCTTTTGTTTGGGCACACTGGTATATATTCCTGATAATCTTCGGTTTCGTTGTTCTAAAAACAATAGCGAATCTCGGTTACTATAAAAAATCAAAAGACAGAAAGCAGCTAACAATAGTAAAAGTTTTGTGGGTTTCGTTCTTGATCTACTTTACCACTTACGGACTCATAACAATACCGTTTAAGGGACCGGATGCGGTCACAGGTCTGTTTTTGTCACCAATAAGTCAAATAGGATTTAACACTGACCAAGGCGGCATAAAGGGTGAGATTGGACTATTTCCAAATGTCTATGTAAGTGTTGCTGAACTACAAAGAGGGGGTGATTGGATTGCAGCAGTCAATAGGGCAGGTATAGTCTTTTTTGTTCTGAGTGTGTTAAGCCTGATTTATTGTGTGATAAGTTTGGTGTTCAGAAAAAGGCACCTACCGCTTACAATAGTCTTGGTATTGTGGATGTTGGGTACAATTTTTGTGAGTACGATAGCTGTAAGGTTTTCTACACTGTTGGTTCCAGCAATATGCCTTGGTGCATCTGTAATATTCGCAAAACTGTTCAGGATAGTTTTAAAGGAGGATAGCCACGTATTGGATTAATATGGTCAATCATGTAAAGGTTGTAGGGTCGGTAGTTTTGGCCGTTGTAATCGCCGTTGTGATTATACCACAAATCCAACAAAGCTATACAATATCGTATGGATCCTATCCTATCCTGTCAAACAATTGGTGGGAGGCCCTAAACTGGATAAAAAACAATACAGAGGAGTGTTCTGTTATAGCAACTTATTGGGATCCTGGACATTTTATAAGGGCTATTGCCCAGCGATCAATGGTTTTTGATGGCGCCTCACAGGGCATGACAAGGACAATAGAAGTTAACTCAACAAACCTTAGTGAACAGGAAATCAAGGACATTGCCGTCTTGGACAATTACAAAATTGAAGTTGACAAAGGGCGTGGAACCACAAAAATAATGACTGCCAGAATCCAGGATATTGCAACAAGTATGTTTACTGACAATGAAGCAACATCTGTGCGCCTTTTAGAAAAATACAAAAAACCCGGGTGCAACAGCCTTTATTTTTTGGCAACGTCAGATCTTATAGGTAAAAGTGTCTGGTGGAGCTACTTTTCAACATGGAGGCCGGGTGAAAGCGGCAAACAATATTCGTACTCAATCATCCAGCTTTCTCAAGAAGGGAAAACAGACGATGGTGGTGATGTATCTGTTTATAGCATAAATGGCCAGCAAGCAATATTAATCTACAAAAAGGGAGATACAATTAAACCGCTTTTGCAGGACGGTAACGGTGTTGCGGAAATAAGCAGACTTTTGTACGTATCTCCAAACGGGGAAGCAAAAATACAGGAAAACAAAAACTCTACGATACCCGGTCTTGTTTGGATGTCATCGGATAAGAGGGTGATAGTCTTCATACCCCCAGAAATAGAAAACTCCGTGTTCACAAAAATGTTCCTTCTGGAAGGATTCGGTCTAAACAAGTTTAAACTAGTAAAGTCTTGGGGTGGAGAAGTCAAACTATTTAAGGTGGAAGTGTAGATTACAAATATGAATATCTGTTTTTTGAGCGAACTTTTCTATCCCTATCTACTTGGTGGTGCAGAAAAAAGATACTTTGAAATAGCAAAAAGAGTTGCAAAAAAAAACAATGTAACTGTTTACTCACTTAACTTTAAGGGCTATCCTAAAATAGAAATAAAAAACAACATTCAAGTTGTTAGAGTTGGGTTAGAACACCCTCTAAACAAAAGAGGCCTCACAGTATTAATTTCTTATTTGCCTGCCCTGTTAAAGTCGATGAGCCACAAATTCGATATTATTGACGCCAACCAAGGATTTGCTTCCTTTGTTGGTATTTTCAAAAAACTTAAGCTAACCAAGAGGCCGATAATAGCAACGTTCCATGATATATACTGGAATAGTTGGGGATCCTCATTCAAATTCCCTTATGGTTGTGTGGGTAAAATTCTAGAACTTTTGTGGTCAAAGATGTCTTATGATGTTGTAATTGCAAACTCCCCCAAGACAAAGAAAAAACTGGAGAGATTGGGATTTAAATCAAAAATTGTTGTCATACCCACCGGTGTTGATATTGAACATATAAACAAAGTTAAAGTCAAAAAACAGAATAGCACGATAGTATATGTCGGGAGGCTTGTTGGTTATAAAAACATAGACCTGTTGATAAAATCCGTTGCCACACTGAAAAATAAAATCCCTGACATAAAGCTAAGAATAGTCGGCTCCGGACCTGAGAAAACCAACCTACAAAGACTAGCTGAGTCGCTTAAAGTTGATACAAAGTTTTATGGGTATGTGACAGAGGAGGAAAAAATAAAACTAATAAAGTCTTCAACTGTTCTTGTCAACCCTTCATCAACCGAAGGTTTGGGTCTAATATTAATAGAGTCTCTTGCATGTTCAACACCAGTTGTTGCAAGAAACCTTGATTGTTATTACTTTTTAAACAAAACCAATTCAGCGCTTTATAATAGTCAAAAACAAATGAATATAGTTTTAGAAAAAGCACTAATGGATAGCCAATATAGGACAAAGTTAATAAAGAGCGGATATAAAACAGCTTCACGATTCTCCATAGAAAACACTGTTAAAAAATATTTAGAGGTAATAGAGCATGCAAGATGATTTTATTTCAGTTATAATATCCACCTACAATAGGAAAGACCTTATTGGGAGGTGTTTGGAAGCTTTATTAAAGACAAGATATGAAAACTATGAGATTATAGTTGTTGACGGCGGATCAAATGACGGAACTTACGAATTTCTAAAAAAATATTGTAAAAACAAGAGAAAAGTAAAGCTTCTTCAGGACAAAACGCCTGGTAGGAACCCCGCAAGAAACACGGGTATAAAAAACGCGAAAGGCGACATATTGATTTTTGTTGATTCTGATTGTTTGGTTGAAAAAGATTGGATGGGAGAGATAATAAAACCATTCAAAAATCCCATTATTGGCGGAGTGATAGGAAGGACAATTGCCGACAAGAAAGGTCTTTTCTGGTATCATATGGAAAATGATTACTTGCAGTTTATAGGTCACAACAGCGCATATAGGGCCGACATAATAAAAAAAATAGGCGGCTTCGACTTGAGGTTTAAAAACTCAAGGGAGGACACTGACCTTGCTTGGACAGTGATGGATATGGGCTATGAAATGGTTTATTGTAGTAAGGCAAAAATGACTCATCTTTCTCGCAGAGTGAAAGTACTTAGCAGAATAAAAAACCAGAAAACTTTTATATTCGATGGGTTGTTATATAGGAAGCACAAGAAGCTTTACAAAAAGATCTTCTATAAGCATGGGGTTTCCGCCACTATATGGCCAGCGATTTTTATACCTCCTACACTCGTTGTTTTTATTTATTCTGTTTTATTTTACCAACCACTGGCTTTAACATGTGTTCTGTTTTATTTGATAGTAGTCTTGAGCAAACTCATGCCGGACAAAGATGGATCACTAACAGAAAAAACATCATTCATCTTGCTTTTGTGGTTAATCCCAATAGCAAAACTATACTATTTTACAAAGGGTTATTTGATGTTTAGGGAGGCGAGGTGATATGGTAGAATATACAAAATGTAATTATTGTTCACGCGACGAATCCACAACCCTCTTTAGAGAAGGGGGTTTAAACATTGTAAGATGTGATTGTGGGCTGATATATACAAATCCGAGGCTAACAGAAAGCGAACTGAATAAACTATACTCCACATTCAACGTATCCTTCGATCGATCTGTAATGAGATCGTGGATTAAGATCGCTAACAAAAGGATCCGGGAAATAAAAAAGTTTAAAAAAAGCGGGAGTTTGCTTGAAATAGGATGTTCTCTTGGTTACTTTCTAAGGGGGGCCAAAGCAAGTGGGTATGAACCATATGGGATAGATGTTTCAACAGGCGCCATAAAAATAGCTAAACGAGAGTTTGGACTCAAAAACGTTTGGTGTAAAACACTAGAGGATTTTAACACAAAACAAAAGTTTGATATAATAGCCATGTATCATGTCCTTGAACATACGAGGGATCCGATGCGAACAATAAAAAAAATCAAAACACTATTAAAAAAAGACGGGTTGTTTGTTATAGAGGTTCCAGATGTTAACTCTCTAAAGGCAAAGTTGCTCAAAAGCAAGTGGATAGCATACGATTTCAATCTCCATCTTTATTATTTTAGCTATAAAACATTGAAAAATTTCATGGCTGCAAACGGGTTTGAAATAATCAAAACAAAAAAAATACCAAATATATTACTAAACCAGTTTGGTGGCAAAGCAACAAAAACAGTGAGCTCATTACCACCAAAAGCAAAATCGATGCTATCCGACTGTCACAGACTATTGACGTTCGCACTTGGAAAGGCCTCGATTGGCGATTCGATACAGATATATTGTAAGTTGAAGTGATTTATGAGAAAACTATTAATGATATGCTCCAGCCAAGTTTCCATACCACCAAAAAAAAGTGGGGCAAACGAAAAAATAGCCTTCGAAATAGCCAAGTTTGTTTCAAATAAATTCGACACTTATGTAGTAAACAATGACGTTTTCAGTTACAGTGGTATAAACTACTTAACAATAAAAAGCAAAATAAGGAGAAACAAATTATTGGCCATTCTTGAAGATGTAAAATTCGGTTTCAAATGCCTGCCAAATATAAATCGTCTAAAACCAGATATTGTGCATATACACACACTTTTTACAGGACTTCCAATAGTATTGTTCTCCTTCCTTAGCAGAAAAACAAAAATAGTTTATACTTCACACAATCCCTCGTGGACAGTGCCTGACAATGAAATTGGATTCGCAAATATATTTTTCGATCACCTAGAATCTTTTATAATGAGAAAGGCCTTTGTGGTAACAACTGTGTCAAATTCAATGAAAGACGGCATACTCAAAAAAGCCCTCTTAAAACCAAAGAGGATAGAAACAATATATAACTTTACATACCCAAAAGTTTTTTCGCCTAAACTTGGCAAGTCATGGAAGCACGATAGGAGAATTACAGGCGATATTATACTATTTGTAGGGAAGCTTACAGAAACAAAGGGTGTAAGATACCTCATGGAAGCCATACCATCTGTGCTAAAAGAATTCCCACAAGCAAAATTTATCCTTGCAGGTTCTCTTGAACATGATCAAGATCTTAAAAATAATCCATGGCTATCATTTGTTAAACATCTTGGAGTGGAAAAAAACGTGATATTTTTAGGCTCAGTAAAAAACGAAATGCTGCCTTCAATATACTCATCAGCTGACATTTTTGTCCTCCCAACACTCAGAGAAGGAATGCCACTTGTTGTTTTAGAGGCAATGTCTTCTGGATTGCCGATTGTCGCGACAAACGTTTCAGGAATACCTGAGATAGCAAATAGAAAAAATTGTATTTTTATAAAAAGAAAAGACAAAGATTCAATTTCAAATGCAATAAAAACTATTCTATCTAACAAAAAGCGTGCTAAAGCTATGGGTGTGAACTCCGTAAAAATGTCCTTAAATTTTTCTGTGGACAAATCTCTAAAACAGTACAATGATTTGTATGAGGATATGTATAAACCATGACAAACTACACAAAAAAATTGGCAAAAGGAAGCGCAGTCCTGCTTTTGATGGGTGTTATCTCCGTGATTTTAGGGTATGTTCTAAAAATATACCTAGCCAGGAATTTAACGGTTAGTGAGTTTGGTCTTTTCTACTCTGTATCAGCTTTCATAGGTATTTTCGGCTTTGTAAAGGATTTTGGACTAAGCACAACTGTAGCTAAATTCATTCCGGAGTTCCTAACCAAAAAAGAAAATAGCAAAGTAAGCACACTGATAAACACCTGTTTGTCAATCCAGTTTTTGATTGGTATTGTTATATCTATTATTCTGATCCTTTCTTCCGGTTACATAGCGGAATCTTTTTTCCACGACCCGACGGCGAAGCCAATAATCCAGATATTGTCAATAGAATTCATAATAGGCTTTCCACTACTTAAAGGAGTTTTACAAGGCCTCCAAAAAATCAGTCTGTATTCAATCATTGACCCGATAAGGGTTGGTCTTGTATTTATAACTGTTCTTTTTCTAATTGGCAACGGGGCTTTTGGTGTCAGTGTGAGTTACCTTTTCGCGGCCATTATAATCAATGCCGCACTGTTTTTTTATATATTCAAAGTAAGTAAACTGGTTGCAGTACATTTTGATAGTGATCTAACAAAAAAAACATTGGTCTTTAGCCTCCCAATATTTATCAATACGGTTCTGGCTGTAATAATCTCGTATACTGATACATTAACAATAACGTATTTTACAACTCTCAGGGATGTCGGCATATACCAAATAGCACTATCAACTTCCCAACTACTCTGGGTTTTTACAAGTGCCTTGGGTGTTGCGCTTCTACCTTTGATTTCCGAGTTGTATGAGGTCAACAAGAAAAAGTTGACGTTCGGAATATCAATTATAATGAAATACCTGTTTGTGTTTATCGTGCCATTGTCCATAATATTCCTTGTTTTCCCAGACACTATAATTTCAGTTGTCTTCGGCCATCAATATTTGTCGACACCATTGGTACTCCAGATATTGTCAATTTCGGCCATAATTTATTCATTGTATTCGGTCATGCTAACGACACTAGTTGGTATAGGTAAGTCAAAGTCAATACTTAAAATTACAGCAATAGTCGTCACCTTTAATATCTTTTCTAACATATTCCTTGTGCAGTTCTTTGGTATAGTTGGGGCAGCCCTGACATCTTTAATATCCTACTTTATTGGAGGTGTTCTTTCATTTGGTCTAATAAGGAAAAAGTTAAAAATAGCCCTAGATGTCTCGTCGCTTATCAAAACTGTTTTAGGTGGGGTTTTAACCGTAGTTTTACTCTTTGTAATAAAGGACATGATCCCTCTAGGGTTAATACAAAGAATGGTGTTTGCTGGTTTTTGCGGCTTTATATTTTATGGGGCGTTCCTAATATTGACAAAGACAATAAAAAAGCAAGATGTAGAAATTCTATATAACATTAAAATACCAACGTTTATTATTAAACTAATAAAATCGGTGGTTAGGGAATGAAAGCATTTATAACAGGTCTTGGTGGATTTATTGGTTCCCACTTAGCTGAGCTGTTGTTAGAAAACGGAATAAGGGTTTACGGAACTGTCTATAATAACACCAGACGGATCAAGGAGATAGATGGTGACGTTACAGCAGAAAAGTGCGACATATTAGATAAAAACGGGCTGGAGCACCTTATAACAAAAGTAAACCCGGATTACATATTCCATCTGGCCGCCCAAAGCTTTGTCACACCTTCATGGAAAGACCCAGAACATACAATATTGGCGAATGTTATAGGAACATTAAATGTTTTAGATATCGCAAAAAGCTTGAAAATAAAGCCAAAAATAGCAGTGGCCTGCTCATCGGCAGAATATGGTTCTTGTGATAAGAAAGACATACCAATAAAAGAGGGCAAAGAGTTTTCGCCTTCTTCCCCATACGCTGTAAGCAAAATAGGGACGGATATGATTTCGTACCTATATTGGAAAACATATGGAATGGACATATTTAGGTTGAGGTTTTTCAATACAACTGGACCCCGAAAGGAAGGTGATGCATGTTCGGATTTCGCAAAAATGATAACCATAGCCGAGAAAGAAAACATAAACTCTATAAAGGTTGGATATCTAGATAGCATAAGAGACTATACGGACGTAAGAGATTCCGTGAAGGCTGTGTGGTTAATAATAAATAAAGGTAAACCTGGAGACGCTTATAACATATGCACTGGTAGGGGGTATAAAGTAAAGGACCTTCTGGATACACTGTTAAAAAGTTCAAACAAAAAAATAACGGTTAAATACGACTCATCTAAAACAAGACCTTTGGAGGACCCAATATTCGTTGGGGACAATTCAAAAATAAAATCATTGGGATGGAAACCTGAAATAAGTATACAACAAACACTAATAGATATATTAAAATACTGGAGGAAACGGGTTTAATTCTATGATTCAGAAAGTTAAAATATACGTTCTCGGCAGTTCCGGTTTTGTTGGCTCTGCTATAGAAAAGCACATGCTAAATAAAGGATTCCATGTAATTGGTATAAACCGCAAAAACTACGGGAAATACAAAAACACAGTGTGTGATATTTTCATAAACTCCAATGGGTCTTCTAAAAAAAAATTGGCAGAAGAGGATCCGCAGCTAGACTTTGAGTTGAACGTCCACACAACACTAAAAACAATTTTTGATTTCAAATTCAACAAGTACATCTTGATCTCCACCGTGGATGTTTACAACAATCTCGAGGAGGCGAAATATAATGATGAGACTACAACTATCAACCCATTAACATTGAGCAACTATGGTTTTGATAAGTGGGTGACCGAACAGTTAGTAAAAAAATATTGCAAAAGTTGGTTAATTTTTAGGCTTGGTGGAATGGTTGGTGGTGGACTGAAAAAAAACGCCATATATGACCTGTTAAACACAAAATCTCTCTTCGTGCACCCCGAATCAGAATATCAGTATATTAACACACGTGAGGTTGCCGAGTTAATTTACAAATTAAAAGACAGAAGTAAAGAACTATTCAACGTTTGTGGTGAAGGCACAATTAAGCTAGAGGATGTGGCTAAAACACTTAAAATAAAATTGGATAAAAGACTATACACCTTATCAAAACAATGTTACAAAGTTAACATTTCAAAAATTAAAAATCAGGTAAAAATAACCCCAACAAAAAAAACGATAGAGGACTTTGTAAGGAGTTATACTAAAGCCTAACAAGACCCTTGTTGTAATTTTCTTCAAACCATTTTATAGTCTTTTTGAGACCATCTTCTAATATGGTTTTGCATTCAAACCCAAGAAGCTTCTTCATTCTTATAACATCAAATACTTTTCTCATCTGCCCGTCTGGTTTTGTTGTGTCCCAAACTATTTTCCCTTTATAATCAACCAAACTTGAAATTGTCTCAACAAGCTGTTTAACCGAGGTCTCTGTTCCAGATGAAATGTTTATAATTTCTTGGCCGCTATAAGCTTCCGTTGCCTTGACAATGCACTCGGCGACGTCTTCAACATATACAAAGTCCCTTGTCGGTTTTCCTGATCCCCAGACAACAACTTCTGGAAGGCTGTTTTTTTTAGCCTCATAGAATCTTCTAATGAGCCCAGGTATCACATGGGAGTTCTCTTTGGTATAGTTATCATGTGGACCATACATGTTTCCAGGAACCAATGTTATCGCATTCATCCCATATTGCCGCCTATAAGCGTTTGATTGTATTACACTCATGGCCTTTGCCAGTGAATATGGGGCACTCTCTCTTTGTGGTAAACCTTTAAACAACATGTCCTCTGAAATAGGACTCACAGCATCAGCAGGGTAGCTACACCCACCAATACAGGTCACAAATTTGTTTACTCCAAATTGACAAGCCTCGTGAATTACAGATGTATTTATGATAAGGTTCTTATAACAGAAGTCTGCAGGATAATTTTTATTCGCCAGAATACCTCCGACATAAGCAGCGAGATGAATCACGATATTTGGCCTGTGATCTTTAAACATTTTCCTGACTTGGCTTTGTTCTACCAAGTCATAATCCTTAGAAGACAGCCCAACAACATTTTTGTAACCTTGTTTTTTTAACTGGCTCATTATGTTTGTACCTAAAAAACCAGTAGATCCTGTGACAACAATCTTACCTTCCATAAGTCAAAAGTTTGTATAATGTTTATCGTACATTATTGTATAACCTTTTATGAGCTCCTTAATACCGCCCTCCAGAGAGTGGTTGCATTTGAAGCCCGTTTTCGTAATCTTCTCATTTGAAATTATATAATTCCTTTTGTCTGGATCCTTCCCGATATCAGAGTGGATAACATGGAATTCCTTACCCAAAACCTTTTTCACAACTTCTTTCACCTTGTTGGCGAGCTCCTCCTTTGACAAATTTGCATCTTCAAGGCCCACATTATATGGCTGTCCATTCATCTTGTCAAAGTTTTCTATACAGTGTATAAAACACCTCGCAGCATCTCTAACATGAAGGAAGTTCCTTTTGAAGTGCTTCTCAAAAAGTACAATATAACCGTCCCTCAAAGCTTTGTAAACAAAATCATTCACAAGAAGATCCCTCCGCATTCTCGTGGAAAAACCAAAACATGTTGCGAACCTAAGTGTTATGGCATTGCCGCTTGACAAAAGCTCCCTTTCAGCAGCAACCTTTGTTTCACCATATAAAGAAATGGGTTCAAGTGGGGTTTCCTCTGTACAATAAACATCACCAGATTTTGTGCCGTACCCACTATTTGTTGTGGGGAAAATTATTTTTTGTTTTTTAGTCCTTATTTTGTTGAGCAAAGCAATGGCTTCATGGTTCACACGCTTTGTTAAATATGGATCAAACTCTGAGGCGTTTGCGCCAACTATAGCAGCAAGCGGTAAAATAAAATCAAATTTTGGTACAATATCCTTCAACAACTTCTCATTATTGACATTACCGTAGACAAAGTTAAAGTTTGTGTTGTGAAGAAGGTGGAAGAGCGAGTTTTGGTTATACATCAAATTATCTAAAACAGTCACCTCATACCCCTTGGCAAGCAAGGTTTCACATAAAACAGAACCAATGTAGCCTGCTCCACCAGTTACTAGAATTTTCATACTCATTATTTGTTAGTTGTTTATAAATCTTAAAACATCTGTTGTTACCAACAAACCCCCTCAAACCCACTAACCTCGTTTCTATCAAGAACCCTTCTACCCTCTATAACTATTTTATTCCTCATTTGCCTGAAATCGGTATCTTTTAATTTCCCAAACTCTTTCCAATCAGTCACTAATAAGCATGCATCTGAACCCTGTAAAGCCTCTTTGACGGAATTCACATAAGTCACATCGGGAAATAATGCCTTAGTGTTTTGGTTCGCCACAGGATCATAAGCCACGACAATAGCTTCAGAAGCCAAAAGCTCCGTTATTATATCCAATGCCGGAGACTCCCTTATGTCATCTGTGTCAGGATTAAATGCCAATCCAAGCACAGCAATTTTTTTGCCTTTAACATCTATTTTTTCTTTAAGCATCTCAACCATCTTCACCTTTTGTTTTTTGTTTATCTCAAGCACATCAGAAAGCAATTTTGGGTTATAACCAACCTCCTTTGCCTTGGCCACCAGAGCGGCCACGTCCTTAGGAAAACATGAACCACCAAAACCACAACCAGCCCTTAGGAAATGTGGTCCTATCCTATAATCCAAACCAACCCCTTCCATCACACTATAAACATCTATCCCCAGAAGCTTGCAGATATTTCCAACCTCATTTACAAAAGTGATTTTTGTTGCCAACATAGAATTGCTAGCATATTTTATCATCTCCGCTGTTTTAAGGCCTGTTCTCAGTTTCTTAGCACCAAATTTAGAGTATATGCTTTCCAGAACATCACCAGATATTTTATCATACTCTCCTATAACGATCCTATCGGGTTTCAAAAAATCGTCAAGTGCTTTGCCCTCCCTCAGAAACTCGGGGTTCATGCACACACCAAAATCTTTTCCAACCTTTTTCCCAGAAACCTTTTCAAGTCTCGGTATTACAACCTGTTCTGTTGTTCCAGGCGCGACTGTAGATTTCACAACAATGATTTTATACCCACCAACCTTTTTCAAAACTTTACCTATGTCTTCAGAAACCTTTTTTACATCCTCAAGATCAATTGTTCCATCCTTTCTTGATGGTGTCCCAACGCAAACGAATATGGCATCAGAAGATTTTACAACATCTTCCAGGTTTATACTCGCCTTCAAACTTTTCCCTATCGTCTTCTTCAGTGCGTCTTCAACACCAGGTTCATATATTGGGGAAATCCCTTTATTCAAATTGTCGGCCTTTTCTTGTGTCCTGTTCACAAGAATCGTGTTGTGCCCAGACAAAGCAAAGCCTAAACCACTACACAAACCAACATAACCAACACCAATGACAGAAATATTCATAAAATCATACTGTTCAAAGTTTCCCTGTATGTTTCAACAGTCCCTATATCCACCCTTTTTTCATCTTTTGCTAGCTCCACAGCCAACACCTTCGCACCTTTGGTTATCAAGTATTGTATGGCGTCTGTAAGTTGCTTTTCCCCACTTTGGTCAGGTTTCACATTTTCCAGAGCAGTAAAAATCTTCGGGCTGAAAATGTACACACCTATAACAGCTAGGTTTGATGGGGGGTCTTTTGGTTTTTCAATTATGCTCGAAACCTCGTATAAACCATCTTCTTTCTCTTCACCAACAATCACTCCAAACCTTCTCGGATCCTCAACCCTTTGTACCATTAAGCTTATATCGGGTTTGAACTTTTCATGTATTGAGCAGAGTCTCTTTATAGGATCTTTATTAGAGACTATTATATCATCGCCTGCATTAACAAGAAAATAGTCGCTGTTGACAAAGTTTTTTGCACAATAAACAGCATCACCAAATCCCTTTGGTTCAGCTTGATTTACCCAAAATATGTTAGAGTTTTCTATCATCTGATAGAATTCCTTAAGAAGTCCAGCGGTGTCATTTTTCTTTTTACTTTCCAACAAATTAACAAACTCCTTATCTGGGGTGAAATGATCTTCTATCGCTCTTTTACTCTTTCCAGCAATTATGCAAAATTCCCTGAAGCCAGCTTTGTGAAGCCGTTCAAAAAGGACCTGCAAGAAAGGTTTGAGAACCACATTACCGTTTTCTTTACAAAAAACGGGTAACATCTCCTTTGGTTGTTCCTTGGTTGCTGGTAAAAGCCTTGTTCCAAGTCCGGCAGCCGGAATTACAGCCTTCTTGATCATATAATAATTCTCCAAATTATTTTTTCGAGCCGCCATTTACCCAAGTGTTGTGCCATTCAATAGCCTTTTTAACACCCTCAACTATTGTTGTCTGCGGATCGTACCCCAAAACCTTTTTGGCCTTTGATATATCTGCAATATACCTTATAACCTCACCTGTCCTAGGATCTTTGAGGATTATTTTATTTTTTCCATTGAGTAAAGTTTTTATTAGTTGTGCCACCTCAAGTATTGATGTTCCAAAACCAGATGCCAGGTTGAATGTGTTGTTCTTTACTTTACCAAAATTCTGTATGGAACTCATTATCCCAGAAACACAGTCATCAATGTAAGTGAAATCTAAGAGCTTCTCTTTACCATACACAATCAAGTCCTGTCCAGATTTAACCAATCTTATGAACAGCGGAACAACCCTGTTACTATTATCATACATCCCGTAAACATTTGAAAATCTGAATATTATATATCCCAATCCATAGCACTGGTTGTAAGAGTGAACCAGAGCCTCACCACCTATTTTTGATGCTGTGTATGGACTTTCACAGTTTTTTACAAGTGCATCGTCTTCACTATGGATTATTTTTTCTGAGTTGCCGTAAACCTCCCTACTAGACGAAAAAATAAATCCTTTTACCGCACTTTTCCTTGCAAACTCCAGCACATTAAATATGATTTCAAAATTCTCTTTGGCAAGCTCCGGGTTCACGACCAAATCATAAACACGCGCATGCGCCGCAAGATGAATAATAAGCTCAGATCTGGGCAGGCTATCAACAAACTTCCTGTCAAGCAGGCTCCCCACCTTTGTTATAGAATTTACTTTTTGGTTCCACTCGTTTTCTCTGGAATCAACACCAACAACATCATATCCCAATTCAAGAAGTTTTTCACACAACCTAGTTCCAATAGTTCCGCTGCTTCCGGTAACTAATATTTTTTTAAACATATAGAATTAATTGTGTTTTAGAATATCTCGAATCCCATCTTCCAACCCATATTTTGGTTTATAACCTAAATCTTTGCTGATTTTGCTGATGTCTGCAAGTTGCGTGGCAATGTAATTCTTAACAGGCATCTCAACATATTTCGCCTTAACACTTTTACCAAGGACCTTGTTGATTATATCAACCAAAGAATTCAGGCTCGCACACTTTCCCGTTCCTACATTATAAATTTCACCAAGCAGTTTTTTCTTCGATTCCATTGCCAGAACATTTGCCTGGACAACATCCTTGACATAGGTCAGATCCCTTGTCTGTTCGCCGTCGCCATAAATGACAGGGCTTTCACCTTTTTGTATAGACAAAAGGAACTGGGTAACCAAATTAGCATAAATGCCCTTGCCGCCCTCACGTGGACCATAAATGCTCATGTATCTCAAACCAACAGTCTCAAGCCCATATTCTCTACTAAACAAGACTGCGAGATGTTCGTTCATCAATTTCGTAGAAGCGTAAAAGTTTACAGGCACAACCTTCATATCCTCTTTCAGTGGTGGTGGATTATTGCCATATATGGAAGATGTGGAAGCATAGATAACTCTTTTCACACCATTCTCTTTCGCAGCATTCAAAATATTTACAAACCCATCAACGTTAGCAGCTACACTTTCCCTTAACTTCTCCTTAAACATCGGTGATGATGAAGCGGCAGCCTGATTAAAAATAACATCGACATCCTTTGTAATCTTCTTCAACAGCTCAAAATCCCTTATATCACCATGAACCAATTCTATTTTATCTAAAACCCCACTTAGATTCTCTTTCCTACCAAGAACAAAACCATCCAAAACAACAACTTCGTGGCCCTTATTCACCAACTCCTCTGTCAAATTGCTCCCAATAAAACCAGCGCCGCCAGTAACAAGAACCTTCATATTCCCCATATTTAACCCCCATATTTATAAATAAGCTGCTACAAATAATGGTATGAGCGCAGCAGCAAAACTTGTCATTGGTGTAATAATATTTTTGGTTGGTATCTACTGGTATGCGGCTCCGTTATTTGGGCAAAACTTCTTAACAGGTGTTTTCGGCAGCACATTCCATGACTTTGTGATTGTTTTCGGCGGTCTATTTGGCCTATTCTTAATCTTGCTCGGTCTACTCATTGCTTGGATCGAAGCCGAGGACATAAAGTGGGAAAAGAAAGAAAAACAAGAGCAAGCAAAACAACCAGCAAAAAAGAAGGCCAAGAAGAGCAAGTAGACTCATTCTAATATGACTGATTTAAAGGCTACAATAAAAGACTATCTTAGGGTAAATGGCGAAACTCGTGGTGGACAACTTCTACAAGAATTTGCAAAACCGCCATATAAAGCGTCAGATGTCATGTTAGCTCTTTTCGGCTTGAATAGTGGAAGAGAAGTTCTTTTAAGGGAAGAAAGAGACGCTATTTTTTATAAAGTTGCCTAAAGCGTCGAATTCTCAAATTTAACCTTTTAAAAGCTATCTTACTATTTCTTTCTTAAGGTACTTGTGTTATGACTGGTCAAGATGTGGGTATAGTTGGTTACGGCGCGTACGTTCCGAGGTTCAGGATTACGGTTGAAGAAATCGCCAGGGTTTGGGGCCGGAATCCTTCAGACATAAAAGATGGCCTCATGGTTTTTGAGAAAAGCGTGCCTGACACAGATGAAGACACAATAACGATTTCTGTTGAAGCAGCTAAGAATGCGTTGGCACGCGCGAAAATAAACCCTTTGGATATAGGGGCTGTGTATATTGGTTCTGAGTCGCACCCTTATGCAGTCAAGCCTTCCGGGACTGTTGTCGGCGATGCTTTGGGATTAAGCAATCACTTAATGGTCGCAGACTTTGAATTTGCTTGTAAAGCAGGGACAGCGGCGATGCAGGTTTGTTATGGCCTTGTGAAATCTGGTCTTGTAAAATATGGTTTGGCTATAGGTGCTGACACCTCACAAGGAAGGCCAGGCGATGCCTTGGAGTTCACAGCAGCAGCAGGTGGAGCAGCCTTTATAATTGGTCCAGATCCTCTTGCTAAATTAGAAGGCACATATTCATTTACCACAGACACATCAGACTTCTGGAGGCGGGAAGGCGAGGACTATCCAACCCATGCAGCAAGGTTCACAGGAAAACCAGCATACTTCAAGCACGTTTCAACAGCAACAAAAAACTTCATGGAGAGGATGGGGTTAAAGGCAAGCGATTTTGATTACGTTGTCTTTCATATGCCAAATGGAAAATTCCCTACAAAGGTAGCCAAGGATTTAGGCTTCTCCCCAGAGAAAATAAAAGATAGCCTTGTTGTAAAATCCATCGGCAATACCTACTCCGGTTCCAGTCCTTTAGGCCTTTGCAATGTCTTGGATATAGCACAGCCTGGACAAAGGATCTTGATGACCTCTTACGGTTCAGGTGCAGGCTCAGACAGCTTCTCCTGGGTTGTGACAGACAAGATACTTGAAAGAAGGGATCTGGCCCCAAAAACATCACACTACCTAAACAAAAAAGAATACATCGACTACGGCAAGTACGTAAAATTGAGGAAGAAGCTTAAATTGTAGCCTTTCTTTTGTAAAAGAAATGCTACAGTACCGAAAGAAAACATATAGTAAGGAAGTTGAAAATTATGACAATAGAAAAAGACCCGCTTTTAACAGAACTTGAGTGGTTTCCTCGGGAGTATGTAGAAACTCTCAAAGGATCTGGAGTTAGGACTATACGTGGATTTTATCTCAGGTATTTGGGTATAGAGCATGGCTATTTGCCACTACACAGAACTCTAGGAATAGATGAAGGAGTATTAGACAGCTTCATGGAACAGAAAATCGAGCCTTACTTATATCAAGAGTGTAAAAGAGAGCGTGAAAGGAAATTAAAAGAAAAAGAATTAGCTGAATCAGAAGCAATAGAAAATTTGACGGGATTGGCTTGATATTATGACATATAACATTACAGACGCAGATATTAGAATTGGAGCAGTGGTGATGAACACAAGAGCCAGAAGACAGTTCAAACAATACGCAACTGAAATGGGGGTTGATGGGGACAGGCTAAGAGGCGACTTATTCTGTGTGGAGTTTGAAGTCAATCCTGGTGTGTTTAGGATTGTAGGCGACTCATACTATTCAATTGAAAAATCCAAAGTTAGCGGGACAAATCGTGATTGTATAAAAGCCAAAGCCGGCAAACTCGGCGAAAAGCCAGTGGAGAGTTGGTGGTTTTTTTCAATTGATAGCGTAGATGATATGATGGAGTACGGTAAACTAAAAAAGACAGGTTAAATTTATGACACAAAAACGCGTTGCAGTAATAGGCGCGGCCTATACGAAATTTGATGAGCATTGGGACAAGTCCTTAAGGGATTTGGCTACTGAAGCAGGTGGGCGCGCTCTGAAAGATGCGAAGCTTGAGGGGAAGGAATTGCAGGCCTTGTTTATTGGAAATATGTCTGGTGGCAAGTTCATCGGCCAGGAACATTTAGGCGCTTTAGCTGTTGACCAAGCAGGCCTCACACCAATACCTGCAACAAGATGCGAAGGTGCGTGCGCTTCTGGGGCTCTGGCCTTTAGGAAGGCGGTGATGTCAATCCAATCAGGCGACCATGATATAGTGATGGCAGCAGGCGCAGAGAAGATGACTGATATAAAGGGTGAATCAGCTGTAGCCGCCCTTATGGGCGCAGGCGACCACGAGTGGGAGTCGGCGATAGGGTTGACATTTTCTGGTTTGTATGCGTTGATTGCGCGTGCTCATATGAAACAATTTGGCACAACACGCGAACAGATAGCCTCTGTCTCTGTGAACAACCACAAAAACGGCGCATTAAATCCTTTGGCCCAACACCCTTATCCAATTACTCTTGAAGATGTTTTGACATCAACAATGATTTCCGATCCTTTAAGGCTTTTGGACTGCAGTCCAATCACAGACGGCTCGGCCGCGGTTATTTTAGCTTCTGAAGAAATGGTAAAAAAACTTGGAATAGAAAAACCTGTCTGGATTTTGGCAACAGGCCAGGCCTCTGACACGCTAGCATTGCACGACAGAAAATCATTTACAGAAATGGCAGCCACAAAATTCGCAGCAAAAACGGCATATGAGAAAGCCGGTTTAAGTCCGGAAAAAATCAACATAGCCGAAGTGCATGACTGCTTCTCAATAAATGAAATACTTGCAATAGAGGATTTAGGATTTTGCAAAAAAGGAGAAGGTGGGAAATTTGTTGAAGACGGTAAAATTGCCTTAAATGGCGAAAGGCCAATAAACACAATGGGCGGATTGAAATCAATAGGCCACCCAGTTGGAGCTACTGGTATAAGGCAGATCACAGACTTAGTAAAACAGTTGAGGGGTGAAGCGGGAAAGCTTCAGATTAACGGCGCGAAAATAGGGCTTGCGCAAAATGTCGGCGGTTCAGGCGCGACCGCTGTCGTCAGCATATTGGGAGCGGATGTATGAAAGGTCGATTCAATCTGATAAACGATGTTGCAGAAACTTTCGGCGAGCCGAGAGAGGAGATGGAATCCTATATCAGGGTAAGCGAGCTCTCACCAAAAGATGGGCTAGCTGTATTATATTTTGACAAAGACAATGACTGTGGTTATGTTGCTGGAAAGATGAAAGGAAAGATGATCGGAGCAATAAAGTTAAATGGAAAAAGAGAATTTTACAAATGGGAACCAAGAAAGGAGGCTGCTTGATATGTCACATGGATCAGTACCGTTGTTTTGGAGACTGAAGAAGTCAAAGTATAATCTGATTGGCACGAAATGCACTAGCTGTAGCCAGGTGTTTTTCCCACCAAAGACTTTGTGCCCAGACTGCAGGAGCAAAGGCCAACTTGAGGAATTCCAATTTTCTGGCAATGGAGAAATCCTGTCCTACACAATAATCACAACCCCACCGGAAGGGTTTGAGGAATACGCGCCCTACGCGATTGGTCTGATAAAACTGGACGAGGGCGCGAATATTTCCGGTCAGGTTGTCGGCGACGTAACCAAAATCGATATCGGCAAGCGCGTCCAACAAGTCTTCAGGAAAATGTACGAGGACGGCAGTGGAGGAGTCATCCATTACGGGATTAAGTTCCAACTAAGTGGGGAGTAGTTATGTTTGAAGCTGGCCAATTTGCAGAGGCCATAGGGAATAAGGGTGTTTTAAAGGGTGTTGGATTGACGCTATCTAAAAAATACAAAGTCCTGGACGTGGAACGCGACGGGGGAATAGCATTTGTTATAATTGAAAATGATAACGGTCTCAGAATGACATATAATACTCGATGGTTCAGACACACAGAATAATTTTTGAATTTAAATGCTAGAGCCCAATTAATTATATGCGATTTAACAAGTTGTTTGTGGTGCTCCCGTTGGTTTTTGTAGTGTTTATTTCTGGCTGTTCAATCCCAGGTCTAGGCCCCGGAAGCGCGAGCGGCGTCTCTGATATAATTTCCATAGAGTCTGTCATTGCAGAGCCGAGCCCTGTGAAGTCAACACAAACCCTCCTTCTGAAAGCAGAGATCAAGAACAATGGCAAAGACCCTAAAGACAATATCCTTGTAAAGCTTACAAACCCGTGTACAGGAGGCAGTCCAGGCTGGTTTAAGGATGATGTTAAAGTTAATTGTGGTAAAGGCAACATAGACGGTCTAGAATGCTCCAACCTCAACTTTATCGGTGGTGTGAGCAAAACAATCACATGGACCCTACAGGCTGCAGAAACAAAAACAAGGTTACCCGATTGCGAGTTTGCAGTCTCTGTGATCTACTCGCACAAATCCGAGAGCACGGTGCCGATAAGCTTTATCCCATCAACAGAAACAGCAAAGTCAGTGCCTACAGCAGGTTCAGATGTTTTGGGCCCAATAAAGGCGTATGCAGAGATTGATGACGACCAGCCAATAAAAGGCAATTCAAGAGACGGTGCGCCGCAGTATGTGACAGTGATGGTCAATATAGATAATAAAGGCTCAGGTTTCCCAAAGAGCAACATACCTATTACTCAACTAACCTTCGAGCCAGGAACCCTGACACCGAAAGCAGATGAGTGTGAGGTCAAGTCAAAAACAGAAGATATAGAGTTTGAGGATGGGAAAACAAACCCATTGCAGTGCAGGCTGTTAATACCGTCTGACTCAGAGATCAATTCAAACCCAAATTTAAGGACCGTGGCGCTGAAAACAACATTGTCTTATGAATATGAAGTCAGGGACACCACGAAAATAAGGGTCGAACCATGAGTGGATGGAAATAGCTTTTATAAGGTTAATCGTACAATATTCATAATATGGCTAGCAAAAACATGAAGCTTATAGCACTTTTGCCTATTGTTCTAGTGTTGCTTATTTCAGGCTGTTCAAGCAGCAGCGGTCCTGTGACCAGTCCCGGTCTCTCAGTCAGCAACTTCAAATCAGATGTTCAATCAAGCCAACTAAAGCCATTGGCCTCCAACGAGCAGTTTGTTTTAAGTTTGGATGTTTCTAACCAAGGTGACAGGCCAGCTAAAAGTCTCGCAGTTGTGTTGCAAAGGGACGCAGGCCAGTTTTCCGGTGGCCAGACATTAAGGGACTCTTCTGTTTCCGAGCTCGCTGTCGCAGACACACATTCATACACCTTCAACATGAAGGCTCCGCAACTGCCAAACGACATAATCAAAAGCTACACGATTGCAGGAAGGGTTTATTACAATTATGAGACAGACGCTGTGAAAACAATCCAGCTTGTCGGCAAGGATGAGGTGAAGAGAAGAATGGATAACAATCAACAAATACCTTTGTCCGGCGCTGTCCAATACACAAAAGGCCCACTAACAGTTGACATAGGTTCTGGAATAGACTACATCCGCACATCTCAACAGAAAAAGGTTTACCAAGTCCCAATAACTGTGACCAACTCTGGTGGTGGTGTTGTCGCCTACGAGCAATCCTATGGCACATCCAGGGACTATTTAGTTGACGTGAAAATAACAGGCGCATCCCTGATACCAACCAATTCCTGCGGCCAGCAAAAGACAGTGAAATTGGACCAAGGCCAGTCAAGAAAACTTTTGTGCGAATTCTCAGTTGACGACCCAAACACAATCGATGAAACAAAGACAATACAAGTCAACATGCAATACAGCTACTACAAGGACGTTGAAACCATGATTTGGATTGGCCAGAAGACTAATGAGTAAATAGACCTTATTCTATATACACTTTATTTAAAACAAATAAACCAATATTTCTAATGCAATCCAAAATAATCCTATTCCCAGTATTGGTTTTGGCTGTTGTCCTAATCTCCGGATGCACCGGTTTTGATCAACCCACAACCAACTTTGGTGGTCTGTATGTCACTTTTGTCTCTGATCCCCAGCAAGCTGCGCCCGGAACAAATTTACGGCTAAAGGTTGCTGTTGAGAACCAAGCTGACGGCGAGATCACCGATATCAAGGCGAACATAATTGGGCCTATAAAATTGGAACAGTATTCAAACAAACAACTGCTAAAAGGCCAGAAAGACTTCTACACTTGGGGTGAAGACAGTTTGGTCAGAGCGCACACAGACGAGATCCCAATGAACTTCATTTTGAGGCTGAAATACAATTACAAATCAGCAAGTGTAAGCACAGTCCCGATAATCTCACAACAAGAAGCGAGGAGAAGGCGTGATAACAACCAACCTTACCCTGTCCTTACACAATCAAAGGTTTCCGGCCCTGTCACAATTAACTTTGAATCCCTGAACCCGGTTGTTGTTTATGATGTTGGCACAGAGTTCCCTGTCAGGATAACTTTACAAAACATCGGCGGTGGCAATGTGTGTTCAGGCGTCTGTACAGATGAGCCAGACAAAACAGTCAAGCTAAAGATAAAATATGACAACACAAAGCTGACGCTTTTGGACTGCGATTCAACAGAAGAAGTGGAGTTGATAGACACAAACACGCTAAACTGCGGGTTCAAAACAACCTACGCAAACGCCCCAGATGTCAGCGCAGATATAACTTTGGAAACAGATGTTGAATACTGGGTCGAAAAAACAACAAGTGTGCAGATAAAGAAGCCTACAATTTAATTTTTTGCAAAATCCAACAAGCCTTTCTGCCCTAATTTTTTGGGTTTTTCTTTTTTTGTTTTGACTTCATTTTCAATATCCTTGATTTCTTTCTGAACAGACTTCATCCTCACAAGGTTTAGCTTCTCCTCATCTTCCTTCTTGAATACGGGCACACCGTAAATACCGTCGAATCCAGGCAAAATCTTGACACCACCTTGCCTTATCCTGATTATATTTTCTGCGATTTGTGGGTCTACAACCTTTGCCAGTTCATCTTTTTGTGCATCAGCCAAAACATTAAATTCAGATCCAAACCTTTCTATCAGTTTGTAATATGCCTGCCACACAGGTTTGGATGCTGGATTCCCAGAACCAATGCTGAATGCAATGGTTTCAGAAAGGGGGATGACAGACTTGAACGTAGGCCTGTTTTTTGGTTTGTAGCCTTCTGGTCTGTCAGCTAGTTGTTCTATCCTGCTCAACACACCGACAGTCAGTTTTTTCTTGCACTTTGGGCAAACCTCACCAATCTTTTTTGACTCTTCTGGGTTCAAACAGACGCCGCACAACCTATGTCCGTCAACATGATATTTGCCGTAAGATGGGTCCACCTCTATTGTCTCTGCAAGGCCTTCACCTGTCCTGATGGAGTGCAAAATATTGTTGTAAGAAAGGTCTTTTGCTTCAAATACAGTGACCTCGCGGCCAAGGCGCCATGGCCAATAAGAGTGGTTGTCGGAAAAAGAGACTAGTTGGATGTTGTCTAATTGTGATAGTCTCCAGTTCATTGCAGGATCGCTTGACAGGCCGGTTTCAATAGCATGTATGTGCTTTGCCTTCTCCTGGAAACACTCCTTTATCGAGTCAAAACCAGTTTTTGAACCAAACAAACCGAACCACGGTGTCCAAGAATGAGCTGGAATAATTTCTATTTTATCTGAAATTGATTGCATCATCTCAACCAGCTCTATGCACGAAAACCCAAATATAGGACGACCATCATAATCCAAACGTCCTCTCTTTCCAAGCGCCTCGATTATCTGGTCTGCGACAGCTTGGTTTGGGGAGAAAATCAGGTTGTGTATCCTCCTACCTTTGCCGCCTTGAGAGTACATCAAAGAAACTTCTGTCTGCCACAAAAAAGGGAATCCTGTCTTGCTCCACAAAATACCATTCTCATCCTCTTTCAAATTCTCCTTGATTTCCTTGTTCCAGATTGGGTGTTGGAAATCCCCTGTACCAAGTAATGTGATCCCTTTCACCTTTGCGTATTTTTCCAAGTTTGGCAATGTGAGGTCCTTAGAACAGGCCCTCGCAAACCTGCTGTGGATTTGAAGATCAGCTACTATTTTCATATGTACTCTTTCTTTTCCAAAAAGAAAGTCTAGTGGGCCCACTGGGGATCGAACCCAGGACCACCTGCGTTTACAATTGGAAAATTTCTCTTCCAACCTTTTTACGCAAGCAGTTGCATGAACAAAATGTTCAAGTGCCTTATAAGACATTCACAAACTATCTACAATAGTTTTAGGTGCTCTGCCACTGAGCTATGGGCCCTTATATGATAAAATATAATTATTGCTGTTTTGGTTATTAAAGTGTTTATTCGGCTAAACATTTACCCAAAAACAAACCAGCCTTTCTGTCTAGCTGTTTCTGCTAATTTTCCATTGCCCACAACAAGTCTGACTTTTGAATATTCTAACATTGGCTCATCGTTTGGAGAATCCCCAGCGCCTAATATAGGCCTCTGGTCTGTTGATATATGTGTTTTTATTCCTTGTACTTTACCACCTAATACAGTAACAGGACCAATTATTCTATCTGTAAAAACTCCATCTACTTCCTGTTCACTTGTAATTCCCAAACAACTACAGGAACAGTCAGAAAAATACTTGTCTAACATGAACTCTACCAGTATCTGGGCAGAAGCTGTAACTACATATGATGGTATTATGATGTCACCCAATCTAAGAATAAGATCTTTCACATCTTCTCTGACTCTAATCCCATTGCTTATTTCCCTGTCAAATAACTCTCTGCTCCCAATTTCTTGGCCTTCATATTCCAGAGTTCTGTTAAAAATATCTCTAACCTCTGCTGGATTGTAACCTGCAAGGGCAGCATAAGCAAATAATGAGGCGTTCCTCACATTATTGGTAAGCCTATGAAACCTATTGAAAACCCTTTCGTGATATTCTGGTTTACCCAGTCTTCCGCCTCTATCACCAAGCATGCGATCGTTTCTGAGAAGGCCGTTTTCGCACATGTAAAAGAAGACAGCCTCGCCTATGTCACCTTCTATGCATGTGCCGTCAAAATCCAGAACAGCAAAATCCCCACGCTGAGCAATCTTGGTAACTTCTCTGTAAACACTATCTAAGACTTCCGGTAGCATCGATAGTTTTCGTGTTAAGGGATTTATTCTTATCGCACGCAAACCCTTAAATAAACTCCAACTATTTTTATTCTATGCGCAATCCAATCTCAGCAGCTTATCAGCTTTTTGACGACAGTTTGATGGCCGGAGCCAACTACGCTGTACGCGCCTACAACTGGACAACAGGCGGGACAAAAGAAGATTTAGCTAACGGTATCGGAGGACTGTCAGCTATATGTTTATCTGTCAGTTGTTTTGCTGCTAACCCCATAATTGGTTTTGTGTATACTCCCATATGGCTTTTTGGCGGTCACATAATCTCAAGCGCTAATATAGAATATGGCAGAAAGGAGGTGGACGCTCAAAAAATCGGAGCACTTGATTTGGAAGCTGAAAAGTATAAATCTACACAAAAAACAGCCGGTGTGGTTCTATCTACATGTGCGGTTTCCATGGCCGGCTTACCAACTATACTTCCGAAATCAGATGATACTGTGATTTATCTGGGTTATGAACTATTTTCAGTTGGTTGTTGTTTGGGGTCAGCATCAACTTATGTTATGCGCGCAGATCCGCTGCCACCAAGAAAAAATGTTTTCTCGAGAATGGTTGATAGAGCCGCAGAATTGTACGAAGAGTACAGGAAGCCAGCCTTTGAGCCTATCAAAATAGACGGGTAAATAACAATGTTATATCCTTCTGTGTTTTTCGTAAAGCTTAAAAAGTCTAGCCTTAATATATGTTATAACCTTTTACACAGTGTTTAAGACACAAAAATTAGATCGGTTTATTAGGAGTGTGATGATATGGTAAACGCACAGATGGGAAACATAGGCGGACAGCCTATTTTGATATTGCAAGAGGGAACGACAAGAAACAAAGGCCGCGAAGCGCAGAAAAACAACATCGAAGCAGCAAAAGCGATTGCAGATGCTGTGCGAACAACCCTAGGCCCAAAGGGCATGGACAAAATGTTGGTTGATTCTTTAGGTGATATCACAATCACAAACGATGGGGCGACAATACTTAGCGAAATGCAGATTGAACACCCAGCAGCAAAAATGATGGTCGAGATCGCAAAAACACAGGACCAAGAAGTTGGCGATGGCACAACCACAGCAGTCGTTCTCGCCGGTGAATTGTTAAAGAAAGCGGGCAACCTTATTGAAATGGAAGTCCATCCAACAGTCATTACAAAAGGCTACAAGTTAGCAAGAATAAAGGCTTTAGAAGTTTTGGAAGCGATGGCAAAATCAATATCCATAAACGATGACAAACTCCTTGTTAACATAGCGAGCACAGCAATGACAGGAAAGTCTGCTGAACGCGCAGGAGAAGTTCTCCCAAAGCTTTGTGTAGATGCTATAAAAAAGGTTACAAAATTAGAAGGTTCAAAGCCTGTAGTTGATGTTGACAACATAAAAATTGAAAAGAAAAAAGGAGGCTCTGTTGAAGACACAGAATTGATTGAAGGAATAGTTATTGACAAAGATGTTGTTCATCCAGGAATGCCGAAAGAGGTACAGAACGCAAAGATAGCTTTGCTAGATGTCGCTTTGGAGATTACTAAATTGGAGACAGACGCAAAGATTGAGATTGACACACCAGAAAAGATGCAAGCCTTTTTAGGGGAAGAGGAAAAGATGCTTAGGGATATGGTTGACAAAGTTGCAAAATCGGGAGCAAATGTTCTGTTATGCCAAAAAGGCATTGAGGATCTTTCCCAACACTTCCTTGCCAAAAAAGGCATACTTGCAGCAAGACGAGTCAAAAAGTCTGATATGGAAGCGTTGGCAAGAGCGACAGGGGGAAAAGTGGTTACAAATTTAAATGATCTTAACGCCTCTGACCTTGGGCAAGCTGGTCTAGTCAAGGAGAAGAAAATAGCAGGCGATCAAATGTTATTTATCGAGAAATGTAAATCGCCAAAAGCAGTCACACTTTTAATACGTGGCGGTTCAGAACATGTAATTGATGAAGTTGAGCGGGCAGTTAATGATGCAGTCAAAGGGTTGGCATCTGCTTTGGAATTAGGTAAAATAGTCCCTGGTGGAGGCGCTCCAGAAATAGAGGTGGCCAGACATCTGAGAAAGTATGCAGACACATTCAAGGGCAGGGAACAACTCGCAATCAACGCTTTCGCAGAAGCAATGGAAGTAATACCAAGAAGCCTTGCAGAGAATGGCGGTTTGGACCCAATAGATGTTATAACAAAATTGAGATCAGAACACGAGAAAAACTCAGCAATTGGAATCGATGTTTTCACAGGAATGCCGCAAGACATGCTACAGGCTGGTGTTGTCGAGCCATTGAAAATAAAATTACAGGCTTTGAAATCAGCAACAGAAGTTTCTGAATTGATTTTAAGAATAGATGACATCATTTCATCTGGCGCACCAAAGGGTGGCGGAATGCCTCCAGGAATGCCAGGCGGAATGGGTGGCATGGGCGGAGATTATTAAACTAATTTATGCCAACAGAAAATAGAAGCTCTAGAGTGTTAGAAAATATAGGAAGGAGTGGATTAGGAAAAGATTTGCAAGGAGTCCTTCCTAGACCACCTCGAACAGCGCTTTTAGAACCAAAAGACGCAGTCACATATAGAGGAGAGTTAAATTTTGCGCCTCTAAGAGAATATTTCAGAACAGGCAGATATCCAGGTTAGTCAAGACTTAAACACCGATTCTTTTTCTAACGCGCTTAAAAAACTTAGAATCTTCTATACATTATGCCAACAGAAGAAAATCAGGCAAGAAGAAAAAGAATTCTGGTAGTTGATGATGAGTCAAGAGTGTGCGAATTTCTTAAATACAGACTAAGAGAGCAATACGATATCCAAACAGCCTCTAGTGGAGAAGAGGGGTTAGAAATAGTTCATAGATATAAGCCCGATGTTGTGGTGCTAGATTTTTTAATGCCAGTGATGGATGGGTATGAAGTTTTGAAAAGAATAAAGGAAGATAAAGACGAAGACGTTAGGGGCACACGTGTTATAATTATAACTGGTTATGGTACAATAGATAATGCTGTAGCGTGCATGAAAGCAGGCGCAGAGGACTTTATCACAAAGCCGTTTGAACTGTCCAGATTGACAAATTCTATTGATGTAGCTTTAAAAAACTAACTCTGCTTTTAATGTAATGCCCGAAGTAAAAGGATATATCACAGATGACAATGGAACCAGAATTCCAGGTTATAGGGAAATAAGGTTGGCCTATAGAGTTTGGAGGCAGTCGCTTTTTCCTAATTTTAATTTGAGAGATTTTTACGAAATTGGTTTTCAAACACAGCCAAAGTGTTGGAGACTTGCCTTGGATCACAAAGTTCAGGAAGCTGCAGAGACTTTTGTTGGCGAAGCAATGGTGGGTTTGACAAGAGATGAAGTCAGATATTTGGCGCGAAAGGTGTTCCTTGAAGACTCGCATTTTTATGGTCTCCTAACACGCTTACCGAAGGCTGGCAAATTAATGGACACAAAACCGGTCCCAGGAGCAAATGAGACAGCAAGAGCAGCGAAAACAATGGGAAAGAAAACAGGAATACTTTCACTTGGTTTTGAAGAATTTATATTAGGACACATTGAGCATCACGGCCTCACAGGTTACTTTGATGTTATTCTAGCGAACAGATTGGCCTATTTAGATGGAAAGGTGGTTGGCATAAATAGGCGCGTCCAAGAAAAAGGATCTGGGATGGAAAAAGTTTTGAGTGATCTAGAACTTCCAGCAGATGGCTCTGGTGTTGTTTTTGTTGGGGACAGCGAGTTGGATGTTCCTGGTTTCAGAAAGGTTGAATATCCAGTTGTAGTCGCAAGCGCAAAGCCTGAATTTAAGGAAAGGTGCAGTGCTGATCCTGAGTTTGGTGACAGGATACTTATTGCAGAAGATGGTTATGAAGAAATCGCATCAAGGTTTAACCTATTCTAGCATAACAAATAAATCCTTAACTACCAATACTTTATCATGGATCACAGGGGGCCAATCACGGTCTTTGAACCATTTTCTGACTCTGGAAATATGAAGTTGTATCGAACTCCAGACAGCAGTCTATATCTTAAATATGTAAGAAGCGGCGACGGACATGCAATAGTCACAATTGCGTCTGGAGGCCACACAATAGGGTCTTACAGGGATGGTAAACCGGTAACAGCGGTTGAAGAACATGTTCTTCGAAAGGTTCTGCATTCTAACCTACCAGTAGAAGTCAAAGGTGTGATAAACAAAAATGCGCTTGACTTGACAGATGGGCCTTTGGAAGGCCGCTTGTGAAAAGTTTTTAAACTCCCAATCAAAATATAGGAATGGCTTCAGATTTTCTTTTCGAGTCCTATGTCCAACCAGTAATCCAGAACGGCTGGTTCAACCCTGTAAATTCAATAACCTACGGCCTAATCCTGATTATTGGTGTTGTCCTGGTTTACAAACTGCTCCAGAAACTGAAAATAGAGCCTGACTGGAAATTCCTTTTGGCAATCATTCCCTTTGTTATCTGGGCTCCAATCACAAGGACGATAAGGGATTATGTTTACAGGAATTTGCCGTCAACAATAACATCAACACAACAATTCCAGACAGACTTAGGCTACAACATCGGTGTCGTCTACTCGAACACACAAGCCCACGTTTCCCAGAGCCTGCCTTCTGGAATATCCAACCTATATAGCGGTATTGTATCGTGGTTCGTGACCCCAGGCAGCTACTTGATAACAACAGTGATAGCCCTTGGTGTCTTCTTGCTTTGTGTCGGCATCCAGAGAAAATTCAAATTGGAGTATTGGAAGCCGATGTTTGTTTTGGGCTTAATTGGTTTGGTTGTGAGCATGTTTGCCTTGCCTGTAACAAGTTTAGAGCCGTTAGGGTTCCTTCTAATGTTGTTCCTACCAACCGCAGCCATACTTTTAGCCATAACATTTGCACTAACCAAAACAAATTTCAGATTGAAAAATGTTGTAAAATTTTCCAGCACCGGTATAGTAATCGCCCACTTACTCGATTCAGCAGCCACATCGACAGCTTTGCACATGTACGGTTTCAGGGAACAGCATCCAGTAATACGGTTTTTGTATGAAAGTTTCGGTACAATATACGGCTCAATGGCTTTCTTCCTTGTCAAAATCGTTGTGGTGTTCGCAGTTCTTTGGGCCTTTGACCAATACATCGAGGACAAAAGGCTGAGGAACTTCCTGAAAATAGTGGTTGTAATCCTTGGTCTCGCGCCAGGTGTAAGGGACGCGATCACGCTTCTTCTCGGGATAGCTTGAAAAGCTTTATATACCTCCCAGTGGTAAACCGAAAGGTTTAAATAGCTAACTGTCAATTAATACAATGCGTTTTCACGGCTTAATGGTGAAACCGCCTAATAATAGCTGAGGTAAAATATGGGATTTTTCATGGGTGCAGTTGGGTATGTTGACAGGTTTTTAGCAGCTATACCAGGAGCAAGGCGTATTGGTTATGTTACTTTAGAAGAAAACAGCCTTAACAAGCTTAGGGACAATCTTAAAAAGCTTGGAAAAGAGATGGCAACAGGGGATCAAGATTTAGACTTTGTTTTAGGGATGCCAGAAACAGGTTTGTCTCAAGGTGGATATGGAACAGGTCAAGTAGCTGATGCTGCTATAAGTGGCGATTTAATAAGGCGTGGTTATGGCGCTATCCAAGCAATGTTTAGAAGGCAAGCCCGAGACAATGCTGATACAACAAGAGCATTAAGTGCGCACACAGCCGATGTAACAAATAGGCAAAATGTGTTTGAACTCGGTGTTCTAGGTGAGCAAGGAAGAGTGCGGGCTGATGTAGATGCAGACATTAAAAGAAGGGATAAAAACTATGCAGCTTTTGAAGTTGGTGTTAACACACGGTTAGAAAAGCATGAAAAAGACTCCGAAGAAAGGCTAAACAATGGTTTAAAAGTAGAAAGGGAACAAGCGCAAGCTGATGTTGTTGCTTTGGGTGATAGATTAACAGCTGACAGAAG
>Ga0209541_10000658_pt1 | contig 68408 bp, 94 predicted proteins | sample RifCSPlowO2_01_FD_184027 | JGI IMG/M metagenome (GOLD analysis project Ga0209541, IMG submission 184027) | Groundwater microbial communities from Rifle, Colorado - Rifle CSP2_plank lowO2_0.1 (SPAdes) (version 2) | ecosystem: Environmental > Aquatic > Deep subsurface > Groundwater | place...
ACTTTGGATACTAATGTCTTGATTTCTGCCACTTTCTGGCACGGAGATTCTGACAAGATAATTGAAAAAGTTGAAAGTAAGGAAATAGAGTTGGTTCTATCTAAAGAGATTATCGAGGAATTTGCTAAAGTATTAAAATATAAAGAAATACAGGAGAAAATAAAGAATAAGAACCTTGAGATGAGAAGAACTGTTGAAAAGATAGTATCCATTTCAAAGATTGTAGAACCTACTGAAAAATTAAAGATTGTAAAAGATGATCCTGATGACAATAAATTTCTTGAATGTGCTAAATCTGGAAAAGTTGATTTTGTTATAAGCAGTGATAATCATTTGTTAAAACTAAAAGAGTTTGGAAGTATAAAAATAGTTACTCCTAAAGAATTTATTAAGACAATTAATAGATGATTTTTTTCAGCTGAAGCTAAATATACTATTAATGGACAATGCATGACTGGTTTATAAGGAAGTAATCATACAGGAACCTGCTCAGATTAATTAGATATAAGTTTTTTGTTATTGTCTGGGGGTAAAGATAATATATTATCTTAATGAACATTATTTATATAAACTGACAAATGCTTATTTTGGTATGTTTAAAGTCATTGGTACTTACACTTATCTAAAAGAGATTGATAAATGGCCAAGAGATTATAAAGAAGCTGCAAATAAATTACCTAAGAAACTATCCATTAACCCTTTTATTGGAAACCAATTAAGTTATCCTTTCTTAAGAGAAAAAAGAATCAAAGAAAAGAGAATTTATTACTTAATTTATGAGGATTTAAAATTGGTATTATTAGTGGCTGTAAGCGGGAAGAAAGATCAACAAGCAACAATAGACCATATAAAAAATGGATTAGATGAATTTAAAAAAGTTGCAGAAAATATTTCTAAGAAAGTACTTTAAATCTTCCTGATTTCAAGTCAGCTAAACTAAAAGCAAATTGCCTAATTAAATCTAAGTCTAACTCTTCTAGTTTCTTTAAACGTTCATACTCTAATCTTGGTATTGTTATCATTTCCATGTTTTTAGTATAAAATTTTCTTATTTATATGTTTTTTGTTGTGGTTTAGATAAGTTAGTTTATGTATTTATAAGTTTATTTATTATTGGTAGGGGGTAAAAATATCAGAAAGTTTCTTACGAATTGTCTTAGTTTCATTAAGATTAACATTAAAAATTTTATAATCTTCTCTATTACTCATTTTATCTATTATTTTTCCTTCAGGATTTATTAATGAAGATTTTCCTCCCCATATTATATTTTTCATCCTTCCTACAGCATTTACAATGATAACGGGAATTAAATTCTCAACAGCTCTTGTTTTTAATACAGAAAGATGATCATCAATTTCCTCTCTGGAAGTCATATTTGGGACTATTATAATGTCAGCATTTCTTAATTTTATTATATCCTTAGGAAAATATACATCTAAACAAATAACAATGCCTACTTTTATGTTATCTATTTTAAATATTTTTATTGCTTTTCCAGAAGTTATTTTATTCTCCCATTTTTTATATAAATGAATTTTTCTATGTTTACCTATGATTTTGCCTTTTTTATCAATAAGAAAACATGTATTATAATATTTATCTTTGGAATTCTCAATAACTGAGCCTAGTATAAAATTCATATTATATCTAATGGCTTCTTTTTTGAATATTTTTAATATTTCTTTATGTTTATCGCTCCAACCCAAAAAATACTCAGGAAATAATATAAAATCTGCTTTTTTATAGACTTTTTTGCATAGTTTTAGAACTCTCTTTATGTTAATGTCAAAGTTTGTTGATACAGAATTTTGAATAACTGCAAATTTGATTGATTTCATCGTTTTTGAAAAGATTTATATATTTTTATATGTTTGTAATCTTGGTGATAAAAATGGAAAGATTAGAAGTTGCGGTTAAAGGAGCAGGGAATAGAGTATTAAAAGGAGCAGTTCCAATGGGACCAAGCGTAGGAAGCATTGAGTCTTTAAAGTGTCTTAGGGTTGAAGTCCCAAATAGGTATGAAGAAGGAAGAGATTATAACTCAAGAAAACAATGTAGTCCTGGTGATATGTTAGTAACAAGTGCTTGGGCAACATATTAAATAGGTTTTTTATTTCTTTCTTTTTTCTATTATTTATGAAATTAGATGCACTTATATTACCTCATAATATTGGTATCGCACATGTAATGAGATCTTATCTAGTTGCTAAAGAATTACAAAAATTAGGTTATTCAGTTAAATTATCATATAGTGGGGAATATGTTGATATGATTAATGATAGTATAAGAATAGATGGTATATTTGAAGATTACAACAAAAGAGATTATGAAGAAAGTTTATTAAATTCCCAAAGAAAAATAATCAAATTCCCTTTTGGGAATAGAGGTAGATTAGAAACAATTGTTAATAATGAAATTTTATTATTAAGTGAGATAAAACCAAGGATTGTTATTGGAGACACAAGAATACCTCTTTTTGTTTCATCCAAAATAAGATCCATTCCTTATGTATAAATTACTAATGGAAATTTAACACCTTACTATAGAACTTTTGATAAAGAATCCCAAAAAATTGTAGAACCCTATAATGCAGTCCTAGAGAAATTTAGTGATAGAAGAAGAGTTAATAATTTCTATGAGATATTTATTGGAAATTTAAATTTAGTAGCTGATTTGCCAGAATTTATGCCATTAAGATTTATACCTAAAAATATGAAATACGTTGGACCTATTTTATGGTCCTATGAGGGTATGCCTCATTGGATAAATGAAATTAAAAAAAAGAAATTTGAAGGAAAAAAATTTGCATATGTAAGTATGGGTTCCACTGGTGATCCTTTACTTTTTGAAACAATTTTTAGGGGTCTTGAAAAAGTGGGATTTGGTATGGTTGCTTCTCTTGGTAGATTAAAAGATAAACTAGAATTTACTGATGAAAATCTTTATGTTACGGACTTTATATCCCCAGAAATTATGAATTATTGTGAGATAGTTATTTGCCATGGAGGGAATTCAACTATTTATTTATCTTTAAAATATGGTCTTCCACTAATAGGGATACCTATAAATCCCGACCAGATAGATAATATGAACAGGACAATAGAATTAAAATTGGGGGTGGGTTTATATCCTGATTGTCTAGAGTCAGATGATATTGCAAAATCAATAGAATTTATGTCAAACAGTGATTACAAGAGTAATGTTGAAATGTTTTCGAGAAAATTAATAGATATTAAAGGAGAAGAAATTGCAGCAAATTTAATTGGGGAGTATATATCAAGTTTAAAATGATAGAAAGAATATTTTCATTAGATGATATGATAGGACTCCCAAATCATTTGGTATTCAGAGAAGTTGATGGAAATGTACTAATATTAGCTCCTGAAAAGCCGAATTGGATAGTTACAAATTATACCGGTAGAGAGATAATAAACAATTTAGTGGAAAGTAAAACAATAAGAGAATCAATGTTAATTGCAGCCAAAAAGCTTCAAGTTTCTGATGAGGAAATAATTGAACATACAAAAAAATTATTAACTGATATTGAAGAATACAAATTTTATGAATCCACACAACCTATTGATCTTGATGAATCTTCTCCACCAACAAGATTACAACTTTATTTAACAAATAGATGTAATCTTAGATGTGTTCATTGTTATATGAATTCTTCTGAATCATTAAATAATGAACTTTCATCAGAAGAATGGAAAAATTTGATAAAAGATTTTAATTCGATTGTAGGACCAACATTAGTTGCATTTTCTGGTGGGGAACCTCTTGTATTAGGAAAAGATTTCACAAGAATAGCTGAATTTACAAAAAATAAAGATAATACTACATTCTTATTCACAAATGGCACATTAATAACTAAAAGAAATATTGAGGATTTAGTTAATTATATGGATAAGATACAGGTTAGTATTGATGGCACAACTGAGGAAGCACACGATTCAGTCAGAGGTGATGGTTCATTTAGAAGGACACTAAAAGGTCTTAATTTATTAAGAGGAAAAAATGTTGAAGTTATAATAAGTTATTGTGTTGTCCCTGAAAATATAGATGATTTAAGAAATAACTTTATTGATTTTATAGAGTCATTAGAAATAGATGATATAAAAGTAGGTATTAGTGTAGCAAGAAAAATTGGAAGATGGAAGTATAATTGTCAGGGTTGTAGGGATTATTCTCTGGGAGAATTTTACCATAGACTTGAAGATGTTTTATTAGAAATTTATTCTCGGGGCTGGGATACTCCTTCATCAAATCGTAATTTTATTAAAAGAAATTGTACCTTTGGACAAAGGTTTGTTGTTGGAGCTGAAGGTGATGTTTATCCATGTGCAGAAACAGTTTATAATATAGGAAATGTTAGAAAAGAAAGCACAGAAATTCTTTATGAAAAATTAAAAAGAATAAATAGGGACTCATCTACTGATAAGACAGAAGTTTGTTCCCCATGTGATTTAAAATATATTTGTAGGGGGGGTTGTAAGACTGCTAGAGCACAGTCATATGGAACTCCTTTCAAACAAAAATGTGGGGAAGATAGAAAAGAATTAATATGTAAAAAATTGATTGGAAAGACTATTATTTAAATACTTATTTAATTTGAATTATGTGACGTCCTCTGTCGCCTAAAGGCGACAGCGTCCTAATAAAGCGTTAGAAATAGCTCACACTAAGTGAACTATTTTTCAAGTGTGCTAACATCAAGCACACTATTTTTTTATTAATTTTAGTTAAGAAAAAAGTAGCGATTGGCTTCGCCCACTAGTCAAAGACTAGTGGAAATCGTTTGCTTTATAAATTAATAAAATATTATTATATTATGAATGAAGGTAATGCTTTAGTTGTATTTCAAGATAAGAAAATAAGAAGAATTTGGTATGATAATGAGTGGTATTTCTCTATTGTAGATATAGTTTCAGCACTAACTGAAAGTGCTGATGCTAAAGATTATTGGTATAGGCTTAAAAAAAGAGAACAAGAATCATCTGGAATTGAGTTATCGACATTTTGTCGACAACTGAAGTTAAAATCCTTGTTACATTAAAAGGAATCACAAGGATACCCTGAAGTTGAAGATGCTGCAAAAAGAGGAGGAAAAGTAGCTGGAAATGCAAGAAAAGAAACAGAAAAAGAGATAGGAAGGCCAATTGTTTCCAATGAAAATTATTTAATAGGACCAGAAAAAGAGAAAAGGAAGAGACTAAAATATAAATAATCTCATTTTTCTTTACCATTAATCTTAACATAAACCTTAATTCCATTTCCATGAACATTTTTCTACTTAATTTCCATTTTGAACATACTAATAATTACCCTTTCTCAGTTATTTTTTTATTTTCAGGCATATAAAATGTTCTTTTTGAGATAAAATAAAAAATAATCATAACAATATTTATATATCTTATTTCAAAGAAAAGCGTTCATGGAGACTTTAACTATAGCAACAAGATTTTTGATTGTATTTGTATTATCCTCATTGTTCGGCTTAGAAAGGCAGAGAGCTCACAAGCCTGTAAGCTTCGGAACTTTTATATTCGTGTCATTGGGGTCATGCGCTTTAACATTGATAGCCACTTCAATAGACATCAACAACAGGATAGTTATAATAGGATCTATTGTAACAGGCATTGGTTTCTTGGGTGCAGGAGCATTAATAAGGAACAATGACAAGATATTCGGGTTTACAACAGCTGCCTCCATATGGATAATGGCCATATTTGGATTAATCATCGGCATAGGGGAATACCTGACAGGAATCCTTGTCTATGCTGCAATGTGGATAATTGTCATCATTGACAAAAGATTGGAGGAAAAAGGAATCGGCACATACGAAAGAAAAATCACCATAAACACAAACAAGATAATAAATGAGAAAGAGATAGTTTCTATAATTAATGGGGACACAAGAAAAAAATTAATTAACATAAATGTTGACAAAAAATTAAATAAATTATCATTGACTTATTTGATAGCTGGAAAAAAAGAAGACATCAATTCAATACCACAGAAATTGTTTGACAAGCCATGGTTTGAATCTTTTAAAGTAGAATAAAAAAAATAAAAAATAATTTATAGAAAGAATATGATTTATTGATTTATTTCCTCTTCATATAGCACTCTTTACAATAAATAGGCCTTCCTTCTACCGGCTTGAAAGGAACTTCACATTCTTTGCCGCAGTCAGAGCATATTGCCTTATGCATCTCTCTTGGGCCAAAATCCCTTCTGAAATTCCCTCTATTTCCTCTATTAAAGTCTTTCATTTCTATTTCCTCCTTATAACACAAATAAAGAAAATCTTTACTTATGCTACCCTAAAACCTTGTTTAATTTTGGGTATATAAACCTTTTTATATTAAAATTTTTTATGAATTATATGGTATATAAAAACATTAAGGTTTACAAAATGGGGTATCTGGATGTAGGGGAATCTAATAAAATTTATTATGAGTTAAGCGGAAATCCAAAAGGAAATCCTGTAATTTCCATTCATGGCGGCCCTGGGGGTGGTTTCAGCAGGAATGACAAGAGATTTTTTAATCCAAAATGGTTTAACATAATAACATTTGACCAGAGAGGAGCTGGAAAGAGCAGACCTTTTGCATCAATAAAAAACAATACAACTTTCAGATTAGCTGATGATATAAAGAAATTATTAGAGCATTTAAGAATAAATAAAATAATATTATTTGGGGGAAGCTGGGGCTCAACTTTAGGCTTAGTTTATGCCATTAAATACCCTGAGACTGTCAAGGCCGTGGTAATAAGGGGGATTTTTCTCGGGAATAAAGAAGAAAATGACTATCTTATTTACAATGCAAAAGACACTTTTCCTGAAGCATGGGTGAAGATGATAAGATTAGTTCCTGAGAAATACAGGAAGAATATTATGAAATATTATCTTCGTATGATTCTTTCTAAAGACAGAAAAATAAGTAAGAGATATTCTTATGCATGGGCTGAATATGAATTTTCTGTGTCAAAGCTTGTATCTAATGAGAAAAAAGTAAGGGAATTACTGAAAAAAATCAAGTATGAAGCATTTTCAAAAATTGAATTGCATTACTTGATTAATAACTGTTTCCTGCCTAAAGATTTTATTTTAAAGAATGCTTACAGATTAAGGAGCATTCCAATTACAATAGTTCATGGAAGATATGACAATGTATGCCCTCCAATAAGCGCTTATAAGCTGCACAGAAGAATTCCAAGCTCAAGATTAATATTCACAATTGCAGGACATTCTGCCTCTGATGAAGAAACTGAGAAAGTTTTGATCAGGGAGATGGATAAGCTTAAAAATATTTAATTAATTCTTGAGATTATGGGATTATTCAGGGTGAATGAGGGAATGCATATAAAAGGAGAGAATTTTTCCATAGACATTATTGTGGTGGCTATTGGAAAATCAGGCAAATTCAGGGAAGCATGCCTTGAAATCCTTGGAATTAATGGATTAAACAAAATGTGCTTATTTCCCTCCAGAGATTTAGTAAGCTTAGGTCATGATATTCATATAGGAATTTTAGATAAAAAAATAACAGGAGATTATATCAGAAAAAAGTTAAGATATGTAAATTATGAAAAGGATGAATTAAAGGTTATATTATTTCATGATATGCCAAAGGAATATAAAATTGAGTTTAGAAGATATAATTAAAGCGCCCTGGCCGAGACTCGAACTCGGGTCACGGCCTCGACAGGGCCGTATGATAACCGCTACACCACCAGGGCTTTGATAGAAGAATAGGAAGAAATTTTGTTTTTAAGTCTTTTTATTCTGCCTCAAATATCCTCTTGTGTTTATGCTCCTCATGAGGCTCTATTCTTGGTTTAAGGTTACTGATGAAATCATGATAACCAATCTCATTATGAATTGTCATTCTTTTTGCCTGCTTAAATCTGTCAAGCTCCTTGCCCTCAACTTCCCTCAGTTTATTATAAACACTTTCCTTTTCTTCCATTAATTTTTTCATACGCTCTGATATTTTTTTCTCTGGAAACTTAGGGGGAGCTATCTCTATTTTTTTTCTTGAGACTATCTTTATCTCCGGAGGCTCTATCCTTAATGGCTTTTCTTGTTTGAATATTTTTTCAGCAGGTTTTATTTCATGCTTAATCTCTTCAGAGAAATCAACTGGTTTTATTTCAGGATACAATAAGTCTGACTTGCTCAATTTATAATGCTGCTCTGGAGTCGGTATTTCCCTTGGAATTTCCCTAGGCTTTATTTCTATATACTGGTGCCTTGGCATTCTATGCTCAATCTTAAGGTGAGAGAATAATTTTCTTATTGCAGCATAAGTATCATAGCCTTCCCTGCCTTCCAACCTAGAAATTGTCCTAAGCAATGAATATGATTTATGAATCAAATTTTCTATTGAGCTTTCTTCAAGGGCAGAGATATTATGCTCTTCTTTTGACAATGCTTTCATGAATTTATACAGCTTTGACTTAACTTTCCTGTGCTTTGTCCTTGATAAATGAGCTACAGCTTGTTTTTTAAGTTCATACAAAGACCTTCTTACATTGTTGCTCAAATGATTATTCTCTATTATAACATAATTCCTGTACTTCTTCAAGTGCTTTAATGCTTCCTTTGTTGCCTTCTTCCCTGAATGCTTTATATTTAACAATTCCTTCTCATGCCTTCCATTTATTTTTTCATAAAATTTATCAAGCCTGATTGCTATATCTTCCTCCTTGTCAATAGGCAGCCTGTAGTACATAAGCAAAGATTCATCATACAATTTTTTTGCAATTACCGGGTGCATTAAGGATTTTTTTTCTGCTTTTCTTATCAACTTAAGAACTTTATTTGCCTGAGAATTAATTCTCATCCTTTCAAATATAGATGGCTTGTGCCTATGATGGATTTTATGGTGCTCTGGCTCTGGAGGAATTTCTATTCTAGGCTTTTCCTTATGAACTTCCTTTATCTCATGCTTTACTTCAGGATGCTCTCTTTTTTTGAACAGCCAGCTTAAATTAATTATTATTTTTTTAGGCAGAGGAATTTTCACTTCTATCGGCTTAATTTCCTTATGCGGTTTTATCTTAATAGTGGGAGGCTTTATATGAGGCAATTTTATCACTATTCTCGGCAGTTTTGGAAGGATTATCGGAAATAACCTTGAAATCAATTTAGGTTTTTCCCTCTTCTCTTCAAGATGCCTGAACTTTAATATTTTTGAGAGAAACAGCATCAAATGATCAATCTCAGCCTTTGTTATTTCCCTGCCAGAATATTTCAAATCCTCTAATCTTTTTGTGAATTCTATGACTGACCAATCCAACTTATTTCTTGGCAATTCCTCAAATGTGAATTCCCTTGTTATGTTCAGCTTATGGGCAAGAAACTGCTTTGTCAGGATTGTTATTGCATCTAAAGAACCTGATGCATTCAAATGAGGCAGTTGTTTCTTCAAATGCGAGAATTCTGCATTAAAGTCTATAATCTGCTTTTCTTCCTTCTGGTGTTTTTTCTTTACTCTTAATCTTAATTTTCCTATATTATCCCTAATATAAGTTGTTATGAAAAAAACCACTCCAGCAAGAATTAGGAAGATGGGCATAATAACTGTTAAAGGATAATCACCTCCCAACATTTGAACCATGTAAATTTAATGGTTGTAGTGTATAAAAATGTTTTTATTTTTATTTTTATTATTTACAAGTGAAAAGGAATAATTTAATAATAACCAAGTTGTTTAAATAATGTAAAAGGAGGTCATGATAATGGGCATTTTCACATCATCTAAAAGAAGTTTACAAGATTTGCCTAAGCCTGCTTCTTTTGAATTTGGAAGTGTAAAAAGTTTTAATCTGCCTGAAATCAATGAAGAAAGTAGTGTATCTCAAATTAATCTTAACCAGAGAGATGACTCAAAGACAAAGAAACAGGTTTTTGTGAAGATGGAGCATTACAAGGAGGCTCTAGAGACTATAGACAAAATAAGGGAAAAAATAAGAGAAGCTGATACTGTGCTTAATGAATTAAGGAATATGAAAGCAAAGGAAGATGAGCACCTGGAGAAATGGCATCATGATTTAGAGGTTATCAAGGAAAAACTGAGCAGGATGGACCAGGTTCTCTATGAGATAGAGCATGAGTAAGATTTACACTACATTAGAAAGGCCTGTTGAATTAAGAAGAGAGTTGCTTAAAACAAACATAAAAGTGATAGAAATCCTGGAAGACCTGGAGAATATCAAAGAGTTAAGGAACAACAAGCATAACACTTTTCTTTTTCTCAAGGCATACATGAAAGAGATAAATTCTTCAATCAATGGATTAAGAATGAGATTTCCCCATCTTGAGTACAGTGAAGAGGAAGAATTGAAGAAAGAGGCTGAGAAAATTGACATTGAATTTGAAGGCTACACTAAAGATGACAAGGAAATTGATAGATTAGAGAAGGAGCTTTTTGTGCTGAAAGAGAAGCTGAAAGAAGTAGAATGACAACAAGAAGAATCAGCATCCAGACATAAATTTCCTATTATCTTGTTTTTCCAAGTGTTACTGAATATATTCTTCCATCAAAACCAGAATATCTCAATAATGTATAAATTGATCTAAGCTGGCTTGAAGTTGTCGTTACATCATCAAAGACTATAATCGCATCATAATCAAAATTAAATTCCTGAAATCCCATTGTCCTGAAATGATCAGAAGGCATATTCCTATAACCAGAATGGGATTCCTGCAGCGGATATACCCTTGAAACAAACCTTTGATCTAAAGAATGAAATCCATCACCCAATTCACTTGAAACCATCCTGACGAAAATGTGGTTTGTGTCACTTTTATAACAAAAGCGTGGAAAAGAATTTGGAGCTCCAATAATTAATGTTCTGCCTTTAATTCCTAAACTGTTGACTTTATCAGCAACAGCTTTTTTAAAACCATTTATAATATGAAGAAGAGGTCTTTCGCTTTCCCTTAAAATACCTCCGGCAAAATAAACATCCTTATATCCATTGTTTATTTCTTCAGGAGTATGTTGTTTAACCCTTTTAAAATCCAGAATATATGCTGAAAACTGGTCAAACTCCCCACCATGGTATGGTTTGTATTCCCCTACGGAATAAATACTATTTTCATCAAAGTCTATAGACCCATAAGAACTTGGCAAAAAAATAAAGTTATCTGGGTATTCCCTTTCCATATACCCAAAGGATTCTAAGTCAAAATCTCTAATTACCCCCTCAAGATCTTCAGGTTTTCTGACTATCCGCTGCGGCTCTGACATAATAAGCTGATCCTCAGAATCATCACCCCATGTAACTGCTACTGATGCAATTCCTGAACCATGAGAAGCCAGTATATCAATGGCTTTATCCCCTATTGACAAAATATTTCTTGGATTAATTCCTCTTTCATAAATAAGTCTGATTAAACCATCATGAGAAGGTTTGTTTGCAGCAAAGATTAACGGAGCATTTTCAAAACCAAAATTTGATAAAAGAATTCTTGCATGATATTCCGGGCTGTTTGTGCATACCCCTGCCCTTCCTTCACGGGCATATCTGTTAAAGAGTTCTATTAAAGAGGTATCAAAGATTTTTGTAAGTCTAATGAGAAGAGGGATATTATTATATAAAAAATTCCGTCCTTCATTGCTTTTCCTGAATGGCATAGATTCTTTTGTATCTAAAAGTGTTCCATCGAGATCAAAGATTAATAATTTATCCTGCATTTTTTTTATAATATTCATCAAAACTTTTGATATAACTTTTATAATTTTTAATCCATTCGTAATCTTCCCCCCAATTCCTTGGTAGTATATACAAATCCTTTCCTTGAGAGATGCATGCCTTTACTGCATGTAATGTCCCACTTTTATCTCCTGCTGTAATCACTAAAACTCCTTCGCTAGATATTCCAACAATGGTCATATTCCTGTTAGCAAAGTGAAATGGCTGTGTTTCAATTCCTACTGGGTATTGCGAAATTAATAAATGTTCTTTTGCAATTCGATCCTGCAATTCCCTATTTTCCCCAGGATAGTATCTATTTAATGGAGTTCCTAAGACTGCTATTATTCTTCCTTTTTCATTCATAGCAGTTCGATGAGCAAGAGTATCACATCCTATTGCAAGACCGCTTACTATTGTAAATCCACCCTTCATCAAGTCCTCGACTGCATTAACTCCTTCTTTTTGATAAAAATAATCTGCATCTTTAAGATTCCTTGTCCCAACAACTGCAAACCCCCTTGTCTTTAGCAATGATTCATCCCCTCTTAAATATAAAACAGGGGGAGCTCCTTCAACCCTTCTCAGTAAATCTGGAAAAATAGAATCATTTATTTTAACAGTCTTAAAATTAAAACTTACTTTGGATAGTGTTCTAACAACTCTTTCTGCTCTTGCACTATCTTGATAAGGCAATCTGCTGATGTAATGACAAAGATTAGGCAATTCCAAAGAGTAATTCAAAAGGATATTTTCAAATGTCGAGCATTCTTCAATCTTCCTTTTTAATTCCTCATTTCCCCTGGGATTAACTTTTATCTTATCCATTGCAATGAGTAATGCATGAAAAAAACTTTCTCTTTTCATAGGAGCATCTAATATACTTGAAATCATATGGTCAAGTGTTGGATTCATATTTTTAAATAAAAATCAAACCTTTATAATTGTTACTATTTTGTAGTCATTCTTTATTTTGCAACAGTAATTCATATTTTTCAGCACAAGAATTCTAATAAATTTGAGCAACGGTTGTTTCTTATGAAATTTGCGCATCTGGCAGACTGCCATATAGGAGGATGGAAAGACATTCAATTAAAAGAAATTAGCATAAAGGCTTTTGATGAAGCAATAAAAATATGCATAAAAGAGAATGTTGCTTTTGTATTGATAGCAGGAGACTTGCTTAATACTTCACTGCCAAGCATTGACTTAATCAAGAGAACTGCTGAAATATTAACCAAATTAAAAGAGCATGAGATAGATGTTTATATCATTCCAGGAAGCCATGATTTTTCACCTTCTGGAAAAACAATGATTGATGTCTTGGAGCATGCTGGATTAATGAATAATGTCATGAAGATTAAGGACAATAAATTAATATTCACACAGGACAAGACAGGAGTCAAGATTACAGGACTGGTTGGATTGAGAAGCAGTCTTGACAAATATTACTATGAAAATTTAGACTTCGGCAATTTGGAGAATGAGGGGGGATTCAAGATATTCATGCTGCACAATACAATTAATGAGTTAAAGCCAAAAGATATGGAGAAAGTTGAAGGCATAAGCTTAAGCTTGCTGCCTAAGAATTTTGATTATTATGCTGCAGGGCATGTCCACTATATCAAAGAAAGCAATTATGACAAAGGAAAACTAGTTTATCCGGGGCCGTTATTCCCAAACAATTTCAAGGAGTTACAGGAATTAAAGCAGGGGGGATTTTACATTTATGACAATGGAAACTTGAAGTATATTCCAATTAAACTAAAAGATGTTTTGTATGCAGAAATAAATGCAGATGGCAAAAGTGCCAGAGAAGTTGAGGATGAAATTCTGAAGATAGGTGATTTCAATGATAAAATTTTACTGCTGAGAGTTCATGGTGAGTTAAGAGAGGGGAAAAGCTCTGACATTAATTTCAAGATAATTTCCGAGAAATTCAGGGATGCTTTTGTCTTTCTGAAAAATACCACAAAGCTAACAAGCAAGGATTTTGCTGATTTGGAAGTCAAGGAAGGCGAGGTTGATGATATAGAGCATGAAATAATCAAGGGATTAAAGCTTGAATATAATGAGGAATTCATCAAAAACCTAATGAATGCACTTGACAAGGAAAAGGATGAAGGAGAGAGAAATGCTGATTTTGAAAGAAGATTACTAAAAGATATAGAAAAGATTCTATGATAATTTCAAACCAATACCGCTTTGCTGAGCTCTTTGCCCATCTAATTCTCTCTGCTTAAGTTCTAATTCTTCCCGCCCAATTTTTTCCTCTCTTGCCATCTCTTCAAGATTTTTTTTTATAAATTCATGAAATGCTGTTGGATGAAGTATGATATTTGATTCTAATTCATAAGCTAATTCTTGCAATCTTTTATCTCTATGTGCTCCTCCAATTTTTTCAGATATTACCCTTCTCAATACCGAATTATTTCCATATAATATTCTTACTGTTTCAGATATTACATCCCTCAATATCGAAAATTGAAACTGAACAGGCCATCCATAATCATTTCTATTAAAAGAATCAATTCCCGAGTTATTTGGGATATAAGGATCAACTTCATGTTTAATTTCCAATAAATATTTATATCTTCTATAATAATCTTTAAGATCCTCATTTGTTTTTAATTCAAACATGGTAAAATTGCTACTTTAGAAAGGTTATATAAATCTTTTGATTATTGTTTTAATTTATATAAATTCTTTTTAATTTTGATTTTATTAAAAAAATATGATAATTAGAAGTATTAAGTTAAATAATATAAGAAGCTATACAGACAAAGAAATTAATTTTGATCTAGGAAGTACTTTACTTTCTGGGGATATAGGCTCTGGAAAAAGCACAATACTTCTTGCAATAGACTTTGCTCTTTTTGGATTAAGCAAGGGAATTATCACAGGAGAGGCATTATTGAGACATGGACAAAAGGAAGGAAGCGTTGAGCTAAATTTCACAATAGACAACAAAAACACCAGGATTAAGAGGACATTAAAGAAAACGGGGGATTCTGTAGCCCAAGATTCTGGGTATCTAATGATTAATGATGAATTGCACAACCTAAGCCCTGTTGAGTTAAAGCAGAGAATACTGCAATTGCTGAATTACCCGCAGGAGATACTAACAAAGAAATCATTGATTTACAGGTATACTGTTTACACGCCACAGGAAGAGATGAAATCAATACTTCTCGGGAAAAAAGAGGACAGATTAGATACATTAAGAAAAGTCTTCAACATTGACAAATACAAGAGAATACAGGAAAACAGCAGGATATTAAGCGCTGAGCTGAGAGGCAGAATAAAGGAATATGAAAATTTCATTCTTGACTTGGAGAATTTGAAGAAAGAAAGGGAAGAGAAGATAAAATATGGGGAAGAATTAAAAATAAAAACAAAAGAATTTGAGAATGAGCTGACTAAAATAAATGAAAAAATTAAAAACAAGAAATTAGAAATAGGCGGTATTGAGGAAAAAATAAAGATTCTTAATGAATTAAAGAAAGATTTTGAGATTAATGAAGTAAATTTAAGAAATGATATAAAAAAAATAAATGAAAACAATGAGGATATTGAGAAATTATCTAAAGAAATCAAGGAATTGGAAAAAGAGGAATTGAAAGAGGCAGACATAGACAAGATTTACAGCAATTTAGTGAATTACAGAGCAAGATTAAGCAAGGTTGAGGGAGAATTATTATTAGCAAGAAAAAGCCTGAATGAATGCAAGCATGATCACATAAACTCTGAGAAGCTTATCAGGGATATAAAAGATTTGGAAAAATGCCCAACATGCTTCCAGGATGTTAATGATGAGCACAGACAGAACATAATAGACAATGAAGAGATGAAACTGCAGGATTTAAGGGAAAACATCAGGATTTACACCAAGAAGGAGAATGAATTAGTCAAGGATTTAGAGATAATAAACAAGGAAATAGATAAATTAAACGAGTTAAAATCAGAGAACGAAATTATTAAGATAAAAATAAAAAACTTGAGTGAAAAGAAGAGCAGGCATGACAAACTAACAAAAGAGAACAGGGACAATGAAGAATTAACAAAAATAACAGAAAACAGAAAGACAGAATTAAGCAATAAAATAAGCAAATTCAAGGATTTAAATTATGAAAATATAAGGAAAGAACTGGAATTAATGCTGAATGAAGAGAAGGAGATATTACTGAGAAGGAATTCCCTTGATAATGAATTAAAGAACAATGAGAAAAATCTGACAAGGATAAATGATGATATTTCAAAGAAAGATGGCATAAGGGAATTAATGTTCAAGATTAAGAACTTAAGAAATTTCGTTGATGAGGACTTCTCAAGGATTATAGAAACAATAGAGAAGAAAGTAATGCTCAGAGTTCATAATGATTTCAATGAACTTTTCATCAAATGGTTCAACATTTTAGTTGATGATGAGGACATAATTGTAAAACTGGACGAGGAATTTTCCCCTGTTATTGAGCAGAATGGATATAATGTCGATTATTTGTTTTTATCCGGAGGAGAGAAGACAGCAGGAGCTTTAGCCTACAGGCTTGCATTAAATCAAGTGATTAACAACTTGATGGTGCATATAAAGACTAAAGATTTACTGATATTGGATGAGCCTACAGATGGCTTTTCTGAAGAGCAGCTTGACAGGGTAAGGCTAGTTCTCGATGAGCTTGACATAAAGCAGATAATCCTTGTAAGCCATGAATCAAAGATTGAGAGCTTTGTGAATAACGTGATAAGGCTGAACAAGAAGGATGGCGTTAGCGAGGTAGTTTAATCATCTGGGTTGTTCTCACCAACATAAGTTGGGCATTCTGCACTGCAGGAATCATACTTCCCACACAAACAGGAATTACTATCTTCACCCTCACCAACAGTATATCTTTGTTGAGGAACACCATAAGGAGTATTGATATCCAAACGACTTGTCAATTTTTCTTCAGACATAAAATCACCCAAATCTCAATGATTTAATAATTTAAAAAATTAATTGTAAAATAATATATAAATACTTATAAGGATGTAAATATATCATATAAAGATAAATGAAGGTGAGAAGATTATCAGTCCTTTTTGTCATATTTATCTTTTTTATATTCCTAAATATCTTTGGATATAGTGAAGACTTTGCAGATGAATCAAATATAACTATAAATGAAATAATGTATAATCCTAGGGGGAGTTATACTAAAGAGTATATAGAATTATTCTTGAATCCTATTATTAATTTAAGTGGTTATAAAATAAGAGATAATATTGAGGAAGATGAATTAAGATTGTTAAAATTTTCTAATTCTTCATATGTTTTGATTATTCAATCAGGATTTAATTATACAGGAATTAATGCTTCAATATATGATACCACTGATGAAGACATAGGTAGGGGTTTAAATAATAATGGAGATAATATAACAATAAAAAATTCTAGTGGATATGTATTTGACTCATTTAATTATAGTAATCAATTAATTGCAAATGGTAATGGAATGTCATTATGCAGGTTGAATAACTCTTGGTATGAATGCAATCCAACACCTGGAGCAGAGAATACGGAAGGGATATCTGGAAATTATAGCGTAAGCAGGGTAATTGATGGGGATACTTTTGTCTTGTCAAATAATGAAAGAGTTAGGTTAATTGGAATTGATACACCCGAACAAGGAGAGTACTATTATGAAGAATCCAAAGCAAGATTAACGGAGCTTGTTAATGAAAAGAATGTAACTTTAGAAAGAGATATAGAGAATAAAGACAGATACAACAGACTATTGAGGTATGTTTACATTAATGATTCCTTTGTTAATTTAATATTAACTGAGGAAGGTTATGCAAGGTCTTATCCTTATGAGCCAAATACAAAATATAGAGAATTGTTTGATGATGCAGAAAATGAAGCAAGGGAAAATGGAAAAGGAAGGTGGAACATCTCATTTGATGGGAACTTAAGCGAGATTAATACAAATATGGAAAATTTGACCATTATTCTTGGAAACTTAACCAACGGAACAAGAACATTCATATTCATGGAAAATAATGAAACAATAATTATTTTTAATTTTAGTGGACATAACTTAAATTTAAGCAACATAACAATAAGAAAACAAACAAGCAATGATTTTGGATATATGATAATAAACGGAATCAACCTAACAGAAAATAACACAAAAACTGTCTATGTTGATGATTTAAACCAAAATGTCAACAGCATTTGCATCAAAGATTCTGAAATAATCTCAATAGATGAAATAAGCGCTAATTGCAATAATGAAAATGAAATTTTGATAACATGCGACGGAGGGAATAACAACGGATATGTATGCAATGATTTAGGGAATAAATATGAGATAATGGGATTAAAGCATTCCGGTGTAATAGAAAGAGCAGTCATTACTAACACAGGAGATAGTAACCCAACTGATTCCGGCGGAGGTCCATCTATAAAAAATAATCCTCCAAGAGCAACACAAGAAATAATCCCCGAATATCCAAATTGCATAGGCAACAGTGACTGCAAGGAAGGAGAATTGTGTGTATCAACTGGTGAAATCCTCCAGTGCAAAAAAATAGAGGAAGAAAAAGCAACAAGTGAAGAAGAAAATTCAGACAATGAAATAACTGGTGCTGTTACAGGATTTAGAAACCTAAAAAGCTTTAATACAGTTCTGATTGTAGCTATATTAGCCCTAGTGATTTTATTTTTGGTTTTATTATTTAAAGATAAAGGGAGAAAAATAACATTCTAAAATTTATTCATATCTTAATGCATTAACAGGCTTTAATTTAAAAACAGAAACCTTTAAATATTATTCTTACTTTTCTTACAAATAAGAAAATGTTAAAAGAAATAAAAAGTGCAACTATAACTGAAAAAGGACAGATAGCCATACCTAAACATATAAGGGAAATTGAAGGTTTCAAAGAAGGAGATAAAATTGCTATATTAGCTTATGAAGATTATATAGAACTAAGGCCTATGAAAAAAATAAGTGAAAAAATGGATACGGCAATAGCAAGTGAAAAAGTTTTATCTAAAGATTGGGATAGTGAAGAGGATGATAAAGCATGGAAGAATTTATGAAAGGTGATGTTGTAGTTTTACCTTTTCCTTTTTCAGATTTAAGTAAATCAAAGAAAAGACCTGCTTTAGTTGTTTCTGATTTAATTGGAGATGATTTAATCCTATGCCAGATAACAAGTGAATCAAGAGTGGATGATTATTCTATTGTTCTTGAAAATGAAGATTTTAATGAAGGAAGTTTGAATTTAACAAGTATGATAAGACCTAACAGATTATTTACTGCTGATAAATCTATAATTTTATATAAAGTTGGTTCTCTTAAAGAAAATAAAATTAAAGAAGTTGAGAATGAAATAATTAAAATATTCAGAAGATAATTATTCATATCTCAATGCATCAACTGGCTTTAGCTTGGAAGCCTGATATGCCGGCAATATCCCTGAAATTATTCCAACTACAAATGCAAACAGCAATCCAAAAATCAAGACTAAAGGCTCAATTTTAACAATTAACAGAAATCCTGCACCTTTTGAAAATTGTCCTATGATTAATGCCATAATACTACCCAACAAAACACCAAATATTCCTCCAATAAAACCTATTAGCCCCGATTCCACTAAAAATATATTCAAAATATCTGAGTTCCTTGCTCCTATAGCCTTCATTATTCCAATATCTTTTGTACGCTCTAGTACACTTGTGTACATTGAATTCATTATTCCTATTGCCCCTACAACCAATGAAATTGCAGCTATTCCAACCAAGACAAACTGCATTACCCCAAGAACTTGGTTAATCTGCTCCAGAATCTGCGTAGCTGTGACAACCTGAAAATTTGTGTCATTTCTTTTACGTTCAAGCTCTTTTTTTATTTTTTCCTGCAATAATGGAATATCATTAGCAGATTTAACCTGTGCAATTATGACATCAACATCTTCCGGCTTGTTGAATATCTCACGAGCTGTGTCCAAAGGAATATTAATCTGATTGTCATCCTGGGAATTTCCTATTTCTTTTAAAATTCCAATAATCTTGAATTCATGACCTTTGATTTCAATTTTGCTGCCTACTCTTAATTTATCCTTGAACATGTCTTCTACAACTCTTGACCCAACAACTGCTTCAAATTTATCACCTTCTTTGATTAATCTTCCTTCCTGTAATTTTGCTCCTGAATCAATGAAAAACTCCTCAAAATTCTCAGCTGGAATTCCGCTTACTAAGGTAAAACCAACTTCTTTCCTATATTCAACCTCTGCAGACAAGAATATTCCTGGAACAACATATTTAAATCCAGGTATTTTTTCAATGGTTTCAACATCTTTTGTTGTCAATCCCTCAGAACTAGTTCCAGGACCTTGAAATCCTTTTGGAGATACTATAATTCTATTAGCTCCAAACTGCTCAAACTGGCTTTCTATTGTGCTTTCTAAACTCCTTGAAACTGTTATCAATGATATTATTGCTGCTACCCCAATTATTATCCCAACTAAAGTCAACCAAGATCTTAATTTTCTATGACGAATGCTGTTTATCGCTATTAAAAAATAATCAATTAACATTTTTCTTTCTTCTGAACATTCTGTATAAAATAATTAACAGGATTATAAATATGATGAAGAATACCCATATTCCAATGAAATTAGTTTTAATCAATCCGAGCTGCTTTGCTTCCTCTAGAGTATATACATTTAGGTTTACATTTCTTGTTTCCTTGAATTCATTATTGTTTGAATCTGTGTATTCAAGAGCAATAACCAATTGCGGATTTTTAACTCTTGAGATTATCAGAAATTCCTCTGTTTCAAAATCATCAATGTCAACTTCCCCCACATATAATGACTTTGGCGATAAAATTTCATAGGATGGGCTATCCTGCAAAGTCACTTTCAGGAATTTTATCTGAGTCAATCCATTATTTACAAATTTCAGGGTTACTGCACCCTTGTCATTTACCTTGATTAATTCAGATTCTTCCAGCATCACATCAAGCTTTGCCTGAGCGCTTACTTCTATGCTTATCAATGAAGATTTAACTGTATTATTATAAGAGATTTCTATTGGAATTTTATATATTTGCGGAGATGCATCCGGCAGTACAACCAAATCAAATCTCACTGTCTCTTCATCGCCATCCCTTATCCTGTCTATGATTTTCTCGCTTGAAGAATATAATGGTGCAAAAGGAACATCTGACAAATCAAGACTGACTAAAACATTCTTAATATCATCATCCCCCACATTCTCCAATGCAATCCTTAATTCAACCTGGCTTCCGGGTGAAACCTTATCTGGAGTTGCGCTGAATGACTGAACTGCAATCTGAGCGTTTACTAATGGAATCATTGATAATACCAACATAAATAATAATAATTTTTTCATTTTAACTCCCAACCAGTTTTCCATCCCTTAATCTTATGATTTTATTTGCCAGTTTTGTCAAATCCTGATTATGAGTAACTAATATTATTGTCTTGCCTTTCTTGTTCAAATCATATAGTAATCTCATTATCTCGTCTCCAGTCTTTGTGTCTAAATTCCCTGTTGGCTCGTCTGCAAGTATGATTTCAGGATCATTGATTAGAGCTCTAGCAATTGCTACTCTCTGCCTTTCTCCTCCTGACAATTGATTTGGAAGATGTTTTATTCTATCACCTAATCCAACCTGTTTTAATAATTCATGTGCTCTCTTTAATCTTAAATTTCTTGGAACATTCTGGAATACCATTGGTAATGCAACATTTTCAAGAGCTGTTAAACTTGGAACTAGGTTAAATACCTGAAATATGAATCCTATCTGTTTTCCTCTTATTTGTGCTAAATCACTTTCTGAAAGATGTTTGATATTATTCTCTTTAAGATAGATTTCACCCTTGCTAGCCATGTCTAAGCAACCTACCAAGTTCATTGCTGTAGATTTTCCTGAGCCAGAAGGGCCTATCAAAGCAACAAAATCTCCCTTGTTTATGCTTAATGAGATGCCATTCAAAGCAGGCACTTCAGTTCCCTTAAGTTCATAGATTTTATGAACATCCTCGAGCTTGATTAAGGTTGTCATGTTTCTGATGTATTTATAATATTTATAAACCTTTTGATATAATAATTATTTTATAGTAGTTACTAAATATAATTTTGGTGGGAGCAATAATAACTTATATATCATGCAATAATCTAATGGAAAGGTGTTAAATTAAAGGATTAAAATTAAAAACGATTGTTTTTATATAAAAACGAAATATTTATAAAGTTAAAAAATAAAAACAGATGTATGCAAGAATTGATGTTATTAAAGGTTGTAAAATTTTTTTTAGAAAATCCTTATGAAGAAGTATACTTAAGACAATTAGCAAATAAATTGAAATTAAGCACATTTGCAACTAAGAAATATGCTGATATTTTGGTAAATGAAGATTTAATCAAAGAAGAAAGAAAAGCTAATTTAAGGTATTTAAAGGCAAATGTCAATAACTTATTTTTCAAGCAACTTAAAATCTCCTTTAATATAAATAAAATTCTTAAATCCGGATTAATAAATTTTTTACAAGAGAATATAACAAATGTTTCATCAATAGTCTTGTTTGGCTCTATGGCCAAAGGAGAGGATGATAAGAACAGTGATGTTGATATATTAATAATCGGAAAAGAGAAATACATCGATTTGAACAAATTTGAAGAAAAAATTCATAAGAACATAACTTTACATATATTCAGTTGGAGTGAATGGAATAAAAAAGCGAAAGAGGACGGGGCTTTTTATTTTGATATTATTGGATATGGTCTGAAATTATATGGGGAAATGCCTTTAATAAAATAAAATGGAGATAAGAAACGTAGAAGATTGCTTTAAATTTAGATTATTAAGAGATATAAAACCTGATAAAGAAAAAACAAAAAGATCTTTAGAAATCTCTGAGATTAAATTAAATGAAGCTGAAAAAGCATTAAAATTTAAAATCTTTGAGTATGTTATTCTTGAATCCTATATGGCAATGTTCCATGTTGCAAGGGCTTTGCTTTACAAGGATGGAGTTCAAGAAAAAAGCCATTTTGCATTATTTATTTATTTAAAAGAAAAGTACAATAATAAAATACCAATTAATATTCTAAATCTCCTGAATATCCATAGAACCGAAAGACATGAGGCAATGTATGGTTTGGAATATAAACCTACAGAAGATGATGCTCTGACTGCCATAGAAGATGCTAAAATCTTTGTTAAAGAGATAAAAAAGGTAATAGAAAAGTATTAAAAATAAATAAGTTTGATTTCTTATTATGTGGGAGTGCCGGAGCGGTCAAACTGAACTTTTGAAAAGTTCTCAAAATTCGGGACTTCACGGGATAGCCTCAAGAGCTATTGGCTTAGTGCCTACGCAGGTTCGAACCCTGTCTCCCACATTAAACCATTTTAACAAAAAATGAAAATTAGTATTTTAGGACCAACAAATATGGATAAATTCTCTAAACTAATTAATAAACCAATTAATGAAATAGAAAACATTAGTAAAGAAATTGGAAAAGTTATCGCTAAAAATAAATTTCAGTTAGTTGTTGTCTTTAATTATTCTGGAATGTTAAAAATTATTGGAGATTCTTATAAAAAAGAAGGTGGAGAGTTAGAGATGTTATATACAGAAAATGATGAGGATTGGGAAACTAAAAGATATATGAAGAATTTAAATGAAGCAAATATTAAAACAAAGAAAGAAAGTTGGCATGATATGTTACTAAGTTTAGTAAAAGATTCTGATTTGGTTTTATGTGCTGGCTTATCCTCAGGTGTTTTTGCTGAATTAGCTTATATGAAATGGAATTATCAAGAAAAGAAAGGAAATGTTAGAGCTTTAATAGGAATTAAAGAATTATTAAGAAATAATGAATTTCCTCCAGAAATAAGTTTTGATTTAAACAAATTAATGGTTGTTGATTCTATAAAAAATTTAGATAAAATTATCAAAAAATATAAGGAATGATAAAAAAAGTTTTATTTGACAAAAAGGAAAGAAAATACTACTGGGAAAAAGATGACTTAAACACTTCTTTTGGATTAATCAAAGAAAGTGAAATGAGTAAGAAAGAAGCAACAAGCAACACAAGCCAGAAATTCAGGATAATGACTGCTAATTTTTTAGATAGTTTAGAAAAAATAAAGACTGGACCTGCAACCACAAGCCTGAAGGATACAGGAGCAATATTGACTTATTCTGGAATAAGCAAAGATTCTGTGATAGCTGAAGCAGGAACAGGCTCTGGACATTTGACTGCTGTATTATCAAGATTTGTAAAGAGAATTGACAGCTATGAAAAGAATAATGATTTCTTTAATCTGAGCAAAAAAAATCTGGAGAAATTAGAAATCAAGAATGTAAAATTATTCAATGAGGATATCTCCAAATTGAAAGGAAAGTATGACTTGATTGTTCTTGATTTATTGGATCCATGGAATTACAAAATAGAAGATAATCTGAAAGAAGGATGCTATTTAGTTGCTTATCTACCTAATATAACTCAAGTTAAAGCATTAGTTAATGAAAGCAAATTATTTCATGAAAAAACAATTGAAATTTTAGAGAGAGAATGGTATGTAGATGAAAGATTAAGGCCAAAGAACTTTAGATTGGGGCATAGCGCTTTTCTGGTATTTTTGAGAAAGAGTTAGGTATTTAATTATTTCTTTTAGTATAGGCATATGGGGAGGAATATTAAGTCCGCACATTTAAATGAAGATTTTTTTAATCAAGATTCCATAATTGTTTGGTATCTATTAGGAGCACTTGTAAAAACATACATCCCTTTAAAGGGTTCTAATAGAACCATTATTTTTAGAAACAGGAGTTACAAATTAATTGAGATCCTAAGAGAATCTTTAGAATGCAAAAACAGCATAGTCTCTGATAACAGAGGAAAGAATTCTCATTTTCTAACAGTAAGTAATGAAAGATTATTTTTGAATCTTGAGCAGAGGGGATTAACTCCAGATAAAGGGGACAGGAGATTTCCAGAGGATATCCCCCCAGAATTCATGAATGATTATGTTAGGGGCTTTATAGAGAATGAATGCTTTGGAAAACCAGGAGAAATCACTGCAAAATTAGATTTATATTTTAACCATGAATATCTTGCTGGATTAAATGAAGCATTAAGAAGATATTGTGGTGTCGAAAAGAAGTCTGTAACAGGAGATCATATTGAGTATGGTATTACAGACTTAACAACAGTATATAATTTTATATATGGTGATGGCGAAAGATTTCATCTCCCAGAAATAAAAGAAAAATTTAAATTAATAGATTCTTATTTTATTAAATTGAAGGAAAGAAGGGATAACAAAGCAGAAAAAGCAAAAATATTGTTGCGTGAAGGGAAAAATGGCATTGAAACTTCCAGAATATTGGGATATAAAAGTGAAATTTCTTTTTATACTTTCTTTAGGAAACATACTGGCGTTGGAATAAGGGAATTTAAAACAGGATATCAATAAATTTAAAAAACCAAGATTCCAAGCAAATTATATGGAAATAGAAAAATTAGTGCCTGACACAAGCATTATTATAGAAAACCTAGTTTCTCAGAAGATAGAGAAGAAAGAAATAAAGATAAAGGAATTACTGATTCATGAAGCTGTTCTTGCTGAATTAGAGCATCAAGCAAACCTTGGAAAAGAAATTGGAAGATTTGGATTATTGGAACTAAAGAACTTGAGGGAATTATCAAAGAAATCTGGTTTTATAATAAAATACACAGGAAGAAGGCCCAATCCAATGGATATAAGAAATGCCTCTTTAGGCGAGATTGATGCATTGATAAGGGAATTAGCATACAATGAAGATGCAACTTTATTGACAAGCGACAAGGTACAAAGCCAAGTTGCAGAAGCTAAGGGAATAAAGGTAATTTACATTGAGCCTGTAATAAAAGCAAAGAAACTTAAGATTGAAAAATTCTTTGATGACAAGACTATGAGCGTTCATCTAAGGGAGAATTACAAACCTTATGCAAAGAAAGGAATGCCTGGAAACTGGGAGACTGTAATTCTTGATAATAAAAATCTTGACCAGGATGAAATCATAGAATACAGCAAGAATATAATCGAGGAAGCAAAGATAAGAAAAGAGGGATTTATTGAGATAGAAAGAAGAGGTAGCTCTATTGTACAGATAGAAAATTTCAGGATTGTAATAACAAGACCGCCTTTTTCAGATGCTTACGAGATAACTGCTGTAAGACCAATAAAAAAATTAAACATAAATGATTATGGTTTAAGCCCTAAATTAAAAAAGAGAATTGAAGAGCAGGCAGAGGGAATCTTGATTGCAGGAAGCCCGGGCATGGGTAAATCAACATGTGCAAGTGCATTGGCTGAATTTTATGCATCAACTGCAAAAACTGTAAAAACTATAGAAGCACCAAGAGATTTGCAATTAAGCGATAATATAACACAGTATGCAATATCACATGGAAGTCCTGAAGAAATTCAGGATGTATTGCTATTATCAAGACCTGATTATGTAATATATGATGAAATGAGGAATACAGCTGATTTCAGGTTGTTTGCTGATTTGAGATTATCTGGAATAGGGATAGTTGGAGTACTGCATGCAACAGCTCCTGTTGATTCCATCCAGAGATTTATCGGAAGAATGGAGTTAGGAGTTATTCCACAAATAATTGATACTGTAGTTTTCATCAAAGATGGAAGAATTGGGAAAGTGTTGAGCTTGGCAATGACTGTCAAAGTGCCAAGCGGAATGACTGAAGCAGATTTATCAAGACCTGTTGTTGAAGTAAGAGATTTTGAAAACAATAAACTTGAATATGAAATTTATTCCTATGGTGAAGAAACTGTTGTAATTCCTGTCCAGGGTGAGAAGCAAGCTCCTCTAAAAGAATTAGCTTCAAAACAGATTGAATATGAATTACAAAGAGAAATTCCAAACATAAAAGCTGAATTGATTTCTGACAACAGAGCAATCATCTATGTTCCTGAGCATGATATTGGGAGAGTAATCGGAAAGAACGGCGAGAGGATAATGGAGATTGAAAAAAGATTAGGAATTAGCATTGATGTACAGTCATTAAATGAAAGCAAGAAAGAAATCAAATACAATATAAGCGAGAAAGGAAATGCATTGTTCTTTTATGTGAGCAGCAATTTATCAAATAAAGATGTTGATTTTCACAGCAATGATGGATTCTTATTCAGCGCAAGAGTGGGGCATAAAGGAGAAATAAAGATAAAGAAACACAGCAAGATGGGTGACAGATTAGTAAAAATGTTGAATAAGAATGAAAAGATTGTGCTTAAGATTTAAAAAATTTATACTGATAACTCTAATCCATTTCTTATTTTTTTAGAATCATTAAAAAGAATTTCTCTTATTTTTTCTTCAGATGACATAAAGTTATACATTAGTATTCCCTCTTTAGTGCAGGTACATATATCTATTTCTCCTACTTTTTTTAAGTATAGGCATAGTTCTAGCCTGCCATCTTCCCTTATATAATAAATTGCCATGTTTGGTCTCCATATTTTTAATAAATTATTTATTTATAAATCTTTCTCTTTGTTACTATTATTTAGTTATATAATCATTATTATCAATAGTTATCTATTATATCATTAAAGTTAATTTTGAAAGTCAATTCTTATATTTATTTTTTGTAATAAATGATAAGTAAGAAATATATCATATAAACTGATAGGAATATTGTTTGTCCAAAAATAAGGTACACATCATTTAATGAGAAAAACTTTATTTGCAATACTACTGCACCAAAAATCCTTACGATGCATCCCTTCAAAGATATATCATTGGATGATTTTCCTTTACTAATATGATAAATTTGGATAATAATGTCTAATGTTAAAGCGATGAATGCAATAATCAATGCATAATCAATCAGTATTTGAAACATCTTAATTCCCATAGCATATATTATTTAATGATTTTTAAAAAACGATTAGATTTAAAAGTCAGATTTAATTCTTATTTATATGCTCCCGTAGCTCAACTTGGATAGAGCATAAGATAAAATCTGCTCAGTTCCGTCCTAAGGAAAGGGTTGAGGGTTCAAATCCCTTCGGGAGCGTAAACTTTTTATATTCTTGTTTTTAATAAATTAACATGGCAGAGCAGATAAGATTGCCTTCTGGAATGGGAGGATTAGTAAGATATTTTGATGATTTCAAGAGCAAGATAGAGATAAGCCCTGATTTAGTTGTTGGAGTGATTGTTGCTGTTGTTATATTAGAGTATGCTCTTCATAACTTAATTTAAAATGTTTCCTGGGATAAATCAAAAGCAGATTGAGAAAGCAATGAAACAGATGAATATAAAACAGGAAAACATAGATGCTGAAGAAGTAATAATAAAGACTTCTGAGAAAAATATTGTAATAAAGAACCCAAATGTTGTTAAGATAGACATGCATGGAAATGAAAGCTTTCAGATTACTGGAGATGTAAGCGAGGAATTCAATGAAGAGGATATAAAAACAATTATCCAGCAAACTAAATGCTCAAGGGAAGAAGCAGTAAAAGCTTTAGAAGAGAATAATGGTGACTTGGCGGAAGCAATAATCAGCTTAAAGAATTCTTGAGCAAAAACAATCTTTAAATAAATACGTTTCCTTCATTTTATATGAAGAAATTAATCTATCCATCAGAAAAGAAGGTAATAAAGAATAATTTCCTGATATTGCAGATAATCAAAGCAAAAAAAGCGGATCAGTCAAAGGTTCTAAGTCATTCTAAACTTAGAGAAATAATTGAAGAATGTAAAAATAATAAAGGGGATATTTATGATAAAGCAGTTATTCTATTGAGGGGATTAAAAATGGAGAGATTAGGAAATTTGAAAGGTAAGGAAAAAATGATTTCCAAAGAGATAATTAGGTTTAGAAAGTTAATTAAAGGCCATGAGAAATTATTAAATGCTATAGGTAACCTTTAGTTAAGAGTCTTTGGATAAATTAAATGTGTTTTAGAAGAGAATAATGGTGATTTGGCGGAAGCAATCATAAGCTTGAAATAAAATGCCAATTATATGCCCAAATAAAAGAAAACCGAGATTCAGGGTTAAAACAACAAGGACTGGTAAGAAAATAAGACTGGCATTCTGCGGAAAGAAAGTTGTTGAAGCAAAGAAGATAGAGTAAAACAACAATATATATAAGTTTTCTTTATTATACAATTATATGGAAGGATCAAGATTTATTTTTAACAGGGCAAGTGAATTCATAAGAAGGGCTGATCATATGTTTTACATGACTTATCCCCTGGTAAGAGATAACAAATTAATAATTACAATGGCTGAGAATATATGCAACGGCATGAATTATGCCATTGATGCTTTGTTGATGCATGAGAGGGAATACAAGAGAATTTCCCCCTATCCAGACGAGTTTGGAATCAAGCTGGATATTTTCAGGAAGATAGCAGCAAGATATGATATAAACAAGGAAAGTGTGAATATGATAATTGACTTAAAGATGTTCTTGGAAGAAAGAAAAAACAGCAAGATGGAATTCATAAAAAATGACAAATACATGCTTTTCAACCAAAAACAGGAGCTAAAAAGCCTTGGAATTGACAAGCTAAAGCAAAATTTAAATATAAGTAAAGAGTTCATAAAGAGAATAGGTGATATAATAGCAAATGCTTGAACATGATTCTGATGCAAAGGAAGAATTGAAAAGAGCGGACCACTTGCTTTATGTAACTTTGAAATATACTAAGAACATAGATGTAATCAAGAATACAATCAAGAGACTGATAAATGCCTGCGATTTTGCAATCCTTGACATCATGGAATACCTCAAGGCAAAGAAAAAAATCAAGGAAATTTCACTGATGCCCACTACAAGGGCCGAGGAAGCAAAGAAATACCTAAAAAAGATTGACTTGATAGAATTCATTGATTTTTATCTGCTGCTAAAAAAAGTTGACAGAGCAGAGTATACCAAAAAAGAGGAATTCAAAAAGAATGTAAGACTAGTTGTAATGGATGAGAATGAAGAAAGCTTTGAAATCAACATAGAAAAGCTGTATGAATTCTTTGAAAAGACAAAAGAGTTTGTTAAGTATGTGGAAGAGAATTATAAGTGATTAATAGGACAAGAAAGTAATCCTTGCCTCAGACATCTTCCTGTAAAAATCCCTTATTGGCTTTATTTCCTTTGACTTGAATACTATCAGGCCAAGACCTTCCCAGAACAAGAACCAGCCGCCTGGCTCAAGGACAATCACAAGAAATGTCAAGAAAAGGCTTTTCTCACTAAAATAAAACAAGATAAAAGTTGCTATAAACATAAGAAGAATCCCACTAAAAATAAATATAATCCCCTCATTTATTATACTCTTGTATTCATGATTCAAGATGTTCAAATGCTTGATAAAATGATTGTTCAACCTTTTCTTTATTTCTGCTTCATTATTATTCCTCTTGTTCCTTGAGATTGAAAGCTTTAATTCTGTTATTGAAGACTTATCATGAGATGATCTCTTAAGCTCTGAGAGAAAATCATCAGAGAGCGCTTTCTTGTCATATCCTCTTGAGTCAAAGCTTGAAAATATATCATCATAACTATTAATCTTAAAACTTATTTCTCCATGCTCCAACCTCTTTTTATCCTTAAACATGCTATAAACAAAGGAAAATTGATATTTAAGATTTTCTGATGAGAAAGTTTATATAATAAAAACATCAACTAAGAGTCATGAGAAAGATATTGATTTGTTCTGCAAAAGGGGGGGTCGGAAAAACTTGTACCTCTATCAATTTAAGCGTTGCCTTGAACAAATTAGGAAAAGATGTTGTTTTAGTAGATTGTAATTTCACAACTCCAAATATTGGATTGTATTATGGAATTGCAAGAGTAGAAAAAACAATTCATGATGTCCTTAACAAGAAAGGAAATATAAACAATGCAATTTATATTCATAAGTCGGGAATGAAGATAATTCCAGGAAGCATCTCTGTTGAAAGCTTGAGAAAAGTCAGACCAGAATTCTTGAAGCAGAAATTGGAAAAGTTAAATTCTGATTTTGTCATATTAGACAGCTCTGCTGGTTTGGGAAGAGAGGCTCTTGCTTCTTTGGACGCGTGCAATGAGGTATTGGTTCTGGCTAATCCTGAAATGCCATCTGTCGCTGATGCACTAAAACTAATCAAAATTTCTGAAGAGCTAAAGAAAGAGATTATTGGGGTAGTTGTATGCAGGAAAAGAGGGAAACTGGAAATGAAAATGAATGCCATTGAAAATTTATTAGGATATCCTATTATTGGAGTTATTCCTGAAGACGAGCATGTGAAGAAAGCATTAGTAAGAGAAGACAGCGTGTTTAATCTATATCCTGACTCTGATGCAGGAAAAGCATACAATAAACTGGCACATTATTTATTAGGCGAGTTCTATGAAGAAGAGAAGAAAAAGAATATAATTGATGATTTTCTTGAAATTCTGGGTTTTAAGTAAATTTTATGTTACCACTTAAGAATTAGAATAAATAGAAAGATTTATAAATGCTCTCTGCATTAAAATATTGACTTGAGGTGAAGGATAGAAAAAATGAAGATTAACAAAAAGATAAGAAACTGGATATTAGGAATAATAGCAGGCTTGACTATTGTAGGAACTGCAGCAGATTTGCCTTTTGGAATTAGGGCATTCAGAAGATTAGAAGATAGAACTTTTGTAGGACTGAATGTTGGATGGATTAATTCCATTGATATGTCTAATGTTTATGGAGCAAGTATTGGTGTTGGTAATGGTTTAAATGATGAGTCTAATGTTTATGGAGCAAGTATTGGTGTTGGTAATGATTTAAATGAGTCTAATGTTTATGGAGCAAGTATTGGTGTTGGTAATGGTTTAGATAATGAGTCTAATGTTTATGGAGCAAGTATTGGTGTTATTAATGGTTTAAATGAGTCTAATGTTTATGGAGCAAGTATTGGTGTTGGTAATGGTTTAAATGATGAGTCTAATGTTTATGGAGCAAGTATTGGTGTTGGTAATGGTTTAAATGATGAGTCTAATGTTTATGGAGCAAGTATTGGTGTTGGTTATAATGGTTTAAATAATGAGTCTAATGTTTATGGAGCAAGTATTGGTGTTGTTAATAGTTTAATTGAGTCTAATGTTTATGGAGCAAGTATTGGTGGTGGTTATAATGGTTTAGATAGTAAGTCTAATGTTTATGGTTTAAGCGGAATATTAAATTTTAAAATTGGTGAAGGAGCAAATAATGATAGTCAAAGATGATTTCATAAAAAAGCTGAAAATAGCATTTGATTTAAATATATATGAAGTAAAAATTTGGACAGCTTTGCTAAGCAAAGGCGTTTCTAGTGCAGGAGAATTATCAGACATTTCTAATGTACCTAGGTCAAGAAGCTATGATGTTCTAGAATCTTTAGAGAAAAAAGGATTTGTTGTGATGAAACTAGGCAAGCCTATAAAATACATTGCAGTTGATCCCAGAGAAGTTCTTGAAAGAGTAAAGAAAAATATAAGGCTGGATGGGGAAGAAAGGGTTCAGGTTCTTGACAAAGTAAAAGACTCAAACACATACAAAGAGCTTGAGTTACTGCACAAAACAGGAATTGAAAATGTAGATCCTGCTTCATTGTCTGGAGCAATTAAAGGAAGAAGGAATATCAACAATGAAATAGAAACATTGTTCAGAAGTGCAAAGGAAAGCATTTTTATAAGCACAACAAAAGATGGATTCTTGAGAAAAGCTGAAATTCTAAAAGGATTAAGCAGGAAATTAAAGGATGTAAATATCAAGATTATAGTTCCTGAAGATGAGAAAGTAAAGGAATATGCAAAGGAATTAAAAAATGCAGAGATAAAATTCAGCAATAACTTCAATTCAAGATTCTGCCTGATTGACGGCAGTGAATTACTTTTCATGATACAGGATGACAGCAAAGTTCATGAAAGTTATGACACCGGAATATGGGTAAAAAGCCCTTACTTTGTTAAAAGCTTGGAAAACTTGTTTGAGATTAACTGGAAAAATTTAAAATAAGTAAATACAATAATAAAGGATGAGTTATAAGAAGAAGGTCAAGGGGATTTATAAATTAGATTCAAGGAGTTCAAATCCCTACCCTTTTCCAGAAGGTATCCCAGGAGTTAGAATACCAAACCAAGGTTTAACTGAAGGAAGAGAAAAAATTTGTTTAGAAAATCCATTAGTGAGAAAAAGGATAATAAGGGGGTTTTCTAAAAAAGAAATAATCTCAGAAGTTTGGATAACTAAAGGCAAAGGATATACTATATGTGATGGAGTTAGATGTATTAGTGGTTATGCGGCGGGTACTGGTGATAGGGTCCTGCTTAGAGAATATAAAGATGATGAAGGAAGAATAAAATACACTCCATATGAACCTTATTGGCGGACAAAACAACTAAATCCAACAGGTAGGGATAGGAGATTGGAGAAAATTCCAGGTTTTGATGAAATTTTTGAGGAAATTTTTGAGGAAAATACCCCCGGCCTAGAGTTTTTGGTGGATAGATAAAAATTCTACAGTTAAGCATATTATACTGATGAATGCCAGCAATTTTCATATCATTTAGATTCCAAAAATTTAAAAACATCATAATCACTTTAATTCTATGAAAGATTTGGCTGAAAGCCTGAGCCCAATAGAAAGAAAGATATTTCCTTTGATAAGAGATAATATTTCTTTAAGAGAATTAATTGAAAAAAGCAGGCTTCAGGAAGTTGAGGTTATAAGGGCATTACAATGGTTAGAGAACAAGGAATTAATTAAAGTAAGGAAAGAGGAAAAAGAAATCATTGAGATTGATGCCAATGGAAAAAAAGCACTGGAGAAAGGACTGCCTGAGAAAAGATTTCTTAGAGCAATTTTAAACAACGAATTAAGCTTGAATGAAATAAAGGAAAAAGCACAGCTAAGAGATGATGAAATAAACGTCTCTCTTGGGATATTAAAGAAAAACTCATGCATATTGTTAGGAAATAAGATAAAGATAACAGAAGCAGGAAAGAAATATATGCACAACAACAAGATTGAGGAATTCCTGGAAAAATTGCCTGCAGAAAAAGTCAAGCTTGACAATTACATCCTGAATGAATTAAAAAACAGGAAAGAAATGATTAGGGAAGATTTGGCAAAGGAAAGAATTTCTATGATGACAAACAAGGGAAAAGAACTGCAAAGATTAAATATAAGGGATGATTTGATTGAAAGCTTGAATGTGAATATACTAAAAAATAAGTTATGGGTCAATAAAAAATTCAGGAGATATGACATTAAGATTAATGTGCCTAAAATTTATCCTGGAAAAAAGCATTTTGTAAATGAAGCATTGGAGCATGCAAGAAGAATATGGCTTGATATGGGATTCAAGGAAATGAAAGGGAATATAATACAAACTGCATTCTGGAACTTTGATGCCTTGTTCACATCACAGGACCATTCTGTGAGGGAAATGCAGGATACTTTCTATCTAAAAGAAAAAGGAAATTTGCTTGAAAAAGAAATTGTCCAGAGAGTGAAAAATGTCCATGAGAATGGAGGAAATACAGGCAGCAAGGGATGGCAATACAAGTGGAATGAAGAAGAAGCAAAAAAATTACTGCTGAGAACACATACAACTGTATTAAGCGCACAAACATTAGCAAGATTAAAAAAAGAAGAATTGCCTGCAAAGTTCTTTGCAATAGGAAGAAATTACAGAAATGAAACTCTTGATTTCAGTCATTTGTTTGAGTTTAATCAGACAGAAGGAATTGTTGTTGATGAAAATGCAAACTTAAGGCATTTAATTGGATATTTAAAAAAATTCTTTGAGAAGATGGGATTTGAAAAAGCAAGATTCAGGCCAGCATATTTCCCATATACAGAACCATCAATTGAGATAGATGTTTATCATCCAATACACAAGAAATGGATTGAATTAGGCGGTGCTGGAATGTTCAGGCCAGAAGTTGTAAAGCCATTGTTAGGAAAAGATATTCCTGTACTGGCGTGGGGTCCTGGAATTGACAGAATGATAACTGATGCTTATAATATCAAAGATATAAGAGAATTGTACAGGAATGATATAAAGCAGCTAAGGGAAAGCAGAATTTGGTTGAGGTAAATTAAAGAGATATTAATATCCTAAATAATATACTTCAACAGAATAATCTTTTTAAACTGGAGCACATTCAAAATTTTATGGAAGACACAAAAATAGCAATGATGATGGCTGCTGGAAAGGCATTAGACTACAAGAAAAGCAATCCTGATGCAGAATCAGCTGAAATAATGCAGCATATAATGGTCAATGTTGGAGCAACAGGAAATGCAAAAATAAGTGCAATTGCAGCTGCTGACAGGGCCTTGAAATACAAGGAAGAGAACCCAAGGGCAAATGACAAGGAGATAATGCAAAGGGTGATGAATGAGTCTTCTGAGATAATAGATGCTACTGGAGAATAACCTTTTTCTTAAACAGAAATTTTATTAAATAAAATAAGAATAATTATATTAGATACTAACAATTAATTGGAAGAAATTATTAATTTGGAACAATTGTTCCTTTTTTAAAACAGAAAGGTTTATATATCACTGTTCTATTTATAGAACATATGTTCCAAAAAGAAAATAAAAATAAAATAATGAATTTATTCTTTAACAATCCAAATAAAGAGTTTTATCTCAGGGAAATATCAAGATTGAATGGTATACCTCCCTCTGGAACATTCAGAATTTTAAATGAATTAGAGAAAAAAGGATTAATAACAAGAAATAAAAATAAAGCGGTTACCAACTTTAAACTTAAGGATAATGAAAAAGTTAGAATATTGAAAAGGTTGTTTAATATAAGCAACATTTATAAGTCTAAATTAGCCGATTTTTTAGCTGACAATTACAACAATCCAACGGCAATTGTACTATTTGGGTCTTATTCTCTTGGAGAAAATAATGAAAAAGGGGATATAGACATTGCTGTTATAACCAAAAAACATAAAGATTTAGATTTATCAAAATTTGAGAAATATTTAGGAAGAAAGATACATTTATTAGAAGTTGATATAAATAATGTTAGCAAAGAATTTAAGAATAATTTAGCTAACGGATTTGTATTGGGGGGTTATTTAAGCTTATAATGAAGGATTTTGAGATATTTTTAAAAGAGGGAAGTATAAAAAGGATTACCCCAAATAAATCACTGATCAAAAGTTTAGTAAATGACGCCGTTAAAAGATTAGATTTTTACAAAAAATTAAGATTAGATAATGAGACTTCAAAATATATCCTTGAGAATGTTTATGAATCATTAAGAGAATTGGCTGATGCTGTTTTAATAAAAGATGGTTATAAATCTTACTCTCATGAAGCGTCTATCACCTATTTATTAAGATATAATCTCCCTTTGGTTGAGATTAATAAATTTGATAATTTTAGAAAGATAAGAAATAACAGCAAATATTACGGGAAACCTGTGGATTTGGAAGATAGCAAGGAGATTGTGGAATTAGCAGAAAAATTATTAAAGGATATAAGGAGTATATTTAAAGATGCCTACAGTTAATCTAAACAGGAAAGAATTTGAAAGATTATTAGGCAGAAAATTACATCTGGAGAAATTAAAAGACAGAATTTCCATGCTGGGAACTGATCTCGAAGATGTCAATGACAAGGAAATTATTGTTGAAGTATTCCCAAACAGGCCTGACATGTTAAGCGAGCAGGGATTTGCAAGAGCTTTTTCTGGCTTTATTGGAATAAAGAAAGGTTTGAAAAAGTATGAAGCAAAGAAATCAGATTACAGGCTAATTGTGGAGGATTCAGTAAAAGATGTAAGGCCCTACACTGCCTGCGCTGTTGTGAAGAACTTGAGATTCAATGATGATAAAATCAAGCAGGTAATCCAAATACAGGAAAAACTGCATATCAGCTACGGGAGGAACAGGAAGAAATGCGCCATTGGAATCTATCCTCTTGAGAAAATAAAGTTTCCAATTTATTACAGAGCATTAGAGCCAAGCAAGATCAGATTCAGAGCTTTAGAATCTGACAGAGAATTAAATGCAAAAGAAATCTTAGATAAACATCCTGCTGGAAAAGAGTATGGATATCTGCTGCAGGATAAGAATAAGTTCCCTATTTTCATTGATGCCAACAATAAGATATTAAGCATGCCCCCAATAATCAATTCAAATGACACTGGGAAAATTACTGAAGGAACAAAGGAAGTTTTCATAGAGGTCAGTGGTTTTGATTTTAATACAGTCAGCAAATGCTTGAACATAATAGTCTGTGCCTTGTCTGACATGAATGGAATTATCCATGAAATTGGAATGAAATACGGAAACAAGAAAATGACAAGCCCAAACTTAAAGCCCGAATCAATGAAGATCAATTTAGATTATTTAAATAAAATTCTGGGATTAGAATTAAAGGAGAATGAAATCAAGAATTACCTTGAGAGAATGGGCTTTGGCTACAGGAATAAGAATGTTTTAATTCCATGCTACAGGACTGATGTAATGCATGAAATTGACTTGATTGAAGACATAGCAATTGCATACGGCTATGAGAATTTCAAGGAGGAAATACCAAATGTGAGCACTATTGCTGATGAAAATGATTTTGAAAGATTCAAAAGAAAGATTAAAGACGTATTAATTGGATTTAATTACCTTGAATGCAATTCCTACAACCTGGTTTCTGAAGATATTCTTGGGAGAATGGAAAACAAATCTGAAAGAATTAAGGTGCTTAATCCAGTAAATGTTGATTACAACACTTTAAGGAACAATATATTGTCAAGCTTGATGAAAATATTAAGCGAGAACAAGCACAATGAATACCCGCAGAAAATATTCGAGATTGGAAATGTATTTGGCAGAGAAGAAAATGAAAATTTAGGCTTGTTGAACTGCAGTTCAAATGCAAATTTCACAGAAGCAAAGCAAATCCTTGATTATTTATTTAATGCCCTGAATTTGAATTATAGCTTAAATGAAACTGAAAATAATGCTTTTATTTCTGGAAGGACCGGAGAGATAATATGCAAGGGAAAGAAATTAGGATTTATAGGAGAGATTAACCCCAAAGTAATTGACAACTTTAAATTGGAGATGCCTGTTTCTGGTTTTGAGATAAATTTAAGCGAGCTATTTAAAATTATTTAGAAAACCTCCTTACAACTGCTGGCTCCACAATTAACAATACATAAAATACCCAAATGCTCCATCCATTGAAGTAAGTTTCATTCTTCAGAAGATAAAATATAAAGATTAAATCCATGACAAAATTAATCACAAACCAAGTGATTCCAACGCCAAATATGTTTTTCTCGTTTATTATTGATCTTGAGAATGTGTAGATAGTCAATATTCCAATTACAAGCATAAGAATATGCATAGAGTTTGGAACAACTGCAAAAAGAAACCATCCAATAAAAAACAGGATAACCCAAATCAAAAATCCAAATAATATTGCTCTTTTTAAATTCATGTTTATTAATATGCCCTGAATCACCCCTTCTAAGGTTCATTGAATCCCCTAGATTTATTTCAGGGCATTTATATATAGCAAAGATAATATTTAAATATTATGGTTTTAAGCCTTATTTCATGGAATTTGATTTTGATTTAGATAAAGTTGTTGATAGGATAAATAAGGAGAAAGCAAAATTAGTATGCATTCAATTAGCTGATGGCTTAAAGCCAAGAGCATTGGAAATACAGAGATATCTTGAAAGCAATACAAAAGCAAGAATATTGATATGGCTTGGCTCATGCTTTGGAGCTTGCGATGTTCCACTTGAGCTGAAAGAGCTGAATATTGATTTATTAATACAGTTTGGGCATAATGATTTTGGGTATGAGCATTTATGGAGGTAGAAAATGAAATTTGAAATTCCTGAAGCAATAGTTAAAAGCATAAGGATAATTGTGCAAAAGACAAAGATGTTCAAGGATGAAGAAGATTTTGTGCAGCAGGCAATACTAAAACAAATCTCTAAATTCAGGGAATTATAATTCTTTTTTTCTAATGTATTTCAGCAAAAGATAATAAACTACAAAGAAAATTATTGAAGAAATCACAGAAATTTCCCATTTGAATTCTCCGTATAATGTGTAATTAACCAGATTATAGAATATAAAATAAATCAATGAGGTAATTAATGCTAATTTTATCTCCCTGTTCATGTTAGTTTATATTACAAATTTTTATAAATGTTTTTCCTGTGACCTATTTTTGTTATTTCTATTCTTTTAAAACTTTGATTAATATCAGCAATAACTATATAATCCCCAACCCTTAACTTGTATCACCTCTTCCAACGAGCCTTTCAAAGAAGTGAAATGGATTCTCTTTTGTGGATATTATTTTGTAAAATATTCTTTCTCTTATTGGTCTTTGTAATTTATCTAAAAAATTAATAGATTCTTTATCAAAAATTATTTCATACATTAAATCCCGAGCCTCTTTTTTGCTTCTGCTTCAGTCAAGAATTTTCCTTTTTTTATTCTTTCCCTTGCTTTTTCAATTGAATCTATAGTTTCTTCGCTTAATTCAGGATGTGTTTTGTATGTTTTTATAATAAATATAACTTTTTTAATCACTTCATCATAACTCTCATTCTTATATTCTCTAAATTGATCTAATTGAGATTTTGTATCTTCATATATCTTTATTGTTGTATTATTCATACTTATCACCTATACTTTAGTATACTTAAGTATATTTAAACTTTTCTATATCATTAAAACGCCGAGACTGGGATTTGAACCCAGACACCCTTTCGGGTCAAGCTGACTATAAATAATTCCAGGCTTGTGCAATACCAGGTTATGCGATCTCGGCAATAAGGACTTTGTCCTTCATAAGTCTAAAAGATAATTTATTTAAAAGTCTTTTTAAAGAGAATTGTAAGTTTTTTTCATCAGTAAAGCATCAGCCTCAAGATTGGGAGATTCGCAAATGACAACACCCTTACATTTGAATTCCTTTAATGTTTTCATCAAGTCTTTATAGTTCATGTCAGAATCTTTCAATATTAAATGATTTTTCTCCCCTTTTTCACCATAATTTATTCCTGACATATGGATATGCATATTTTCCAATGCTTTTTTTCCTAACTCTTTTTCATATTTTGATAAGATTTCCCTGAATTCTTCGTGAGTGTTATTCTTCTTTCCCGCATAACGAGCAAAATTATGAGCAAAATCAACACAAGGCATAACTTGTTCTACTTCTTGACTTAATTTCATTAATTCATCTAAATCTCCAAATTGTGTTGGTTTTCCAGTAAGTTCTGGTCTAACCCAAATTTTATCATCAAATTCTTTTATCTCTTTTATTATTTTTTTTATTGCTTCTTTTATTTTGTCATAAACTTTTTTTGGATCTTGTTTTTGATAATAACCAGCATGATAACATATAGAAAAACCCCCACATAATGAAGTTATTTTTGCTGTTTGGGTTATATAACTAACACTTGCATGAAATTTCTTTTTATCTTCTGAATTGAGATTTATCCAATAAGGGCTATGTGCACTAAGAATAATATCATTATTTCTAGCAATTTTTTTTATTTCTGGAGTTTTATCTTCTTTGATATTAATTCCTCTAACAAATTCTAGTTCAAGGCACTCTAAACCAAGTTTTTTTACATCTTTTATTCCTTGTATTGTGTTTCCTTTAGTACAAGTAGGAATACCTGCAGTTCCAAATCTTAATTTATCCATTTTTTATTTTCCATATCTTAATGTTATTATCTTGAGCATAATTTTTTAATGTTTCCCATGTTTTATTAGATAAATTTGCTTTTACTGCTAAAATTATTTTAGAAAACTCAATACCATAATTATATTCATATAATTTGTCTATTTCATGTTTTAATTGTATATAAAATTGGTTATTATTGGGTTTTTTTGAAGTTTCCTTACAAGAAATTAAGGTGTAAGAATTATTTTTTTTGGCAATAATATCAGATTCAGGATGATGGAAATTTAACGTCATTTTCGTTAGATTCTTATCATTAATAAGGGCATTTGTAATTATTTCATAACCTTTATTTTTCATAATCATAGCAATCTGATTTTCAAATTGATTATGTTTATGTGAGACTAATCCAACAACCATGGGAAATTTTTTAGCTGTCTCCCATCTTTTCTTTTCTTCAATAATCAATTTTTTAACTTTATTTGAGATATCTCTATTTTTAATTTTATTATTAAGATAAGTTTTGTACTGTTCTTTTAATTTTTTTCTTATATGTTTACCTGTTTCTATCCTAGATATCATATTTTTATTTTTATTTCTACTACCAAATAATTTTAAACATATTTCTCCCAGACTTATTCCATATAATCTTCTTAGATTCCTCCAAAAAACAATTTGATTATCTCTAAAATAAAAATATTCATTAACTAAAAAATATATTTTACGTTTATCTTTTTTGTTCAATATTGTCTCTATAGGTTTTAACTTATTAGATATCTTATTAAAATTATATCTTTTTCTCATAGCATTTCCAACATCAATATTTATATTATTCATTTTAAATAATCCTTGAAGCATGTAAGAAGAGATATTAAATTTATTTAACCATCTTTTAAGATTAGCGATTTCATTTTTTCCATATATCTCTTTTTTAATCAATTTTTTATTTAAGAATGAATTAAAATTATGTTGGTCTAATAATATATTATTATTTCTTAAGAATTGGTCCTTTATTTCCTTAGAAATATTTAAAGAAGGTAAAATTGCAATTGTTTTAGTTATTTCTTTGTAATCTCTTTTTAATCTCTTTAAATGATAATTAAGATCCTTTAATTTTCCCCTTAGATTTTGATTATATTTCCTAAAATCTTTTATTTCAAATACAATTACATCTTTATTATCAAAAGCTAGTATATCAATATTATCTTTTCTTTTTAGATTTTTACTTAATGTACATCCTAAAAAGATATTTGGATATAATTTCTTAAGTTTATTATATAATTCGTATTCTTTTTTTATACCTTTAACTGTATTTATATGAGGTAATATGTTAATTATAGAAGGACACTTTAAATAAAACTTATTATTTATAAAATCTTTTATCTGATTTTTTATAAAATTTTTATATTTAATTATCTCTCTTTTATTATATTTTATATTTTTATTATTTAAATAATTTAAGAACTTTGTAAAATTTTTTTTAGACATTATGTTTGTATTATTTTCATAGTTACTTAGATTTGATTTATTATTTAAAAAATTTAAATGTTTATTACTTAATTTTAGATAATGTCTAATTGCTCTATAAGTTAAAATATATTCATTTTTAAACAAACGATTACACCATTCTATAAAAAATATTATTTGTGGAGAGGTATTATTTAATTTATTATGTATATCAAATATTTTATTTTCATAAGAAGTATAGGAAAATTTATTTAACCTCTCTGATACTGCACTGTGACTAAGACCTAAAACTACTGATAATTGAGCATTAGAATATATATTTTTTAAATTATCTAAGGTATCTTTCCAGTTTTCTTGTTTTATAAATTTCATTTTAATCTATTTTTTAATTAATCTTTCTATTATATCTGAGAAACTCTCCCCTTTTTTTCCTAATTTTATTAATTTAGTGTGAACTTTTTCTCTTATTTTTATAGTTTTTAGATTAGGCATTTTACTAATTATTAGTAAGTATTACTAATATATAAATTTATTTATTTATTTTTATATAATTTATTTTTCATTATTCATTTAATGAATAATATTATTAATTTTTGTTTGTAAATATTTCTATTTTAGATTTAATGAAGAAATAATGGTTTTTTTGTTTATATAATTAATCACTTGTTTTTTTAGATTTAAATCTATCATATTCCTTTCTTAATTCATTTACTTGTCTTTCGGCATAATCTAATAATTCTTTAAAAATATCTGGTTGTTCCTTCATTTAATCCTTGAATTAATTTTTTACCTGATAGATAACTCAAGAAGGATAATCCAAATGTTGAGAATACTGTAGCAAATGTTTGAATAGGTACTGGAATCATGTCATCTATGATTTCCATCAAAGAATGGTTATAATTAGATATATACCCCCTGATAGATTGTGTAGCGTTAATGAAATCCCCTCCGCCAAGACCATGCCCATATATGTCCCCTATTCCATAAGGGATTGTCAGATAAAATCCTAAAGCAGCGGATATATAAATACATGAAGGAATTAAAGTAAATTTATTTTCTTTATTATTTAATAATGATTTTATAATTTCAATTTCGTTTTTGATAATATGAATTCCAGGAATCCCAAGAATCAAGTGCGGGGATAGGCTAATAATTGATTGATGCAAAAGAGCATATTTTGAGTTTGGATTTGGGTAGGATGTACAAGTGATTTCATTAAGTGGATCAATTGTTACCTCATTAAATGTCCCTCCAAGAGCTAAAGCTGTAAGTCCATGAATATATTCATGAGCAACAATTCCTGTTCCTACCATAAGTATTGGTTTAACTATTCCTCTAGTTACTTTCCTTAAACTGTTTGATTTTACAATTTTTTCCAGATTCATTGAAATAAAAAGATTAAATTATTTAATATATTTTCTTTTGATTTAACTATTATTTTGTATTAATGCTTATGAGTTATAGATATTATTTTATATAATTAATGCAACCAGTCTGTCTTCACTTTAGAGCCTGATAGGTATTGATATATTGCTAGTGCTGCCTTTGCACCCTCGCCTGCTGAAATGATAGACTGCTTGAATGGAACTGAAGAGCAGTCTCCTGCTGCAAATATCCCTTTTTCAGAAGTTTCACACCTGTCATTGATTATTATCTCATCATTTTCATTTAGTTTAACTAAGTTATTCAGGAATGACTTATCACTTTCAAAGCCTATATTTATTATTACACTATCAACTTTTATTTCTTTATTGTTATTTAACAAAACACTTTTTAATTTATCATCCCCTTTAAACTCCAGAACATTTCCTAAGATAAATTCGCAATAAGGGCATGCCTCATCAACCAAGGTTTCATCTGCCTTGAATTCAGACCTGTGAATAATTGTCATTTCCTTGGCAATATCCCTTAGTTCATTAGCTGTTGTGAATGCTGAATTGCCTGCTCCTATTATTGCAACCTTCTTGTTTTTATATGTAGGATAATTCTTCACGTTATAATCAATGCCCTTTCCCATAAACTTCTCCTCATTTTTTATGTTCAGCAACCTTGGAGCTTTTCCAAATGCAAATAGAATAGTTTTTGCCTGATGAGAATTAACCATGAAATGATCTTCATGTTTCTTTATTTCCCTTGCTTTTTCATATTTTATCTCAAGACCTAAAAATTCAGCTTGCTCTTTAACATCCAATGGAATTTTGTAACCTTCTATTTTTTTAAAACCAGGATAATTCTCTATGTATTTTGGCAGGTTAGTCCTGCCGCCAATATCAAGTGTAATCATCAAAGTCTTAAGAGATTTCCTCCTAAGATAAACTGAAGCAGACAATCCTGCTATTCCCCCGCCAACAATTATGCAGTCATGCATTTTTTAACCTTCTTGATTTTGGAACAAAATTTTTTATTTTATTATTTGACGCGAAACCAACACCATAAAAATCATCCTTATATTTTATCAGTCTATATCCCTGAACATTATTGCATTCTAAATCATAACCTCTCAGCCATTCTCTTATTTCCTGATCATTCAATTCATGGATGTTCTTTGTTGCTTTTTTACCTATTATCTGAGAGCCTTCTATGCTAAGCCTTAATCCTTTTTCAATATCAAGGAAGTATAAGCCAATATTGTTTATTCTTAAATCTTTTGTATTAAGATTCCTGAATTCTTTTGAGATTAAGTAAATCTTATCCTTATTCTGAAAGAAAGAATAATCTATATCTAACTCTTTAATGCCGTAATATCCCTTTAATTCATTCAATATATGGCTTACTTGTTTTTTGTTAAGTAATTTCATAGAATTAATTAAAAAGAATAGAATTTAAAATTAATTGTTTTGAAGGTAATTGAGATAATTTCTTGCTGATTCCTGAATTTCTGTTCTTGATCTTTCTTGATAAGATTCTATTTTTTTATTAATTAAATCAACTGACTCATAAACAGATGAACCAATTAATGCAGAAAGTAATAAAATTCCAACTAAATCATATATTTTCCTTATAAATGGCTTGTTAATCCTTTTTAATCTACTAACCATACCCCTTGGTCTTTGATGAAATTGGTCTATATAAGGAATAGATTTTGGAGTATACATTTTACAATTTCCCCCTCAATCCTTCCTTCTTTGCCTTTTGAGCTTCTTTTTCCAGATCAACGCCCAAATCCTTCAAGGCTTTAACATGAACCTGAATCAACTGATCAACTATTGTAATCATTCTCAATAATTCCTGCCTTTCTTTTGCCAGGGTGCTTAAAGCTCCCTTGTGAAAACCTATTTGCTCTTCTTTCATTTTTTATTCATCCTTATTATTACATCATCAATTTCAATTTTCCTTTGATTAATAGTTGGGACTATTTCATCTGCTTGAAATATCCTTTTTATATCTAAAACTTCGTCTCCTTTAACATTAATTCTAATACTATCCCCCACATTAAATAATGGAGTTAATTCTGGATAATAAGATGAATTGGGTCTATAAATTTCAAAAGAATAATTGTTACCATTACTTTCAATTTCAACTTTTCTATAAACAGGCCAAGTCTCATGCCTGCCCAAATATCTAAAGGTTTTATCTGTCTCAAAATTTTTACCTATTCTTTTAGAGAATTCCCTCATTCTATTTGTATCCAATTCCATACTAAACACTGTAGTATCTCTACCTGAAATATTAATAATTTTTCCATCCAAAGTCCTGATTTGATTATTCCCTTCTTCTTCTTCAACAACTTCTATTTTAGGTTTATCTTGATAAAATAAGTCAGATTCTTTTAAGTTATCTCTACAACCATTCAAAGCTCCAATGAGAGCTAAATAAGGAATTGGTTCTCTTAATGTTTTCAGAACATGATTTCCTATATTTTGTAATCTTTTTGTTAATTTCATTTTGTTCCTCCATTTGTTGTTACTAATTAGTAAATATTTATATTTATAAATCTTTCCATTTGGGGTTTTGTAACATATTCGTCTGGTGAAAATACATAGATTTAATAAGGTGATTTATCTTAAAAATTATTAAAAATACAGGAGAAAATAACAAAAAAATGACTGAAGGAAAAGTAAAGTTTTTTAACAGAACAAAAGGCTTTGGTTTTATAGAAGGAGAAGACGGAAAAGAATACTTTGTCCACTCCACCGGATTAATGGAAGGTGTAGAGATAAATGAAGGCGATAAAGTAACCTTTGAAGTTGTCCGAGGAGATAGAGGACCAAAAGCTGAAAAAGTCAGGAAAATAGAGTAAATAATTTCTATTCAATTAGTAAATTATATAAACGCTATTTGAGTTAGTTGTATATGGATGATTTGATATTAAAGCATGTCTTATATAATTCTGTAAAATATGACAAAGTTGATGTAAATTCTATTTTAGGAAAAATCATAGCTGAAAATCCAGAAGCAAAAAAAGATATCAAGAGTGCAATAGAAAAAATAAAGAAGATAATAAAGGAAATAAGCAATCTAAGTATTGAAGAAAGAGAAAAAAGATTAGAGAAATACTCCTTTGAAAAAAAAGAAGAGAAAAAAGAACTTGAATTGCCTGATATAAATGGAAAGGTTATGATGAGGTTTGCACCAAACCCGAACGGACCAATACATATAGGACATGCAAGACAGGCAATATTGAACTCTTATTTCTGCGATAAATACAAGGGGGATTTCATATTAAGATTTGATGACACGGATGCAAAAGTAAAAATTCCTTTGAAGGAATCATACAAGTGGATTGAAGAGGATTTGAAATGGTTGGGGGTCAAGATAAAAAAAATTATAAGGCAAAGCTCGAGATTTGATATTTATTATAGATATGCCGAAGAATTAATCAACCAAGGAAATGCCTATGTATGCACCTGCAGGAATTTCAAGGAATTAGTTGACAAAAGTATAGAATGCCCATGCAGGAATTTAAGCCCTGAAGATAATATAAAAAGATGGAAATTAATGTTCAGTAAGTATAAAGAGGAGAATGCTGCATTAAGAATCAAGACAGATATCAACAACAAGAATCCTGCTGTGAGGGACTGGCCTGCATTCAGAATTATTGAAAAAGGAAAGCATCCATTCAAGAAAGCAAGAGTATGGCCATTGTTGAATTTTGCTTCTGCTATTGATGATCATGAATTTAATGTAACACACATCATAAGAGGAATTGACTTAAGAATAAGCGATGAAAGGCAGGGATATATCTACAAATATTTTGGATGGGAATATCCCAAGACAATTTACACTGGGAAATTATTAGTCAGCGGATTGAAAAGCACTTCTGAAATCAAGAAATTAATCCAAGAAAAAAAATTAACAGGGTGGGATGACTTAAGACTTGGAACAATAAAGACATTAAGAAGAAGAGGTTTCAAGGCAGAAGCAATAAGAAACTTCATATTAAGCATGAGCCTTAACAGGAATGATGTTCATGTCGAGATGAGCAATCTTGAAGCTTTTAACAAGGACATTATTGACAAGGAATCTAACAGGTATTTCATTGTATTAAATCCAAAAAAAGTGGTTATTGAAGCTCCTAAGACTGAAGTTAAGATTCCACTGCATCCTGAATTTGAGAGAGGTTTCAGGAAATTCAGGACAAACAAAGAATTTTATGTCCAGGATAATTTAGAGGATTATAAATTATACAGGTTCATGCACCTGTTTAATTTTAAAAATAAGAAATTTGTAAGCAGAGAGCTTGACAAGGATGCAAAGCTTATTCACTGGCTTCCTGTTTCTAAAGAGCTGGTTAATGTTGAAGTTTTAATGGATGACAATTCTGTAAAGAAAGGATTAGGGGAGAGTTCATTAAAAAAAATAAAAGTCGGGACAATAATCCAGGGAGAAAGAAATTTCTTCATGATTCTTGAAAAAAAATTGAAGAATAAACTTGTTTTTGTTTATGCTCACAGATAAGTTTAAATATATTAATAAATTAAGAATGATAACATGAAAAAAAAATTAACTGCAAAATCAATCCTAAAAAAGATTGAAGATAATAGAAATAATTTAAGAAAGTGTGAAGTAAAAAGAATAGGCTTATTCGGGTCATTTTTAAAAGGAAAGCAGAACAATAAAAGTGATATGGATTTCATAGTTGAATTTAATAAAAGCACTTTTGACAATTATATGGATTTGAAATTTTTTTTGGAGAGATTATTTCACAAAAAAGTTGATTTAGTTACTGAAAAAAGCCTAAAGCCTTCTTTGAAATATATAAAAGAGGAAGCAGTTTATGCCAAGAGAATATAAACTTTACATTGAAGACATACTTAATTCCATAAAAAGTATAGAGGATTATACAAAAAATTATACGTATGATAATTTTGCCAAGAATAAATTGGTTGTTGATGGTGTTGTAAGAAACTTGGAAATAATTGGGGAAGCAGTCAAGGAAATACCTGCTGAAACAAAAAAGAGGTATAAAGAGATAGATTGGAAAAAAGTAATTGGTCTTAGAGATGTAATTACACACAGATATTTTGGTGTTGATGTTGACATTATATGGGACATTGTAAAGAATAAGATTCCTAACTTAAAACTATGCATAGTTAATATCTCTAAAGAATTAAAAGAATAAACTTGTTTTTGTTTATGCTCACAGATAAATTTAAATAAAATTCGTTTTTTATAACAATATGGCAAAGTATAAAATAAGTTATGACAGGGAAGCATGCATTGGTGCACTAGGTTGTTTAGGAGTTACTGAGGAATTATGGGAACTGGCTGATGATGGGAAAGTAAACCTGAAAGGTGCTGAATTCAATGAAGAAACACAGAAATGGGAGTTAATTATTGATGAAAAAGATTTTGACATTGCAAGAGCTTCAGAAGATGCATGCCCTGTGCAGGCCATAAAAGTTGAGAAAGTCGAAGAAGATTAGTCCTATTTATTTTTCAATAAATTATTTATTAATTCTTTAGTTGCTTGAACATCTTTTTCATTATATAAAAAAGGCCCGAATATCCCTTTAAAACTATCTTCAAACTGAGGCTTTTCCAAGAAATAAACTTGCTTTTTTATAGATTGTTTGAGTTTATTGATATCCCCCTTTGACAAATGTAATTCAAGCCTCTCTTTACTGCAAGGCATTAATGCAACTATATCCCTAATATCGGACAATCTCCCACTGTGAAATTTCATAGCAATAAGCAATTCTTTTTCTGGAGTTAAAAATTCAGAGTTAATTATTTTTCTTTTTACAGAATATTTTTTAATATAATCAAATCCCCATGCTGCTCCTGTTGTCCTAGAAACTAATCCGTTAATCAATAAGTCAATATCAACCGGTAAGCCCCCTATTTTTTTCATAAAACGTTTGAAATTCTCTCCGTATAACAAGGCAATTTTCTTTTCATAGTGTAGAGAATATCCTTCTTTTTTTAATACCTTTTCAAATCTCTCAAGATATTCTTCTTTGATTACTATATCCAGATCTATTGAGAATCTTTTTTTGTATGTTGAAATAGCATATCCCCCGACAACAATAAAATCAAATTCTTTGTTCAAGAACAAATCAAGCATTTTTATAATTTCTTGCTCCCTTTCAAGCAAACCAGTCCTTGAATCCTTTTCAGGCATTTGTCGATACCTCAGCATACCTTACTTTTAACCTTAAATTATACAATATATCCAACTGCTCTAAAATATTCTCTAAATGCAATTCTTCTGCCCACTTCACTAATTCTTTTAAGGGCATAACCGGCAAACCATCTTTTTTCTCAATTGCAAAACCTTCTCCCTGGATAATCCAAACTAAAGGCCTTTTATTATTCATTTCTCCTTCAGTATAAGCAATTCCTTTTTCTTTCAAAGATTTCTTTAAAGAGTTCATATCTCTTTTATCAACCTCCAAAAAATAAACCCTGTCATAAAAATCACCTGTTATAAAACTCCCTTTAGTCCAGATAGCTACAGCTGTTCCTTTTACAAATCTTATTCTTAATTTTGAGATCTTGATTAATCTCCATAAATCATTGTCCTTTTCAATAATAGAGATAGCATTTCCCAATTCTTTAAATTTTTTGTATATCAAATTCCTGTTAATCTTCATAATATTTTTATTCCCCTTCCTAATCAAACTAATTACTCCATATTTCTCCAATTCAGAGACCCATTTGTAAACTGCAGAATAAGCAAAGCCTGTTTTAGCAGCTAAACTATGAATGCTTTCTCCATCTTCAGCCTTTCTTACTATATTTGCAGTTATTTCATTTATTATTTTCATTATCTTATTAAAGATAATGGTATTTAAATACTTTTCTATTTATTTCTTAAATATCTGTTAACATCCTTATACCAAACACCATAATTCAAGTCTTCCATTAAATATAATCTTAATTTATAGCAATTTGCAAACTTTGCATATGCCAAGAAACCTTCAACAGAATCCATCAGTTTATCATAATTATTAATTAATCTTAATTTATTCTTTAATTTGTTTATATTCCTCTTTCTTAACAAAATATGTTTTTGAAACACTCTAAACCCTAAAAAATCTAAACCTTTGTATAAAGATTTTATTGTTGACTTTTGAGGATGAAAATCTATTTTTAACTTTTCTTTTAAAAAATTATTAATTTTTTCCTTCCATATTTCAAGTTGTTTCTTATTATCATGTAGAATAACAAAGTCATCAACGTATCTTTGGGCTAGAAAAAAATTTTGCGCGTACTCCGAGCCTATCATCCAAGCCACTAGGATCCCTACTGCAATCCAGGTAAGCCCCAGCAGAGACAGCAAAAAGCCTGGCAACTTTTCCATTTACTAGAGACCAATAATAAATATTTTTTCCTTGAACATAAGATTGAACATTTAATTTTTTAATTGGCATTCCTTGCTTATTAAAAGAACTTAAATCCACATAACAATCTTCTCTTACACAATCTTCTAATTTTTCTGTTTTTAATGGTTTTAGAGAATCATCCTGCTGTATTCTATGATCATAATGCACATATAAACCATCTTTTCTTTTTTCAAATCTTGCGTCAAGCCACTCTGCTCTCCAATTTCCAATTTTAAGCATTTCATCATATATCTTAATTAATTCATCTATTAAAATTATATCATTTGAAACATTATGAACTTCTATTAGTCCTTCTATACCTTCTTTTAACTGCTGGATAAAATCATACATTTCAGGAAGGGTTAACATAAACCGGTTATTTTCTTGCAATAATTTGTGAGTATCATTCCAATTGTGATTATGATAAATTTTATTTTTAGCTATGTATAATAAGCCATCCCTTGAAATAACATAATTTTCAGGATCTTTAATATCAGATTGAGGCAAAATTATCCCTGGCTTTTCTTCAGGTTTTTCACTTTTAGAGCTAGCTAAAGCTCTTTCATACGCTCCCTTTGTTTCTATTCCAAATATTTTATCAGGTAGGTTCATTTTCTTATGAATCTCCTATATGTATCCATGGTTGCGTCCACCATTAATTTTGATAAATCATCTCCTGAAGCAACATAATAGACAGGCAAGCTATGCGACTCTAAATCATGAGTGAATTGATTTCCTGAACCTATTTGTATATGGGCAAAATAATTATTTTTTGCTAATTCAAAGAATTTTTGTCTAGACTCATTCCAATTTTCAATTTCTCCGTCTGAGATTGACAAAACAAAACTTTCCCTTCCATTCAATGCATTCAACAATGAGTTTGCATCTATTTTTGTTGAGCCGAACTCAGGAGACAAAGCTAGTTTTCTTAATTTTTCTATATCTCTAAAATCAGATTCTTTGTATCTTGTGCTGGATGAAAATAAGCTTAATCCATGTCCTATGTATTGTGCTATTTCATTTAATTGCAGGAAATTTTCAATTCCATAAAAACCCAATAAAGCATAATGATATTTGCTGTTGTCCCCCCATGGAATATAAGTTGTTTTTCCCTGACTTCCATCTATCCCTCCTGCCATGCTTCCTGAATTATCAAGAATAACCATCTTAAAATCTGGAAAAGACTTTATTTGCACTTTTGATCTCTCAGCAACTGTAATAAATTCTTTAGGATGACCTAATGCCAGGCCTTCTTCAGTAACAAATACTTTTGTAGGTTTTATTTTTCTTATATCATCTCTGTCTTCATCAAAAGCCCTGTAATTCAATGGATTAATTGTCAGACTCTGCTCTCTTGTCATTGCTTCAACATGGACGGGTATTGCTCTTGCCAATCTTCTGTACAAAGAGTCTAACTGTTCATATGAAGTAATATTTGGGGATAATACTTTATCATTGCTGTATCTTCCATAGGCTATTTCCTCTTTTCCGTTTTCTGTTTTTGCCTTTTGTTCAATTCCGCTTCCAGATCCTTCTCCTGAGAATGCAGAAAGATTTTCTGTTGGAGGAATGTCCAATAAATCTGCAAGATTCCTTGCAAAAATAGAAGCCATTGAAGCCCATCTATTTTTATTGAATAATATTCTTGTATCCTGAATATTTTCTGGAAGGTTTAATTCCTTTATTGTTTTTTGGACAGCGTCATCAGTTCTTTTATCATTTTTATAGTGTCTTTTCAATAAAGCCCTATCAGCATTATCTCCGAACAAATGCATGTTTAACTTGACAAATGCCTCATAAAAAGGAGTATAACCTTCTTTTAATCTGATTCCCTGATTATCCCAGAATAAAACCTGTCCTTCAAAATTACTGTTGAATTCCTTAGACTCAAATTCCCTACATCTTGGGTTTATCATCAAATCCTCAAAAGCATTTGCAACATAACCACCGAGACTTTGATTTTGAGAGATTAAAGTATCTGGATCTTTTCCCTTTTGCTTGAGTGCATTTTTTACTGCCTCCAGTATTAAATCATGATAATAAGTATCAAAAGGGCAACCATAGCCTGAATTGAAAGGCAATTCCCAATGAGCAAATTCATGAAGAGAAATGCTTCTAAGCAAGGTTTCTAATCCATCATTGATTTTCTTTTTTCTTGCATATGCTTTTTGCCTCTTGTTTTGTATTGGTGTATATCCCTTTCTTAAATTAATTTCAACATTCCAATTTGTTTGATTTATATGAGCAGAGATATCTTCATCTGAATCGTCATATTCATTTATTTTTAAGCTACCACTAACTAAACCAATCCTGTTCTTTATTCTGTTTAATTCTTGTTCTAGGTTCATTTTTATGCCTTAATTTTCGCGCGACGTACCCCGAGCCCATCATCCAAGTCACTAGGACCCCCAATGCAACCCAGGTACGCCCAATCAGAGCCAGCACTAAGCAAGGCAACTGAAATATTATCTCTTATTGGATACCGATAATAAAAACTTCCATTAGGAATATCTTTTGGAGGAAGCCCTTGTGAAGTTGCATTATTTAACCAATAATCAAAATCAATTCCAGGAGTTCTATCTTCCATTAAACAATCTTTCAATTGTTTTTTATACTGTGGTGTTAAATTTCCATTGCTATAAAGTATATGAGCTGAGTGTAAGTATAAAACATTATTTTCTCCAACCTTTTTAACTTTAAAACCTGCATCAAGCCATTCTGAACGCCAAGGATTTCTTACTGCTATCATTTCATCTAAAATTGATTCCAAGATTCTTCTGTCAATAATATTTCCTGTACCATCAAATGCTCTTCCTGATCTTAATAAATTAAGAAAATCAACTAACTGCCTTGGATTAAGAGTAAAGTCTCCTAAACCTAAATTTAATTTTAATGCCTGCTCCCAAGTAATACCCCCAATATATTCATGACCATCTTCTTCTTTAGCAGTATTTTTTAAATTATATCCTAAACCTTTGACTACCCTTTCAACTTCTGGAGTATAACTTAATCTGTGCATAGAAACCAATAAATCTGGATATTCATATGCTTCATGCTTATGACCTGGAAGTACAATCCAATCTTGAAGATTTTCAATATCAGATTGAGGCAAAATTATCCCTGGCTTTACTTCAGGCTTTTTATTTTTAAAGCTAGCTAAAGCTCTTTCATACGCTCCCTTTGTTTCTATTCCAAATATTTTATTAGGTAGGTTCATTTTCTTTCAGCAAACTTCTCAAATAAATTTTTCATGAAACTCCATCTTCCTGAAAACCTGTCCAGAAGTTTCTTATCTTTTTTCTTTTTACTTGCCATATACATCCCTGCTGCAATAGATTCTTTCTGAGAATCAAATTCTGCTCTTGTAAATCCAATAACAGCATCCATGGCTGAATAATGATTTTCATGATAAGTATTTCTAACTAAAGATTCATTTAATATTCCTGAATATGCTGAAACAAACTTGAATGCAGCCATCATTGAATTAAAATAATCCTGATCTTCTGCCCCTTTTTCTTTTGTTATATCATCAAGTGCCTGACTTAATGTCACTATTGATTTTGCAGCCCTTGGTGATACAGGCAATATCAAAGCTGCATCTGAGCCAGCCTCGTGACCTTTCAATTGATTAGGCCATCCTGACTTTAATCCTATCTTGCTTCTATCCCCCTCCAGATAATCCAAAGCGTGAACTAAATAAGCTGCAATAAGATATTTTTCAAAAGGAATTTCTTTAGCTTTCAATTCTTTATGCCTTTGGATTATTCCTGAACTTCTGTCTTCCAAAGATTCAGCAGCAAAGTCAACCCTTGGATTTTGGTCCTTTGCCAGCATATCAAAAGTATCAATTGGCTGTGGCCTGAAATAATCAGTGTCAATTATAAGATGCATCCTATCCCTTAGAGCTCTACCTAATTCGTTGCTTGATTCTGTGAATTGCTGCCCTATGTTTCCTGTTGCTATACCAATTGAATAATCCCCGCCAATTGGGTATAATCTTCCATCTATTTCTATAGAGCCATCAAACAAATTGAATAACTGTGCTCTAACTGAAGGCACACAGTTTGGCAATTCATCATTTACAATTAAATGATAATTTATCTTATCTGTCAATTCCCTGATTCTTGTATCTGAAGTCAGATTTCCTTCCTTCAGGGCTTTTAAAAATTCAGGATTTATTCTCTGGAATAATTCCCTTGTATCCATATCATTCCTTCCAAGAATGAATAGTGATTTGCCTGAAAAATAATCCATTATATCCCTTGCTAATTGTGTCTTACCAGAACCTGTATCTCCCTGCAAGAATACATTTAACCTTCCCCTCAATGCTGCATCCATCATATCATTCATGTATAATGAAACACCATTTAGATTGGCTAGTTCTGTACTATTCCTGTATGTCTTTAAATTAAGAGTCATTTTCAGCCTCCTTAATAATATTAATTTTAACCTCAACTATTGTCTTTGGTTTTAATTCATTTGATAAAAATTTAGGTATAACTATAATTGACTGATCTCCATGCTTTGATATTCTCTTTGTTATTGTAAAGTTTCTTGACATTTTATATACTCCTTAAAATTTTTGCGGCGCGTACTCCGAGCCTACCATCCAAGCCACTAGGATCCCCATAGCAAAGCAGGCCAGCCCCATCAGAGCCAGCACCAAGCCTGACACCTTTTCTATCTCTTGGATACCAATAACAAAAATCTCCTTTTTCTACATTTTCCCTTGGCAATCCATGAGAGGTTGGATTTGTTACATAAGATTCTAAATTAATTCCAGGATTTCTATCTTCCATTAAAGTATCAGAATCCAAACGTTCTGTAACTTCTCTATCTACATGTGAATCAAATTTATTATAAGTAATAGATTTACTTCCAAATCTTGCACCAAGCCATTCAGCCCTGTAAGGAGCTCTTACTTCTATCATTTCGTTTAACATATACTTAAGAATTTCTTTTGGAACTTGAGTTTTACCATCTTCATATAAGATAGTTTCATTGCCTTTTATTGCTTGAATCAACCTATATATCAAATCTGTAACATTTATTGGGGATAGTGTGACATTACCTAATCTTTGATTAAGTGATAATGCCTGCTCATGATTGATATTTCCTATGTAAGGAGTTTTATCACTCTCCTCAGAAGTATCACTTACGTTAAAACCTAAAGTTTTTGATGCTTGTTCAACTTCAGAAGTATATCTTAACTTATGTATTTGGACTAATAAGTCTGGAGAATGATAATCTCCATGATATCTTGAATTTATTATTATAAAATCATTTGGATCTTCTATAATAGTTGGAATGCGAACTAAAGGCTTCTGCCCTGGTTCTTCTTTAGATTCTTTTCTCTTTAAAAACCTCTTATAGGCATCCTCTGTATCTATTCCAAATATTTTATCTGGTAGTTTGTTCATTTTTGTGTTGTTTTTATGTATGATTTACTACTTTTTAATAGATAAGACTCATTTATAAATCTTTTTATTTGTTACCACTTTAAAGTTTTATAATAAAATCTAACGTTAAAGATTTAGTTAAAATTGTCCTTAAATAAAAGGTTAAATATTCCTAATAATTTCAATAAATATCTTATTGTCCTTCAACGGGACTGTTATGAACTCAAAATTAGATTTGTGACCTTTATTGTCTATCAATTTCCCCTTTGACTTGAATGATTTCTTTGCTGACAATGTTTTGAATGCTGTGCAATTTGAGCATATCTTGTTATTTTTAGCAAGAATCTCATAACAGAATTTTCCTTTTGTATATCCTATCTTATTCTTCAGCTTTTCATTCATCCATAAAACATTCTTGCCTTCATCTATTATAGAAATGCCATCTATCGGACTATTCAGCAAATCTTTTATGTAAGAGCCTATCTTCTTGTTCTTCAATAAATTCTTTATAGGAGATTCCGACAAAGACCAGAGCTTTGCCATCCCAATATTCCTGAATTCAACTAATCCTTTTTCATTTAATTTTTCAAGGGATTTAGAAACAGTTCTCCTGTCTTTTTTCAATCTCCTTGAGATCTCAGAAGCTGAATAGGAATTTTCCTTCAGTAAAGCGATTATCCTTTCTTCAATCATATTATTACAAGATGCCTTTCATTTATATTTATTTCCATTATATTGATGTATAGTATTGTTCCACAATACAATAAAATTTATAAACTTTAAGTTTATCAAAATTAAATGGAAATCTATCTTGATCATGCTGCAACAACTTATGTAGATGAAAGAGTAAAGGAGGCTATGGACAGATATTTCTCTGATGAGTATGGAAATCCAGGAAGCTTCAACACAGTAGGGTTAAGGGCAAAGAATGCGATGGATGAGTCAAGAGAAAAAATATCTAATATATTAAACTGCACTCCAACAGAAATAATTTTCACAGGCTCTGGAACCGAGAGCATTAACTTAGCAATAAAAGGTTTTGTTAAGGCAAATAAAAACAAAGGAAATCACATTATAACACAAAAGACAGAGCATGAAGCTGTCTTAGAAACATGCAATTATCTTGAAAAAGAAGAAGGTATTAAAGTAACTTGTCTTGATGTTGATGAATATGGTTTAGTTAAATTAGAAGAATTAGAAAAAGCAATCACAAATGAAACAATTTTAGTTTCTATAATGTATGCAAACAATGAGATTGGAACTGTGCAGAATATAAAAGAAATTTCTGAAATATGCAAGAAGCACAAAGTAAAATTCCATACTGATGCCTGCCAAGCTGCTGGTTATTTAGATATAGATGTACAAAATTTAGGGATTGATTTGATGAGCTTGAATGGAAGCAAGTTATATGGACCTAAAGGAATTGGTTTGTTATATGCAAGAAGAGGAACAATAATAAAACCAATAATCCATGGTGGCGGACAAGAATTTGGATTAAGGTCAGGAACAGAAAATATTCCTTACATTGTTGGATTTGCAAAGGCATTGGAAATAGCACAAAGAGAAAGAGAGTATGAAGTTACAAGATTAATTAATTTGAGAGATTATTTAATTAATAATATCCTTGAAAATATTCCTAAGACATTCCTGAATGGGCATCCTTCAAGCAGACTACCAAACAATGTCAACATAACATTCCTTGATGTTGAAGGAGAAGCAATAATGCTGATGATGAATGAATATGGAATATGCGCTTCCTCGGGATCAGCATGCACTTCTAAATCTTTAGATCCAAGTCATGTTATTTTAGCAATAGGATTGCCTTATGAAGCTGCACATGGCAGCATAAGATTTACATTAGGGAAAAGGACAACAAAAGAAGGAATTGACAAATTGCTGAAAGTACTGCCTGGAATCATAGGATACTTAAGACAAGTAAGTCCTGTTAATTTAAGCTTAAAGGATGTGGGAAGATGAATATGGCAGATGTTAAATCACAGGATAACAGAAGCTGGTTTTATACAGACACAGTTAAAGATCATTTCTTCAATCCAAGAAATTTGGTTAAGAAAGATGATGAAATTGAAGTAAAGGACTTTAATGGGATTGGCAGCGTCGGAAGCCCATCCTGTGGTGATCAAATGTCTGTATGGCTAAAAATTAATGAAAATGAAACAATAAAAGAGTGTAGATGGAGATGCTTCGGATGTGCTTCAGCAATAGCTTCAACATCAATGTTGAGTGTTATAGTTACTGAAAATGGTGGGATGAAAATTGATGATGCCATGAACATTAAACCACAGGATATAAATAAAAGATTGGATGGCTTGCCAACAAGAAAATTCCATTGTTCTGTACTTGGGGACAAGGCATTAATGGCTGCTATAAATGATTATTTCAGGAGAACAGGGCAGAATGACAGGATAATTGTTGAAGGTGCAAAAATTGTTGATAAAATATTGAAGATAACTGACAAAGATATAGAAGAAGCTGTATTGGATGGAGCAGACACTTTTGAGAAAGTGCAGCAAAAAACTAAAGTGGGAATCAAGGACAAAACATGCATTCCTGAAGTAGAGCAATTAATAAGATTTTACAAGGAAAAGTATTTTAGATAAACTTAAAATTCATTCAAATTCTTTTAAAAAAGAAAAGTTGATTCCCTAAACACTCAAGAGAAACTAATAGTATTTATGTGCAATCGTGTTCTCACTTAAGCAGGAATAATCTTTATTCCTTCCTTATCCTTGATTAATATTCCATTACTCCCAGATTTAATTTTGTATTCAGCAGCTATTTTAACAGGTATCCTTACTGCAATACTATTCCCCCATTTTGCAAAAACAATCTCTTTTGCTTTTCTTATTTTCCTGTATTTGTTTGCTAAACTCTTAAGTTGTTTCATATCCATAATTTCTTCCCCACAGAAATCACACTGAAAAGCTTCAAAGCTTATTCCATCTTGTCTTATCATATCTTTAACTTTTTTCATTTCCCCATTACATATCGGACATTTCATTTTTAATTTCCTCTCTCAATTGTTTTAATAATAATTATCTGACCGAGATCTTCACCAATGCATATAACAGAGCCTCTTTTTGATTTACTAATAAATTTTATTCCATTCTTTCCAAATCTCTCAATTTTACCTGATTTTAACACCTTATAGACATGGTCAGGATAAGCAATTTCCCTTTCTCTTGCACGTTTAATAGCATGAGTCTTGATAAATATTTGCTTCCCCTGAAAATAAATCTCAGTCATACGTATCTACAAGGATATACTTGTATATAAACTTATCGTTCTCTACCATTTTTGGATTAATAACATAACATTATTAAACTTCAAATTAGTATACCTAAACATTTTTAGGATTCTGTTAAATTAAATAATGGTGATTGTTTATCATATATATTAAATTAATTATATATTAAGGATAAAGACTAATTTTATTTAATTTACATAAACAAAAATAAGGCTAAAATAGTCTTATTTTTCTTTACCATTAATTAACTTAACAAAGTCCATCCTGGACATAAAATCCCTCTTTTATAGATGAATCTCCTTGGACATTCTTATACTCTATTTTTGTTTCTGGTCTTATTTCATGTTCTATACAAAATTTCTTTCTTTCTCACTTTACTTTACTTCGCAAATCATTGGTAAACTTATTTCAAATAGAAAACTATTTAAACTGTGAGTTTATACATTTAAACTGTGAGTTTATATGAAAGATATAACAAAAAATGAAATACTTTTTGTATTAATTATATTCAAAAATCCAGATAAAGATTATAATGCAAATAGTATAGCAAAGCGTATTGGCATTAGTTCAATGGGGGCTTTAAAAATAGCTAAAAAACTTGAAAAAGATAATATTTTAATTCCAAAAAAATTAGGAAAAGCCGTATTTTATAAATTAAATATAAACAATAGCTATGTAGAACAATATATTAAATTTTTATTAAAAAGAGAATGTGAGTTATCTAATCCTTATACAAAAATATGGATTAATGAAATTAAAAAAATTAAAAATGCTGATTCTGCTATTTTATTTGGTTCTGTTTTAACAAAAAATAAAGAAGCAAGAGATATAGACGTTCTTTTTATCACAGATAAAGAAAAATTTTATAAATTAAAAAAAGAAATAGAGGAAATTAATTTTATAAACATCAAAAAAATACATCCTATATATCAAACAAAAGAAGATTTTAAAAATAATATTATAAAAGAAGATAAAGTTGTATTAAATGCTATAAAAGGTATCATTGTTTTTGGGGAAGATTTAATAATAAAATTACTTAAAAAATGAGTCATGTAATTAACAAAGTTGAATGGTATTTAAAGAAAGCACAAAAAGAGTTAAAAAAATCTAAGAAACATAGAGGAATTATTAAGATAGAACCTGATTTAAATAAAGCAAAAGAACATATAAACAAAGCAGAACATTATCTTAAAGCTACTAATTATTTAAAAAAAGGAAATTTTTCAGATATAAGTGCTAGCACTGTTTTTTATTCAATGTATCATTGCTTACTTGCAATTGCCTTAAAACTTGGCTATGAATCAAGAAATCAAGAGTGTACATTCGCATTAATTTATTATTTAATTGAAGAAAGAAAAATAAATTTTGATGAAAATTTATTAAATAAGATAGCATCCTTAGATATAGAAGAAGGAGAAAAAACAAGTGTTGAAATAAGAGAACAGTATCAATATGGGACAAATTTATCACTTAAAGATAATCTTTATGAAGAACTTTTTGAATTAGCAAAAAATATTATTTCAAGAACAAAGGAAATAATAGAAGGATAAAATGACTGATTATAAAAAATTAAATCTTTTAGTGGGGTTGGAAGTGCATTCTCAAATAAATTCTCACAAACTATTCTGCAAATGCCCTTCTAAGTTAAGGGAAGGTTTTCCTGATTTGACTGTAAAAAGAAAATTAAGAGCTGTTGAATCTGAAGTAGGAGAGGAGGACAAGTCTGCTGTCTTTGAAATGCTGAAGAACAAGGAAGGCTTGTATGAGATATTCAATGAGAGTTCATGCTTGATTGAATTAGATGAAGAACCTATCTTAGAAATAAACAAAGATGCATTGAAAACAGTCTTGACGGTTGCAAAAATGATGAATTGCAATATTGCTGATGAACTAATAATGATGAGAAAGCAGGTTCTTGATTACAGCAACACTTCCGGATTCCAGAGAACTGGGCTAATTGCAAGAAACGGCTATATCAATGTCAAAAATAATGCAATTGAAATCGAAAGCATCTGCATTGAGGAAGATGCTGCAAGAAAAATGAAAGAAGACAGCAAAGAAATTGTCTATAGATTAGACAGGTTAGGAATTCCTCTAATAGAGATTGCAACTGCACCAGACATTAAAACTCCCGAGGAAGCAAGAGATGTTGCTGCACATATCGGAATGATATTGAAATCAACAGGGAAATTCAAGTCAGGAATCGGAACAATAAGACAAGACTTGAACGTTTCAATAAAGAATGGGGCAAGAGTTGAAATCAAGGGAGTGCAGGAGCTAAGGTATATTCCTAAGATAATTGAGAATGAAGTCAAAAGGCAATTGGAAATTATTAATAAAGGAAAAAAAGTCAGGGAAGAAGTAAGAAAAGTCGAGAATGATTTAACAACAAACTTCCTGAGACCAATGCCTGGAGCCTCAAGGATGTATGTTGAAACTGATATTCCTGAAGTTAATACTAAAGAATTAATTAAGGAGGTAGTAATCCCTAAATTGATTAGTGATAATGTCAAAGAATTAGTAAAAAAAGGATTAAGGGAAGACTTAGCAAAAGAAATAGTCAGAGAAGATATAAATTTGGATGATTATGAATTAGACCCAAGAATTGCTGCTGATGTATTGATTGAAAAACCAAAGGAAATCAAGACAAGATTCAAACTGGATGTAAAAAGAGAAAATTTAGATAAGGTTTTAGAATTATTGAAAGAAAAAAAGATAAGCAGGGATAATATAATTGATGTTTTGATTGATCTGGAGAATGACAAGTTTGAAATCTCCAAATATGAAAAAATAGACATTAAGATAATTGAGAATGATGTGAAAAATCTGATCAAGAATAACCTGACTGTCAATGCAATAATGGGGATACTGATGGGAAAGTACAAGGGAAAGATTTCCGGGAAAGAATTAAGCGAGATAATAAGAAGATATGAAAAATAAATTTAATTATTTTCAATTATTTTATTTATTGCTTGCTCAATCTTAGAGCTCATATTATATCCTTTTTCTCTGCAGAATTTTTTGAATCTTGAGGCTGTTGATTTGTCTATTGTAAAGTTAAGCCTTGTTTTGCTCCTTATCTTCTTAGTTTTTTCAAATTCCAGCAGAGTATCAAACATTTCTTTGTCTCTTTTGAGTACATTGTCTGCTATTTTTTGAATTTTATTTGATTGCATCTTCCAGCATCTCCTCAATTCTTCCTACATTGGTTATATTTTTAGTTGTTATTTCTTTTATTAAATTTACAACCTTATCAGTATATGCCTCATGGCGTTCATACTCTGCATAAGATTTTATCAATAATGCCACTGTTCTTTTATTTCCTTCCTCAAAGACATGGTCTATGAGTATTGCTCTTACAAGGAATGATAACGCTTTTATCCAATTCTCTGTTTTATTAGCATAATTCAAGGCAAAGTCTAAACTTGACTCGTTATGAAAATTTCCCTCATCAAATCTTTGATTAAATGAAATAATATCTTTTTTAGTTAGTATAAATTTCATTTTTAATACACACTTGTGTGTATAAATGTGTATTTAAATCTTTTGTTTTTAGGAATATAAAAGATTTATTAAATATTCTTCATCTTCTTCTCTTCTTCTTTTTTTCACTCAAAACTTTTTTAGCTTCACTTTCCATCATCCTCTCAAGCTTTATTGACTCAGAGAGAATTTTCCTTGCCAGCGGCTTTCCCTTTTTCCTTGCTTTTGATGCCACAGATTTGGCATACCTTACAAGAGTTTTTATTTTATTTCTTACCATTTTCTACCTCCTTTTTTCCTCTGCAATTGATTTTATTAGATTAAAACCAATCAATAATGCTATAATTATAAAGATTACTGACAATAAGGGGATGTTAAAAACTATTGGCTTGAGCCTTGCCTGCATCATCAATGCTGCTGCAATCACTAATCCTGCAAGAATTATTCCTGCTGCCAATCTATTAATTGCTGTATCCATGTAAAAAGTGAATTTCTTTATGTCCTTGTCTTCAATATCAACCGTCACTTTTCCCCTCTTGAGTATTTTTTTCATTTCATCTGGAAAATTTATGAAATCCTTCCTGAACTTCCACATGTTTTTCTTGAACATTCCAAAAAGATAATTAGGTGATTTTTTCTTTTTCTCGAGAGCTTCTACATAAGGCTTGCAAGTTTTTACAAAATTAAATTTAGGATCAAACTCCTTGCCAAAGCCTTCCACTGTTGCAGTTGCCTTTATCAAAAGAACAAAATTAGTAGGGAATTTCATCCTGTATTTTCTTGCAAGAGAAAGGACATCATACAATGCAGATGAAATCTCTATTTTCTCAAGCGAAGTGTTGTAATACTTGCCTAGATGCATTGACAAATCTTCCTTGAACTGCTCAATGTTTATATCTTGCTCAACTATCTGCAATTCAATCAATGATTCTGCAAGAAGCTCCCTATCACCATTTATCAAAGAAATGAAAACATTTTCAAATTTATCTCTTAACTCAGAAGAGATATGGCCAACAATCCCAAAATCAAGAAGAGCTAACTGCTGGTTTTCTGTCACAAAAATATTTCCTGGATGAGGATCTGCATGAAATACACCATATTCCATTGTCTGCTTGATGTATGATTCAACTATCTGCTTTACATAGTGGGACCTATTTTTAGTCACCTGAGTAATTTTCACACCTTTGATAAATTCCATGGTTAGAACTTTCTTTGTTGTATAATTCCAGTAAACCTTTGGAATCTTTATCGGATCATTCTTGAAGTTATTATAGAAAATGTCTATGTTCCTCGCCTCAAACATGTAATCCAATTCATTCTTTGTATATTCTTCAAATTCCTTTACAATCTCCATGAAATTATAATCCTTTAATTCAGGATAATGCCTTTCAAGCAATGTTGCCAGATGATAAAGCAATGCAATATCCACATCAAATATTTTGTCTATGTTAGGCCTTTGGATTTTTACAGCAACTATCCTGCCGTCATTCAGCATGGCTTTATGAACCTGGCCCACTGAAGCTGCTGCAACGGGAACAGGATCAAATTTTAGGAATAAATCTGACAATGGTTTTTTAAACTCATTTTCAATTATGTCCCTGGCTTTTTCAAATTTAAACGGCTTGACTTCATCCTGCAGTTTAGAAAATTCACTTGCATATTCTCTTGGAATCAAATCAGCCCTCAAGCTTAACAACTGCCCAAGCTTGATGAAAGCACCAGAAAGTTGCTCCATTGCTATCCTTAACCTTCGAGGAAGCTCTGACTTATTCACCAAGTATTTTTCCTTATAATTCAATGGCAAATGCTTCTTTAATTTTAGTTTATCAACAATAAGAAACAATTCCTGCTCTGCCAATACTGTCGCAATCTGCCTTAGTCTGGATACCTCTTTTATTGTTGTGATTAAAGACATAAAATAAAAATAATCAAAGAAGTTTATATAGTTTTTTATTCATTTAATTCCATTATTAAATTGTTTGATGAGAAAGCCCTGTGCTTGACTATAGAATCTGACTTGCTGCAGTAAGGGCATCTTAAATTGCTCTCGCCAAGAGAATCATACCTGAATTTGTAATTGCATCTTGAGCATGAATATTTCACTTTTTCCTGATTAAGCTCATGCTTTCTTGACAATGTTTTCTGGGAAGGTTTTATGTTGGTTTCTATTTCCTTGACTATGTTTTTTATTCCAGCCTTGTTTTTCTTTGACGAGGTTCTGTCCCTGCATGAAGAGCATAGCACCATTGTTTTATTTGGTGATTTAAGCTCATACCTTACATCCTGCGATGGTACTGACAATTTGCATTCATCGCACATCATTAAGCTGTTATCCATCATTTTAATTGCCTCCTTTTATTGATAATAACGAACATTTTGTGTTTGTCTTAAACCCAAGCCTGATAGTCTATTTGTAATTTCCTCGGGTAATTGGACATATTCCCCATTTACAAAATAATATTTTTGATCAGTCAATAAATTAGGAGTATTTCCTTCTAATCTTTTTGTTAAGGAATTATCTTTTTCAATGTGACCTTTTTCAATATGAGTTTCAACTGCAAAAACAGGTATTTCCTCTGAAGATAATGGAAGTTGTATTATGCGTCCAAACCAATTGAATGATATGGGGGTTGTTATGCTTGCTAAAATTTTTATATGATAAATTTTATCCTCTCCATCACGATAAACTCCTTTTCTTAGGGAATAACTAATCCCTTCTTGGGGTAAAAGACCGAGAACTTTTTGAATTATTTCGTGCTCTTCATTATTTTCTGGATTGTAACCACCAATTCTTTTCATGGGAATCTAAAGAACTCTTTTACATGTATTTATATTTACCTATGAATTTTTTTTATTTTTTGGCAAAAAAAAGCAAAAATTTATTAATTAATAAAAAATAGCATAAACAATGGTAAAATTTGACCACGAATTGATTTATCTGCAGTCTGAGAATGCAAGGATGAGTTTAAAAGAAATTTCCCATCATTTAAAGAAAACTCCACAAAGAGTTAAGTATTCATTATCTGTCCTTGAAAAGGAAGATATAATAATAAATCCCTACTGCATATTTGACTACTCCTATTTTGGATTGATATTATTCAGGGTTTATTTCAAAAGTGTTTACATCAATGAGCAGGAAAAAGAAAGAATGATCAATGAATTAAATGATAATATGTATATAAATTCAATATATGAATTAACAGGGGAATTTGATTTGGTGATAGAATTTGCATTTCCAAATCCTTCAAAATTCAACAAGGAATTCAAGAAAATTGTGACAGCAACAAACGGCTTGAATGAATACAAGATTATTCTCAACTTGGTAACATACAACTATCCAAGAAATTATTTAACAAAAGATTTTAATGTGCAGGGCATTGGAATGGAGAAAATAATAGGCGGGGACAGGGAAAGAGAGATATTCAATTCTAATGAGAGAAAGATAATAAAAAATCTGATTTTAAATCCGAGAATAAGGATTAATGAGCTTGCAGAAAAATCAGAGCTGAATGTCAAGACAGCAAAATCCATTTTCAGGAACTTGATGAAGAAAAATATAATAAAGGGATTTAAGTACAATTTAGACACAAACAAATTAGGGATACATAAATCAAGATTATTCCTAAAACTGCATAACTTAAGCCTTGAAAGAGAATCTGAACTGATGAAATACATGCTTAACACAAAAGAGATTGTACAGGCAAACAAGACTGTCGGGGACTGGGATATGGAGATTGACATTGAATCCTTTGACAAGAGCAAGATAAGATATTTGATTACAGAAATAAGGGAGAAGTTCATTGATATGATTGAGAGAATTAATTTAATTGAATTCTACAAGTATTACAAGAGATCTTATCTGCCTTCATACATATTCAAGGATGAATATGATAAAATTGTTGTTCTGAATAAATAATTTGAGAGTAAAAATTAAAAGATAATATTCCTTTGAGAAAGAGATTTTGAAATAGATTGTATAAAGTGTCATCTAATTATCGAATCTCACAATTATTTTACACCTTAAGAAGTATTAAATAAGTATTAAATATTAGTTTTATTATATTAATATAATATAAGAAGGGTGCATGATGAAGAGAATAATATTAATCTTGTTTATTCTTGTTTTATTTACTGGTTGTGCTCAACAAATAAAAGAATCTTCAGAGGAAGAAATAGAAACACAACCTTCGGTGATTCCAGAAGAAGGGATGAAGAAAGAAACAGTAACAGAATCCCAGGAAGAAAAAAAAACAATTACTATTCCTGCAGAGGTTGAAGAAAATTGCATTGGATTTCTTACTGGAAACCCGCAAGAGGCAGAATTGATTAATTTAATAGGAGCAGCATGGGCCAGACCCCATTCAGGACCATTTGCATGGGGATGGATAGAGCCAGAAAAAGGGGAGTTTGACTTTGTCTTAGTAGATGAGTGGATAGAAAAAGCGCAAGAAAATAATGTGGCAATCCTAGCCACGATATGGCCTTATGCTGAGTGGGATCAGAAGCAATGTCATTCTTCTAGATGTGAAGTAACATCTGTAGACCAATTCTATCCCTGGGGTGAAATAGGAGGAATACCAAAATCAAGATGCATTCCATGTAATCTTGAAGATTACAAAATTTTTATCTCAAAGATTGTGGAAAGATACGACGGGGATGGAATAGAGGATATGCCTAATTTAATAATTCCAATAAGATACTATGAAATCCTGAACGAGCCTGAAATGAAAGAATCTGATTTAACTTTTTATAAAGGGACGGAGGAGGAATACGTCCAAATTTTAAAACTCAGCAATGAAGCAATAAAATCTGCTTGTCAAGAATGTAAAATTGTTCAGGGCGGAGCAGCAGGCATAAGATATGATATGCTCTCTTACTGGAGAAAAATATTTGATTTGGGAGGAGCAGATTATTTTGACATAGCGAATATTCACTATATCAATTCAGGAGATTTAAACACATTAAATGTGAAAGATTTCAAAAAACTAATGCAGGAGAAAAATATAGACAAGCCAATATGGGTGACAGAAGCAGAATACAGCTCTGAATCCCAAGTTGAAACATCTGTAGAGGGAGCATTAAGTGCAGGCGCATCAAAAATATTCTTCACGAGATTTAAAATTGGATATAAAAAAGACCCATCAGTACTTGATGATTATTCAGATGTTTATAACAAAATAAAATGCCAATGATGAAAATAATTTTATTGGCTACACTAAAAAGCACATTACAATTTATTCCCTCTTCTGTTCACAAATAAATTATTAATGAAAACTGGGGTTGAATTTCCCTCAATTGAGAATGCAATGGGGATGATAGAAAGCAAAAAAGTCCTCAGTAACCCCTTATAAAAAAGAGTTCCTTAATTATTTATCACTAATTGCGTACTTGCATCGTCAAGCCAGGGGTTTTCATCAGGTGCTCCTTCATAAGTAGAACCTATAAAAATGGTATAGACTCCATTGCCGAATTTTGTTGTATCTAAATAATATTTCCAACCCCCATCTGCATTATCATCAATTCCTTTTTCAATTTTTGCTGCCTCTTCTTCTAGCATATTTGCCCTGAGCCGAATTCCTTGG